>Ga0207702_10000758_pt1 | contig 34312 bp, 36 predicted proteins | sample KBSCornC62_FD_184302 | JGI IMG/M metagenome (GOLD analysis project Ga0207702, IMG submission 184302) | Corn rhizosphere microbial communities from Kellogg Biological Station, Michigan, USA - KBS Corn C6-2 (SPAdes) (version 2) | ecosystem: Host-associated > Plants > Roots > Rhizosphere > Soil ... | reverse complement strand
GGAGCTACTTCGTAATGCCGTCGATCTCGGCGATCTCTTCCGCCGACAGCTTCCACTCGATCGCCTTGACGTTCTGCTCGACCTGTTCGACGCGGGTTGCGCCGGCGATGACGCTGGAGACTTGCGGGCGGGCGGCGAGCCAGCAGAAGGCGAGTTCCAGCATGGTGTGGCCGCGCTTCTCGGCGAAGGCCTGCAGCTTCTCGACGATCTCTTCATTGCGCGGCGTGACATAGCGGTCGCGCAGCATCGGCACCTTGCCGAAGCGGGTGTCGTCGGGGGCCTGGCTGCCGCGTTTGTATTTGCCGGTCAGGAGACCGCTGGCGAGCGGGAAGAACGGCAGCAGGCCGAGTTTGTATTCCTGCGCCGCGGGCAGCAGGTCCTTTTCGATGCCGCGCACGACGAGCGAATATTCGTCCTGGCACGACACGAAGCGACTGACGTTCATCGAACGCGCGACAAGTTCGGCCTCCGCGATGCGCCAGGCCGGAAAGTTCGAATTGCCGAGATAGCGCACCTTGCCCTGGCGGACGAGATCGTCGAGCGCGCGCAGCGTCTCGTCGATCGGCGTCAGGGAATCGTAATCGTGCTGCTGGTAGAGATCGATGTAGTCGGTCTTCAGCCGCTTCAGGCTGGCCTCGACCGCGGACATGATATAGCGCCGCGACGCGCCCTGTTTGGTGCCGTCGGTCGCCATCGGCTTGGAGTACTTCGTCGCCAGCACGATGTCCTTGCGGCGGTCGCCGAGCACCTCGCCCAGCACGGTCTCGGAGCCGCCCATGCCGGCATAGATGTCGGCGGTATCGAACAGCGTGATGCCGAGATCGATCGCCTTGTGGATCACCTTGCGCGAGGTTTCGAGGTCGGTGCGCTGGCCGAAATTGTTGCAGCCAAGGCCGACGGCGGAAACGCGCAGGCCGGAGCCGCCGAGATTGCGAATTTGCATGGAATATCCTGTACGGCGGAATGTATGTGACGGGGTCGTATTGTGACCCGCCGGCCCGGCCGCCGCAAGGCGCGGCCGGCGCAACTCAGGCCAGCCTCTGCGCTCAAACCTGTCGCTCAAAAAAGCGCGGCCCCGGTCAGACGCGGCGACTGACGGGGACCGCTTTGGGGCGCGTGATCGTGACGGGGGGCCTGATCAGACGCGAGGCAAACCTAGGCCCGTTATGTTACGCGGCAGTGACAGCCGGACTTATCCACAGGCCGGCCGCGCTCTCCTGAAAAGCGAATTAACTAGAAGAGCTTGCGATAGACGATAAAGCCCGAATTCTCCGCGACCTTGTCGTAGAGCAGCCTGGCGGCGCGGTTGGTCTCGTGGGTCAGCCAGTAGACCCGCGGAGATCCCGCGGCCTTCGCCCGGGCGTAGACGCCGTTGATCAGCGCCCGGCCGACACCCTTGCCGCGCGCGGCTGCGTTGGTGAACAGGTCCTGCAAATAGCAGTTCGGCGCGATCGCCGTGGTGGAGCGGTGAAACAGATAATGCGTCAGCCCGAGCAATTGGCCATCCTGCTCGGCGACCAGCGCATGCACCGGCTCATAGGCATCGAAAAAACGCGCCCAGGTCATCGCGGTGATCTCGGGCGCCAGCGCGGTGGGACCCGAGCGTTCGTAGAACGCGTTGTAGCCGTCCCACAGCGGAAGCCATTGGTCGTAATCGCTTCGGGCGACGGGGCGGATCGTCAGTTCACTGGGCATCGGCGTCTTTTCCGGATTGGTGACGGTTCACCAATACGGATACGACGCAGGCGGATCAACCGCGATCTATTCAGCCGCGCGCAGCGGCGGGGTGTTGCGGCGAAGGCCGCCGCCGCGCAGCGACTGGTAGTAGTCGAGTTTGGCGGGATCGTCGGTATGACGGACCAGATCGGTCACCGGCGTATAGCTCAGCATCCGCCCGCCATCGGGCAATACCGTGCAGCCGAAACGCAGCACCTGTCCGTCCCGCAGCTTGATGTTGATCGGCGTCTGGTCGCCGCTCCGCATCATCCTCGTGCGCTGCGCGATGAAGTGAGCCAGTTCGTCTTCCGGCATCTCATAAGCGCCGGTATCGCGGCCATGATACATCAGCGCGATGAACGGCGGCTTGGAGTCGGCCTTGTCGTCCGGCAAGGCGAAGTAATCGCGGAACGCGCGGTTGATGAATTCGGCGCGGGTGTCGGCGTCCAGAAGCACGATGCCGATGTCGACCTGATCGAGCGCCGCCGCCAGCCGTTCGGCGGTCGCATGGCTGGCGCGTTCCCAGGCGAAGGCATCCATCAGCTTCTTGCGCAGCAGGCCGGTGATCCCGGCCGTGCCGGCCGCGGTCAGCGCCAGCAGCGACAGCCGCACCAGGTCGGAGTTGTCGTAGCCGGGCGTTCCGCGATGGCCGAGGAAGAACAGCGCCGAGCCCGCCACCGCGATCGCCGCGCTGATCAGGCCCGAGGCGAGGCCGCTGAGCGAGCCGGCAAACGCAACGATGCAGACGAACAGAGCGGCGGGGTTGGGGATGCCCGAGAAGCGGCGCTCGAGCAGGATGGCGATCAACGCCGTCGCTGCTGTTATTCCCGGACCACAGATTGCGCGCCAGTCGAACCGCATGCCGTGTTCTCGCCGCCACGAGAGTTAGTGGCCGCAGTTTGACCGATCCTTGCAACAGTGGCGGAAATTCCACGGATGTCGTTAAGGCGCGATGCCGCGCTTTGCTACGCGTTGGCGATTGTTTGATTCAAATTGCGCGATTTTGCGGAGCATCTCTCAGCCCTCGCCCCGCTCTTGCGGAGAGAGGGTTGGGTGAGGGGCGCTCCGACCCGCAAGCACCGAACTTGAAATTAGCACTCTGCCTCGCCCCTCACCCGGATCGCACCGGACGATGCTTCGCATCGACGAGGCGATCCGACCTCTCCCCGCAAAGAGCGGGGCGAGGTTAAAGAAAGCGCTCGTTCGCAACTGGCGCAGCGCGCGACAGCTTGCCTGTGGGCGTGTTTTCCCCGTGCGTGGCGACGATCAACAGCCAGCCGGCCAGCAGGATCGCGGCCGCCAGCGTCGCGGCGACAATGATCACAGGTGCTTTCATCGATGCCCAATCGCGACGCATATCGTCGCGCCTTGTCGTTTTGGAATGGCCGATGGTGATGCGGAATTGAGTTTCGGCGTCAGCCGGGAATCGTCAGGCCGGAATCGGCATCGCCATGCTGACCTTGATCGTGAACACCGTGAGCGTGACGATCAGGCAGAGCGACAGCGAGCCGATCGCGAGCGCGGCCGCGACGGCGTCGTTCAATCGGGTCGAGGCGACGCGCGTGGAACGGCCGCAAAAGCCGTTGGCGCGGGGCGACCGGGTCATGGTCGGTTCCTTCAAGGCGCGGCCGAATCAGCCGCGAATGTCAGGCTAATTCGCAGGCATGGCTGGCAATATTGCGGCGGCCAACGACTCAGATCGTGGCAGAACCACGGCGAACGGTATGGTTATGCCCGCTATTTGCTCCAGCTTGAGCCTGAATCAGGCGTCGGCCGCGATGCCCGGGCTATCCTCGATCTCGCTCTCAGGCCGCCACTCCATGTCGACAAAACCGGGCGTCTGCTCGACCCGGCGCAGCCAGGCGCGGATCGCCGGAAAAGCTTCGAGATCGTAATCGCAGCGGTCGGCGACATGGGTGTAGCCGTACAGCGCGATGTCGGCGACGGTGAGCTGGCCGGCGGCGAAATAATCGCAGATCTTGAGATGGTTCTCCATCACCTGCAACGCCGCATAGCCGCGCTCCATCCAGTCTTCGAGCGCATGGGTCTGCAAGGTGCGGCCGCCCTTGACCAGCGACAGCCAGAAATAGGCCGCGCCGATATTCGGCTCCAGCGCATGCTGTTCGAAGAACATCCATTGCAGCGCCTCGGCGCGCTCGATCCGCGTGTCGGGCGCCAGCGGCGTGCCGCCGGCGACGTACCAGAGGATGGCATTGGACTCCGCGAGGAAGCGTCCTTCGGCGACTTCGAGCAGCGGCACCTGGCCGCTCGGATTTTTCGCCAAAAATTCCGGTGTCCGGCTCTCGCCGCGCAGGATGTCGATCTCGATGGCACGGTAGGGTGCATTGAGCAGCGCCAGCGCAAGGCGGACCTTATAGCTGTTGCCGGAGCGTTGCATCGAATAGAGTTTGTACATCAGGTTCTTTTGGGGTTCTTTGATCGCTGGTGAGCTTCTCAACCGAAAGATGTGCCGCGCGCGGAAGGCAACAAGGCCGCCTTGTCACCCCGCAACGCGGCTAAACAATGATGCCGATGCGGATGGCTCGCAAGGCCCCGTGAATGGAAAAAGTCGAAATTGTCTACCGCAGTGCAATCGCAGGAAATGTTTTACTGCAGACCATTCCGACACAAGGGTTCACGTCAGATCACGCTTGCGCGATTCCGGTCGCGGCGGCGCGGTCGCTGATCGCATGGCGCATCGTCAGCGCATAGAGCGCCACGATCGCGATCAGGCCGAGCGGGATGCCGGTCAGGCCAGCGATGCCGCGGGCGAACAACGGCGTGATCCAGGCCGCCGCCAGCAGGCTGATGTCGAAACTGCGGAAGCCGTTCGGCCAGTTTGCGGCGACCAGGAACGCGATGGCCGGCCCCAGAATAGTCAGGTCGTAATCGAGCGCGTGCGGCGAGGCGAGCAACGTCGCGATCATCAACAGCGCGGCCTTGATGTCGCGGTTATCAGATGTACGCCACGCCCATGCCACGCCGCCAATCGCCGCGAACGATGCCGCGCCCTGCACCCAATAGGCCAGCGGCACGCTGCCGCCCCACATCCGGATCGCGGCGAATGCGCTTTGCAGTTTTTCAAAACCGACGTCGCCCTGCTCGAGCAGCAGTTTGCGTGCGGTCCCGGTGGATGCCGCGAACGCCCACCAGATATCGGTGCCGAAGGCCAGCGTGGTGATGGCCATCAGCACGACGACGGTGAGCGTGGCGGCAGTGATGGCGCGCCATTGCCCTGCCACCAGCAGCGCGATCGGGATCAGCAGGCCGAATTGCGGCTTGTAGGCGAGCAGACCGAACAGGATGCCCGATAGCAGCGGCCGTTGCGGCAATGACAACAGCGCCGCGCCGAGCAAGCCCGCGGTGAGAAAACCGTTCTGGCCGTGGCCGAGATTGATGAAGGCGGCGGGGAAGGCGGCTGCTACCGGCAGCCAGAGTTTTGTGATCGCGCCATTCTCGCGCCGCGGTTTTGCAAGGATCGTGGCGACGACGGAGAGATAAAGCGCAAAGCTCGCGCCTTGCCAGACGATCAGCGCCGCCGAGTAGGGCAATAGCGCCAAGGGCACGGCGACGAGGAGGAAGATCGGCGGATACAGCCAGCCGTAATAGGGGATGGTCGCGCCGAAGATCTGCCGCTCGCGGGCGTAATGCGCGGCCATGTCGTAGATGGCGGCCGCATGTCCATCGAGCGCCAGCGAGCCGGCGGCATAAAAACTGGCAAAATCGGTGCCGATCGGCTTGCCGTTGCGGTCGATCATGCCGTTCGACAACGCGATCCAGCCGATCGTGGCGATGGCGTAGAACACCAGCAGGATCAGGCTATAGGCGCGCGCCCGGTCCGCGGTCAGCCAACGGCCACTCCGCAGGATTTGCCAGGCCGAGGACGTCGGACTGGGCTCAAGGCTCGCTTGCCAGAAATGAGTCATTTCAGCGCTGAATTTTCCGAATGTTGCGTGACCCTAAGCCCGCGGTTTTAACGTTCCCTAAAGTTCGGCCGCTTCAGCCCAAGCTTCTTGCGATGCAGCGTGGCGAGGCCTAGGGTGCGTCGATCCCACCCAAAAAGAGTCGTGAAACGGCCGGTTTCACGACGCCTGCCAAGGATCTTTCAGTGTTCTGGCAAGTATCTATCGAGGAGAAGACGATGCCGTTTCTGTCCGCCGCGCTCGACCGTGTAAAGCCGTCCGCCACCATCGCGGTTACGGACAAAGCACGGGCGTTGAAAGCGGCCGGCCGCAACGTCATTGGCCTGGGCGCCGGCGAGCCGGATTTCGACACCCCCGCCAACATCAAGCTGGCGGCGATCCATGCCATCGAGTCCGGCAAGACCAAATACACCGCGGTCGACGGCATTCCCGAGTTGAAGGACGCGGTGATCGCCAAGTTCAAGCGTGAGAACGAACTGAGCTACAAGCCGAACCAGATCATCATCGGGACCGGCGGCAAGCAGGTGCTCTACAACGCGCTGATGGCGACCATCAATCCCGGCGACGAGGTCATCATCCCCGCGCCCTATTGGGTGAGCTATCCGGAAATGGTGGCGCTCGCCGGCGGCGAACCGGTGCCGGTGGTGTGCACGGCGGCGCAGGGTTTCAAACTTCAGCCCGACGCGCTGGAGAAGGCGATCACGGCCAAGACCAAATGGATCATCCTGTGCTCGCCGTCGAACCCGACCGGCGCGGCCTATTCGCGCAGCGAGCTGAAGGCGATCACCGACGTGCTGGTGAAGCATCCGCATGTCTGGGTGATGACCGACGACATGTACGAGCACCTGGTCTATGACGATTTTGTCTTTACGACGCCGGCGCAGGTCGAACCGAAATTGTACGAGCGCACGCTGACCGTGAACGGCGTTTCAAAAGCTTATTGCATGACCGGCTGGCGCATCGGTTACGCCGGCGGACCGGCCGAACTGATCAAGGCGATGGCGACCATCCAGTCGCAGTCGACCTCGAACCCGTCGTCGATCGCGCAATGGGCGTCGGTCGAGGCGCTCAACGGGCCGCAGGATTTCATCCCCGCGAACAACAAGGTGTTCAAGGAGCGGCGCGATCTCGCGGTGTCGATGCTCAACCAGGCCAACGGCATCGAGTGCCCGCGGCCGGAAGGCGCGTTCTACGTCTATCCGTCCTGCGCCGGCACCATCGGCAAGACCTCGCCGTCGGGCAAGAAGATCGGCAATGACGAGGATTTCGTCACCGAGCTGCTGGAGAACGAGGGCGTCGCCGTGGTGCAGGGTTCCGCGTTCGGTCTCGGGCCGGCGTTCCGGATTTCCTATGCGACGAAAACCTCCGACCTCGAAGACGCCTGCAAACGCATCCAGCGCTTCTGCGGCAATCTGCGATAGGGCGTTTTCACGAAGCATGAGCACTTGCGATATGCGGGACTGCGGCCGACCCGGATGTCGCGGAGCCTGCCATCGGGAGCGCATTCGCGCGACCCGTTGGCTCATCCGGGCTACGGTTCTGCGTTAAATAGCTCGCGCGCGAACCCGTTTTTCGACTTTAGTTCGAGCGACGTGTTGCCGCGCGCGGGTGAAAACGCGTCGGAAACAAGGCGTGTCAAATTACAACATCCGATAAACTTTTGATGTTTTGACGTCGGCATTGCGAAGCGCCTTGTTTTGAACACGGCGCTTCCTTCTTGTCCGCCCCACAAGTTCAACCTGTCCCCTGCGGAGACCTGATCCCATGCGAATCCTGACACTTTCCATTGCCATTGCAGCCCTGCTGGCGCCGGTCGCCGGCGCCAACGCCATGCCGCCGGTGCGTGCCGGCATCCTGTCGTGCCATGGCGGTCAAAATGTCGGCTTCGTGGTCGGCTCGGTCACCAGCCTGCAATGCATCTTCGAGAGCGACGGCCGCCGGCCGGAGCCTTATGTCGCCACCGTGCGCCGCATCGGCCTCGATCTCGGCGTCACCGACCAGACCCAGTTCCAGTGGGCCGTGAATGCGCCGACCGACCGGCTCGGCCGCGGCGAACTCGCCGGCAGCTATGGCGGCGTCGGCGCCAACGCCTCGATCGGCGTTGGTGGCGGCGGTAATTTCCTGGTCGGCGGTCCGGCCAACTCCTACGCGCTGCAGCCGATCAGCCTGCAGGGCCAGACCGGATTGAACGTCGCGGCCGGCATCGCAGGCCTCGACCTCGAGGCGGTGGGCCCCGGTCCGCACTGGCGCCATCATTATCGCCACCACCGCCATCACGGCTAAGACGAACAGAATTATCGTTGGAAAAAGGCCCGCGCGAGCGGGCCTTTTTTTGTGACTCGATGTTTAAAGGACGCAATTGCGACACGCGAAATCTGGCAACTCCGCCGCGCTTATGTCATAGATCAAGGAAGCGCCGCAGGGCATGGCGCTGATCGATTCCGTAAGGCTCGCATCACATTTTTTCAGCCGGAGATTTCTTCATGCGTCGCTCACTCATCCTTGCCGCCATCGGCTCTACGATCGCCATGGGCATGCTCGGCGGGTCGCTCGCCGATGCGCAGCCGGTCACGCGCCTTCAGGTCGGCATTCTCGAATGCCGCGGCGGCGCCAGCGTCGGCTTCATCGTCGGCTCCGTCACCAATCTCGGCTGCGTGTTGCACGTCCCGAACATGCCGGACGATTTCTATGTCGCGACCATCCGCAAGGTCGGCGTCGATCTCGGCATCACGCAGGAGTCCGCGCTGGCGTGGAACGTCTGGGCGCCGGTCGCGCAACTCGGTGCAGGGGCGCTTTCGGGCAACTATGCCGGCGCGCAGGGCAGCGCCTCGCTCGGCGTCGGCGTCGGCGGCAACGCGTTGGTCGGCGGTTCCGACAATTCGATCGCGCTGCAGCCGCTCAGCGTGCAAGGTCAGGTCGGCCTCAACGTCGCCGCCGGACTGGAGAGCCTGGAGCTTCGTCCGGGCAGGTAAGGCGCGGCTGACGCCTACTCCGCCGCGGTGCGCGCCGTGATCGGCTCGTTGCGGCGCGGCGCTTGACGCATTTCGCCAAAGCCGGCCGCGAGGCGCTCGATGCCCTTCTTGTAATTGGCCGGCTCTTCCGCGGCGGCGAGCCGCAGCAGCGCGCGGCCGGCACCATCCATGCCGTTGTTGACCGTGATGACGCCGTGACGATTGGCGAGATATTCGATCGCGTCGTTGAGATCGTCGATCGGAAAAAGCTCGCTGCCGCGCCCGGGCAGCAGCCGGCCTTCAAAATCCTGCGGATCGATGGTGACCAGCGCGGTCATGCCGGGATCGCCGTCGACCACGGCCGCGTCGAGCGCGGACTTCAGCGCGCCTCGGTTGGCGATGTATTTTGCACGCAGCGCCGCGAAATGATCGAGAACGATGGAGTCGTTGGCGGCTTGCAACGTTGCCGCCAGCGCGCGGAAATAGGGCGAGAAGAATCCGATGCCGACCGAGCGCATCAAGCGCGCCGCCAGCGGTTTTGCGTAGGCCGCATGCGTCGCGATCATGGCGAAGCCGGGCTCGGCGGTGCCGAAGAATTTCGAGGCGCTGACCGGCATGAACCAGGGCGTGGCCTGATCCTGGCGGAAGCAATCCAGTCCGGTGTCGAGGCCGCGCTGGCCGCTTCGCGTAATTTCCGGCGCCGCGTGAGGGTAGGGGTTGTCCATCACGAGGCCGATCTTGCGGCCGCCGCGTCGCTCCAGCGCCGTGCCCGAATTCGCCGCGTTGAGCACCGCAAAGATCTGCTCGAAATCCGCGCCCGTGAGCAGCGCGCCGGTCGGATTGTGCGGCGAGTTGACGTAGACGCCGACCACCGCGTCGCCATGCGCCTCGATCTGCGCGCGGATGTGATCGGCGTAGCGGCCGCGCGCCATGGCGTAGAGCGCGGGCTTGAGCTGGAAATCGTTCAACTGGTCGGACACCATCGGCCACGAGGTGTCGGGCACCACCACGCGTCCGTCCTTGCGAAAACCGGCGAGGCTCGCCATCAGGTGAAACGCGGCATAGAGCCCGCCGCGGCCCTGGTTCTCGATCGTGAACGTGGTGTCCTTTGACGTGTCGACGTTCATGATGCGCTTCAGCCATGCGGCGCTCGCCGCATTGAGTTCGGCGGAAGGCGAGCCGTATTTCGAATTGATCAGCTTGCCGCCCTTGATCGCCTGCTCGAACGCCTCGATCGTCAGCTTCTGCAGCAGCGGCAGTTCGACGATCTCGCGACCCTGTCCGAGGTTGACCGGTTTGGCGCCGGCTGTGACCAGCGCGTTGTACAAATTGGTCGAGGCCGTGGTCGGACTGGCGTCCCGGTCGAGCGCGATCCAGTTCTCTATCGGCTGGTACATTGGAACATCTCCAGACAGGGCTTTTGCTGGCGGCGCTCGGGCGCGCCGGGGACGTGCGTTAATTCCTCCCTATCGGCGGCCCCGTCAAACGAAAATGTGGCATGCCCCGGTTGCGGCAGATACCCATCATCTCGGCTGTGACGGGCGTTTCTGGCCGCGTCCGTCGTTCGACTGTACACAAGTCAGGAGAACGCTCGGCAGAAGAGATGGGTTTCGCTTCGCTCTACCCATCCTGCGGCCTGATCGTTTAGCTCGTCTCGCGCCAGGGATCAGAATTGGGGACCGACGTACCGGAGGTGGCTTACGTCGGATTGCCCCTGCTCGGGGAAGTCAAGCGTCGGCGTGACATGGGCGACGAGTATGCCGGGGGTCACCGACGTCTTGATGTACTTCGACTCGCCCGCTGCCAATTGGAACGTAACCACATTTTCGACCTCGGTTGCCGTTGTCACGGCGTATTTTCCCGGAGGGCGGTCAACATAGGAAAATCCGCCGGGCACGGATCGGGCGACGACTTCATTGTTCATCCGAATCTCCGGCTGAATAGCCGACCCCCCAAAATCGCCCGGCCGGGTGAAGTAGACGCGGCCGTAACCCGCTTTCAATGCCGGAAGCTGCAATGGCGGTTCATCGAGGCCGCGTGGACCGGCGCAACTTCCCAGCAAAAGTCCGACAAGCAAAAGTGTCGGCGCTCCGATTTTCGACCTCATTATGCCCCCGCCCCGATATTGGAATCAGCCGTCAATGCGATACCCGCACTGGATGAATGGATGATTTATTGCACCCCGCTTGAATGCTGTCGAGATCCGCCCCGGGGGCGGACGATTTGCCAAGGTCGGACAAAAGTCGCGAGAGCAGAAACCCGCGCTTGAAATGGCATGAGAGGGTTTGCGCCGCTTCCTTTGGCTTTCACGACGCACTGCAGCGACGTTTTTCCGTCTTGCCAAATCTCAAAGCCGGGAGGAGCATCATCGCCGCCGACCCAATCATGGGCCGAGCTCCAAACGAGGAGGCGGCGATGGGACAAGACGTCAGAAGTCCCCCAAGACTTGAACGGTCGGGCTCACGGTGCATCGCATTGGTGGGCCCTTTCCAAAGCGGTAAAACCACACTTCTGGAAGCGATCATGGCGCGAACCGGCGCCATTCCCAAGGCCGGCAGCGTCGAAAGCGGAACTTCCATCGGCGATTCAACGCCCGAGGCGCGTCGCCACAAGATGGGCGTCGGCCTCACCGCCGCCACCACCGCCTTCATGGGCGACAGCTACACCTTCCTCGATTGTCCCGGCTCGATCGAATTCGCGCACGACATGCGCGCCGCGCTGCCGGCGGTCGATGCCGCCGTCGTGGTCTGCGAGGCCGACGAGCGCAAGCTGCCGCAGTTGCAGATCATCCTGCGCGAGCTCGAGGATCTCGGCATTCCCCGCTTTTTGTTTCTCAACAAGATCGACCGCGCCAACAAGCGCATCCGCGAAACGCTCGCGACCTTGCAGCCGGCGTCGCGGATTCCGCTGGTGCTGCGCCAGATTCCGGTCTGGAACGGCGATCTGATCGCGGGCTTCGTCGACCTGGCGCTGGAGCGCGCCTTTGTCTATCGCGAGCACAAGGCCTCCGAAGTGGTCGCGCTCGACGGCGGCGACCTCGACCGCGAGAAGGAAGCCCGCTTCTCGATGCTGGAAAAGCTCGCCGATCATGACGACGCGCTGATGGAGCAGTTGCTGGAGGATATCCCGCCGCCGCGCGATGCGGTGTTCGACGATCTCGCCCGCGAATTGCGCGAAGGACTGATCTGCCCGGTGCTGCTGGGATCGGCGCTGCGCGAGAACGGCGTGCTGCGGCTGATGAAGGCGCTGCGCCATGAAGCGCCCGGCGTATCGGAGACCGCAAAACGCCTCGGCGCGCCCACGGCCAAGGAAGCGCTGGCCTATGTGTTCAAGACGCTGCATCTGCAGCACGGAGGCAAATTGTCGATGACGCGCCTGCTGTCGGGTCATCTCGATGACGGCGCGACGCTGCAATCCGCGTCCGGAGAGACCAGCCGGGTCTCCGGCATCCTCGGCGTCAATTGCGCCCATGACAGCAAGCGCGCCTCCGCCGAAGCCGGCGATACCATCGCGCTCGGCAAGCTCGACACCGCCAAGACCGGCGATACGCTGTCGGCCGGCAAGACCGCGCCGCCGGCGCTGGCCAAGGCCGAGCCGGCGCCGCCGGTGCTGGCGATGGCGCTGTCGGCCGCCGACCGCAAGGACGACGTCAAGCTCGGGCAAGCCTTGTTGAGGCTGAACGAGGAAGACCCGTCGCTGACCATGATCCACAATCCGCAAACCCATGACATCGTGCTGTGGGGCCAGGGCGAGATGCATCTGCGCGTCGCGCTCGAGCGACTGCATGATCGTTTTGGGGTCAATGTGAAGTCGCAACCGCCCGCGATCGGCTACCAGGAGACCATCCGCAAAGCCATCACCCAGCGCGGCCGGCACAAGAAGCAGTCCGGCGGTCATGGCCAGTTCGGCGACGTGGTGCTGGAGATCAAGCCGATGCCGCGCGGCGGCGGTTTTGCCTTCGACGAAAAGGTGGTCGGCGGCGCGGTGCCGCGCAATTACATCGGCGCGGTGGAAGAAGGCGTGGTCGACGGCATGCTGCGCGGCCCGCTCGGCTTCCCCGTCATCGACGTGCAGGTGACGCTGACCGACGGCTCCTATCACAGCGTCGATTCATCCGACCTCGCATTCCGCACCGCGGCGCGGATCGGCGTCAGCGAGGCGCTGCCGCAGTGCCAGCCGGTGCTGCTGGAGCCGATCTATGTGGTCGACATCGTCTGCCCGACCGAGGCGACGGCGAAGATCAACGCCATCCTGTCGGGACGGCGTGGCCAGATCCTCGGCTTCGACACCCGCGAGGGCTGGACCGGCTGGGATCGGGTCCGCGCCATGATGCCGGAAGCCGAAATCGGCGAACTGATCGTGGAATTGCGTTCGGCGACCGCGGGCGCTGGCAGCTTCACCCGGCAGTTCGACCGCATGGCCGAAGTGTCCGGCCGCGCCGCCGACCAGATCATCGCCGCGCACCGCGTCGCAGCCTGACGCCCTCTTGCCGGCCTTTTACGAACGCCGTTCTCGCCCTGCGGGGACGGCGTTCGAGTAACTGCTTGCAAGTTGATGTTTTTTACATCATTGTCAGCGAATGAACTATCATTTATCCTTTTTTATATATGGAAGGACCACATGATCACGTCCTTCCAGATGAGAGCGGCACGGGCGCTGCTTGGCATTGACCAGAGAACACTGGCCGAATTGGCCGGGGTTTCACTGCCGACGATCCAGCGGATGGAGGCGAGCGTTGGCACGGTTCGGGGCGTCGTCGAATCGCTGACCAAGGTCGTCGAGGCACTGAATCGCGCCGGGGTCGAACTGATCGGCGAGCACGCGCGCAGCGACGATGGCGGACGCGGGGTGCGATTGAAGGAGCCGGGTCCGCCGCGTCGGGCGTGACGTCAAGGCGTCGGCATTGTCGCGGCGACGATTTCGCGACCTGACACGGGAGCAGTGCGGGCGAATGACATCGCAGGCGAGCAATCAGGCATGATACATCCGATCAAACAGCCGACCTTTGCCGAATTATACGCGCCGAAGCTGCTCACGGTGCTGCGCGAAGGCTATGGCGTTGCGGATTTTCGCGCCGACGTGATCTCCGGCCTGACGGTGGCGATCGTGGCATTGCCGCTGTCGATGGCGATCGCCATCGCATCGGGCGTCACTCCGGATCGCGGACTCTACACCGCCGTGATCGGCGGCTTCATCGTCTCGCTGCTGGGCGGCAGCCGGTTCCAGGTCGGCGGCCCCGCCGGTGCGTTCATCGTGCTGGTGGCGGTGACCGCCGAACGCCACGGTGTCGATGGCGTGATCCTCGCCACCGCGATGGCCGGCGTGTTTCTGATCGCCGCAGGCCTGCTTCGGCTGGGCACCTACATCAAGTTCATTCCCTATCCTGTGACGGTCGGATTCACCGCCGGGATCGCCGTCATCATTTTCGCCAGCCAGCTTAAGGATCTGCTCGGAATTACGCTGACGGCAAAAGAGCCTGGCGAACTGCTGCCGAAGCTCGAAGCGTTGGCGGGCGGGCTGCACACCGCCAACCTTTCCGCGGTCGCGGTGGCCGCCATCAGCATCGCCATCATCGTAGTGCTCGCGAAACTGCGCCCGGCCTGGCCCGGCATCCTGATCGCGGTCATCGTCGCGGCAATCGCCACCTGGGCCTGGTCGCTGCCGGTGGAGACGATCGGCAGCCGCTTCGGAGGCATCCCCCGGGAATTGCCGCTGCCGGGGTGGCCGTCATTTTCGCTCGACAAGGCGCGAGACGTACTGCCCGACGCCATCGCGTTTGCCTTGCTGGCCGCCATCGAATCCCTGCTTTCAGCCGTGGTCGCCGACGGCATGACTGGCCGCAGGCATCGCTCCAATTGCGAACTGGTGGCGCAAGGGGTTGCCAACATCGGCTCGGCGCTGTTCGGCGGTATTTGCGTCACGGGCTTGATCGCGCGCACCGCGACCAACGTCCGCGCCGGCGCGCGCAGCCCGATCTCCGGAATGTTGCACTCGGTCTTTCTGTTGCTGTTCATGCTGATCGCGGCGCCGCTGGCCAGCTACATTCCGCTGGCAGCGCTGGCGTCGGTGCTGGCGGTGGTCGCCTGGAACATGGCGGAGAAGCACGCGTTTGCGACACTGATCCGTTCCTCGCGCGGCGACGCCACGGTGCTGCTTGCCACCTTTCTGCTGACGATCTTTCGCAACCTCACCGAAGGCATCCTGGTCGGCTTCGCGCTAGGCGCGGTGTTGTTCATCAACCGCATGGCGCAGATGACGGGCATCGAAGCCGAAGCGCCTCTCGTCAGCGACGACAGGGCCGACGACGACGGCGGCGATCGGGTGCCCTACGATTCTCGCCTTGCCGCCGATGCGGACGTGTCGGTGTACCGTATCACCGGCGCGTTTTTCTTCGGCGCCGCGGCGGCAGTCGGAACAGCGCTCGACAGCATCGCGGACGGCCGCAAGGCGTTCGTGGTCGATTTCGCGGCGGTGCCCTTTCTCGATTCGACCGCCGCCAATGCGATGAGCCGTGTTGCGGTCAAGGCGAGGCGGCGGGGTATCCGGCTTTACATTACCGGCGCGTCGCCGACGGTGCGCCGCGCGCTTCTCACCCACGGGGTGAGGCCGCCGCGCGCCCGATATCGCGAAACCATCGCGCGGGCGATTGCCGATATCAAGGTGCATCGCGAAACGCTTGCCGCCACGCCGGACAGACTTGCCGCCGCGGGCTAGCTGCGGGCCATTGTTTTCGGCCCTGGTTCCGCTTCCCAACTCCGCCGCTTTCGTGAACACTGCCGCGACGATGCCGGCGGCCTCGATGCCGGCGGTGCGGTTTGCCGGAAGCACGATGGACAAGATCGCCCTTGCCTTGAAGATGAAACGGCTTGCCGCGTGGCTCGACGCTCGCTGCGAGCCGGACAATCTTGTTTGCCGCCAATTCAACGAGCCGCCATTCGGCCAATGCTACGTCACGATCGATCCCGAGCGGCAGGGGCCGTTTGCCTCGATCAACATGAATCGGGTCCATGTCTGCGGTGCCGAAAATGGACTGACGTCGCAAGGCATCGCGCGGCTGATCGAGCTGTTCGCATCGAAAGGCGTAAAACGCTTCTTCGTCTGGCTCAGTCCCGGACCGCGCATGGGCGCGGTGCGCGACTGGCTCGAGACCGAAGGCCTGTCCCGGATCCAGCGCACCGGCTATCCGACGCTGTGGCGCAAAAACATTTCATTTGTTGGCTTCAGGACCGATCTCGAAGTGCGTGAGGTCGGCGTCGACGAAATAAACGCCGCGCGCGATCAGCTCGGAGAAGCGATGTGGCCGGGCTATCTACGCTCGGCGGGCAAGCAGGACTTCTTTCACTACATGGCTTACGACGGCGCCCGGCCGGTGGCGATCGCGGCGCTCTGCGTCTTTGAGGACATCGGATATCTGATGGCGGCCGCAACCGCGGAAAACGACCGCAAGCGCGGCGCGCAGCAGGCGTTGATCGCCCGACGCATCGCGCGCGCCGAGCAAATGGGCTGTTCGGTCCAGGTCTCCGAGACGCTTTACATGATCGAGCATTCGCTGCGAAACTTGCAGCGCGCCGGGTTCGAGGAAGCCTACGAAAAGGAAGTGTTCGAGTGGAACGCATGAATCGGGCGCTTTGCCTTGCTTGAGCAGCGCCGCAACCTCGCGCTCGCCTGCGCGCTGAGCGCGCTGGCGGGTTACGTCGACGGCATCGGTTTCCTGCATCTCGGCGGTCTCTTTGTTTCCTTCATGAGCGGCAACTCGACCCGGCTCGGCGTTCAACTGGCCGCGGGACATTGGCGCGACGCCGCTGAAGCCGTCGGGCTGATCGTGCTTTTCGTGGCCGGCGCGGCCCTGGGCAGCCTGATCGTGTCGATACGCTCCGCGTTCTGCCAATGCTGGGTGTTATTCGGAGAAGCGCTGCTGCTGGCGGCGGCGGCACTCTGCTATGCGCTTGGGACGTCGTCGGTGGCGATTGGCGCGATCGTGCTGGCGATGGGGCTGGAAAATTCGGTGTTTCAGGTCGAAGGCGGCGCCGGCCTCGGGCTGACCTACATGACCGGCGCGCTGGTCAAGGTCGGCCAGTTCGCCGCCGCCGCGCTGACCGGCGGCCGGCGCTGGGCGTGGCTGCCGAACCTGCTGCTGTGGGCGGCTTTGGTCGTGGGCGCGATCTGCGGCGCGGTCGCCTATGGCTGGATCAACCTTGCCGCGATCTGGTTTGCCGCCGGCTGGGCGCTGATCCTGAGCGGTGTTGTTTTCGCGACCACCGAGCGGGATTGACAGCGGACGCGGCTTGCCCGAATTGAAGACATGACGATCTCCAGACCCCGCGCCGCATGTCTGATCGGATGGCCGGCGGCGCATTCGCGTTCGCCGCTGATCCATCATTACTGGCTGCGCACGCTAGGCATCGAGGGCGGCTACAACATCGAAGCGATCCCGCCCGAAGGCTTTGCCGAATTCATCCTGCATTTGTCGGCGCACGGCTTCATCGGCGCCAACGTCACGCGGCCGCACAAGGAGCGCGCGCTGGCGCTGTCGGAGCCGGATGCACGGGCGCGCGCGGTCGGCGCGGCCAATACGCTGTGGTATGACGGCGCGAAACTCTGCTCGACCAACACCGACGTCGAAGGTTTTATCAATAATCTCGACGCGAGCGCGCCGGGCTGGGACGGCGCAAGCGATGCGCTGGTGCTCGGCGCCGGCGGTGCGTCGCGCGCGGTGCTGTTCGGATTGCTCGAGCGCGGCATCACGCGCGTACATCTGGCCAACCGCACCGTCGAGCGTGCGCAAGCGCTGGCGGACCAGTTCGGCGCGGCCGTGCATCCCGTCGCATGGGATGCGATCGGCGATCTGTTGCCGCGCGCGCGTGTGCTGGTCAACACCACTTCGCTCGGCATGCACGGCCAGCCGCAGCTTGCGATCGATCTCGGCCGGTTGCCGGCGGATGCCGTGGTCGCCGACCTCGTCTATGTGCCGCTCAAGACGCATCTGCTGGCGGCGGCCGAGGCGCGCGGATTGCGCTGTGCCGATGGGCTCGGCATGCTGCTGCACCAGGCGGTGCGCGGCTTCGAGCTGTGGTTCGGACGCCGTCCGGAAGTCACGCCCGAGTTACGCGCGCTGGTCGAGGCCGATCTCACAAAGGTTTGAGCGGGAATTTCATAGGCCGGCCGGTGTCCGGTGTTATGCAAAGCCCCCTCGCTGGAGACGATCTCATGACATCTTATTCGACCCTGTCGCGCTCGCTGCTGGCGCTTGCGCTGATCGCGACTTCATCCTGGGCGATCGCCCAGAAGGCGCCGGTGCCGACCCGGGCGCGCGGCACCATCGAAAGCGTCGACGGCGATCTGATCACCGTCAAGTCGCGGACCGGCGAGGACATCAAGCTGCACATGACCGGCGACATCAAGGTGGTCGGCATCATCAAGATATCGATGGCCGACATCAAGGCCGGCTCCTTCATCGGCGCCACCACGGTGCCGGGACCGGATGGCAAGCAGAACGCGGTCGAAGTTCACGTGTTTCCGGAAGCGATGCGCGGCACCGGCGAGGGGTCGCGGCCCTATGATTTGAAGCCGAACTCGACCATGACCAACGCCACGGTCGAGCAATCGGTCGAGAGCAACGACGGGCATTCGCTGACCATCAAATACAAGGACGGCGAGAAGAAGGTCGAGGTTTCGCCGGATACGCCGGTGGTGACCTACGTTCCTGCCGAAAAGTCCGACCTGAAGCCGGGCGCCAAGGTGATCGCCTTCATGAAGGAGCGGCCGGACGGTTCGTTCGAAACCAACCGCGTCAGCGTCGGCCGCGACGGATTAACGCCGCCGATGTAGAGGGATGGCGTTCGTGGCTTCCCTCTCCCCTTGTGGGAGAGGGTGCCGAAGCGGAGGCGGGTGAGGGGTAGCTGCGAATCGCTGTGCTCGCGGCTACCCTTCATCCGTCGCTTCGCGCCACCTTCTCCAACGTTCACCGGGGGATTTTTGAGGTGTTAGCCTTTAAGACGGTATTTGTACTAGGTGCGGGAGCTAGCAAGCCCTACGGTTTACCGCTCGGCGGAGAACTTTACGATTTGGTCTTGTCGGAATTTGGGGTTAACTCGCCCAATCGGATACATCTCGCCGCTACCGCACCAGATGCGTCGAGAGAAATTGACGAATTTGTCGGGGCGCTTCGTCATTCGGGATTGTTCTCAGTGGATGCGTTTCTGGAACGGCGTCCTGAATTTATGGACATCGGAAAGGCTGCGATGGCAGTCTTGCTTGTTCAAAGAGAAAACCCCGACGCGCTGTGGGGCGGAACAGAGAATTGGCTGCGATATCTATACAATAGGATGATTGGCTCGTCGCTTGATGAGTTTACCCGCAACCAAGTTTCATTCGTGACCTTCAATTATGACCGGACCGTCGAAATGTTTCTTGCTACATCCCTCGCAAACGCGTTCGGTAAGCCCATTGAGGAGGTCGCCCCGATTTTGAACGAAATACCTATCATCCATCTGCACGGTCGCCTTGGCTACCTTCCTTGGCAGAATGTCTCCGAGGGTCGCCCGTACAATAGCAAGATCGACCAAAGGGTGATGGACATATGCCGTCGTGAAATCAAAGTAGTGCACGAAGATATCACCGATCGTGACAAAGACTTCACTAAAGCAAAAGCGATACTCCGAAATGCCCAACGTATTTACTTATTGGGATTTGGATTCGGCTCGAAGAACGTCGAACGATTGGGTCTCAGTCTATTATCTCCCGAGCAATACCAAGGCACGGCGGTCGGACAGAGAGACCAAGAGCTAAATAATATTAAGGCTCTCTGCGCGAACAAGATTACTCTTTATCCAAATCACGGCTCTCTAGAATTCCTCCGTACCTTCACGCCGCTCGATTAAGTGAGAGTCCAGATCGATCTTCCTTGTCCGCACCCCGCGCAACGATCTTGAGCGCGTCATCCCGCAACGGCGGTTGCAGTGCCATGAGTGACCAGTCGCAAATTCCGATCGATGAGCAGCTTTCCATTGAGGAAGGCAAAGCCATCATGGCGGGGGGCTTAGGGGAATATGAGCTGCGCTTGGTCACCTCATTCTGTGTGCCGCTGGCTTGGCGCGAATATGATGACCACGGCGCGATCGTTCCACGGAACGGGAGCGCATTTTTCTTAAACACGGGCGAGAGGCTAATAGGTGTTACCGCGCAACACGTCGTTGCGGGTTATCTGGCATCAGACGCTCGGAAGGGACCGCTCACCCTTACCACCAACGGGATTGGCATTCAGCTCGATTTACTTGCCCGCATGATCGACTCTCATTCGGGTATCGATATCGCGACATTTACGGTGACCGAGCAAGAGGTGAAACGGCTCGGAAAAGAGGTGTGCGGCGGCTACCAGCGAACGTGGCCGCCAAGCCTACCGATGCAGAACGGCGGCATTTACTACACCGGATATCCGGGAGTCGGCACACGTCAAACGCCGGGGGTTATCACATTCGGTGCCGTATGCGGGTCTGGCGTTGCGACGCAGGTAAACGAGAAATAATTTCATCGCAGATTGAGCGACAAGGTCTTGTGCCGGTTCTTGGCGACGGAATTATGCCAGAGAATTTTGATTTTCGCGGAATGAGCGGTGCGCCAATGATCACCGTCGTACAACATCGCGGGCTTCGCTCATGGATGTTAGGAGGTGTAATTTTTCAGGGACCGAGCACAAGCGACGATCCGAATGAAGCTATCGCTGGACTTGAAATCATCCGTGCTCGCCCAGCACATTTCATCTTACCGGACGGAACGCTTGATAAGGCCCGTTGGGAACGATTGGACTGGTAAAAGCGAGTAACGCAAAGCCACGCGCCAGCGGGGGTGCGCTGTGCCAATCACACGAACTTAGCACCGATCCGGCTTTCCTTGCGCCAAAGCACTTGGCAGGCGAAATGCGATCCAAGGGGAGAAGGGACTAACAAGCGTCACGCCTAAAAAATCATCAAATCGCCAGCACGTGGTCGTCGATTTCGGCGATGGTGTTGACGCCGCACAGGCCCATGGTGACGTTGAGTTCATTGCGCAGGATGTCGATCGCCTTGGCGACGCCGGCCTGGCCGCCGGCGCCGAGGCCGTAGGCGTAGGCGCGGCCGATCATGCAGGACTTGGCGCCGAGCGCGAGCGCCCGCATCACGTCCTGTCCGGAGCGGATGCCGCCGTCGAACATGATTTCCATTTTCGAGCCGACCGCATCCACGATCTCCGGCAACACTTCGATCGACGACGGCGCGCCGTCGAGCTGACGGCCGCCGTGGTTGGAAACCACAAGCGCCTGGGCGCCGACCTTGGCGGCTTCCTCGGCGTCCTCGACGTCCAAAATGCCCTTGAGGATCAGCTTGCCCGGCCAGATGCTGCGGATCCAGTCGAGATCCTTCCAGCTCAGCGACGTGTCGAACTGCGAAGCGGTCCATTCGGAAAGACGATTGAGGTCCTCGGTGTTTTTGACGTGGCCCGCGATGTTGCCAAACGTGCGGCGCTTGCCGCGCAGCACGCCGGAGACCCAGGCCGGCTTGCTCGCAAAATCGATCAGTTTCGACAGCGACCATTCCGGCGGCACGGTCATGCCGTTCTTGATGTCCTGGTGACGCTGGCCGATCACCTGCAAATCCACCGTCAGCACCAGCGCGCTGCATTTGGCGGCGGCGGCGCGCTGGATCAGGTCCTTGATGAAACCGCGATCCTTCATCACGTAAAGCTGGAACCAGAACGGCTTGTCGACCGCGGCCGCGATGTCCTCGATCGAGCAGATCGACATCGTGCTCTGGGTGAAGGGAATGCCGGCGGCCTGCGCCGCGCGGCAGGCGTGGATCTCGCCGTCGCCGTGCTGCATGCCCAATAGTCCGACCGGCGCCAGGATCAGCGGTAGCGCCGAGGGCTCGCCGAGGATGGTGGTCGAGAGGTCGCGCTTGCTGACATCGACCAGGATGCGCTGGCGAAACTTGATCTGCTGCAGATCGTCATGGTTGGCGCGCAGCGTGTCCTCGGAATAGGAGCCGCGATCCGCATAGTCGAAGAACGCCTTCGGCACGTTTCGCTTGTGCAGCAAGCGCAGATCTTCGATGCAGGTGATGTGTTTCATAAGCGGGTTCCCGAGCCTTCCAGTCTGGTATTGCTTTCTTGTCTTGTAATCGCGGCTTTGACGTTCATCTAGCATGGTTGGGCCCGCCGCAAAATCGCGGCGCGGCGCTCATTCATCAGCCAGGAGGGCCTCCATGACGGGATCACGTTCCGGCGCCAAGGGCGCCAAGGATACGGAAAAGCGCCGGCTCGACGAGGCGCTGGAGGAAGGGCTGGAAGAGACTTTTCCGGGCTCGGACCCCGTCAGCGTCACCCAGCCGGCGCCCTCGAAAGGCGACCATCAGGTCAAGCGCAAGGATTAGCGCGGGTTCCGCTCCAGCGTCTGATTTTGGACATAATACGAATTAAAACAACGGTTTATCGAATCAACGCCGGGCTATCAGCGGTAATGATTCATCATATTTTTTGAAGCCATCTTAGGGACAAAGGCTTTATAACCGCCGTCATCGCCAGCGATGGCGGGCGTTCGAGGCTTGTTGCTGGACGGCGGCAAAGCCTCGAAAGTGCTGGGGGATACATGAACCGCAAATATTTCGGTACCGACGGGATTCGGGGCCGCGCCAACGGACTGATCACGCCGGAGCTCGCGCTCAAGGTGGGGCAGGCGGCCGGTCTGGTGTTTCAGCGCGGCGAGCATCGGCACCGGGTCGTGATCGGCAAGGATACGCGGTTGTCCGGCTACATGATCGAATACGCGATGGTGGCCGGCTTCACCTCGGTCGGCATGGACGTGCTGCTGCTCGGCCCGATGCCGACGCCGGCGGTGGCGATGCTGACCAAGTCGATGCGCGCCGATCTCGGCGTGATGATTTCGGCGTCGCATAATCTGTTCGAGGACAACGGCATAAAACTGTTCGGCCCGCAGGGTTTTAAGCTTTCCGACGACGTCGAGAAGCAGATCGAACAACTGCTCGATGAGTCCCTCGACAAAAGGCTGGCGCAGAGCGCGAGCCTCGGCCGCGCCCGCCGTATCGACGGCGTTCATGATCGCTACATCGAATTCGCCAAGCGCACGCTGCCGCGCGAGCTGTCGCTCGATGGCCTGCGCGTGGTGGTCGATTGCGCCAATGGCGCGGCCTACAAGGTGGTGCCGGAAGCGCTGTGGGAACTCGGCGCCGACGTGATCTCGATGGGCGTCGAGCCCGACGGCTTCAATATCAACAAGGAATGCGGATCGACCTCGCCGGAAGCGTTGAGCCGCAAGGTGCGCGAGATGCGCGCCGATATCGGCATCGCGCTCGACGGCGACGCCGACCGGGTGATCCTGGTCGACGAACGCGGGCATGTGGTCGACGGCGACCAGTTGCTGGCGGTGATCGCGCAAAGCTGGAAAGAGGACGGCCGCCTGGCAAAACCCGGCATCGTCGCCACCGTGATGTCGAATCTCGGCCTCGAACGCTTCCTCGAGGGACAAGGCATCGAGCTGGTTCGCACGCCGGTCGGCGACCGCTACGTGCTCGAGCAGATGCTCGCCCGCGGCTACAATCTCGGCGGCGAACCTTCCGGCCACATCATCCTGTCCGACTACGCCACCACAGGCGACGGCTTCGTCGCCGCGTTGCAGGTGCTCGCGGTGGTGCAGAAGCTGCGCCGTCCGGTGTCGGAAGTCTGCCATCGTTTCGATCCGCTGCCGCAGATCCTCAAGAACGTGCGCTATCGCTCCGGCAAGCCGCTCGACGACGCCGACGTCAAATCGGCGATCGACGCCGGCGAGAAGCGCCTCAACGGCCATGGCCGCCTGCTGGTCCGCTCCTCTGGCACCGAGCCGGTGATCCGCGTAATGGGCGAGGGCGACGACCGCATCCTGGTCGAGGAAGTGGTCGACCGCATCGTCACGGCGCTGGGCGAGGCCGCCACCGCGGCCTGAGCAGGTTCCTCAGCGCATCGCAGCCATTAGCTAATGTTGCTTCTCGGCGCCGCGCCGGGAACGTATGACGGGCTATTGCCGCCGCGAATCTGCCGGGAATGATCCGTTGAACAAGCCTGTCATTGTCTCCCAGGAAGTTTTGGTTACCGAAGAAGTCTTGGCCGAGCCGGTGATCCTGCCGGACGCGACGCCTGCAAGCGCCGCGGGACCGGCCTATATCGTGCTCGCCGGCATCAGCTTCTCGCACTTCCTCAACGACACCATGCAGTCGCTGATCGCCTCGATCTATCCGATCCTGAAGGACAGCTACGCGCTCGACTTCGCCCAGATCGGCATGATCACGCTGGCGTTCCAGTTTACCGCGTCGCTGCTGCAGCCGCTGGTCGGGCATTTCACCGACAAGAAGGCGCAGCCGTTCTCGCTCGCGATCGGCATGGGATCGACCTTCTTCGGGCTGCTGCTGCTCAGCGTCGCGGCGCATTACTCCATCATCCTGGTCGCGGCGGCGCTGGTCGGCCTCGGCTCGGCGGTGTTCCATCCGGAATCGGCGCGGATCGCGCGGCTCGCCTCCGGCGGACGCTACGGTTTCGCCCAATCGGTGTTTCAGCTCGGCGGCAGTTTTGGCACCTCGATGGGGCCGGTGCTGGCGGCGCTGATCGTGGTGCCGTTCGGCCAGCCCAGCATCGCCTGGTTCTCCTCGATCGCCTTCCTGGCGATCGTGATCCTGTGGCGGATCGGCAGATGGTACAAGCCGCAGATCGCGGCGAGGAAATTCACGCCCGCGGCAAAGCATCCGGACGCTCCGAGTTCGCGCCGCGTCATGGTCGCGCTCGGCGTGCTGGTGGCGCTGTTGTTCTCCAAGCAGCTCTACGTCTCGAGCCTGTCGAGTTATTACATCTTCTATCTGATCGACAAATTCCACGTCTCGACCCAGGCGGCCCAGCTCTATCTGTTCATCTTCCTGGCGGCGAACGCGGTCGGCGCGTTCTTCGGCGGGCCGCTCGGCGACCGCTTCGGACGCAAATACGTCATCTGGTTCTCGATCCTCGGCGCGCTGCCGTTCTCGCTGACGCTGCCCCATGCCGGGCTGTTCGGCAGCGCGGTGCTGACGATCTTCATCGGCCTGATCATCTCGTCGGCGACCTCGTCGATCATCGTGTTCGCGCAGGAATTGATGCCGCATCGCTTCGGGATGATTTCCGGCATGTTCTTCGGCGTCGCCTTCGGCATCGGCGGCCTTGGCGCCGCCGTGCTCGGCCGCGTCGCCGACCACACCGGCATCGGCTTCGTCTACCAGATCTGCGCCTTCCTGCCGGCGATCGGATTGCTCGCGCTGTTCCTGCCGAAGATGCCGAAGACCGCGCATTGAAAGACCAGGATTAGGTTTTTCACGCGCGTTGTGTGGCCATGGTTCGAGACGCGGCGTTGCCGCGCTCCTCACCATGAGGGCGGGACCATGCGGGCAGGGAATGAGGACCTCATCCCGAGGAGGCGCGTCAGCGCCGTCTCGAAGGATGTGCCACGCACGCCTTCCATGACTGCGCGCGATTTCATCGCGCGCGAGCCAATGATTTCCGTCAACACATTGTTAGCGATTGTGACGAGGGCGGCGTTTTGGCGCCTTCATTGCGGCCGTCGCAAACAATCGTCAGAAAATATCAACCTTAAAAATTAGGGTTAAGCGCCGCTTAAACATTTGGTGGCATCGTCCGGCCGTGAGTTTTTGGATGTGGGGCCCGCTGTCTGCCTCACCGGACAAAAGGACGAAGACAATGCGTAGCGTTAAGTTCCTCGTTGCCGCCGGAGCGGCGACCCTGATGTCGTCGGCGGCGTTCGCGGCCGACATGCCGATCGCGCCGCCCCCGATGAGCTACGCTCCGCCCCCGGTCGAAGACTTCGGCGGCTGGTATCTGCGTGGCGATATCGGCATGACCAATCAGAGGTCCGACAACCTCGTCCTGACCACCGCGCCGCCCGCGGGCTTTCAAAACACCGGAATGGGATGGGACAGCTCGACGCTTTACGATCTCGGCGTCGGCTACCGCTTCAACAACTGGCTGCGTGCCGACGTGACCGGTCAATATCGCGGCGCCGCCAACTTCCACGGATCGCAGTTCTCTACGGTCGGCGCGCTGGGACCGGGCCTCTCGGCGGTGGACAACTACACCGCAAGCAAGTCCGAGTGGGTGGCCATGGTCAACGGCTATGTGGACCTCGGCACCTGGTGGTGCGTTACGCCGTTTGTAGGCGCCGGCGTGGGCATGTCCCGCAACACGATCAGCGGCTTCCGCGATGACGGGATCTTCAACAACGGCGGCGGTCAGGGCATATCCTCGACGTTCGGCGCCACTGCGTCGAAGTGGAATTTTGCCTGGGCGTTGCATGCCGGCGTTGCCTACAACGTCACGCGGAACGTGTCGCTCGAACTCGCCTACAGCTATATGAACCTCGGCGACGGGGTCACCGGTCCGACGAATTCCTTCGACGGCGTGACGGTGGTGAACGCAAGCGGCTTTACGTTCAAGAATATCACCTCGAACGACGTCAAGCTGGGCGTGCGTTGGCAATTGGATGCTCCGCCGGTCTATCAGCCGCCGCTGATGACCAAGGGCTGAGCGAAGCGCTCTGCTGTTAATGTTTGCTAACGGCGCGGGACTTTCCCGCGCCGTTTTGTTTTGCGCGAGCGCATTGGCGACGACAAAAATGCCGCGCCGATCGGGCGTCGCGCAACGATTGGTTAAGGTTAACGGGTGATGATCGCCGCAGGTTCAGAGTGTTCGACCGGAGCGTTGCAATGCGTAGATTTCTTCTGGCGGCGGTGATGTTCGGAATGGCGGCCGGCGCGCAAGCGGCCGACATGCCCGATTTCCTCCGCGGCACGCTGCCCGCCTCGAACGCGCCGACCAGAAACTGGGACGGCTGGTACGCCGGCGGTCAGGCCGGGGAATCCTGGGGCAACACGGACTATCGCAACACCGCGTCCGCCCAGACCAACAACCTGTTTCGCGGCACCACGCTGGCAGGGCCCGCGTCCGAATTGAACGTGCTCGGCAAGGTCAACGAGCAAAGCACGGCTTTCGGCGCCTTCGTCGGCCGCAACTGGCAGTTCGACGACGTCGTGCTCGGCGTCGAGGCGAACTATAATTATTTGTCGGGCCTATCGAGTTCGACCGGCGGAACCATCGGGCCGATCCAGGTGCCGGAGCCGGGCCTGGTTTTGCCGGCAGGCCAGACCGGGGTGGACAGCGTGACGCTGACCGGCCGATCTGCGCTGCGGGTCCACGATCAGGTGACGTTCCGTGGCCGCGCCGGCTGGGCGACCGGAGATTTCCTGCCCTACATGTTCGGCGGCCTGGCGGTCGGACGCATGGACGTTTCGAGCACCGTATCGAGTTCCGTAAACAGAACGATCTTCGATGCCGGCGGAGGCGTCGTGAGCTCCGGGCCGCTGCCGCAATTTGCCTTGACCTCGACCGTTGCGAAATCCAATGCCTTCGTGGCCGGCTGGACCGCCGGTCTCGGGTTCGACTACATGCTGTGGGGTAATGTCTTCCTGCGCGCTGAATGGGAATACATCCAGTTCATGTCGATTCAGGAAACCTCGGTGTCCGAGAACAGCGTGCACGCCGGTATCGGTTACAAATTCTAGGGCGTGGTTCTGATCGGAAGCTCTAAATTCTTTTTGGACGCGTTTTCTTCACGCGAACCGGTATCCACTTCGCTCGAAAACGCTCTGGTCCGGTCTTGACGCGACGTGAGGCGACTGGTCCGATGCCGTTCCTCGGCGGGACCGGCGTCATTGATCAAGATTTACGGCGACAGCAAGTCGGGCAATTGCCTGAAGGTGAAGTGGGTCTGCGACCGGCTCGCGCTGCGCTGTGACTGGATCGAGGTCGACACGCTCAAGCGCGAGACGCGCACGGCGCAGTTTCTGAAACTCAACAGCGCGGGACAGGTGCCGGCGATCGCGCTCGACGACGGCCGCACGCTGGCGCAATCCAACGCCATCATCCGCTACCTCGCTGCCGGCAGCGACCTGGTCCCGTCCGACGCCTTTGCGGCGGCCAAGATGGACGAGTGGCTGTTCTGGGAGCAATACAGCCACGAGCCCCATATCGCGGTCTGCCGCTTCCAGATGCTTTATCTCGGCAAGCCGGCCTCCGACCTCGACCCCGACAAGGTCAAGCGCGGCTATGCCGCGCTGGCGCGGATGGAAAGCCAATTGGCGGCGACGCGGTTTCTGGTCGGGGATACCGTTTCGCTCGCCGACGTCGCGTTGCTGGCCTATACGCGGCTTGCGCATGAAGGCGGCTTTCACCTCGACGGCTACGCCGCGGTACGGCGCTGGATCGGCGAGGCCGAACAGGCCCTCGGCCTTGCGCCGGCACACAGGAATTGAACAGGGAGCATCATGAGCGGGAATTCCTCCATCACCATCCGCCGCGCGCGTCGCGACGACGTCGCCACCATTGTCGCGATGCTGGCGGACGATCCGCTCGGCAGCGGCCGCGAGCGGTTCGGGGACCCGTTGCCGCCGTCTTATTACAGCGCGTTCGAGACGCTCGACCGCGACCCCAACATCCAGCTCGTGGTGGCGGAAGGGCAGGGCACCGTGGTCGGCTGCCTGCAGCTCTGCATCCTGCCGGGCCTGAGCTCGCAAGGCGCCTCGCGCGCGCTGATCGAGGATGTCCGTGTCGCCAGCCAGCGCCGCAGCCAGGGCATCGGCGAAGGGCTGGTGCAATGGGCGGTGGCGGAAGCGCGCGCCAGGGGTTGCAAGCTGGTCGAGCTGCTGACGCACTCAACCCGCGTCGATGCGCAGCGGTTTTATGCGCGGCTCGGTTTCAGTGCCAGTCATGTCGGAATGACCGTCCGGTTTTGATGCAGTTTTGGTCGTCCGGGTTGCGTGCCGCACCCGGCCGCACCGTGAAGGTGTGGTCACTGTTCGATTCGGTTAAGGCGCGATTAGCTAATCCGCACGCGGTAATTTTCGTGGTCGAACGATCGGTGGCATACTGAATTATCCTCGGGGGCTGGGCAGCTCGGGGATCGCAGTGAAAAATTATTCGATTGTCAGGGTCGGTCACGAATACGTCGTGCAGGCCGATACCAAGAGCATCCTGAAGGTCGCAAGCCGGCGGCGCGCCGCGCGGCTGGTCAGCGACGCGTCCGAGCTGCTGGAGGCCGAACGGCTTCCGCGAGTACCGCTGCCGTCGCCAGATGCGGCATCAATCGACCGTGATACCCAATGCATGCCTGATCCATCCAAAGTTTCTTGACGATCCGCCCCGATTCCCTTATGCACCGCGGCGGGACACCTCCCCCCAACGGGAGGCTTGCTATCTGGAAGGATAGATCATGACTGCAGCGAAGCCCGCTTCGCGGCCCTTAGTGCCGCATTTCTCCTCCGGCCCCTGTGCCAAGCGCCCCGGCTGGAACGCCCAAAATCTCAAAGACGCCGCCCTCGGCCGTTCGCATCGCGCGAAGGTCGGAAAGGCAAAACTCAAGCTCGCGATCGAACTGACGCGCGAAGTGCTTGAGGTGCCGGCGGACTACAAGATCGGCATTGTGCCGGCGTCGGACACCGGCGCGGTCGAAATGGCGCTGTGGTCGCTGCTCGGCGCGCGCCCGGTCACCACGATCGCCTGGGAATCCTTCGGCGAGGGCTGGGTCAGCGACATCGTCAAGGAATTGAAGCTCAAGGACGTCACCAAGCTGCACGCCGGCTATGGCGAAATCCCCGACCTTGCCAAGGCCGATCCGGCCTCCGACATCGTCTTCACCTGGAACGGCACCACCTCAGGCGTGCGCGTTCCGAACGCGGACTGGATCAGCGCCAAGCGCGAAGGCCTGACGATCTGCGACGCCACTTCGGCGGCGTTCGCGCAAAAGCTCGATTGGCCCAAGCTCGACGTGGTGACGTTCTCGTGGCAGAAGGCGCTCGGCGGCGAAGCCGCGCACGGCATGCTGGTGCTGTCACCGCGCGCGGTGGTGCGGCTCGAGAGCTACACGCCGGCCTGGCCGCTGCCGAAAATCTTCCGCATGACCAAGGGCGGCAAGCTCAACCAGGGCATCTTCGAGGGCGAGACCATCAACACGCCGTCGATGCTGTGCGTCGAGGACTATCTCGACGCGCTGCAATGGGGCAAGTCGATCGGCGGTCTCAAGGCGTTGATGGCGCGCGCCGACGCCAACACCAGGGTGCTCGCGGACTGGAAGGCGAAGACGCCGTGGGTCGACTTCCTCGCCAAGGATCCCGCGATCCGCTCCAACACCTCGGTGTGCATGAAAGTGATCGATCCCGCGATCACCTCGCTGACCCCCGACGCGCAGGCGGAATTCTCCAAGAAGCTCGTTGCTCTCGTGGAGAAGGAAGGCGCCGGCTACGATTTCGCGCATTACCGCGATGCGCCTGCGGGTCTGCGGATCTGGTGCGGCGCCACGGTGGAGGCGTCCGACGTCGCGCTGCTGACGCAGTGGATCGACTGGGCGTTTGCCGAAGCCAAGGCGACGCTCGCCAAGGCAGCCTGATTTTCTTTTCAACCTCGCCCCGCGCTTGCGGGGAGAGGTCGCCGCGTTCTTGGCGTAGCGGGCGAGGGGCTCTTGGGCTTCACACCTTGTGGCTGCCCCTTACCCCGACCCTCTCTCCGCAAGCGCGGGGCGAGGGGAGAAAAACGGACCCCCGCGATTTTCATTTCACCCAGGCGCCACGCGCTGAAGGGAAAACATCAGATGACAAAGCCCAAAGTTCTCATTTCCGACGCGCTGTCGCCGGCCGCAGTGCAGATTTTCAAAGACCGCGGCATCGAGGTCGACTTCCAGCCCAATCTCGGCAAGGACAAGGACAAGCTCGCCGAGATCATCGGCAATTACGACGGGCTGGCGATCCGCTCCGCCACCAAGGCGACCGCCAAGATCATCGAGAAGGCGACAAGACTGAAGGTGATCGGCCGCGCCGGTATCGGCGTCGACAATGTCGAGATTCCCGCGGCGACCGCCAAGGGCATCATCGTGATGAACACGCCGTTCGGCAATTCGATCACCACGGCCGAACACGCCATCACGCTGATGCTGGCGCTGGCGCGCGAAATCCCGCAGGCCGACGCCTCGACCCAGGCCGGCAAATGGGAAAAGAACCGCTTCATGGGGGTCGAGATCACCGGCAAGACGCTCGGCGTGATCGGCTGCGGCAATATCGGCTCGATCGTCGCCGACCGCGCGCTTGGGCTGCGCATGAAGGTGATTGCGTTTGATCCGTTCCTGTCGCCGGAGCGCGCCAGGGACATCGGGGTCGAGAAGGTCGAACTGGACGAACTGCTCAAGCGCGCCGATTTCATCACCTTGCACACGCCGTTGACCGACAAGACCAAGAACATCCTCGATAAGGCCGCGCTGGCGAAGACCAAGAAGGGCGTTCGCATCATCAACTGCGCGCGCGGCGGCCTGGTCGACGAGCAGGCGCTGGTCGATGCGCTGAATTCCAAGCATGTCGCCGGCGCGGCCTTCGACGTGTTCGTCGAGGAGCCCGCGACCACGAACGTGCTGTTCGGCCATCCCAACGTGATCTGCACGCCGCATCTCGGCGCCGCCACCACCGAAGCACAGGAGAACGTGGCGCTCCAGGTCGCAGAGCAAATGTCGGACTATCTGTTGAGCGGCGCGATCTCCAATGCGGTCAATTTCCCCTCGATCACCGCGGAAGAAGCGCCGAAGCTGAAGCCGTTCATCGAGCTCGCCGAAAAGCTCGGCTCGTTTGCCGGCCAGCTCACCGAGACCGGAATCATCAAGGTGCAGATCACCTATGAGGGCCATGTCGCCGAAATGAAGATCAAGGCGCTGACCTCGGCGGTGCTGTCGGGTCTGCTGCGGCCGATGCTCGGCGACGTTAATGTCGTGTCGGCGCCGGTCGTCGCCAAGGAGCGCGGCATGGTGGTCGAGGAGACCGTGCGCGCGGCGCAGAGCGACTACGAAAGCCTGATCACCGTCACCGTCACCAGCGAACGGCAGGAGCGCTCGGTGTCTGGCACGGTCTATGCCGACGGCAAGCCGCGGCTGGTCGACATCAAGGGCATCCGGGTCGACGCCGAGTTCGGCAAGTCGATGATCTACATCACCAACGAGGACAAGCCCGGCTTCATCGGGCGCTTCGCCGGCTTGCTCGGCGACGCCAAGATCAACATCGCGACCTTCCATCTCGGCCGCAACAAGCAGGGCGGCGATGCGATCGCGCTGGTCGAGGTCGACGGCGCGGTGCCGGCGGACGTGCTCGCCAGGGTGCAGGGATTGCCACAGGTGAAACAGGCCAAAGCGCTGACGTTTTAAGGCGCCGATGTTTTAAAGCGTAGGATTTCGGAACGCACTTGATTGCATAAGGCCGTATCCTCTCAGGAGGCCGCGGCCTTTTTGCGATCGGCTGCCTCCGCGGGCTCATCCTGTTTGGCGGACGGGATGCACGGCCGCAAGGCTTCCCACCCGTCGGTGAAAGCGGTGGAGGCGAGCGCGAGCATCAGCGCGAGATGGATGTCGCGCGCCTGATTGGCGTTATCCCAGATTCCGGTGGGGCCCGGGGACTTCTCGTTCTCATCCATGACCAAACTCCTCGTCGCAGCATATCCGCGAGAATCCAAGATCCGTCCCACCTCGTCGTGCCGTGTGCCCTTCGGCGGCTCTGGATTACTCCGCAGCGGGACGAGCACATGTGATCTGGATCACATGTGCCAAAACACCGCGCAGCCGATTGCCGGCCGCCGCGATCCCGCCCGCGCCGTGCCTCACGGAAACCCCAATCGAACCGGTTCCTCTGCGGCTGCGTCGAAGCACGGTGGTGTGACTTTTTGCGCGCGGTCTCGCCGCATCGACCTAAGGGATTGGCCTGAAGAGGATTGGGCTTGAGGGGGTTTTCTGGCGCGCCTGATTTTTCACGGAGGAACATGATGCGAGTGATTGCCCATTGTCTCGTGACCACCAGCCTTGTGGCGCTGGCGGCGCTCGCTGTGATGCCGGCGCGGGCGGCCAATCTGGAAGCGTCATCGTCGATCGATACCGTCACGGTCTATCCCGACGGCGCCAGCGTCACACGTGTGATCGCGGTCGATCTTCCCGCCGGCGACAATACCGTCGTGGTCAACGACTTTCCGCTCGGGCTCGACCGCGCATCGCTGCGGGTCGAGGGCGAGGCGGATGCCGGGCGTGCGATCGGCGCGATCGACGCCAAAGCGCCGCGCGCGGAATCTCGGGCCGATTCGCACGACATCGACAAGCGCATCTAAGCGCTGAAGGACCAGCGCCAGGATCTGCAGGGCGCGATCGATGCGGCCAATGCCCGCCGCAAGTTCGCCGAGCATTTTGCCGAGGCGGCCCCGGTCGGCATCGGCGACAAGGGCGAGGCTCGCCCGATCTCGGAATGGCGCGAGGCCTTTGCCGCCGTGTCGGACGAGGTCGCCGCGGCCGAGGCGGCGGTGCGCGACGCCGAGCGCAAGCAGCGCGACCTCGATCGCGAGATCGCGAAGCTTGCGTCCGATCGTCAGGTCAAGCCGCCGAGCAAGCTCGAGGTGCGGCTCGATCTTGCCGCGGCCAACGCGACCACCGCAAAGCTGCGGGTGACCTATAATGTGCGCAACGCGCGCTGACGCCGCTCTATGACGCCCGGCTCGATACCGGCGCCAGGGATCGCAAGCCCGCGCTCGAGCTGGTGCGCCGCGCCGAGATCACCCAGAGCACAGGTGAGGACTGGTCCGATGTCGCGCTCAGCGTTTCGACCGTGCGAGCCGCGCAGGGCGGCAACGCGCCGGAGCTGAATTCACTGATCGTGCGATACCCCGAACCGCCGCCGCAGGTCAGCTCTGCGCTGCCGGCGGCTGAGCCGCTGCAAAGCCTGCAAAGGTCTGCCGATCGCCGGGTGTCGGCGCTGGCAGCCCCCATGCGGAAGGCCGAGGAGCAGGAGGCCGTGGCCGATACCGGCGGCTACCAGGTGATGTTCAGGATCCAGGGCCGGGTCAGCCTGAGTGCCAGCGAGGGCGCGAAAAGCCTGCGGATATCGACCGCGACGATCGTGCCCGATCTTATCGTGCGTTCGGTGCCGGTGCTCGATCCGACCGCCTATCTGGAGGCGAGCTTCCACCAGAGCGAGGATGCGCCCTTGTTGCCGGGACGGATCGCGATCTATCGCGACGGCGCGTTTGTCGGGCGCGAGCAGATGAAGGCCGCCTCGAAGGATGAAATCGTCCGGCTCGGCTTCGGCGCCGACGACAAGGTCAAGGTCGAGCGCACGGTGGTCAAGCGCAACGAAGGATCGGCCGGGCTTCTGGTCGCGACCTCGAAGACCGACGAACGGTCGTTCAAGACCAGCGTGCGCAACGGCCACGACTTCCCCATAAAAGTCGCGATCGACGACCAGTTGCCGGTCAGCGAAACCGAGGACATCCAGGTCGATCTCTTGCCGTCGTCGACGCCGCCGACCGCCACCAATCTGCGCGACAAACGCGGCGTGCTGGAATGGGCGTTCGAGGCCAGGCCCGGCGAGAGCCGGGATATCGCGCTGGCCTGGCGCGTGCGTTGGCCCAAGGACAAGGGCGTGGTGATGCTGCCGTCGGGTTAGAGGCGTATCGCGGTGCTTGCGGCCACCCCTCTCTGTCCAGCGGATGGATGGGTAACAAAACAGACCGGATGGATGGGTGACAGTTGTTCATGGTTCGGTCTGCTTCGGCGCTGCGCTAGCGCAGCGCCGAAGCTTTCGTGTTTTTTGATCGATGATGCCG
>Ga0207702_10000755_pt1 | contig 34535 bp, 30 predicted proteins | sample KBSCornC62_FD_184302 | JGI IMG/M metagenome (GOLD analysis project Ga0207702, IMG submission 184302) | Corn rhizosphere microbial communities from Kellogg Biological Station, Michigan, USA - KBS Corn C6-2 (SPAdes) (version 2) | ecosystem: Host-associated > Plants > Roots > Rhizosphere > Soil ... | reverse complement strand
CTGACGTAGGAGCGGCGGCCATCCGGAAAGTCGAACGCGTCCACCGGCTGTAGGCTGGGCGTGAACTGGCCCGGCTCCTGAGAATAGCGATAGATCCGCAGGTGTGCGAGATCAGCGGCGATAATGTATCTGTCGGCCATAAAGTTTGATTTCAGTTTAAACGTTAAGCGAAGCGGCGTTTTCTCCGACGCCAGCGCCGTTATTCTGTGCTGTCGGGACGTGGTTGTCCATCGGAGCGACTGCGCAAAGCGGGTCAGACTTTTCCTGATGCCTCACCCCTGCGTGTAGTGGGACGGGCACTACGCATTGTTGGACGCCAATTTATGGCGCTAGGGAAATTTCCGGGGAGACCTCACGGCTAAACGCGGCTGACGGGCTCGGACGCTCCGTCTGTCGCCCGCTGGAACCTTCTATGCGCAAACCTGACGAGGGGCTCATCCCAAACGACTTACTTAATCGCCATGAAAATTCTCACATCGCTTCTCTGTCTTATTTCTCTCGCCTTCTTCGCGGGCTGCGCCAGCGAACCCACGGCGGTCCGCGTCCAATACCCCGTCACTTATAACGTGCAGGTTGGCCAAACCAAGGCCGTGTCCGACTATGGTCCGCAAACGCTCAGTAACCAAGCTGTGCAGCAATTGACCGTCGAGGTGGGCCGCCCACTATATTATAGCGTCAGCGCAGATTTCGAGGTGCTCGTCACGGTTTCCGAGGTTCCGTCTCCAGACGAGCGGCGCCAGGTCAGCCAGATGCAAGGCAAGGAGTTCACGACTCAGATCACACCCGAAACGTCGACCCTCGTGGTCACGTTCACGGCCGCAAAGCCGAATAGCGGAGGAAACGTGAAGTTCACGTTGTCGGATCAGCCAATTGCGCAATAATATAAGGCGTCATGCCTGATCATCGATCCATCCTCTATGTGAAAGACGGGTGTCCGTATTGCGAGGAAGCTATGGAGTTCCTCGACGATCACGGAGTCGCCTACGAAATGAAAGAAGTCCTGAACGATCCACGCGCCTTTGAAGAAATGCGCCGGAAGTCCGGTCAATCCAAAGCGCCGACGCTTGAGCTCGATGGGAAAATTCTCTCGGACTTTGGGGTCGACGAACTCCCGCGATTCTTGCGGGAGCAGAACGTAAAGCTCGAAGACAGTTGATCTTTCTCAACCCGGCCGAACGTTCCGGCCGGTTGAACAAGACTCCTGCTCTCTCTCGAGCGGGAGTTTTTTTTGCCATGACATCATCTTCTCGCAGGCGTTGGCCTTACGTTGTCGCCGTTTTAATCGTGCTGTTCATTGTGGCCCGCGTCGCCGCGCCCTATGCGCTGCAATCGCAAATCAATCGGCGCTTACAAAAGATTCCGGATTACACCGGCAAAGTCGGCACGATCCATCTCTCGCTTCTTCGTGGCGCGTATCAGTTGCTTGATGTCGACATCGTCAAACGGGGCGGCGATCCGAAGGAGCCATTCTTCGCGGCGAAGTTAATCGATTTTTCCATCGCGTGGAGAAAACTTTTCCAAGGCCACCTCGTGAGTGATATCTACGTCGAAGATGCTCGAGTCACCTTTCTCACCGCGCCATCCCCGCAGGCGAGCCAGTTGCAGGCGGACCGCCGCTGGCAGGACGTGATCCAAGATGTTTTCCCAATCGATATCACCCGCTGCCAAATCAATCGCGGCACGGTGCGCTACGTTGATACGTCGCGAACGCCGAAGGTTGATATGGCGATCCATGACGTGCAGGCGACGGCGACGGGCTTGCGCAATCGGCCGAGCAAAGACGTTCAAGAGCCGTATCCGTCCCACATTACGCTCGAAGGAACCGTGCTCGGCAGCGGGCACATCAGTGTCGATGTGCAGCTCGATGCGCTGGCGCAGCAACCTCATTTCTTCGGCAAGCTGGATTTGACCAAAGTCGATTTGCCGCAGTTGGACGATTTTCTTCGAGCCTATGGTCACGTCGATGTATCCGGTGGCACCCTACAAGTCTATATCGAGGCGAAGGCGGAAAACGGTGGGTTCGATGGTTACATCAAACCGTTCCTGCAAGATCTGAAATTCACCAACGACGACATTGAAAACGACAATGTGGGGAAGCGTGTATGGCAGGCGTTCGTCAGCGCGTTGACGAAGATCGTGAAGAACCACGCGAAGAATCAACTGGCGACGCAGATCCCCTTTTCGGGCAAGTTCGGCGACGCGAAGGTCGGGGTTTGGGCCACGATCGGAAATCTATTTTCCAACGGCTTCATTCACGCGCTCGAGGAAGGCTTTAACACCGATAAAAAGAGCAACGCCGAAGCGCCGACGAAGTTGTCGGAGACGAAAGGGTAGGCGCTTGACGGAGCCGCGGGTGTTAAAACGCGCCGCAACCCTAGCTGCGGCAGGGTTCGCGTTCTCACGAACATGCTTTTAAACATCGCGGCGGACTTTTGTCTGCGGAATCTTACCCGCTTGTTAGCTCGTAGCTGCGCGCGTTAGCCCGCGGTCTTTGCGTCGGGAAAACAGCGTTCTCCTCGTAAAAATGAAAGGCGTCGTCGCGTCCGAGCGTCAAGACGCGCAGCGACGAGAGAGCGCCCGACCCATAGAGTTGAACGATAAGATGCGGCGCTCCAAGGAACGGCGCTCCTCTCTTTATAGAGCTGAATTGGATCTACGTCGGAACTGCTTTTCTTCATCGAAGCTTGCTCGCGCTCGTGAAACCGAGTTCCAACTGAGGATCTTTCACGCACATGATTGAAGTCGAAGGCCTCTGCAAAAGCTTCCCTGATCGGAAACGCGGCGCCATTCACGCGGTGCAGAACGTTTCATTTCGCGTTCAACCAGGCCAAATCTATGGGCTCCTGGGCGCGAATGGCGCAGGCAAAACGACCACGCTTCGGCTTCTGGCTACGCTCTTAAAGCCCACCGCTGGCGTCGCGCGGGTCGCCGGCGCGGATGTCGCACTCGATCCCACCCGCGTCCGCGCGCATGTGGGATTTCTCGGTGCATCCACGGCTCTTTATGGCCGACTCACGGCCCGGGAGACGATCGCCTACTTCGGCCGGCTGAACGGCCTTTCCGATGCGGCGATTCGCGAACGCATTCGCGTGCTCGCCGAGCGTTTGGACATGAACGATTTTCTCGATCGGCGCGTGGACAAGTTTTCCACTGGCATGAAACAAAAGGTTTCTATCGCGCGCACGCTCGTGCACGACCCGGCGGTGATGATTTTCGACGAGCCCACCCTTGGGCTCGATGTGTTGGCCGCGCGGACGATCGTGCACTTTATCCGCGAGTGCCGGGATCGCGGAAAAACCGTGGTCTACTCGACCCATGTCATGAGCGAGGTGGAAAAACTCTGCGATGTCGTCGGCATCGTGCATGGGGGGCGGCTTCTCACCGAAGGCACCTTGCCAGAGCTCAAGCTGCGCTATCGGCAGAACGACATGGAAGAGATTTTCGTCCAGGCAATCGGTGGGGAACAACAACTTCTCGCCGCCGAGCAGAATACACCTTCTTCCCAATCGCGCCCATGAGTTCGTTCAATTTCCGACAAGTTGCGGTGGTCTACGGCAAGGAGTTTCGCGATATCCTGCGCGATCGCCGTACCTTGATGTCGATGATTCTGATCCCCGGCGTGATGATTCCGACATTGATCATCGGCGTGGCTGTGGTGCTCTTGAAGACAGTGCACCAGGCTGAGGGGGAACGGGCTTCGGTCATGATTGTGGGTGAATCCGCCGCGCCCCAGCTCCGACAACGCATCGAAAGCGATCCGAAGCTGAAAAGGGTGCCCACGTCCGCGAACTTCGCGCAACTCATCGCCCAGAAAAAATTGCGCGCAGCCATCGAAATCCCTAACGGGTTCGATGAGTCAAACATGGCGGAAAATCGAGCCGCGCTGAAAATTTACGATTACGAAGGAGAATTGAAGTCGAGTTTTGCGACGGCAGAACTGGAGCGCCTCGTCTCGGAATATCGGGAAAGCGTCGTTCAAACGCGTCTGGCCGCGCGCGGCTTGGATCGGCGGTTCACACGGCCATTCGAAGTCGTCCGTGAAAACGTCGCTCCGATGGAGAAAGTCGGAGGCAATCGCTTCGGCGGTGTCATCCCTTACATTCTCATCATGGCTTGTTTTACCGGGGCGATGTATCCGGCAATCGATGTCGCCGCCGGCGAAAAGGAACGCGGGACGATGGAAACGATTTTGTGCACACCGATCGGTCGTTTCGAATTGGCTTTGGGCAAATTTCTCACCGTCGTCACGGTCTCGCTGCTTTCGGTGGCGGTGGCGTTGATGGGATTATTAGCCAGTGCCGCCGTCCTCGCGTATTTGTTGCTGCCAAAGCTGGGAGCCGTTTCGGGCTCACTGCCAACCCTCAATCCGCTCGGTCTCGTCGGTGTGCTGGTCGTGATGATTCCGCTCGCGACCTTTTTCTCTGCTATTCTTTTCGCGATCGCACTCACCGCGAGAACGCAAAAGGAAGCGCAGACGTATATTTCTCCTTTCATCGGGCTACTCGCGCTGCCCGCCTTGGCGCCAATGTTGCCTGGAGTGGAGTTGAACAACACCTTTGCTCTCGTGCCGATTCTCAACGTTTCTCTCGTGAGCAAGGAATTGGTTTCGGGAAACTTTCCGTGGCTCATGATTGCGGTTATTTTCGTATCTTCGCTCGTTTATGCGTTGATCGCACTCGCTGGCGCGGTGCGCTTGTTCAAGCGCGAGTCGATTATCTTTCGGACCTGAGCCGGACGGGACGTTTTCCTCTCAATTTAGGGTTTTCTCCCTGGGAGAGCGGTCAAAAACTCGTCAACGGCCGCGAAGGTTCGCCGGTTATTTGCGGCTGAGGGTAAACAACGGGTAAATTGGTCCGGACGCGTTTCAAATGCGTCGCGGTGCAGTCTAGACGCATGCTTTTTAAGGCACACAGAAATGCTGCGTTTACTGCGATGAACCTCGTGAAGAAAATTTTAATCGTCCACGCCGACCCCAAGATGAAACGTCGGCTTGTTTTGCTTTTGGCAGATGCCGGTTACGATCTTCGCTCCTACGTGAAGACCGACATCGCGCTCGAAACCGCGCGCAGCGAGTGGTTTGATTTGGCGTTGATCGACGCGCAGATCTCCGGCGCGCAGGATTTCACTTTTGTTGAAGGCCTCCGGAAGATCCAGCCCACCGTCCCGGTGATCCTGGTCGTGCCGACGCTCGATCTTTCGCTCATCGTGAAAGGCATCGGCATGGGTCTGAGCGACGTGATGCCGGCCAACAACGATTTGCGCCCGCTGCTCCGCCGGGTGAACAGTTTGCTCCGTCCCAACTCGGGCCGACCGGGCGAAGAGGAAGCTCTCACTCCGACAGAATTGGCCGAGGCCGAAGAAGTGCTTCGCGCGCTCGGGCAAGCGCCCGCCGCAGGGAACGCGGAAAGTTCCGCGTCTTCGTCCGAGTGGCGACAGGAACTGGTTCGCAACGCGAAGGAACAAGCGACGTTGAAAGCGAAGACCGAGCGACTCGAGAGCGAGAAAACTGCCCTGGAGTCGGAATTGAAAACGCTCCTTTCGCAAAACGAAGACGCGCTCCGCGTGCAGGCCGATTTGGACGAACTGCGCAGTCAGCGCGAAACCGTTTTGGCCGCGCAAAGTTTAATCGATCAAAAATCCAGCGCTTTAACGGAAGCGCGTTCTGAACTCGCTCGCGAACGGAGTGCACTCGACGAAGAGCGCCGCCGCCTCTCGCAATCGCAGAGCGCTTCTCCTTTCACGAAAGATCCTGAGCAACTGGCTCGCGAACAAACCGAACTCGAGCAGGCGCGCGCTAAGCTCGCCGCAAGTGAGACTCGCCTGCGGGAGGAGTCGATGCGGATTCAGCAAGAGACCACCCAACTCGCGCAGGAGCGTCGCCGCTGGCACGACGATCTCGATTTACTTCGGGATCAGGAAAACAATCTCCGCGAGTACGAAGCACGTCTCCGTCAATTGCAGGCACAGCTCGAAGCTGACCGCGTTCTTTGGTTTAGCTCCCGGCCGCAATCGCGTTCGCCGTTTTACGACGACGCCGCGGTCAAGGCGGCTTGGGAAAAACTGCAGCGCGCGACCGATCTGCTCGAGGCCGAACGCGCCGTTTTCCGCGACGAACGCATGGCGCTGCGCGAACTCGAAGCGGACATCAAACGTCGCGAGGCAAAATTGGACGACACCACGACCAAGCTCGCGGACCAAGAGAAGCGCTTGCGTTCGCTCCCGAGCCCCCTGCAGTCGAATCCCCCGATGAACGTGGTGAACTCGGCGAGCATGAGCGGCAGCGGTCGCGTCCGCGCGATTTCCCGCGCGCCGTTTGAGATGGCGAAGAGCTTTCTCGGCCGCAGCAAAGTCGACGAGACATAAGGGATCGCGCCGCGGGTCTGCTTCGAAACGGAGTGCGGTGACTCGTCACCGTCTTGGACGAGCAAATCCATTTGTTCGCAGACTAAAACCTTCGGCGAGATTTGGCGTCACGAAGGCGAAATGAATTTCGCCTTGGAAGGCGGCGACGAGTCGCCGCACTCCATCGCGATCAATGAGCCGACTGGGACCAAATCACGCGATCTCCGTATCGAAACTCCGGATACGGGGCACGATACCCGTTCGTAGGATTTTCCCTGATTCGTAATTTATTGACGATTTCTGGCTTGCGAACGGGCCTGCGTTCACTCATCCGATATTTCTCATGCCGTTCTGCCCGTCCAATTACCGCACGCTTAAAGCCATCACGACCCGTGGCGTTGCGCGCGCACGTTGGCACGCGAAGGCTCGGCGACCGAGAGGGTGCTCCTAAGTAGCATCTCAAGTGGAACTCAATTAACCACCCTCACCGCCGAGCCCGACTCTCACCCGAGTCGGGTTTTTTATTGCCCAAATTTTTTCCTCATTGCTCACGAACTCCTTGACCCATGAATGCCCTGCTCAACCCACCCGAGATCGAAGTTCCTTCGGTCGCGTTCTTCGGCCGGACCCTGGCTGAATACTGTCAGTTCTTTTCGCTGGATATAGCCGCGCTTAAAGGTTGCGCCGTGCTCGACGTCGCGGCTGGTCCGTCGTCGTTCACCGCCGAGGCCTGCAAGCGCGGCGTGGATGCGGTCGCGGTCGACCCGCTCTATGGCTGCACCGTCGACTCCCTCACGCAGCATGTGTCGATCGATTATCGAAACATGATCGCGCAGATGGAAGCGAAGGCGCACCTCTTCCGCTTCAAAGCGTTTGGTTCATTCGAAGAAGCCGAGATTAGCCGACGGACTGCGGCGGATCGATTCCTCGCCGACTACGCCGCGCATTTTGTGCACGGGCGTTACGTCGGCGCCGCGCTTCCGCTCCTGCCGTTTTTCGATCGCACGTTCGATCAGGTGCTCTGCGCGCATCTGCTCTTCGTTTACGCCAAACGTTTCGACTTTGATTTCCATTTGGCGGCTTGCCGCGAACTCGTCCGGGTCAGCCGCGAGGACGTCCGCATCCACCCGGTCGTTGGGACCAATGGAAGAAAGTATCCCGAACTTGGACGACTCAGGATCGCGCTGGCCGAAGAAGGCATCGACAGCGAGATCGTCGACGTCGACTACGAGTTTTTTGCCGGCAGCGACTCGATGTTGGTCTTGAGGAGAAAAGCGAACTGAAGCCTTTCGAAGGCATCGCGGCTGCAAACGCCGCGATGCCCACGGAGGCAAAAGTCGCAGCATTCGTGCGCACGCGGGTATTCGCCATCGCGCTCACTGGGCCGCGTTCTTACGAGCGCGGTACGTCGAGGTGCGCGGATGCGAGGCAGCGGTGCTTCGTCGATTTACTCCTGCAGCAAACCTTCAGCCCTCGCCCAATTGGCTCGCCGCTTTTTCCCATTCGGCGGTGGCGGCTTGTAGTTGGTCAACCACTACGCTGAGCTCGCGATTCAAATGCTGAGCTTTGCCCGGCTCTTGATATGTTTCCGGCGATTCGAGCGAGGCGGTGATTTCGTTCTGCTTGGCTTCGAGTTCGGCGACGCGCTGCTCCAGCTTTCCGACCTCGATGCGAAGTTTCTTCGCCTGATTAGGGGTCAGTTTCGAGCTGGTTGCAGCCGGTGTCGTGGGTGTGGGCGTGGTGGCGGCAGGTTTATTGCTCGGAGAGGCGGGTGAACCATTTTGCAAACTACCTTTGCCGGTGGGGCGGGCATCCGTGAAGCCCGCGGTCAGCGCGGCGCGCTCATTCGTCGCTTTCGACTTTTCGAGGTAGTAATCGTAATTGCCCGCGTACGCCGTGAGCCGGCCCGAGTGGACATGCAAAACGCTCTCGGCCAGGGCACGAATGAAGTAAACGTCGTGGCTGATGAAGATGAACGTGCCTTCGTACGTCTTGAGTGCACCCACCAATGCGTCGATCGACGGGATGTCCAAGTGCGTCGTCGGCTCATCCATGAGCAGGAGATTCGGCGGATTGATCAGCAAGCGCGCGAGGGCGAGACGTGATTTTTCACCACCGGAGAGGACGGAAACTTTTTTGAAAACGTCGTCTTTGCGAAAGAGAAAAGCGCCGAGGATCGCCCGGCCTTGCTGTTCGGTCAGTTGGTTTTCGTTGGTGCGCAGCTCCATGACGTTGTCCATCACGGTCGCGTCGGCCCTGAGGTTATCGAGACGGTTTTGGGCAAAGTAGCCCGGGATCACATTGCTGCCGAGTTCGCGTTCGCCACCGCGAATAGGGATCACATTGGCCAAGATTTTCAACAGGGTGGACTTGCCCGCGCCGTTGGGGCCGACGAGGACGATTCGTTGTCCGCGCTCGGCCGTGAAGTTCAGGTTTTGATAGACGATGTGGTCACCGTAGGCCTGCTCGACCTTCTTCAATTCAATCACTTTCAATCCGGAACGAGGCGGCTGCGGGAAACGAAAGTTCACGCGCTTGAGATCTTCACCCGGTTCTTCGACGGCGACTTCTTGCAGACGCTCGATCTGTTTCTCTTTGGATTTGGCGCGCGACGCCATCGAGGCTTTCGCGCCGAAGCGGTCGACGAACTTTTGTAGGTGCGCGATTTCGCGCTGCTGATTTTTAAACTGAGCCGCCTGTTGATCTCTGCGGGCGTCCTTTTCGTTCAGATAGTCGTCATAATTGCCCGTGTAGCGATTCACTCGGCCGGAGCGCAGCTCGAGAATGCCCGTGCAGAGGGCGTTGAGAAACGCGCGATCGTGAGAAATGATGATGAGACCGCCGGGATAGCGCGTCAGGTAGTCCTGAAACCAGAGCAGCGCTTCGAGATCCAGGTGATTGGTCGGTTCGTCCAGGAGCAGCAACGCGGGTTCGCTGACCAGAAGGCGCGCGAGGTGAGCGCGCATGACCCAGCCGCCAGAAAACGATTTCGCGGCGCGATGGTGGTCGTCTTCGCGAAAGCCCAGACCGGCGAGGATTTTCTTCGCGCGCGGTTCGAGCGTCCAGTCGATGTCCCAGTCTTCGTCATTTTCGGGAACGAGTTTTTTCCCACTCGTCGCGATTTCCAGAATCGATTCGTTGCCGACGGGTGCACTCTCTTGGGGCAGGAAGCCAAAATCCGCGCCGCGCTCCCAGGTGATCGTGCCATCGTCCGGCGACTCCTCGCCAAGGATCAAGTTGAACAAAGTCGATTTCCCCGCTCCATTCGGCCCGACCAAGCCAAGGCGGTCGGTGCGCGCGACGAACATGGACACGTCGGAAAACAATTCACGCGTTCCGTAAGATTTTGAGACGTCGGCGATGGTGAGCATGGGCGGCGTCCCGCGAGGGCGGGACTAGTTAGGAATGAAGAATGAAGAGTGAAGAATGGCGGAGACGCCGAGCAAACGTACCAACGTAGACCGTTTTTTCTCCGCGAGAAGCCGAAAATTCGTGAAAGAAGGGGCCAGCCGACCGTGTAAAATCTTAAGGAGCGTCTCGAAGAATCTTGCGACATTCTGCATTCTTCATTCTTCACTCTGCACTAGGTCGCGTTGCGACCGTACTTATGTCCAAAGCCAAGAAGACCAAAACGCCGTCCAACTCTGATCTCGCGAAGAAAAAGGGACCGGTCTCCCAATTCATTGCTCATCATTATCGTCACTTCAACGCGGCGGCGCTGATGGACTCGGCTAAGGGCTACGAAGCGCACTTGGCCAAGGGTGGTAAAATGCTGGTCACGATTGCGGGCGCGATGTCGACGGCCGAACTCGGTATCACCCTCGCGGAAATGATCCGCCAGGATAAGATCCACGCCATCGTCTGCACCGGCGCGAATCTCGAGGAAGACATTTTCAACTTGGTTGCTCACGACTACTACGAGCGCGTTCCCAACTACCGCGATCTCACGGCCGCTGACGAGCAAGCGTTGCTCGATCGCCATATGAACCGGGTCACCGACACATGTATTCCTGAAATGGAAGCGATGCGTCGGATCGAAAAAGAAGTCCTCGCCGAATGGGTGAAGGCCGACCAAGCCGGCGAACGTTATTTTCCGCATGAGTTCATGTTCAAGATTCTGCGGAACGGAAAATTGAAGAAGAGCTACCAGATCGATCCGAAGAATTCTTGGATGCTGGCGGCTGCGGAAAAAAATCTGCCGATGATCGTTCCCGGGTGGGAAGATGCGACTTTGGGCAACATGTTTGCCGGCCACGTTATCAGCGGTGACGTGAAGAATGTTCACACGGTTCGCACCGGCATCGAATACATGATGTTTCTCGCCGAGTGGTACACCAAGACCGCAAAAACGCTCCGGGACGGCAATGGCTCGATCGGCTTTTTCCAAATCGGCGGTGGCATTGCCGGCGATTTCCCGATCTGCGTCGTTCCGATGCTGCACCAAGATTTGCAACGCGATGAGGTGCCGCTGTGGGGTTATTTCAGCCAGATCAGCGACTCGACCACGAGTTATGGCAGTTACTCGGGCGCGGTCCCGAATGAGAAGATCACGTGGGGAAAATTGGGCATCAACACGCCGAAGTTCATTGTCGAGAGCGATGCGACGATCGTGGCGCCCCTGATTTTCTCGTGGGTGTTAGGGCTCTGACGTCCCGCAAAGCGGGACTAATGCAGAATGGTGAGTGAAGAATGATGAATGTTAGAAGGCGCTGTGGACGGTGGGTTGCCCCTACAGTGCCGCAAATTTGAGCGCTCTGTTGGCGATTACTGCAGGATACGTGTTGAATAGGTGAGTTGATGGAGGCGCTCATCGCCGAGCAGAGAATTCTGCATTCATCACTCATCATTCTTCATTTTCTTCCATGTCCAATCGGCTCGCTCAGGAAACGTCGCCTTATCTGCTGCAACACGCCGACAATCCGGTCGCGTGGTATCCCTGGGGGGAGGCTGCATTCGAGAAGGCGCGAGCCGAGGATAAGCCGATCTTTCTTTCGATTGGTTACTCGACTTGTCACTGGTGCCACGTGATGGCGCACGAATCGTTCGAAGATCCTGCAGTCGCCGCGATTTTGAACGAGCACTTCGTCTCGATCAAAGTCGATCGCGAAGAGCGCCCTGACGTCGATCACGTCTACATGACCTACGTACAAGCGCTGACCGGCCATGGTGGCTGGCCTTTGAGCGCGTGGCTCACCCCGGAGTTAAAACCATTTTACGGCGGCACGTATTTCCCTCCGACGGAACGCCATGGTCGCCCGAGTTTTTCCCAAGTTCTCCGTTCAATCGCCCAAACCTGGCGCGAAGACCGGAAAAAATTAATCGACGAAGGGCAGCGTGTGTTGGACGCATTGTCCTCGTATCATGCCGACCAGGCGAAGGCGAGTGGGGTGGGCGCCGCGAACAGCCTCGAGTTTGCCGAGGCGGGGGGCGAAGCGTTCGAAAAGTGTTTTCAATATTTCTACGAAGCCTTTGACACAAAGGATGGCGGTTTCGGGGGCGCGCCGAAATTTCCTCGCGCGTCGAACCTGAACTTTCTCTTCCGGCTCGCGGCGATCCAAGGACTGGATACAGAGGCGGGAGGCGAAGCGGTGAAAATGGCGACCGCAACGTTGCGCAAGATGGCGGAGGGCGGCTTGCACGATCACGTGGGCGGAGGATTTCATCGTTACTCGGTGGATGCGGCTTGGTTCGTTCCTCATTTCGAGAAAATGCTCTACGATCAGGCGCAGATCGCGGTGAACTATCTCGATGGTTACCGCGCGACCAAACGAGATATCTATCTCTGGATCGCCCGCGATGTCCTTGATTACGTGCAACGAGATCTGACCGACCCCGCAACGGGCGCCTTCTATTCCGCGGAGGATGCCGACAGCCTGATTGCCCACGGAAAACCAGAGCACGCGGAGGGTGCGTTTTACGTGTGGAGCGAGAACGAGGTGCGAAGCGCCTTGGCTGCAGATCAACCGGATCGCGCCCATCTCTTCGATCTGGTGCGCGTTCATTTCGGCGTATTGGCCAATGGCAATGTCGCGGCCGAACTCGATCCGCAAGGGGAGTTTGCCGGGAAGAACATTCTCGCTCAGCGTCATTCGATTGTGGATACGGCGGCGAAGCTGGGACTCGACGTGACGATTGCGAGCGATCGACTGGTCGAGGCGCTCGGATTGTTGAAACAGTTTCGGGAAACTCGGCCGCGTCCGCACCGCGACGATAAAATCATCACCGCTTGGAATGGCTTGATGATCTCTGCGCTCGCCCAAGCGGCCCAAACGCTTCGGCATCGCTCGATCGAGCAAGGTAGCGCCGAAGACGAATTCTCGGCGCAGGCCTACCTCGCGGCAGCCCAGCGCGCGGCTCATTTCCTGCGGTTAAATCTATTCGATCAGAGCAGTGGCCTCTTGTATCGGAGTTTTCGCGGCACGCGCGCGCCGGTCGAAGCGTTTGCGGAAGACTACGCCTATTTGATTCAAGGGTTGATCGATCTTTACGAAGCGAGTTTTCAGCTCGATTGGCTTCAGTGGGCTGATCGGCTGCAGGACGAATTAGATGCGCGGTTTTGGGATGAGCAGGGTGGTGGATATTTTCAGTCGCCCCGTGGCGATGCCAATATCGTGCTTCGATTGAAAGACGATTACGACGGGGCGGAGCCGGCAGCGGGTTCGGTCGCGGCCATGAATTTATGGCGGTTGCTGCCGATCTCTCGTTTCCCAGAGGTGCGGCAAGAAAAGGCTCGGCGCACCCAGGAAGCGTTGCGCGGGACGTGGGAGCGGACCGCGCACGCGTTGCCGCAGGCACTGTGCGCGCTCGAGTATGCGTTAACTGACCGTCCTCAGATCGTCATTGCGGGCGAATCGGGCTCGCCGGAGTTTCGCGCGTTGTGGAGTGAAACCCAAGGTGGGTTTGGGCCTCGCCGCACCGTCTTGACGCTCACTCCGGCGGATGTAAGTGCATCCGCCGCTTGGATGGAAGCGCGAGCGCCTTGGCTCGCGGCCATGAAACCGACTGGCCCGGGCCGTGCGTATGTGTGCGAGCACTACACATGTCAGGCGCCGGTCACTGATCCCTCCGCGCTGCGCACCCAGCTCCAAGGCTAGGTGCGGTCTTGCATTCAAAGAGAACTCGTCGTCGTCGTTTCGGAGGCGGGAGTCGAGTCGGACGACTCTGCAACCGATTCTTCGGCGGCTTCCATCGAAGGAACATCCTCTTGCTCGGGGATTCCAGGCACCTTCATCAGGTCCCGAATCCCTTCCACGATCCGAATGACTTCGGGATGGCCGGCCGCGAAAATCAGCGCGCGGATCTGATCCACGCTGAGATGTTCCGCGATCACAGCGTCCGCCAGGATCTGTGCGGCCTCTTTTTCGGTTGCGCGGAATTTCGCAATCTTCTTGCGAGCCTCCGCCGTGCTGCGATCAAGCGTGAAGTTCACGCCGCTGATCGATTCGAGCCACAGGAGCGCAATGCTTTTCATCTCAGGAGAGTCGGCATCAAAGCCAATTTTCTCCATCAGCTCCGCGATAGTCCGGAATTTTACCGGACGGCCACTCTCGACATTGATCACCGTGTTACGGTGACAGCCGACTAGCCGCGCCAGACCATCATGCGTCAAACCTTTTGCCTCCCGCAGCATTTTGAAGAGCTGGGTATAATTCATCGCCTGTGGCACTACGATGCTATTCAAGGGCTTGTCAACGCGCACACTTGCGCATGAGGAAAATACCTCAGAATTTTGGACTCGGTTCACCCTGGGAAGCCTATTTGTATCCACTTTTTGGTGTCGTTGATGACCAAATTTGGGAAATGCGAGTGTTTGCGATTTAGTTGCGGTGAGGATTTGCGGTCGCCCTCTCGCTGCCGCTGCGCGGTAAAAAACTTGTTCGAATGCGTCCAGCGCGACTGGGCGCCACCGTTAGCTTGCGAAAGGTATTTTCCAGGTTTCGCTTTCGTGCGCGCACCCGGAGTGATTTGCGCGAATTTCGCCCCATGCTCCTTTCTCATGCCGTCACTGTGATGTTGATTGGCGATCCTGCGGCCGATGCGGCGTTGAGCGCGTGTGTCTGCGCGAAAATGGATGCGCAGCGTTGGCAATTCGTCTGGGCCTCCGGCGATGATGCAATCGAACGCTTGGTCAGTCAGCAAATGGAGTTAGCGGTAATTATGCCGCGAGTCCTTCGGCAGAGTGGCTTGGAAATTTTTCGTTTGGCCCACGCACGCGGCGCTCGCACGGCGATCGTTTTGCTCACGCAAACAGAGGACCTTGAGTTGGCCGAGGAAGCGTTGCGCGAGGGGGCTGCGGATTGCCTTCCGAAAGATCAACTCACCCCGCTGTTGCTCGATCGCGTTCTTCGCGCCGCGTACGAGAAGCATCACCTGTTGGCGGAGCGTCGCGAAAGCGAGGACCGCTTTCAGATGGCGATCGATGCGCTCGCCCTGCCGCTTTACGTCGTGGATCACATGGGATCGGGCACGTTTTTTAATCGCGCCTGGCTGGAGATGCGGGGTCGCAGCTTCGCGCAAGAGACGGGCCGAGGCTGGATGTGCGGCGTGCATCCGGAGGATTGCGGACGGGTCCTCGCGGCCATCGCGAATGCCAGTCTGCAGCGTGAGCCGGCCGCCATCACCTACCGAATTCGCAACTACAAGGGGCGCTACCAAACTGTTCTGGAAAATTCGCGGCCGCGGTTCCTGCGCGACGGAAGCTATGCCGGAAGCATCGGTGTGTTGACGCCAGATCATACGGCATTCGACGACGCCGAAGCTCACCCGGATCCGTCCGAGGTCGCTTCAGCCGCGCGGATGAAGTCGCAATTTCTCTCCAACATCAGCCACGAAATTCGCACGCCGATGAACGGGATCATCGGGATGTCCGGATTATTGCTCGATACTCCGCTGGGTCTTGAACAGCGCGAGCTGACCGAAACGATTCAAAAAAGCGCGGATTCTTTGCTCGGCGTAATCAACGACATTCTGGATTTTTCAAAAATCGAAAGTGGTCGCGTGCAGATCGATTCGGTCGAATTCGATTTGCGTAGTCTCGTAGAGGATACAATCGAGTTGCTCAGCGATCGTGCGCAGGACCGCGGAATCGAACTCTGCTGCGAATTGCCGGAGGCGATGCCGACGCTGCTCCGCGGCGATCCATCACGCGTGCGCCAGATCATCAATAATCTAGTCGGCAATGCGCTCAAGTTTACCGAGCACGGAGAAGTGTTGGTCCAAGTGATCGCGCTGCAAGAGACTGAAGCGGTGATGAATTTTCGCATTTCGGTCGCCGACTCTGGAATCGGCATCGCGCCGGAGGCGCGCGAATTGCTCTTCCGGCCGTTTTCCCAGGCCGACACTTCTTCTACCCGTCGCTACGGCGGCGCTGGCTTAGGACTGGCGATCTGCAAGCAGCTGATCGAATTGATGCATGGTCGCATCGGTGTGGAGAGCGAGCCGGGTAAGGGATCGACATTTTGGTTCGAGTTAGCCCTGCCGAAACTGGCGATTGCGGTGCCCTGCTTGCCGGAACTTTCACTCCCGGTTGGCTCTTCTGCCTTGGTCGTCGACAGCCATCGTGTGAGCCGTCGTGTGCTGACCGGTCAACTTGCGCAAGCCGGTCTGACGGCAGATGCGGTGGGCACGGTCGTCGAAGCGTTGGACGTGTTGCGGCAGCGACATAAAAACGGCAAAGGCTTCGACATTGTTTTCATCGATCGGCGCCTTCCCGATGGGGATGGAAAATCGCTCGCGACTGAAATCCGTCAGGATCGGACACTCGTCGGGATTGCAGTGGTGTTGATGAGTTATGCGAGCCAGGTGTCGGAGTTGGAGGCGTTGAAACGCAGCGGCGCTGATGCCGTTTTATTCAAGCCGGCTCGCCCGAGCCAACTGAGCCCATTGTTGGACAAACTGCTATCGTCGGGACCTCCCTCTTCGATCGATTCCGAGCAGATGCGGCGATCGCGGCAGCAGCGCGAAAAGCGGTCCGGGCTCAACATCCTCGTCGTTGAAGACAATTTCGTTAACCAGAAAGTCGCGCAGCGTCACCTCCAGAAGCTTGGGCATCGCACCGAAGTCGCGGAAAACGGCGCCGAAGCGCTCGATATGCTGGCGCTGCAGCGGTACGACTTGATCTTTATGGACTGCCAGATGCCGGTCTTGGACGGGTACGAGGCGACGCGCCGAATCCGGGCCGGTCGCGTCCCGAACCTGGATCCGAACGTGCCGATCATCGCGCTGACTGCCTACGCCACCGGAACGGATCGCCAAAAATGTTTTAGCGCGGGCATGGACGACTTCGTGGCGAAACCCATTCGGTTCGAAGATCTTCAAGCGGCGATCGAGCGACGTCAGGTGAACGACGGTATGTCCAGCTTGCGGCTCTCGAGCAATTCGAGTGTGCCCTTTGATTTGGCCGGAGTCGTCTTGGACCGGGCCCAATTTGACCACCTGTGCGAGCTACAGGACGACGACGATCCCGATTTTATCTGCGATCTCATCGACCTTTTTCTCGTGGAGACCCCGCGTAGAATTGGAGAAATGAAAACGGCCATCGGAGCAGGCGATTGCCGCACGCTTGCGCAGGTCGCCCACACGGTCAAAGGGGCTGCGGCAAACTTTGGCGCTCGGGTGATGCAGGGTACCTGTCAACAAATAGAGAGCCTCGCGCGTGCGGGAAAACTTGCGGAGGTTCACGCAGTTCTGTCTACTCTCGAGAGTGAGCACGTGAGCTTGTTCAAAGTGCTCGAGCAGCAAAAACAAAGAGTTGCCGTTGAAAATTCTCGCCGTTGAAGACGACTTGCTTGCGCGCAAGGTTCTTGTGCAGGCGCTGCATCGTTTGGGATATGAGGTCGCCGAGGCGACGGACGGCGTCGAGGCGTTGAGGGTTTTGGAAAAAGAACCGTGCCGCGTGGTGGTGAGCGATTGGCTCATGCCGGAAATGGATGGCCTCGAATTTTGCCGCCAGTTGCGCTCACGCGTCGGGGCCGAGTACACGTACTTTATCTTGCTTACCAGCCGCACGGCCGATCACGCGAATCAACGCGAGGCCATCGAAGCGGGCGCGGATGATTTTCTCTCGAAACCGCTCGATTTACAGGAGCTGTGGATGCGCCTGCGGGTGGCCGAGCGCATCCTTAAATTCACGACCCAAGTGCAGCAGCTCGAAGCATTTTTGCCGATCTGCTCTTATTGTAAGAAGGTGCGCGACGACCATAATTATTGGACGCAGATCGAGGCTTACATCAATCAGCGCACGGGGAGTGAGTTCAGCCATTCGATCTGTCCCGATTGCTACAACCGAATCATCGTGCCGGAAATCGATCGGTTGAAAAACCCGGTGGCTCCGAAGCCGCGGGCGGCCAGAAGCAAGGGCTGAATTCGCGGGCCGAGGCGGGAGCTAAGCGGTCCATTGTGGCCGCTTGCCTCTTGGACTTAAAGTTGTTCACGAGGAATCCGATTTAGGGGGGTGCCCTCACCCACGAGCGTCATGAATTGGGTCGTGAAAACCTCGGCGACCATCGTGTTCGTCCTGGGGGCTTTGGTCGCGTTCGGATGGTACCGGCATGTGCCGGCGTTGGTTCAGGTGCGATCCACTTACGCCCCGATGGCAGCGTATTCAGCAGCCTGCTTTATATTTGCCGGGCTCTCGTTAGGCCTCCACGACCGCCGGCGCCCGCACTGGGCTGCTCTGGTTGCCGCAGCCCCATTCATCATCGGGGTTGTCGTTTTGCTCGAGTACATCACGGGCGCAAATTTTCTTCTCGATCAGCCATTACCAAACTGGGATGGACCCTTCTCCCGAGCTTTTCCCGGACGAATGGCGCCAGCGACGGCTTCCTGTTTTGCCCTCATGGGATTGAGCCTGATTTTACTCGGTTCCAAGCGCACGCAGCGCTGGCGCGAGTTGGTGGTGGCCGGTTCGGCTGCGATCGTTCTGGCCCTGTGCACGATGGGACTGGTGGGTTACCTGACCGGGCTTTCCGAGGCTTACCGCTGGAAGCATTTTTCCGGAATGGCAGTTCACACGGCCGCGGCGATGACGCTTTTGTCATTGGGTGTATTCGCTCAGGAAATACGCAGAGGCGTGGGCCATTTACTGGAACGGCGTTGGCTGCAATTCGCTTCCGGCCTTACGGTCATCGCGGCGACTTTCGTGCTCGGCGAATCGCTCATCAACCAACAGCAGGGGCATCTTCAGCAGCGCACGGTCCTCTATGTTGGGTTCGTTAAAAACCGGCTTCAGGGACTGATTGCGGTCCGCTCGGCCGCGATGCATCAAATGGCCAACCGCTGGGGTCGCGCCGATATATTCAGCGCGGAAGCGTGGGCCGACGATACGCGGCAATACTTAACCGACGGGCAAGGGTTTGAAGCCATCGCTCGCCTGGATCGCACCGGCAAGCCGTCCTGGGGGTGCGTGCTCAAGCCGAGTGGGGAGGCTCGCCCGGAGTTGCCGACACTGGGGCCAGCTTTCGAAACCTGGTGGAAAACGGTTTCGTCGCGCGATGTCGAGTGCCTTTCACCGATCACGACTTTGGCATCGGGCCGTCAGGGCGTGTGGATAGTGATGCCGTTGCAACGGCGTGGGATGCCGGATGAATTTTTGGCCACCGCCGTTCCACTGAGCGAAGTGCTGCGTTGGCTCGTGGCGCAGTTTGAAGTCGATCACTACGGGACGGCCCTGATCGATTCAGAGTCGAATTCAAAAATCGAATACATTCCGGTCGGAGCTCGACTCGACCCGGTGATCCGGGCGCGTCTGCCGATGCAACTTTGGGACCGCTCTTTTGAATTGGAGGCGACGCCGACGGTCGCGTTTGCCGACGCGGAGGGAGACGCTTTCCCGGGTATTGTCCTCGTTCTGGGACTCTTGCTTGCGGTGGCCTTGATCTACTCGATTCGCAAGGCGCAGCAGGCGCAATTGCAAGTGGCGCGACAGTTGGAGGACAACGCGCGATTGCAGCGGGAAGTTCAACAACGCGAATTAAGTGAAGCGCGTTTTCGCTCCGTCGCAGAAGCGGCCATCGACGCGATTGTCATCACGGATGGGCAGGGTGCGATTTTGAGTTGGAATAAATCGGCCGAGACGATTTTTGGTTTTCGCTCGGACGAGATGCTCGGGCAAACGATCGCGCGGATTATTCCCCCGCGTTTTCAGGATGCGCACGCGCAAGGCATGCGGCGGATTGTGCAAGGCGGCGAAGCTCGTGTCATGGGTCGCAGCGTGGAGCTTTTTGCGGTGCACAAGGACGGTCGTGAATTTCCGATCGAACTTTCCCTCAGCTCCTGGGTGTTGGGCGAAGCGCGCTATTTCAGCGGCATTTTGCGCGACATTTCTCAGCGCAAACAGAGCGAAATCGGTTTACGCGAGGCCAACGAGCAACTCGAGCGCAAGGTGCTCGATCGCACCGCTGCGCTCAATGTCGCGCTGGAGCAATTGCGCTCGTCTCAGGCGCGGCTGCAGGCGGCACTGTCCTCTGGCGGAATTGGCACCTGGGCCTGGGTTATCGACACGAATGAGATTTGGTGGGACGAGGCGATGTCGGAGCTGCTGGGAGTCGATTCGTCTCCGAAACTCGAATACAATTACGAGCTTTTCGTCTCGCGCATTCATCCCGCCGATCGCGCGCACGTTGCCGAAGCCACGCGTGCTGCGATTGAAAGCCGGAAAATGTTTCGGGCCGAGTATCGCCTTCGCCAAGCCGACGGAAATTATCGCTGGATCGCGGCGCGGGCGAATTTTGAAACCAGTCCGGATGGACGTCTCGTGAGACTGATCGGCGCGTGTATGGACGTGCACGATCAGAAGCAGATCGCGGAAGCCTTGCGGAGCAGCGAGGAAAATTTCCGGTTTCTGGCGGATGCGATTCCGACTTTGGTTTGGGCGGCCCAGCCCAACGGATCGATCGACTACGCGAATCAACGCTGCGTCGACTACACGGGTTTCACCGCTGATCAACTGCATGATCAGGGATGGACGCGGTGCTTGTATCCGGACGACGTGGCCGGCGCTTTGGCCCGTTGGTCCGAGAGTATCGCAACCTTGGCCGATTTCGAATATGAGTACCGCATTCGGCGGGAAGTCGATGGGGTTTATCGCTGGCACTTGGTTCGCGCTTTCCCGCAACGTAACAGCGCGGGGGGCGTCGTGCGCTGGGTCGGAACCTGCACAGACATTCACGACCAGAAAGAAACCGCGACGATTCTCGACGCTCAGGTTGCGTCGCGCACCGCGGAGCTGCGCGAAAAGGAACAGTTTCTGCAATCGGTGTTTCGCGGAGTGGAGTTGGCCATTTCTGTTTGGACCGTCGCTCACGATGGCGGCTTCGTCTTGGACCGAGTCAACGCCTGCTATGAAGATATGGTGGGCGTATCTGGATCAAAGCTCGCTGGATTGAGGCCGGAGCAACTGGTTCCCCTTTTCTCCGCAGAAGCGGTTGCGATCATTGTCGACAAGCTCCACGAATGCGTGCGCCTGCGATCGAGCGTGGAGTATGAGGTGGAACTGGTTTTGCAGGGACGGCCTCACTGGCTCTCTCGGCGCGCCACCCCGATCGTCGACGGAGATCGACCGATCACTCGAATCATCAGCTCGTCTTTCGACATCACGGCGCGCAAGAACGCCGAGATCGCTCTCGCATCCGCGCGGGACCAGGCGCTCGAGGCCTCGCGTTTGAAGTCGGAATTTCTCGCGACGATGAGTCACGAGATCCGGACACCGATGAACGGTATCATCGGCATGGCGTCGATTTTGCTCGAGACGAATTTGGAATCGCGCCAGCGCGAAATGGGAGGCGTGATCCATCGCAGCGCAGAGGGCTTGCTGCAGATCATCAACGACATTTTGGATTTCTCGAAGATCGAGGCGGGCAAGATGCGGATTGAGGTCGAGCCAATGAATTTGCGCGACTTACTCGAAGCGGCCGCGTCGCTTCTCGCCAGCAACGCCCACCGGAAGCGCCTCGAGCTGATTTGCGATTTAGACTCCGAACTGAACTGCGGACTGCTTGGCGATTCCGGTCGTATTCAGCAAGTGGTGACGAACCTGCTGGGCAACGCGATCAAGTTCACGGAGTGGGGCGAGGTTGCCCTGACGGCCCGTTGCTTGGAAAGCACGGACGAGAGCATGCTGATTCGGATTGCGATCAGAGACAGCGGTATTGGCATTTCCGATACGGTGAAGGAGCGCCTGTTCCAGCCGTTCTCGCAAGGCGACAGCAGCTCGACCCGGCGCTTCGGCGGGACCGGTCTTGGTTTGGCGATTTGCCGGCAGTTAGTGGAGCTGATGGGCGGCCACATCGGTTGCGAGAGCGAAGAGGGAGTGGGTTCCACTTTCTGGGTCGACCTGCGGCTGGCGCGAACGAGCTTCCCTCACCTCGAAACGCCGGTGCCTTTCGAAGGTGCGAGTCCGGTTTTGGTGGTCGATGACAATGCCACCAGTCGCCGCGTGCTCGTCGGCCACATGCATGCGCTTGGCGCGGTCCCAACCGCGCTGGAAGATCCCGCCGAGGTCGTGGCCGAATTGCTGAGCGCTCATGCCGAGGGTGCGCCTTATCGCCTGATCGTACTCGACTACGACCTGCCCAAGACCGATGGCCTTACGATTTGCCGAGCGATTCGGAAAGAACGTTCCATCGCCTCGACGCCGGTCATTCTGCTCTCCTCTTCGACGCTGGAGCGTTCTGCGGATTTCAACTCCGCCCGTTTGGATGCGACACTCGACAAGCCGGTGCGCGAATCGCAGTTGCGCCGCACCGTGCTGCGTTTGTTGGGTAAGAGCGCCGATACACTGCCGCCTTTTGGAACGAATAGTCGTCCGCCACGCGCTGAGGGTTTGCGATTGCTCGTCGTGGAGGACAATATTCCGAATCAGATGGTCGCCAGCATGATGCTCGAGCACCAAGGGCATCGGGTCGAGTTAGCGAACAATGGTCTCGAGGCGCTTTCCAAACTCGCAGGGGCGTCGTATGATGCCGTGCTGATGGATTGCCAGATGCCAGAACTCGATGGCTACGAGACGACTCGCCGCATTCGTTCCGGCCAAATCCCGGGCGTCAACGCACGTGTGCCGATCGTTGCGTTGACCGCTCATGCCATGGCTGCGGATCGCGCGAAATGTTTGGCGGCCGGCATGGACGAATACGTTTCCAAACCACTCGATGCACAATTGGTCCAATCGGCTTTGGCCCGTTGCGGGTTGATCAAGGCGCCCATGGCGCGGTCAAATCCACCGGTTGACGTATCGAAACCGGAAATACCCGTTTTAGATCAGACGCATGTCACCCAACTCCAGCAGTTGCGTGGACCTTCCGGCAAACCGCTCTTTCAAGAAGTGGTCGCGCTCTTTTTCCGCGAGCTTCCGGAGCGATTGCGCAGCTTGGACGACACGATGCAGGCTCATAAAGCCGACGAAGCTGCTCGCGTCGCCCACACGCTCGCCGGCAGTTGCGCGAGCATCGGTGCGAAGCGCATGCGCAGTCTCGTCGCGGATTTGGAATCCTCGGCCAAGCAGTGCGCTTGGGAAAAAACCGCGCCGGCTTTCGTCTCGGTGAAGGCGGCGGCGGAAGAGCTCAGCAACGAACTCGTTCGCATGAAAGTTCTCTCATGAAAGTGTTAATTGTCGAAGATGATCCCGTCGCGCGACTGTACATCGAGGCGTCTCTGGCTGCCCTCGAATTTGAAACCGTCACGGCCGAAGACGGCTACGCCGCCCTTGCCGTGATCGAGTCGGAGCCGATCCGGCTGATCGTGTCCGATTGGCTTATGCCAAAGATGGATGGCCTCGAGCTCTGCCGCCGCGTGCGCGAGCGCAATGGCGATTACACCTACTTTATTTTACTTTCCCAGATGACGGCCACGCCGGAGAACGAAGACGCGGCGATTGCGGCGGGTGTGGACGATTTTTTGATCAAGCCGGTCAATCCAAGGGAATTGAAAATTCGGGTGCATGTCGCGCAGCGCATTTTGGATTACACCACCCGTATCCAGAAACTGGAGTCGTTTATTCCTATCTGCTCGTATTGTAAGAAAATTCGAGATGACCATAATTATTGGCAGCGGATCGAAAGTTACATCAGCGAGCGCACGGGCAGCGAATTCAGCCATTCCGTCTGCCCAGATTGTTATCAGCGCGAGATCGTTCCGCAGCTCGACGCGTTGAAGAAAAAGGGTCAGCCTAAACCGCGTGTCGAATCGCGAACCACGTCCTGAGTCAGAGGAAAAGTCAGCCGAGAGCCGTTTACTCCATGTGGAGGAGCGGATCGCTTGGTTAGAGCGCCATGTGGTCGAACAAGACCGGGCGATGATGGAAATGACCGAGGCATTGCAGCGGATGAAGCAAGAACTGTTGACGTTGCGCGCGTCGGTCGGAAGCGCCACGGCGCGCGAGTCGGCCGGACCGGGCGAAGATGTGAACGACGAGCGCCCCCCGCATTATTGAGAGCAGGGGCGACGGACTCGTGGTCAGATAGGGTCGGCGGATTCGCGGTCAGGAATCGGATCGAACGGAGTCGTGTTCAAGAACTGGGTCGACGGATTCACGTTAACGAACGCCGTCGATGGGATTCACCTTCACGAACGGGATCGACCGGATTCGCGTTTTTGCGGGCGTAGCTGCGCGTCTTGACGCGCGGACTTCGCGGCGGGAAATCTGAATTCGTGTGTCCTTGGTAAAGCCACGTCGCTCTCCGCGCGTTAAGACGCGCAGCTACGGGGAGAGACATTCCGCTGCCAGGATTCAACATTATTGAAAGCAGGGGCGACGGAACCCTGCACGAGACTGCCTGGTTAACGCGGCCTGCGAGCTCAGATGGATTGGCAGGACGATCAAAACGTCGCGGTCACTTCGCGCTGGTGGCCGTTTTCGAGCGTTACTTCGCCGAGGGCGGCGCACTCTTGTTCGTCGTTTTTATAGAGTCTGATTTTTACCGCGCTGTCCGCGTCCGCGCTTTCCCAACGCCATTTGCCGATCGAAATAAACTGCAGCGGAACACCTTGGTCCCAGCTCAATCCAGGACCTTCGCCACGGGCGAAAAGTTTATTTCCGATACCGATGTAAGCGGTGACCACGAGCCGGGTCATTCCATCGTGCGAGACCGAGGCCGCGCCATTCGACTCAGGATCTGCTTGGGAAAATTCGTCGGTCAGCAACGGCTCGCCGTCACCGAGACCGAGATTGAATTCATCGGACGAATCGACTCGGCGACTTGCCGCAGGTTTTTTCTTGGGAGATTTCGTTTCGACGCTGGCCGCTTCGGTCGCGCGCGCAGGTTCAACCGGGACTGGAGGCGTGGAGTTTGGGCGTGACTCATCACTCACGTTAGGCGAGGACCCTCTTGGCACGGCGGCCAGCGAACTGGTAGCGCTCTCGATTTGAGCGGAGAGGCGGCCGGAAAAGAGCGCCAGCTTGGCGTCGAAATCGGCGAGGCCGCGGCGCACGGAGTTCTCAATGGCGTGCACGGCGGAGTTCTGTGCTTCGGCAAGCGACTTCTCCGAGCCCGCGCGAAGCGAGGCGATCGCGGTGGTCGCTTCCTCGGCGGCTTGCTCGGCTGATTTGGTGAAGCGGGTCAACGCGTCGCTCAGATCCGTGACGTGTTTCCGGCTTGCGGCCTCCAAACGGGCAAATTCACCCGACAGTTTTCGCACCGTCGTCACGACCGATTCGATGCGCTCGGTTTCAGCCGAGCGCAGCGTATTCACTTCTTGGGACAGGGCTTCATTCTCGGTCGCGGAGACTTCGTGAAGCTGTTCTTTGAACTCGTGAATTTTTTCCTGCAGTTTGATGGGTAACTGCTCGGCTTGCTTCACGCTTTTCGCGGCGGAATCGGCGATGCCGTGCAAGCTCCCGGCGGCGATGCTCAGTTGTTCGGCGCATTCACGAACGGTTTGAGCGAGAGCCGCGATTTCGCGTTGGCGCTCGGCGAGAAGCAGGTCCTGTTTTCGGGCGTGATTGAGGATGAAGGGTAGAACCGTCGCGGAGGCTCCGACCGCGACGAGACCGCCGATGCTGATCACGACAGCCGGCGAGTAGGGCGCGTGGGCTTGCGAACCAATCACGAAGGCGGTTCCGAGGGCAACCGCATCAGCGATGAGAAAAGGCCAGGGCGAGAGAGGGGCAGGCTCGTCGGATAAACTCATAAGCGAACTGCGCTAATGATTATGTGCGCGCGGATTTCGGCCGGCTCAAGGGAAAAGCCACGATAGCCCGCGCTCGTTTTTTCCCACGGTGGCGGAATGGGGTTTCAAAAAGCCGGTTTTGTGCTTATGTGTTTTGTATGAACTTCGCGCATTTCATGAAAATTGAGCGTGAAAGCCACGGGAGTTCACGACACTACGTCGTCCATCTGCACGATCCAAAATTCTCGATGGAGTTTCTGCCGGACGGCGAAGCTCCCGACAAGGTGGGCTCCGGTGTGATCAAACGCATCTGCATTCCGAATTCGGCGATCGGTGATTATACGAAGTACTCGAAGTGGATGAACACCGCGCAGGAATTTTTTAAGCAGTCCTTCAACGAGCCCGCGCCTAAGCTCGAGACGCGTCGGCTCCAGAAATAGTTTCTGGGGTTCGCCGCGCATGCGACGGTCAGTTCGCGAGGGCGCGCCAAAGCAGAAATCCGAGGGAGATGAGCATGCCGATGCGAATCGCTCCTTCGAACGTCAACACGACAAGAACCCAGCGTAGGCCGCAAATGCGGCGCACACTGTAGCCCACGAGCGTGGTGCCGAGCAACGCGATCACCTGGGCGACCCCGACATGCACGTAAAGCATCGCTCCCATCCAAATCGCGTAAAGGGTCGCAAAAAAAATCCAGGTGAAGGCAATTGCTTCTCTGGGCTGAGTGACACGCGGGTCGATCTTTGCGTGAATGTGTTTCACGCCCAAGTATCGCTCGAACAGGACCAACTGAAGCACTTCAAAGCCGATCCATGCGGGAGTCAGCGCGGCGACCGGAGACATGACCTGATCGCAACCGATCGCGGTCTGGTGGCGACACGAAAAACGAGGCAGCCGACTTCCTCTTAAAAGGGCAGCACTGTTCCGCTTGGCCTCCGGTCAGTCGTCGCCGCCTTTGCTCAACACCGTTCCGACGAAGAATCGGTCCGGTTAAGTTAATGAGAAGCCTTACCGGCGCCGTGCGCGCTTCAACACGAGCAGTCCGAGGCCCAATGCGCCGACCGCTCCGTAGGTCGAAGCTTCTGGAACGGGCGTGCTCCCACCGAAAGGGGTGCCTTGGGCTTCGAACGCCTGCACCGCAAAGCGGAATTCGTGAGACTGGCCGTTGACCGGCGTTTCCACCAGACTGCCAATCCACGTTTCCACATTTTCAAAATCGCCGAGGGCCGGAACCCACGTTGGAATCAGGAGTGGCGAACTCGTCCACAGGACTTGCGCGCTCGCATCGGCTGAAGTCTGGCTGTTAGCCGGGTTCAGCAAAGTGTAGACACCCGATTTGGTATCGATCCAGAAATCGAAATTCTGCTCCCAGCCCGCGGGGAAATTGACGTCTGCAACGTCACCGAAACCTAGGGCACTCGGGGAAAACGTATCATCCGAGAGATAGGCCAGCGTATACGAATTTCCCGAGGAATAGGGCGAAGTCAGATACGTGTAGCCCACAGCCGGCATCCAGGAGGTGTCGCCAGGCCCAAGAAAAATTTCGCGAATCGTGCCACCGTTCTGGTTGATCGATGTGAATTCCGGCGCTGTCGTCGTCCAGGTATGACCCCAGGCATCGGTGCCACCTGCGGCGGGGGTCACGAAACTGCCCGTGGTGCTGTAGTTGCTGAGGGCGGAGGAAGCCCATTGCGTATTCTCCGGAGAAGTCTGGATGGACGCGCCATCCGTTGTGGAAAGCGGAGGCAGGGTGGCGTCGGTAAATTGCGCGCGCCCAGTAACGACTGACGCCATTAGCGCCAGGGGGACGAAAAGAGTTCTCATTGAAGCGGCAGTTCTCAGGAAGCTGGTGAACTAAAACGTCACGAATATATCACGATCTAGGGTATTAAACTGTAAGGTGACTTCCGCGGGTGCCTCTGAGGTTATACCCGACACAGAGCCTATTTCGTAGCTGCGTCAAGATATTGTGGGAAAGCGAGCTACGTATTTTTACAGCTGCCGGCTCACGCGTGGAAGCGCCGCTTAACGAACGACCATGAGACTTTAGGCGTCGCCGATATATTGAAACCGCGGCACGCGCTGGCCGTCGATCTCTACGGTTTCGAGAAACATCGCGCGCGGCCGCACCCACCAGCTAAAGTCATCGTAGAGCAGGTGATAAATGACTAACTGCTCTTCCGTTTCGGAATGCCGAGCGAGACCAATGACCCGATATTCTTTTCCTTTGTAGTGCCGGTAGCGACCGGGCAGCGGTTCGCCGCTGGGAGCCGTGCTCACGACGTGGGTTGAACGGTGAGAAGCGATTTCACCTGAGTGACGCCATCGGTGTCGAGCGCGAGTCCAACCGCTTTGCCGATCAAGTCCTCTGTCGGCGCGGTTCCGCGCAGTGTCACGAGGCCTTTGTCGGCCGAGACTTCGATCGAGCGTGCCGAGAGTTCTTTGTCCAAAGTGTATTTCGCTTTGATCACCGCGATCACGCGCGCGTTGGATGTGGCGGCAGCGATGGCCGAGCCTGCCTCGCGGGCTTTGACGCGGACGACTTGGCCAGTGCGTGAGAGATCGTCGCGAATGTCAGAACCGCTGAGATGCCAGTCGTTCAGTTTGTCGCTGAGGCGCTCTTTCGCCGACGCGGCGGAATCACGCGCGTGATCCGCGGTGGAAGAGGTTTCGTTTTCCACGTGGCGCACGGCGCTGCGAGGAGTGTTTTCGCCGAGGTTATGAGTTTGATAATAATAAAGGCCGGCGGCGCCGGCGATGATACCGAGAAGGAAAATGAGAAGGCCTCGCATGGTTTTAAAGGGTTAACCAAATAGACCAGGAAGCGAGCTGGCAGTTCACGAGTCTAGAAACAGCTCGCCGTCGCGCGTACCCCCGCCACCGTGAGACGATGCTATTTCGTGCTCAGCCTGGTTTCGAAAACTGGCTCGCCGATGAACTGCCTGCAGGCAGCGTCGCCGAGCGCGGTGACGGCTGGCTCCGTACCTCGGGCCTGAACGCGGAAGAGGCGATGTTGGATAGTCTTTGTTTTTCGCACTCGGCGATGTTCGACGAAGTCGAGATCACCGGCGATTCGGTTAACACTCTCGCGGATAAAGTCGTCTCCTATTTTTTCGAATCGGCACGGCAGGAACGTTTTGATGGGCCGTGGGCTTTCTCCGTCGAGACGGCTGCGGGGCTGGATGGCCTAGGGCGCAGGGCCGATGCCGTCGGGCGCACGGTGGCGGAGTTGTTGAAGAAAAAAATGTCTCGCGTGGCCAAGTTAGCGACGAGTGATCGCACGGTTGTGATGGGCGAGGCGCGTGGGCTGTTTATTTATTTTCCTGATTTTCGGAGGGTGCTGGTTTCACGCCGGTGCTTCTTCAATGGTCAACGCCGCATGGCGGATGACGCGGCGGCGCCATCGCGTTCGTACCTAAAAGTCGAGGAAGCGTACGGAGTCCTGGGCCGGTCGCCGGTCGAAGGGGAGACCGTCGTGGATTTAGGCGCAGCGCCGGGAGGGTGGAGTTACAGCGCGGCGAAGCGGGGAGCGCGGGTCATTGCGATCGATAACGGACCACTGAAAGGCGGCGCCCTGGGTCATCCGCTGATCGATCATCGCTGTGAGGACGCGTTTCATTTTCAACCGGCGGAAGGCGAAGTATTCGACTGGCTTTTCTGCGACCTCGTGGAAGACCCCCACCATGTGATGCAGAATTTGGTCACGCCTTGGATTGATCGAGGTTGGTGCCGGCACTTCGTGGTGAACTTGAAATTTGGCCGCGTCGATCCGATCGCTTTGTTGCAGGAGCTTCGCGCGCACGATGGCGTGCTGGCACATCATGCGCACGAGGTGCGCATCCGCCATTTGTTTCACGACCGCGAAGAGTTCACGATTGTGGGAGAGGTTGTTCCTTCATGAAACCGAGAGAAATTTCCATCTGTGGTTTGGCCGCGGTGCGAGCGCTGTTCGAAAAACATCCCGAAGCGATTCGGCGTTTGTTTTTCGACGAAGAGATGAGTCGCAAGCTCGGCGCGATGACGAGCGCGTTGGCGAAGCTGAGGCGCGTTTACCGGCTCGTGAACGCAGAGGAGTTGGAGAAAATTTCCGGCACGGTGCATCACGGTGGCGTGGTGGCGGTGATCGATGAACCGATCCTCGGCGACGTCACGGAAGAACAACTCGAAACATGGGTCGCGAATCGTGCACCACTGCTCATCCTCGATCGCATCGGCAATTCGCATAATCTCGGCGCGATTGCGCGCACCGCCGCTTTTTTTGGCGTCGAGGCCATCATCATTCCCGACGTCCCGGAGCAGGCGCTGCCGAGCGAGTCGGCTTATCGCGTCGCGGAAGGTGGACTGCAGTACGTATCCGTTTGGCGGGTACAGGATCTGCCGTTCTTTTGTCGGGATCTGGCTCAGCGGTACGACGTGCTCGGTGCGGCCGTTTCGCCCGTTGCCCAGTCAGTCGCGGCCTATTTAGCCGACCGATCCCGCTCGGAGTTCAAGAGCGGTCGCCAATTTGCGCTGGTTTTGGGCAATGAGGAAACGGGTCTGTCGACCAATGTCGCGGCCTCGTGCACGGCGCACGTGCATCTCCCGGGGAAAACCAATCAAGTCGAGTCGCTCAACGTCTCGGTCGCCGCAGGCATTCTTATGTGGGAGATTTGGGGGCGTCGACTTCGCGGTTGAAGCGTGCCAAGGTTGGAAAACCTTTTCTCCATGCGGATCTTATTCATCGGTGGCAGCGGCATCATTTCGACCGGTTGTTCTGAACTCTCCCTCGCGCGAGGGCACGCGCTGACGTTGCTCAATCGCGGTCGCCGCGAATTGCCGTTCAAACCGAGCGATGTGATCACAGCGGATTGGCGCGACGAAGCCGCAACGCGAGCCGCGTTGGGCAACCGCGAGTGGGATGCGGTCGTCAATTTTCTCGCGTTCAAGCCCGAAGACATCGAGCGGGATCTCCGGCTGTTCCGCGGACGCGTTGGCCACTATATTTTCATCAGTTCGGCCAGCGCCTATCAACGTCCGGTCGGGCACTACCGCATCACGGAGTCGACCCCGTTGGTGAATCCATTTTGGGATTATTCACGCGATAAGATTGCGTGTGAAGAGCGGCTCATCCGCGCGGTGCGCGAGGAGAAATTCCCCGGCACGATCATCCGTCCATCGCTCACCTATGGCGAGACGCAGGTGACGCTCGCGGTGAATAGTTGGGAGCAAAGTTACACGGCGGTCGATCGCCTGCGGCGTGGTTTACCCCTGGTGATTCCGGGCGATGGATCTTCGCTGTGGACGATCACGCACAATTCCGATTTCGCGAAAGGCTTGGTCGGCTTGCTCGGGAATCCGCAGACGCACGGGCACGCCTTTCACATCACGTCCGACGAAGTGCAAACGTGGAATCAGTACTACGAGCAAGTGGCCGACGCGGCGGGCGTGAAAGCGCCCCAATTTGTCCACATCGCGTCGGATTTCATCAGCGCGTGCATCCCGGAAAAACTTGGCAGCTTAACGGGCGACAAGGCGAGTTCGGTCGTCTTCGATAACACGAAGATCAAAACCTTCGTGCCGGATTTTGTCGCGACGACGCCGTTTCATGTCGGTATCCGAAAAACATTACGTTGGTTCGATGCCGACGACAAGCGTCGGCAGATCGATCAGGCGTTCAACGCGCGCTTGGATAAACTGATCGCGGCATATGACCGCGGTTTGACGAGCGCGATGAAAGATTTTGGCCAGGTTACGGGCTCGTCCGTTTGAAGCCGAATGCGAAAGCAACGGCTCCGATCAACAGCACGAACGACACGATATAGTTCCACGCGATTTTCTCTTTGAGGAACGTGACCGCGAAGATCGTGAACACCGTGAGCGTGACGGCTTCCTGGATGATCTTGAGTTGAAAGCCGGAGAAGTTGCCAAAGCCGAGCCGATTGGCGGGCACGGCGAAGCAGTATTCGATTAACGCAATCGACCACGAGACGACGATTGCTTTCCACAGCGGCCAATCGTGGCCGTATTTGAGATGTCCATACCAGGCGAAGGTCATGAACACGTTTGAGCAAAGGAGGAGCAGGACAGTTATCATAGGACGGCGCGGTGCGCCTAAGGATGAATTGAAGAGTGATGAATGGTGAAAGAAGGCGGAATCTGGACCCCTTCAAATGATCTGTAGGTCATTCAGGCAGGCCGCAAACGGCGAACAAGATGCGCAGAAGTTGACCTTTTCTTCTGACACTCTGCATTCATCAGTCATCATTCTTCACTCAAAAAATGTCCACGCCCACCGATCAGAACTTCCAAGATTATAAACGTGCGGAAAAGAAAGCGATTTCGATCCTCGCGGAGATGAAGACGACCACGCCGAAGAAGGTGGACATCGAGATCGCTTTGCTCGTCGCCATCTTCGAATTGCATAAGGGCAGTGCGCCGGGCGCGACGGTAGCAAGTATTATCCAGGGACATTTGAAGACGATTGTGCCGTTTTATACGCCGCCGGCGCCGGCGAGCTGAGGGCGAAGCGGGACGAGAAAATGTCACAGCTCTTTTTTTGGAGCAGTGCGATGACGCGTCACCGCATTGGACGGGCGAATTTATTCGCCCGCAGTAAAGCGGGAAGCGAAGTTGCTGAAAGACGAAATCAATTCGTCTTGGAAGGCGGTCACAAGTCACCGCACCCACTCTCGTTCGGAAGCGATTCGGGCCTGACCTCGTTACCGTGATGATCTGCGCCGAAATCGAGTCCGCGGTTCGCTCTCGAATTCAGCGGTTCGGGCCAGGCCAGCGGGCCGTTCCCAGGCGGCAATGGTTTGATTCAGATAGGCGAGTTGCGCGTGCAGTAATTCCAGGTCGTGACGGAAATTTTGTTCGGTTTGCCGTTCAAGGCGGTCGCGCTTCTCTTCGGCCAGCGTGAAACGCCAAGGAGGAGAGCGACGGTAGTAGCGCAGTTTGCGTTCGATGTCGCGGCGAGCCTGGAGAATTTGCGTGATGGCGGCGCGCAGGCGGCTCAGCGGCGTATCGGGGCCGAGCGCGTCGTTATTGGCTTCCCACTCGATCTCGAGTCGGGCCAGCCAGTCGGTATCACGCGCCTCCCACGCGAGCTGGACTTCGTTCCAAAGACGCTTGCGCGCATCCGTCCAATCGCCGCCGCGATCGGGGTGCAGTCGTTGCACGAGGCGGCGATAAATACTTTTCGCATCGGAGCCGTCTCGCGAAGCCGGAGCGTCTGCGCCTTTGCGATGGTTGGCGCCGCGCGCGTCGTTCTCGTCTGAAGTGAAATCGTCGGCGTCCTCGTCATGACCATTGCCGAGTTTCTTGGGCTCTTGGCTCTCGGTGGCATTTTCGTCCTCGTCCGAGTCGAACGCGTCGAAGGGATTTCCTTCTTCGTCCCCGACATCGTCGGCCGCCACTGAACTTGCGTCGGCTTGCTCCGCTTTCAAATCGCGCCAGATTTTCCTGGCCGAACGCCCGGTGAGCATCGCCAGGTGTTGGACGCGATTAACTTGGGCGCTCTTGGACGCGACTTCTTCGTGCAACTGCCGCAGCTCGGTCAGCAGCGTGGGAAACGTTTTATATACCCATCGCTCATAAGCGGGAGTATCCACCTGCTCGTGGCGGTGCAGGTCACGGGAGGCTTTTTCCAATCGCTTCCGTGCTGTGTGAAAATCGGCCCAAGCGATTCCTTGCAGTCGAGAAGCATCGACCAGCACGATCTCCCGTGAGAGTGGACTCTCGGGCTCATTGCGTCCACGCGCCCGGGAAGGCGTGCGCTGGGAGTAAGAAGGAGCTCGACGGGAAAATCCGGGCATGAAGTCCTCAACAAAACGAGGACTCGCGCGAGCGCCACCGGGAAGCGAAAAAATAAAGAAAGTTTTGAAGTAATCCCGAAGAAGGCGTCGGCCGTCAGCTCCCGTCTTTTCCAAAAAAACGTCAACTAACCCTGTCGTGCCGCGCTGATTTGCCCAGCCGGACGCGGGCGGCGTTCCGGAGGAGTTGAAAGGATATTTTATCTCGTTGAACAACGGTTCGGCGGCGCTGCCCGTTTTTTGAGCGAAATGGAAACGGAGAACGCGGAGCTTTCGCTCGACGGAATTCCTTGCACAGGTGCCGACGGCTTAGGAAATCGGAGCGCAAAATGAGGCCGTTTAGCGCCCCGGCGTTCTTTCGCAAAATGAGGCGATTCGCGGTCCGACAGCGTCCCGGAAATCCAACTAGACCATCGTCATTGCGCAGAACGTGATGATCGATTGCGTCCGCGTTACACTAAGGCTGCTGCCGTATCGGATGACCGAATACGACAAATGATCGGCCTCTCACGTGCGCCGGTCGCGGCTGGATTTTTTCAATAGATTTTCGCGAGCAGCGTCGAGCTGAGCGCGTTCTTTGGCGCTAAGGCTCGAGAGGCCAGACTTCGCGATCTTGTCCAAGAGTTCGTCCATTTCCGCGACCGTTTCGGGATCGCCGGAAGAGGACGGCGGAAGCAGATCGGGCAGGACGTGGAGCTTCGGTTTACGGCGGGGCAGTTTCAGTGAAGGAAGCGTGAGGCGCCCCTGCGCGGCACGGACGTAAGCAAATGCGAAACCGGTGGTGACGAACAAAGAGGTCAAGCCGATCACGTCCTGTTGACTCATCGCGATGAGTGCGGAAATCGCGACCAGCACAACCGCGGCCCACTTCGCGAGAATGTTGAACATCAACACGGCATTCGGATAGAGCGTGGCAAAGGCCACGAACATAGCGAAGGCGCCCGTTTCGCCCCAGAACCGCATGGGAGTCCTTAGGCCGATCAAGGTGAAAAGCAGAGGCGTGATCAGGTAGAGATAGACCCAGAAGCGCAGGAAAATCTTGTGCCCAAAGTACCGCTCCACTTCGCGACCGAAGAGCGCGAGCATGTACATATCGATCACGAACGAGAGCGAAGGTTTGTTAATCAATCCGTAGGTGAACACGCGCCACACTTCGCCGTTGAGCACGCGACCAGAATCGAAAATCAAGGGAGCAAACCAGCTCGACGAACCGGCAAAGCCGAGGACCGCCGCGACAATCATCGAGATCGTGTAGATCCCGACAATCACGTACGCGGTGTAAACGGGATATCCGTTAATGTA
>Ga0207702_10000744_pt1 | contig 34789 bp, 31 predicted proteins | sample KBSCornC62_FD_184302 | JGI IMG/M metagenome (GOLD analysis project Ga0207702, IMG submission 184302) | Corn rhizosphere microbial communities from Kellogg Biological Station, Michigan, USA - KBS Corn C6-2 (SPAdes) (version 2) | ecosystem: Host-associated > Plants > Roots > Rhizosphere > Soil ... | reverse complement strand
GTGCGCAGGCGGCCGGCGATATAGCCGCCGATCGAGGAAGACAGCATGGGGATGACGATGAGATAGAGTCCGGTACCGATCTTGAAGGTGGTTGCCGAGACGCCCGCGCCGGCCCATGGCGACACCACGGAAAGCCCGAGTCCGATCCCAAAGGCTGGACAACGACAGTATCGATCATGGTTTGCTCCCAGCTCTTGGTGCGACTCGCGGCCGCGTGCCGAAACAAGCGGCAGCGGGAACAAAGGTTCCTGACGACGAACCAGCACGTGAGCCGTTTCGCTGTTGGTGTTCAACGACGTACCGTTTGGAACTTTTGTAGTTTGGCGCGCCTTGCGCCTTTGGCTGGGTTAACTCAAGAAGCGGCGCCGATACTTTGCGAAAGTCAGTCCGCCATCGCGAAAGCCTTGCACCAGCCGTTTTCGCGGATTTCGCCTTCGACCACCTTGCAGGCATTCGGCTTCACGAACAGCGTGCACAAGCTGCAGTTATAGATGCCGTTGGGCCTGTCCTGGTATTCGGCCTGCTGCCGGGTCATTTTTTCGGAGGCGGTCGCGCGAGAGAGAAGCCCGGCCGGGATCGCGCCGGCCAGCGTGCGGATGATGTTGCGGCGCGGTTTTTCATTTACGAGACCCGGGGCGGATCAGCCGAAGGCGTAATCCGCCGATTTTCGCGGTGAGGAGACGGCGGGTTACGCATCGCTAACCCGCCTTACATTCTCACGCCGCGTAATATCCGCCGTCGACCACCTGCGCTGCGCCGGTCATGAACGAGGCCTTGTCAGAGCACATCCACACCACGGCTTCGGCAATCTCCTCGGGGGCGCCCATGCGGTTCATCGGCACCCGCGCCATGATTTCCTCCCCGCGCGCTTCGATCGTCTCTTTCGTCATCGGGGTCGTGATGTAGCCCGGATTGACGCAATTCACCCGGATGCCGTCGGTGGCGTATTCCAGCGCCGCGGTTTTGGTGAGCCCGACCACGCCATGCTTGGCCGCGACATAATGCGCCGACGTGCGAAGCCCGATCAGGCCCGCGATCGAGGCGGTGTTGACGATCGCGCCGCCGGAGCCTTGCTTGAGCATCTGCGCGATCTCGTGCTTCATGCACAGGAACACGCCGGTGAGATTGATCGCCAGCATCTTGTCGAAGGACTCCTGGCTCAGTTCATGGGTGCGCTGTCCCATCGGGCCGACCGACTTGCCGGCCACGCCGGCATTGTTGAAGGCGCAATCGATCCGCCCGAACGCGGAGACCGTGCGCGCCACCATCGCGGCGACGTCCGCCTCGCGCGTGACGTCGCCGCTGATCGCGATCGCCTGGTGGCTCGCGGCATTGATCAGCGCCACTGTCGCCGCGGCACTTTCCTCGCTGCGATCGGCCACCGCGACGCGCGCCCCCTCGCGCGCCATCGCCACCGCGGTCGCCCGCCCGATGCCCGAGGCGCCGCCGGTCACCAGCGCAATCTTCCCGTCGAGGATTCCCGTCATCTGTCCCTCCCTGCGCCGGACGCTCGCCGGCTTGGCGTCCATCAGGGCAGAACGATGCAAGCTTATCAAGCGCGCGGGTGCGGTTCTGTATTGCGCGGGAGGAGGAGCGTAGTCCGCGGAAAACCTGGCCCGGATCGAGCGAGGCGAAATCCGGGGTAGCGCAATCCGCAAAGAATCCCGGATGTCGCTCCGCTCATCCGGGCTACAACTCCCGCGCATTGGAAAACGCAAACGAGGTCAGCCGCCGCGTGTTCTCGTCGAGGATCAGCGTCCTGGTGATCGGCGGTTCGGCGCGCTGGCTGCAGTTTTCGCGTTCACAGAGTCGGCAATTGACTCCGATCGGCGTGCCCTCGGCTTTTTCCAGGTCCATGCCGCTGGCGTACACCAGTTTTGCCGCGTGACGAATTTCGCAGCCGAGGCCGATGGCAAAGCGCGGCTGCGGCTGCGGGTGCGGCGCCACCGGACGGCGCACCATTTGCGCGATGGAAAAATACCGCGCGCCGTCGGGCAGCTCGATGATCTGCTTGAGCAGGCGGTCCGGCGTGTCGAAGGTCGAATGCACGTTCCACAGCGGGCAGGTGCCGCCGAATTTAGAAAATGGAAACGTGCCCGACGAAAAACGCTTGGAGACGTTGCCGGCATTGTCGACCCGCAACAGGAAAAACGGGATGCCACGCGCGTTCGGCCGTTGCAGGGTGGTCAGGCGATGACAGACCTGCTCGAAGCCGGCGTTGAAACGCTGCGCCAGCACGTGGACGTCGTAGCTCAGCGTTTCCGCCGCCGAATGAAACGCCTGATAGGGCATCATCACGGCGGCGGCGAAATAATTCGCCAGTGTGATGCGATAGAGCCTGCGCGGCGTGTCGTCGAGCGGGCCGGCGCGGCCCACGATGGTCTCGAAATGCGCGGCGCATTCGGCAAGCCCGATCTGGAACGCGAGCTGGAAGGCGCGGCCGGGCCCGTCGACCAGTTCGGAGACCAGCAGTTGCCGGCGATGCCGGTCGAACCGGCGCAGCGTCTCGCGCATCACGTCGACCGGCATGATGCGGGTGACGATCGAATGCTTTTCACGCAAGCGTTCCGCCAGCGCGGCGAACAGGCCTTCGGACGGCGTGTCGAGTTCGTCGCGGAGGTTTTCCGCGGCCTGCTCCAGCTCGGGAAAATAATTGCGGTTGGCCTCGATCAGGTCGCGCACCCGCTCGATCGGATTGGCCTCGAACCGGGTGCCTTCGTCGCGGTCGGCCATTTGCGCCGCCACCATGGTCTCGCCGCGGCGCGCCTCGGTATAGGCGGCGTAGAGCCGTTGCAGCGAATGGGTCACGCCCGGGCAGAGTTCGGCGAGGTCGCGCAGTTCCTGCTTCGGCAGGTCGATCTGGCGGAACAACGGGTCGGAAAAGATCTCGTTCAGTTCGGCGAAGAAGCGGTCCTCATCGGCGGTGGCGAGGTCGCGCAGATCGAGGTCGTAGGTCTCGGCCAGCCGCAGCAGGATCTGCGCGGTGACCGGGCGCTGGTTGCGCTCGATCAGGTTGATGTAGCTCGGCGATATGCCGAGCCCCTCGGCGATCTGGGTCTGCGACAGCCCCAATTGCTGGCGGATGCGCCGGAATCGGGGTCCGACGAACAGCTTTTTTCCGGATTCAGCAGCCATTGGGCGGCTCCGTTACGGCAGTTGTGACAAAAATTACAATATTACATCTATTACAAGTCGTTATGTTACATAACATCACCATTCAATGACAAGCTATCTATACGAATTAACGAGTTTGGCGTTTAGCTCCTGACACGTATTTCGCAATGCACTGTCACGAATGTTGATAAGGGAATCACGGACATGAATTACCAGCCGCGCGGCATCGACCAAGCGATCCAGGGACCCGCCTCCTATCTGGGCGAGGTGGCAGCCGCCAAGGCGCTGCTGGAAACCCAGCCGACCTGGAACGGCGTCACCGCCGAGGCCGTGGCGCGGATGCGCCTGCAGAATCGCTTCAAGACCGGCCTCGACATCGCCCGCTACACCGCGGCGCTGATGCGCGCCGACATGGCGGCCTACGACGCCGATCCGACCAAATACACCCAGTCGCTCGGCTGCTGGCATGGCTTCATCGCCCAGCAGAAGCTGATTTCGGTCAAGAAGCACTTTGGCAAGACCGACCGCCGCTACCTCTACCTCTCCGGCTGGATGATCGCGGCGCTGCGCTCCGAGTTCGGGCCGCTGCCCGATCAGTCGATGCACGAGAAGACCTCAGTGCCGGCGCTGATCGGGGAGCTCTATACCTTCCTGCGTCAGGCGGACTCCCGCGAGCTCAACGACATCTTCCGTGCGCTCGACGCCGCCCGCAAGGCCGGCGACAAGGCGAAGGAAACGGCGTTGATCGAGAAGATCGACAACTTCCAGACCCATGTCGTGCCCGTTATCGCCGACATCGACGCCGGATTCGGCAATGCCGAGGCGACCTATCTGCTCGCCAAGAAGATGATCGAGGCGGGTGCTTGCGCCTTGCAGATCGAAAATCAGGTTTCCGACGAAAAGCAGTGCGGCCACCAGGACGGCAAGGTTACCGTGCCGCACGAAGTGTTCCTTGCAAAAATCCGCGCCTGCCGCCATGCCTTCCTCGAACTCGGCGTCGAAGACGGCATCGTCGTCACCCGCACCGATTCGCTCGGCGCCGGCCTGACGCAGCAGATCGCCGTCAGCCACAAGCCGGGCGACCTCGGCGACCAGTACAACAGTTTCCTGGATTGCGAGGAAATCACCGCGGCCAACGCCAAGAACGGCGACGTCATCATCAACCGCAACGGCAAGATGCTGCGTCCGAAGCGGCTGCCTTCCAACCTCTACCAGTTCCGTGCCGGCACGGGCGAGGACCGCTGCGTGCTCGACTCGATCACCTCGCTGCAGAACGGCGCCGACCTGCTGTGGATCGAGACCGAGAAGCCGCATATCGAGCAGATCGCCAAGATGGTCGATCGCATTCGCGAGGTGATTCCGAACGCCAAGCTCGCCTACAACAACTCGCCGTCGTTCAACTGGACGCTGAACTTCCGCTGGCAGGTGTACGATGCGATGAAGGAGGCGGGCAAGGACGTCAGCAAGTACAACCGTGCCGAGCTGATGAAGGTCGAATACGACGATACGCCGCTGGCGATCGAAGCCGACGAGCGCATCCGCACCTTCCAGGCGGATTCGGCCAAGCGCGCCGGCATCTTCCACCATCTGATCACGCTGCCGACCTATCACACCGCGGCTTTGTCGACCGACAATCTGGCGCGCGAATATTTCGGCGACCAGGGCATGCTCGGCTATGTGAAGGCCGTGCAGCGCCAGGAGATCCGTCAGGGTATCGCCTGCGCCAAGCATCAGAACATGGCCGGCTCCGATATCGGCGACGATCACAAGGAATATTTCGCCGGTGAAGCCGCGCTGAAGGCGGGCGGCGCTCACAACACGATGAACCAGTTCGGCTAACGGTTACAGAAGGAGAACGATCATGAGCAGCAATTTCTGGGTGATTGGCGGCGAGTTCGGCTCGATGAACTTCCACAAGCTGGTGGAAGGCTCGGCCCAGGTTCAAGGCCCGTTCAAGAGCCGCACCGAGGCCGAGGAAGCTTGGCGCACGGTCTCGGAACAGAACCGTCACAAGGCCGGCGTGCGCTTCTCGATCGTCGAAGAGCCGAGCCGCGTTCCGGCCTGATAAGTCAGAAGAAACGGCCCAAGGAAAAGTCTGCGGCTCCATCCGGTTATCCGGCTGGGGCCGCAGGTGATTCTGAGATGATGCAAGTATCTGAAAGTATTTAGACTTTGCGGGTGATTGTGGTTACTGATAGGTTAATGGCGATCTCACCTGTCAGAAAAAGGCCGCAGGCAATGTCAGAGCCGCAAAACACCGCCAGTGCCGTCGTCCCTGATTCGCGCCCCGTTCGTCTGCGCGACGCGTTACGGCAGGCGCGGATCGAGGCGGCCGATCGCACCGGGGTGGTGGTCGATCTGCGCGACGCGGAAGTGGCGCGGCTGGAAATCCTCAACGAGGCGCTGGATCCGCTGTTCGCGGAGATCCCCGACACGATCGATCTGTTCGACCGCGGCGTCAGCCAGGGCGATACGCCGAGGCTCTGGGTCGATGTGGTGGCGCATGTGATGATGGGCCGCGACAAGCGGATCTATCGCTTCGTGCAGGACACAAGGTTCGGCCGCACGGTGCTCGCCGAATCGCATGAGGTCTCGGTCGTTGTCGATGCCGTCACCAGTTACGTCGCGCGCCGCCTGATCGAGCGCGAGCATGCGCTGGTGGCGACAACGCCGCCGGCTGCACCGCCCGCCGAGGTGGTGGTCGCAAAACCGCGCCGCCGCGGCCGGTTCGGGATTTTCGTGCTGGGATTCGTGCTCGGCGCGCTGGCGCTGTTCGCCTACGCGATGTTCGGGAATTTGCCGGACTATTGATGCGGAAGCTTAGTGCTCGCGTACTTGAGTTGACGCACCTTGGGTCGAAGCGCCTTGGATTGAAACGCCTTGAAGCGAAGAGTCCTGCGTCGAGGCCGCGATCTCCGGCAGCGCCTTGCGCCATTCCTCGGAGCCGAGTTTTCCGGCGACCAGCAGCAGGGTTGCTGCGAGCAGCAGCCGCAGTGCGGTTTCCGGCACCCGGGTCGCGCAATAGCTGCCGAGGATGATGCCGGGCAGCGAGCCCGCCAGCAGTACGCCCATCAACTGCCAGTCGATCGCGCCCATCGCCCAATGCCCGATGCCGGCGACCAGGGTCAGCGGCACCGCATGCGCGATGTCGGAGCCGACGATGCGCGCCATCGGCAGCCGCGGGTATAACATCAGGAGCGCGGTGACGCCGATCGCGCCTGCGCCGACCGACGAGATCGACACCAGCACGCCGAGGACAATGCCGACCACGATCGTTGCGCGGGCGATGGTGCGGTCGGCGAGCCGTTCAAGACGCTCACGAAAGGCTTCGAGCAGCGTCTTGCGGAAGATCAGCGAGGTCGCGGTCAGGATCAGCGCAACGGCAAGCACGACATTGATCAGGCTGCGCGCGGCGCCACTGTCGAGCTGCCACAACACGATGAGCGTGAGGATGCTGGCGGGAATGCTGCCGCTGGCAAGCCGCAACACCGCCGGCCAGTGGATGCTGCGCGCCAGCCCATGCACCAGGCTGCCGCCGGTCTTGGTCGCGGCGGCGTACAGCAAATCGGTGCCGACGGCGGTGGCGGGGTGGATGCCGAACAGCAGGATCAACAGCGGCGTCATCAGCGAGCCGCCGCCGACGCCGGTCATGCCGACCAGAAGGCCGACGCCGAAACCGGAGGCGATATAAAGCGAAGCAATGGACGACAAGAGCTGGCCCCGTTGTTCAGTGGCGTACAGCTAGGATGAAGCCTCCGACAGCGGCAAGTGCCGCCGGAAAATAAGAAGGATCGTTACGCCGGGACGGATTCAGGGGTGATTTTTGCTTTGCCCCCGCCGCACGGCGAAACCAACGCCTTCGGTCCGTTCCGGTTCCATCTGCCATCAAATCAATCGCGCGGTATTTAATTGCCGAACCTGCAAATCATCACCGATTCCGCGAACGGTCTGCTGGCACAGCCAGCCGTTGCCGTCGCGCTCGATCGAAAACAGATTGTAGGCCGCGGCCGGATAGCGGCCGTGCGCCAGCGCGGAGGCCGACGGCACGCCGATCGCGGGAATCGCGCGATCGGGACCATCGATCCATATCGTCGAGTGCACATGGTCGTGCCCGTGCAACACCAGATCCACGCCATGTTGTTTCAAAAGCGCACACAATTCGTTCGAATCCGTCAGCCGTTTGGCGCGGGCATCCGAGCGCAAGGGATGATGGATCAGCAGCACCCGGAAAAGCTGTTGACCGGAAAGGCCGATCAACAATTGCTCCAGCGCCTCGAGCTGGCCGCGTCCGAGCCATCCGGTCGCCATCAGCGGCGCGGTGGGGACCGCCGACGACACGCCGATCAGCGCCAGCGGGCCGCGCCGGCGCAGCGAGGGGAATGTGTTGTTCGCGTCATCGTCGCCGCCGAAATAATGCCCGAGCGTTTCGGCAAAGCGATGCCGTGTCGCGCGGACATAGGCGTCGTGGTTGCCCGGCACAATGCTGATGCGATCGGGCGGCCCGACAGCTTCGAGCCAGGCGCGCGCCGGCCCGAATTCCGCGTTCAGCGCCAGGTTGACGAAGTCGCCGGTTACGGCGATGTGGTCCGGGCCTTGACCGTGCATGTCGGACACCAGCGCATCGAGCACGTCGCGCCGCTGGTACCGGTGACGGTTGCGGGTCCAGTTGAGATAGCCGAGCGCGCGCTTGCCGATGAGTTCGCCGAGCCGCGGCGCGGGCAGAGGCGGCAGGTGCGGATCGGACAGATGGGCGAGCGTAAATGCCGCCATTACGCCGGTCCGGTCAGCCGGGCTGCGCGAATGAGCCGCCGCGCCATCATCACGTGCTATCCTCATCAGGGCCTGGCCGTGTATTGGCAAGCCGCGCGCCGGGGCGCAAGAAGAACCATCGGGGATCCCGGATGATGTGTCGACGGATTTGGTGGCAATGAACCGGCAGGGCCTGCGGCGGAAATTCGAGCCGGCGTTGCGGCGGCTGTTTCACCTCTATTGGCGTTTTGCCCGTGGCATGACTCTTGGGGTCCGCGGCGTCGTCGTCGATGCCGAAGGCAAGGTGTTTTTGGTCAAGCACAGTTACGTCGTCGGCTGGCATCTGCCGGGCGGCGGGGTCGAAGTCGGCGAGACGTTTGTCGAGGCGCTGCGGCGCGAATTGATCGAGGAGGGGCGTATCGAACTCGCCGGCGAGCCAAAGTTGCTGGGCATGTTCCTCAACAGCCATGTATCGCGCCGCGACCATGTCGCGGTCTATCTGGTCAGGCAGTTCAGCCAGGACCGGCTGCCGGAGCCCAACCGCGAAATCATTGCCTGTGGCTTTTTCGCAGCTTCGGCGCTTCCGCCCGAAACGACCCAGGGAACGCGGCTGCGGATCGCCGAGGCGCTGGACGGCAAGGCGCCGATGACGACGTGGCGCTAGGAGGCTGGCGCTAGGAGGCTCGGCGTTAGGAGGCTCGGCGCTGGAGCGTTTGGCGTTAGAGATCGTTAGCGATCCGCCCCTATGATCGGAGCTCAAATCCCTAATTTTCGTTAAGGATTGCCGATGAGCGCCGTTCAGCAACCCAAGCGCCCCGTGCGTGGCGATCTCGCCGGCATGGCGGAAGCGCTGGCGCAATTCGCGCAGCGGGAGTTTCCGCAAGGCGAGCCCGCGGAGTTGCGGATCGCCGTTCTGGTGCCCTGCTACAACGAGGAAGCCGCGGTCGCGACCGTGGTGGCCGACTTCCGCAACAGCCTGCCGAGCGCGAAAATTTTCGTCTACGACAACAATTCCTCCGATCGCACCGCCGAGGCCGCGCGCGCCGCCGGCGCCGAGGTGCGCAGCGAACGCCGCCAGGGCAAGGGCCATGTGGTGCGGCGGATGTTTTCCGATGTCGATGCCGACATCTATGTGCTGGTCGACGGCGACGCGACCTACGATGCGGCCAGCGCGCCGCGCATGATCGAGCGGCTGATGTCGGATCATCTCGACATGGTGGTGGGCTTTCGGGTCGATCAGTCCGAGGCCGCCTATCGGCCCGGCCATCGCACCGGCAATCTGATGCTGACCGGCTTCCTCTCCTCGGTGTTCGGCGAAGCATTTAAAGACATCCTGTCCGGCTATCGCGTGTTCTCGCGGCGCTTCGTCAAATCGTTCCCGGTGCTGTCGGACGGTTTCGAGATCGAGACCGAGCTCAGCGTTCACGCGCTCGAACTGGCGTTGCCGGTTGCCGAGATCGAAACGCCCTACTACGCGCGTCCGGCGGGATCGTTCAGCAAGCTCAATACCTGGCGCGACGGCTTTCGGATTTTGGGCACGATTCTAAAACTCTACCGGTCGGAAAAGCCGCTGCGCTTCTTCACCGCGGTCGGGATTTTCCTGATGCTGGTCTCGGTCGGCCTCGCCGTTCCCGTCATCGTCACCTATCTCGAGCAGGGGCTGGTGCCGCGGCTGCCGACCGCGGTGCTGTCGATGGGCCTGATGATCATGGCGGTGCTGGCGGTGTCTTCCGGGCTGGTGCTCGATACCGTGACGCGCGGCCGCCGCGAGATCAAGCTGTTGGCCTATCTGTCCCAACCGCCCGGTCGGGCCGGCTGAATCCGCTCGTCTTTGCGGCGACCGGAACGATGGACCGCACTGCTACTTGATGCTATCCCGCCTTTCGCATGAACGATCTTTCCCTGACCATCCTGCCGGAAACCGCCAACGACGCGCAGGCGATCGAGCGGCTGCACGAGCGCACCTTCGGGCCCGGCCGTTTCGTGCTGAGCGCCTACCGGATTCGCGAGCATGTCGATCATCTGCTCGATCTCTCCTTCACCGCCCGAATCGGGACGCTGCTGGTGGGGTCGGTTCGTCAATTGCCGGTCTGCGTCGGCGAGACCAAGGCGCTGCTGCTCGGGCCGCTGACGGTCGAACCGCCGTTTCGCAGCCGCGGCGTCGGCCGCGCGCTGCTCGACCGCTCGCTAAAGGACGCAAAGGCGCGGGGCCATCGGCTGGTCCTGCTGGTGGGCGACGAGGCCTATTACAGCCGCGTCGGCTTCAAGCCGGTCCCGAAGGGGCGCGCCACCATGCCCGGACCGGTCGACTACAAGCGCTTGCTGGTCGCGGAGCTTGTCGACGGCGCATTCACCGATGTGTCCGGCGCGATCCGCCCGGACTGGGATCACGCTCGTTAGGCTTTATTTTTGACGCGTTTTCTACCGCAGACAAGTCTACGCAATCCGCGTGAACTTGATTGCTATGCGAACCGGAATCCACCCACGGATCAAGTCCGAGGGCATGCTTCGCTTGAAAGCGCCATGGCCTACAGCTTCTGCGAGATGCCGAAATAGAAACCGCGGCGCGGCCCGAATTGCGGCGCGAACACGCCGATGCCGGAGCCGTCCCTGATCTGGTAGATCGTATCGAACAGGTTGACGACGTCGAAACGCAGCGTGGTCGGCCTTGTCGCCGACACCCAGTTGAAATCGTGCGACACCCCGACATTGACCTGGGTGTAGGAAGGCAGCGTCGTGGTGTTGGCAAAGCCGTTGCGCAGGCCGCTGCCATAGATCATGTCCGCCGAGAATTTGGTGCCGTTCCACAGATACGATGCGCCGGCCGACGCGGTCAGCAACTGGGCATGGTCGGTGTAGACATAGGCGTTGGCGATGTAGGCGAGTTCGTCGGGCGCGAACAGATACTGGTTCGAGACGATCTGGGTCGCGCGCTGACGGGCCCAGGCGACGTTGCCGTAGAGATGCAGATTGCCGTTGGTGTAGCTGGCCTTGAGTTCGACGCCGACATTCTGGCCGCGGGCGTAGTTGAACGCGGATAGCACGTAGGCCTGGCCGAACTGGCCGTCGTCGAGCAGATCGGTCGCGGTCTTGTAATAGGCGTCGAGCCCCATCTTCAACCCGGGGATGGCGTAGATCTTCTGATCGACACCGATGTCGTAGACGTTGGAGCGTTCCGGCTGCACCGGATCGTTCTGCGAGACCTGAGGCTGCGCCGTCGTGCCCTGCACCAGCGCGAGATTGGTCGGCGAGGCCAGCACCTGCTCCGGCGGCGTGAAGTTGCGGGAATAGCCGGCATGGAAGGTGGTGCCGTCATACGGCTTCCAGGTCGCGTTGATGCGCGGGCTGAGTTGGTTGGCGTCGACGAATTGCCACATCTGGTCGAAGCGCAGGCCGGCATTGACGGTCAGCTGGTTGTTAACCCTCCATTCGTCCTCGAGATAGGTGCTGAAGAGGTAACCGGTCTTGGTGTTGGAATCGAACACCGATGTCGGCGTATTGGTCGGCATGCCGCTGCCGGGATCAAGATTGAGCGATGTCGAGCCGTTGTTGACCAGTGAATTCTCGGTGCTGGCCGAGAAGCCGAATTTCAGGGTGTGGGCGAAGCCGACCCGGTAGGACGTGTCCTCCTGGATGCCATTGATAAAGCTCTGGCGGTAGACGTCGGACGCCACGCCGTTGAAGACGAGATCACCGATCGGGTCGGGCATGAAGTGCAGCGAGCTGTAGCGGTTGAAATAGGAGAGCTGGAAGTCGAAATCCTCGACCGATTTCTGATAGGCCAGCACGTTGAACTGGTTGAACTCCTGCTGCCGTTCGTTGAGCAGCGATGAATCGAAGCTTGTTATCCCGAACGGCGAATATACCGGCGTCTGGCCGGGATTGTTGGGAATCTGGTAGGCGCCGTTCGATACGCCGCTGATGAAGGTCAGCCGGCTGGTCGGATCGATCACCGTGGAGAGATACAGAAATCCCTTTTCCTGCGACGTGTTGTCGTGGATGGCGTTGTAGGCCGGCGTCGGGTTTTCGATGCCGACGCTGCTGCCATAATAGCGTCCCGAGACGTAATACTGGGTTTGTCCGACGGTGCCGCCATATTCGGCCGAGGTCGTGATGTTGCCGTGGCTGCCGCCATAGACGCTGATGCTGCCGGAGTTGTTGAAGGCGTCCGGTTTGGTCTGGATGTCGAGCACCCCGGCGGTGCGCAGGCCGTATTGCGCCGGCAACGCGCCGGTGATCAGCGCCAGGCTGCCGACAATGCCGGTATCGATGATCTGTCCGAACGCGCCGACGCCGTCGGGCAGCATGATGCCGTTGATGCGGTACTGCAAATTGGCGTGTTCGTTGCGCACATGCAGTTGGCCGCTGGCGGCGGAATCCTGCGACACGCCGGGCACCTGCAGCAGCGCCTTGTCGAGCGGCGTGTTGGTGCCTTGCGGCAGCGCTTCCAGCGCCTGCTGATTCAATTGATAGGCGTTCGCGCCGGCGGGCGCCGCCAACGCCCGGCGGGCCTCGTCGAACCTGTCATTGGTATCGGCGACGCGTTTTTCGGGAGATTGCGGCGGCGGCGTGACCGGCGGCTGGCGGCGTCGCTCGGTCGCGACCTCGGTGCGCGGATTACGCAACGGCTGCACCCGCTTCGGCGCGGTGACCTCGACGTTCGGAAGCGCGATGGCGTTGTCGGCGGATGCCGGCGCTTGCGATGATTGGGGCGCGGCAGGCGCGGCCGCCGCCGGCGCGGGTGGTGCTGCCGGCGGTGGCGCGGGGGCAGGCGTCGCGGCCGGCGCGGGTGCAGCCGCCGGGGGCGTTTGCGAGTAGGCCGGCCCACACAGCAGCAGCGAGGCTGCGCTGGAGGCGGCGAACATTTTTTTCCTCAACACGGATTTATTTCCGATCCCTTGCCGCCGTTATCAGGCGGACCGATTTCGATTAATCCCGGAGAACGCGCGCGCGACGACGAACGCGCGAACGCTAATCAATCGAGATCAGGAGATCGGGGGAGCGCGCGGCTGAAACGCGACGCGAAGGGCGTTCAGATGGACGAACTCAGCTTCCGTGGTCCGGTACAGGAATTCCACGGCCTCGGGCAGCCGCAGCAATGGCGGCGTGGCAAACAAGGTGGCGTTCGCCATGGCGATGACGGCGCAGATCGCGCAGCCATCGTTGGCATGGCGGTCGGAATCCTGGTCGGAGGCGGGCGCCGGCTGCGGGACCGCGGCCGGCGCGGTCAGGCTGGCGGCGGACGGGATCGCGGGCGCAGCGTGCGCGACGCCGTGGAAATGGCCGAACGACAGTACAAACTGGATCGCCAGCGCCAGAAGCGCGAGCCTCGATCCGTGTTTGATGTTCGAGCGGAACCACTTCATTCGGACATGCACCCCACATCGAGCGGCCGAGGTGTCCTGGCCGTCCAATGTTATATTATAACATCAGGGATGACGGGTGGATGTCAACCGGTCCGATTGGAGGGGCAGCGAAAACCTTCGGCTGTGTAGTTCGGGCAACGCTTGCGCCCGGTCAGACGACGCTCAGCGCCCCTCGCGCAGCCAGGTCGCGGCAAACGCCCCGAGCAGCAGCAGCAGCCCGATCAATCCGGCGAAGACCGGCAGTACGCCGACGCCCTTGACCACGCTGGCGTCGCGCATCCTCACGCCCATCCAGCCGTCGCCGCGGAAAATGCCGGACGAACGCACGGGAACGATGCGCGGCAGTTCGATGCCCGATCCGCTCGCCACGCGCTGCGCATCGCCGCCGGTCGCCCGCACCAGCGGCTCGAGCATGTCGGGCGTCGAGGTGACTTCGGAAAATTCCTTGGGATTGGTCGGGCCGACATTGATCAGGGCCTTTAAGGTGCCGTCGGTGGCCTGCCACAGGCCGAGTTCGCCGGCAGGCATGGTCGCGCTCCAGATGCCGGGCTCGCCCGCCGTCAGTGTCAACTCGCGCGTCGTGCCGGACGGCGAAGTCACCGTCACCGGCGCCACGGTATCGGCCATGGTCTGGCGCTGCACCACCAGATCCCTGCCATGAACCTGCAGCCGCAGCGCTTCCTCGTCGAGATCGGGCTGCTTCATCAGCCAGTGCGAGGTTCGCCGCAGCAGATCGAGATGCGGGCCGCCGCCCTCATAGCCGCGCGCCCACAGCCAGATCTGGTCCGACAGCAGCAGCGCGACGCGGCCCTCGCCATAGCGCGCCAGCAGCAATAGCGGCTTGCCGTCGGCGCCGGTCATCACCGGCGGCGTGGTCGCATTGCGGGTGTCGACGGTGCGGAAGAACCGGCTCCAGTGCGGCGGCTCGGATGCCGAGCCTTCCAGCCCGCGCGTCACCGGATGGCGCTTACCGGCGTCGCTGAGATGCGCGTAGAACGGCTTTTCGGTGACGCCGACCGGCTCGGCCGGCAGCACCGAGTCGAGCGGGGTGCGCCAGATGCTGGTGGTCGAGGCGTAATCCGGGCCGGCCGAGACCAGCACGGCGCCGCCGCCGCGGACATAGCGCGCGATGTTGTCGAAATAGGCGATCGGCAGCACGCCCTGGCGGGCATAGCGGTCGAAGATGATCAGCTGGAAATCGCTGATATGCTGTTGGAACAGTTCACGGGTCGGAAACGCGATCAGCGACAATTCGTTGATCGGCGTGCCGTCCTGCTTCTCCGGCGGGCGCAGAATGGTGAAATGCACCAGATCGACGCTGGGGTCGGATTTCAGCAGGTTACGCCAGGTGCGCTCGCCGGAATGCGGCTCGCCCGAAACCAGCAGCACGCGCAGTTTGTCGCGCACGCCGTCGATTGCGACCACCGCGCGGTTGTTGACCAGCGTCAGCTCGTTTTCGAGCGGCGACGCCTCGATCTCGACGATGTTGGGACCGGCGTGCTTGATGTCGATATCGACATTGACGGTCTGGCCGCTCAAGACCGTGCGCTCGTTGATCACTTCGCCGTCGCGGCGCACGACGACCTTGGCGCGGTTGCCGGTGACGCCCTGATCGTCGAGCCGGTAGGTGATGGTCTGGGTCTGGCCGACGATGCCGAAGCGCGGCGCGGCCGAAATCGCGATGCGCCGGTCGCGCTCGTCCTTGCGCCCGGTAATCAGCGCGTGCACGGGCGCCTGGAACCCGAGCGCCGCGGCATTGGCCGGGATGTCATGCACCCGTCCGTCGGTGATCATGAAAGCGCCGGCGACGCGGTCGACCGGGACGTCCGACAGCGCTGATTGCAGCGCCCCGAACAGCCGCGTGCCGTCGGTTTCGCCGTCGGCCTGGCCGGCCTCGACCACCCGCACCTCGAGCCCCTTGATCGCCTTCAACTCGTTGACCAGCGCCTCGCGCGCCTGCTCGGTCTGTTTGGTGCGGTCGCCGAAATTCTGACTCGGGCTCTTGTCGACCACGACGACGGCGACCGACGACAGCGGCTCGCGATCCTCGCGGGTGAACGACGGGTTGGCCAGCGCCAGCGCGATCAGCGCCAGTGCGGCGACGCGCACCGCGGCGCCACGCGAGCGGCCGAGCAGCAGCAACGCCGCGATCACGGCGATCGCGGCCAGCGCCAGCCACAGCACGATGGTGGGAATCAGGGGGGTGAACGCGATGCCGTAGTTCATGATTCTACTGCCCCAGCCGTTCGATCAGCGCCGGTGCGTGCACCAAATCGGCCTTGTAGTTGCCGGTCAGCGTGTACATCACGATGTTGACGCCGGCGCGGAAGGCGAATTCGCGCTGCCGCGGTTCGCCGGGCGTCAGCGGCAGCATGGCCTGTCCGTCGGGGCGTATCGCCCAGGCGCCGGCGAGGTCGTTCGAGGTGATGATGATCGGCGAGACGCCGTCGCCGCCGCGCGCGGGTTTCGATGCGGACTCGTCATCCTCCTCGCGCGGCAATGCCTCGACCCAGGTCTGCCCTGACGTGAAGCGGCCGGGAAAATCGCGCAGCAGATAAAACGTCTTGGTCAGCACGTGATCGCGCGGCACCGGTTCGAGTTCGGGGATGTCGAGCGAGGACAGCAATTCGCGCAGCGTCTGCATGCCCGGCGTCTGCGATGCGCCGTTGTCGCCGGGTGGCGCCTCGATGGCGTCGCGGGTATCGAACAGCACGGTGCCGCCCTGCTTCATGTAGGCGTCGATCTTGTTCAGCGCGTCCTGCGGCGGCTTGGCCGCGCCCGGCACCACCGGCCAGTAGATCAGCGGGAAGAACGCCAGTTCGTCATGCGCGGGATCGACGCCGACGGGATCGCCGGACTCGAGCGCGGTGCGCTGGGAGAGAAACAGCGTCAACCCGGCCATCCCGGCCTTCACGATGGAATCGACGTCGGCATTGCCGGTGACGACATAGGCGAGCCTCGTCTGCGAGACGGCCTTGATCGCGAAATCGTCCTTCTCGTCGGCATGCGACGGCGCCGGCGCGGTCATCAGCGCGGCCGAGATCACGGCGAACGCCAGCGCCGCCGAGACCGCGCGCCGCCGCAGCAACGCCGCAAGGCCGGCGCCGAGCAGCGCGACGATGACCGCGTCGATCAGGAACAGCAGCAGCGACGATGACAGCAGGATGCCGCGCAGGTCGCGCGGTTCGGAGTTGGTATAGCTGCCGCTTCGCGCTTTCAGCGCGGATATGTCGAGCGGTGCGATGCGGTCGGCGGCCGCCAGCGTGTTGACCGCGAGCGGGCCGTCGGCGGGGCCATAAAATCCCGGCGGATGATCCGACGTCGCGCGATCGCGATAGTCGGCGGGCAACGGCTTGGCGGTCGAGGGCGGCGGGCCGAACGCGCCAAAGCCGTCGAGCGTGCGCAGCGGCGCCACGGTTTCGGTGGCGGCCGCGCCTTCCAGGCCCGCGCCGGGGGTCGACGTATAGCCGGACATGTCAACGATCCGCCTCAGCATCTCGACGAAGGTGCCCGACATCGGCAGATCGGACCAGCGCATATCGGCGCTGACATGGAACAGGGTGACCACGCCCTTGCCGCGGCGTTCGCCGGTGACCAGCGGCGTGCCGTCTTCCAGCGATGCCCAGGTCCTGGTCGCCAGCGACGCATCGGGTTCGGCGAGTACCTGCCGGTTGACGGTGACGTCCTTGGGCACGGCGAGGCCGGCGAAAGGTCCGTCGGCGGTAAAGGACGCGAGATGCGCCGGCTTCTCCCAGGTCAGGCTGCCGCCGAGCGTGCGTCCGCCGCTGCGCAGTTTTACCGGCACCAGACTATCGTCCTCGGCCTGCGCCAGCCGCGGGCCGGCAAACCGCACCAACACGCCGCCTTGCTCGATCCAGGCGCTCAGGCGCTCGCGGATTTCCGGCGACAGGCTGCCGACGTCGGCCAGCACGATCATCGGAAGCTTCTGGTCGAGGAATTGCGTGATGACCTGTTGCGGCGCGCCGCGATCGCCGAGTCGCACGTCGGCGAACGGCGCCAGCGCGCGGGTCAGATAGAACGTCGAGGCCAGCAGCGGCTGCGCGGTGTCGGTGGTCGAGCCGGTCACGACCCCGATCGCGCGCCGCCGCCATCTTTTGTCGAGCAACTGCACCGCGCCGGCGGAACGCTCGCCGGATATTTCGAGCCGCGCGATGTCGTTGCGCAATTCGACCGGCAGGTCGAACGCGGCTTCGGTCTCGCGGTCCTGCGGGGCGAAGCCGAAATGCGCCTCGCCGATCGGCGAGCCCTTGAGGTCGAGCGCGCGGACGACGCCCGCGGCGATGCCGCTATCGGTGCGCAGCACCTTCACCGTCATCTTCGCGGCGGCATTTTCGGCGGCCGCCAGCGCCAGCGTCGAGGGCGTGCCGTCCTTGAAGATCGTCAAATTGCGGTCCCCGATCGTCTTGCCGAGGCCTTCGACAAATTCCGGCCCGCGTCCGGTATCGACGCCGTCCGACAGCCAGGCGAGTTCGCAGTCGCCGGTGGTTTTGAGGAAACGCGCGATCAGCGGCAGGGTTTCGACCCGCTCGACCGAATAGGGCTTTGGCGCGAGCTGCCGCAACGCCACCCGGGCGTTGCCCGCCGGCATCAGCGTGATGTCGCGCGTCGGCTCGGAGAGCGGCACCAGCGCCACGGCGCGGCGCGCGCTGTCGGCCTGGGTGATCAACTCGTCGGCGGCCTTGACCCGGATGTCCCAGCTCGAAGCCGCGCTCCAGCCGTCGTCGAGCAGGATGACGAGCGGCGTGTTGCCGGCGCTGACGCCGGTCTGCGGATTCCAGGTCGGCCCGGCGGCCGCCAGGATGATCAGCGCCGCCGCGGCCAGCCGCAGCGCGGTCAGCCACCACGGCGTCCGCGACGGGGTCTCTTCCTTGGGCGCGATGTCGAACAACAGCCTTGTCGGCGGAAACTCGATGCGCCGCGGCCGTGGCGGCATCACCCGCAGCAGCCACCACAGCAGCGGCAGGCTGAACAGGCCCAGCAGCAGCAGCGGTTCGGCGAATGTCAGCGGCAGGCCTGCGATCATGCGCTGCGCCCCGCCTTGACGGTGGTGGTGCGCGCGGTCGCCTTGCTCACCATCATGCCGCTATGCAGGAACAACAGCAGTTCGGCGGCCGAGCGGTCGGTGGTGTGGGTCGAGAACAGCCAGTCCAGCGTGTCGGTCTCGGCGCGGATCTGGTCGCGATGCAGCGCCACGCGGGTGACGTAGTCGCCGGCCCAGCGCTCGGCGCGGCCGGCGGTGATCACGCCGCCGCCTTCCGGCTCGACGAATTCGACGCGGCCGGAATAGGGAAAGCTCTCTTCGGCGGGATCGACCACCTGGATCAGCGTGCCATGCGCGCCGGACGCCGACAGCCCCGCCAGCATGTTCGTGATTTCGGAGATCGGCGACCAGAAGTCCGACAGCACCACGATCTCGGCCAGCGCCGACGGCACGAACGACGGCGGCAGGCTCAGCCGCGCGGCGTCGTCATGCAGCATCGCCTGCGCCATCTTGTCGATCACGCTGCGGCTCGCGGTCGGGTTCATCAGGCCGGGAATGCCGACGCGCTCGCCGCCCGCCACCAGCAATTCGGCCAGCGCGAAGGTCACGATCAGCCCGCGCTCCAGCTTGCTGTCGCGCGCCTGCTTCGACGCGAACGCCATCGACGGCGAACGGTCCGGCCACAGCCACACGGTATGCGCGGCCTCCCATTCCTGTTCGCGGACATAGAGATGATCGTCGCGCGCCGAGCGGCGCCAGTCGACATTCTGCGACGGTTCGCCAGAATTGAAGCGGCGGTATTGCCAAAAACTCTCGCCGGAGCCGGCGCGCCGCCGGCCGTGCAGGCCGTGGATCACATTGGCGGCGATGCGGCGGGCTTCAAGCACGAGGCGGGGCAGCGATGCGGCGAGCGTTCGGCTTTCGCCATCGGCGCGTCGGATTGCTGTGATCTCTCCGCTTGCGTGCCTGTTCTCAACCGCCATCAACCGATCCGAGCCTTCAATTGCCGGATCACATCGGGAATTGTGCGTCCCTCGGCGCGGGCCGCGAAGGTCAGCGCCATGCGGTGCTTGAGGACCGGTTCAGCCAGATCGAGCACGTCGTCGATCGAGGGCGCCAGGCGCCCGTCGAGCAGCGCACGCGCGCGCACCGCCAGCATCAGCGACTGGCTGGCGCGGGGACCGGGTCCCCAGGCGATCAGCTTGCCGGCCTCGCCGCCTTCCGGCCCCGGGCGCGCCGAGCGCACCAGCGACAGGATCGCTTCCACCACGGAGTCGCCGACCGGCAGCCGCCGCACCAGGCGTTGCGCTGATGTCAGGATCTCGGCGTTCATCGCGACCTTGGCCAGCGTCTCCTCGGCGCCGGTGGTTTCGAACAGGATGCGGCGCTCGGCGTCGCGATCGGGATAATCGACGTCGATCTCCATCAGGAAGCGGTCGAGCTGCGCTTCCGGCAGCGGATAGGTGCCTTCCTGCTCCAGCGGGTTTTGCGTCGCCAGCACATGGAACGGCTTTGGCAAATCATGCCGCGCGCCGGCCACCGTGATGTGCTGTTCCTGCATCGCCTGCAGCAGCGCCGATTGCGTGCGCGGGCTGGCGCGGTTGATTTCGTCGGCCATCAGGAGTTGCGCGAACACCGGCCCGGAGATGAAGCGGAACGAGCGCTTGCCGGTCGAGCTCTCGTCCAGCACCTCGGCGCCCAGGATGTCCGACGGCATCAGGTCCGGCGTGAACTGGATGCGCTTGGCATCGAGCCCAAGCGTGATGCCGAGCGTTTCCACCAGCTTGGTCTTGGCCAGGCCGGGCACGCCGATCAGGAGCGCATGACCACCCGACAGGATCGTCACCAGGGTGTTTTCGATCACCCGTTCCTGGCCGAAAATGACGGTCGCGATCGCCTCTTTCGCGGCGCGAATTTGCCCCGCGACCTGTTCGGCAGAGCGGACGATCACGTCTTCGAGTTTTTCGACAGCATTGGCGCCGCCCTGGTCTTGGCCTGCCATTGGGTACTCCTTGCGACATCGCCGCCGGTTGCGTCGTCATGCCATGATCCCCATGCTAAACCTATGCAAAGGGCATGCATTCGTTGAATTAAACTATCCCCATATTATCGGCATTTACGGGTATGAACGGCATCACGAAGTGGCGAGTTCGATTTAGGGATTCCCGTGGAAATCCGGTGCATTGGAACTGACCGACGCTGCATCAATCGTGCCAAATCGAGGCGATCAGATGAGGGCAAACAATGGCGAACCAAGGGCAGACCACGCAGCAGGGCCTTGAAGGCCTGACGGTCGCCGCCCGGGAGGCCGCCAACACCGCGCCGGCCGGCAAGGGCCTGCCGCCGGTCCATCTATGGAATCCGCCGTTCTGCGGCGACCTCGACATGCGAATCGCTACCGACGGCACATGGTTCTACATGGGCACGCCGATCGGGCGGCCGGCGCTGGTGCGGCTGTTTTCGACCATCCTCAAGCGCGAGGACGGCAAGCACTTTCTCGTGACCCCGGTGGAGAAGGTCGGCATCCGCGTCGACGATGCACCGTTCCTCGCCGTCGAGATGCTGAAGGAAACCGGTGAAGGCGGCCGGCTGCTGCGGTTCCGGACCAATGTCGACGACTGGGTGAGTTGCGACGGCGCGCACCGGCTGCGGTTCGAGGCCGCCGCCGACGGCGGGCTGACGCCCTATCTGCACGTCCGCGCCGATCTGTGGGCCAAGGTCACCCGCGCCATCTACTATGATCTGGTTGACATCGGCGAGGAGCGGGTGGTCGATGGTCATCCGATGTTCGGAATCGCGTCTGGCGGCGAGTTCTTTGCCATGGCTGATGCGGAGCAGGTGAGGGGCGCGCTTTGAACGGACCGATGCTGGAGACCAGGCCTGCCATCTTCAGTTCGGCGGAGTTTTTCGCGCGCGCCAGAGCGCGGTTGCGTTTCGACGTGCCCGCGGCGCTGACCGACGCCAGCATCGTGCCGCAAAGCGGTGATCGCGGCACCGACCGGATGCTGGAGATTCTGGCGCGCGAAAAACCGATCCGCCCCGCCGCGGTTCTGATCGGGGTGGTCGATCACGACGAGCCAACCGTGCTGCTGACGCAGCGCTCGGCGCATCTGAACGATCATGCCGGCCAGATCTCCTTTCCCGGCGGCAAGATCGATCCGACCGACGCGTCGCCGCTCGATGCGGCCTTGCGCGAAGCGTGGGAGGAGATCGGGCTGACGCGCGAATTCATCGACCCGATCGGCTATCTCGATCTCTACGGCACCAGCTTCGGCTTCCGCATCCTGCCGACGGTGGCGCGGGTGCGGCCCGGGTTCGAACTGCGCATCAGCGAATCCGAGGTCGACGATGCCTTCGAGGTGCCGCTGTCGTTCCTGATGGACCCGGCCAATCACCAGATCCACAGCAAGGATTTTCGCGGCATCGCGCGTTCCTATTACGCGATGCCGTTCGCGGATCGTTACATCTGGGGCGCGACCGCCGGAATCCTGCGCGTGCTCTATGAGCGGATCTGCGCCCCATGATCCGTCCGGCTTTCACCGAAGTCGGAATTTTCCTGATCCCGTTCGTGGTCTATGCCCTGTTTCTGGTCGCCTCGCGATCGGGGTTGCTCGCCACGCAGTCATGGCCGCTGCATATGATCGCAAAACTCGCGGTCATCGCCATGGTGCTGGTGCTGGCGAGTTTCGTGGTGCTCGCGCATTATTCCATGGTGCCGCCGAATTCGACCTACATTCCGGCGCATACGGAAAACGGCAAATTCGTGCCGGGGACAGACCAATGACGGAAGCGCGCGTGCTCGATGACGCGCCCTGGCTTAGATCGGGCCCGGCTGCGCGCGTGCTCGCTTTGCTGAACGGCGATGGCGAGGAAGCGCGCGTGGTCGGCGGCGCGGTCCGCAACGCGCTGCTCGGCGTTCCCATCGGCGACGTCGACATCGCGACCACGGCATTGCCCACCGAAGTGATCCGCCGCGCCAGGGCCGTTCACATCAAGAGCGTGCCGACCGGGATCGAGCACGGCACCGTGACGCTGGTGGTGGAATCGAAACCCTACGAGGTCACCACGCTGCGTGAGGATGTCGAGACCTTCGGCCGCAAGGCCAAGGTGGCGTTCGGCCGCGACTGGGCGCGCGATGCCGAGCGGCGCGATTTCACCATCAACGGCCTGTCGGTCGATGCCGGCGGCGTCGTGCACGATCATGTCGGGGGGCTTGCGGATATCGCGGCCAGCCGTGTGCGCTTCATCGGCGATCCGGATTCCCGCATCGCCGAGGATTATTTGCGCATTCTCCGGTTTTTCCGCATCCACGCCGCCTATGGCGCGGGCACTCCGGATCGCGCCGGCTATCTCGCCTGCATCAAGGGCCGCGCCGGGCTTGCCGCGCTGTCGGCCGAACGGGTGCGGATGGAACTGATCAAACTGATGATCGCGCCCGGCGCGGTGGATGCCGTCGTGGCGATGGCCGATGGCGGGCTGCTGCTGCCGATCTTCGGCGGCATCGCCTATACCGGACCGTTCGCCGCGATGATCGGAGCCGAGCACGCGCTTGAACTCGAGCCATCGGCGATCCGCAGGCTCGGTGCGCTCGCCGTTGCGGTGACCGAGGACGCAAAACGGCTGTCGGCGCGGCTGCGATTGACCAACCAGGAGACGCGGACGCTGGATTCGATGGGCCATCGCTGGTGGCGGCTCGCCGGGATGAACGAGGCGAGGGCGCGGCGGCGGCTGTACCGGCTCGGCCCCGAGCGCTACCGCGACCGCCTGATGCTGGCCTGGGCGCGCTCCGGCGATGCGCCGGATTGCGCGATCTGGCGCAAGCTTGCGGCTCTGCCGCAACGCTGGAGCGCGCCGAAATTCCCGCTCAAGGCCGCCGATTTCGCCCGCCGCGGCATTGCCGAAGGCCCGGCGCTCGGGCATGTACTCGCGTTGGCCGAAGACGCCTGGCTCGCGGCGGATTTTCCTTCCGACGCGGCCGCGGTGGAAGCCATCGCCGACCACACCGTCTCCCGTTTCAACCGCGATCACAGGCTTTGAATATCCTTTCCGGCTTCGCCGATATTTCCATCGTCCAGATGTTGCTGGTCGCGGGGATGGCGTTGTTCGCTTCGCTGATCGGCGGGCTCGCCGGTTACGGCTCCGGCGCGCTGATGCCGCTGGTGCTGGTGCCGATGATCGGCGCCGAACCGGTGGTGCCGATCATCGCGATCTCCTCGATCTTCACCAATTTCAGCCGCTTCACCGCCTATATCCGCTATGCCGACCGCCGCCGCGCGCTGATCGTGATTGGCTCGGCAGCGCTGACCACCGCGCTCGGCGCCTACGGCTATACCAAGCTGACCGGCAAGGGCGCGGCGGTGGTGATCGGCTCCATGCTGATCCTGAGCGTGCCGTTGCGCCGCAAGGCGAAGCGCCACGATGTGCGGATCGGCGACGCGGGGCTTGCGGCGGGTTCGGTCGGCTATGGCGTGCTGGTCGGCGGCACCTCGGGATCGGGCGTGATCCTGTTGTCGCTGCTGATGGCGGTGGGGCTGGAAGGCGCAGCCGTGATCGCCACCGACGCCGTGGTGTCGCTCGCCACCAGCGTGATCAAGATTTCGGTGTTCGGAATGGCCGGCGTGGTCAGCGCCCAGGTGATCGCGTTCGCGCTGCTGATCGGCCTCGTGGCATTTCCCGGCGCGTTCCTCGCCCGCGCCTTTGTCGAGCGCATGCCGGTGCATATCCACACCGCGATCCTCGACGTCGCTGTCATGATCGGCGGCGTCGTGATGATTTCGTCCGCCCTGCAAGCTTAGATTCTATTTTTGACGCGTTTTCTTCACGCGAACCGGCGTCCACCCACGGATCAAGTCCGAGGGCCTGCTTCGCTCGAAAACGCTCTAATCCGGCAACAGCTCGGTCAGCGAGCGGATGATGCGGTCGGGTTTTATCGGGGAGCCCGGCGGCAGGCCTTCGCCGTGGGTGTCGATCCAGATCGCATAGATGCCGAGGCGTTGCGGCGCCACGACTTCCCATTCCAGATTGTCGCCGATCATCCAGGTATCGCGGGCTTCGACGCCGAGCGCGTTCATCGCATGCAGATAAGCGCGCTCGTCCGGCTTGCCGAACCCGTGCTCGCCCTCGATCTGGATGTGATCGAAGCGGTGGGTCAGCGCGAAGCGCTCGACCTTGGCGCGCTGGATGCCGGCCGCGCCATTGGTCACCAGCGCCAGTTTCACCCCACGTGCCTTGAACGCGTCGATCGCGTCATGCGCGCCGGGAAACACGAACGTTTCCTCTTCGCGATAGGCCGTAAAACGATCGGCGATCCGGATCGCGAGATCGTCGGACAAGCCGGTCTTGCCGGCCGTCCCCAGCGCGGCAAAGCCGTTCTTCACGGTGATCTGCCGGGCCTCGTGCAGCCGCATCCGCCAGATCGGTTCGGCGGTCGACCAGAATTTGCGGGCCTCGGACAGGATCGCGGTCGCGACCTCGTGCGGAGAATGCGGCGCCAGTTCACGCGCGAATTCTGCGGCGACGATGTTCCAGGCGATTTCAGGACGCCCATAGGCCGACAGGATGGTGTCGTCCATATCGATCAGCATCGCGCGCGGCAGTTGCGTCATTTCTCTCAGGGCCATTTCACTTCCGGCGGCATCGACGACAGGATCGAATCCACATTGCCGCCGGTCTTCAGGCCGAAAGTGGTGCCGCGATCATAGAGCAGGTTGAATTCGACATAGCGGCCGCGGCGGATCAACTGCTCGTCGCGATCGGCGGCCGTCCATGGCGTGTTGAAATTCCGCCGCACCAGCGCCGGATAGATTTTTGTAAACGCGCGCCCGACGTCCTGGGTGAAGGCGAAATCGGCGTCCCAGTCGCCGGAATCGTGGTGGTCGTAGAAAATGCCGCCGATGCCGCGGGCTTCCTTGCGATGCGGCAGGTAAAAATATTCGTCGCACCATTGCTTGTATTTCGGATAGGACGCCACGCCGTTGTGGCCGCCGCACGCGCTCTCCATCGCCGCATGAAAGGCGATCGTGTCGGCATCCTCTTGCGTCCGGCGCCGGTCGAGCAGCGGCGTCAAATCGGCGCCGCCGCCGAACCACGCCTTGGCGGTGACGACGAAGCGGGTGTTCATGTGCACGGCAGGGACATGCGGATTGCGCAAATGCGCGATCACCGAGATGCCCGAGGCCCAGAACGCCGGATCATCGGCCGCGCCGGGAATTTGCGTGCGGAATTCCGGCGCGAATTCGCCATGCACGGTCGAGCAGTGCACACCGACCTTTTCGAACAGCCGGCCGTGCATCATCGACATCACGCCGCCGCCGCCGGGCCCGCCGCCATGGTCGGTGCGGTTCCACGGCGTGCGCACGAAGCGGCCGCTGTTGCCGGGATAAAGCGAGCCAGGCGCGTCGTCCTCGAGTTGCTCGAAACGGGCGCAAATCTCGTCGCGCAGCGTTTCGAACCAGTTCCGTGCGCGCGTCTTGCGATCGTCGATGACGGAGGCGTCCATTTTATTAGGCCTGATCCCGCGGCCCGAAATAGCTGCAGCTCTCGTTCAAGCTGTCGCGATGCACGCTGACTTTTGTTAGCTGGCCGGCGTGCTGCACGCGTTCCCAGATGAAGCGCGACAGGTTTTCAAGGGTGGGCGCGCCCAGGGAGGCGACTTTGTCGAGCAGCTTGTGGTCGAGCATCTTCTGCACGTCGGCCATGCTGCGTTCGAGCAGGCCGAGATCGACCACCATGCCGGTTTTCGGATCGGGCGTGCCGCGCACGGTCACCTCGGCGCGGAACGAGTGGCCGTGGATTTCCTCGCTTGCCTCGCCAAACGTCGTTCCCGGCAGCGAATGCGCCGCCTCGAACCGGAACGATTTTGTCAGTTCCCACATCGAAAAATCCAAACCCTCTTTGAAACCAATTCTACCGGATACCAAGCGTCTTGTGTGTCTGCAGGCTGAGCCGCCATTGCGGATGGGCCAGGCAATATTCGACCGCGCGCGCGGTGTTCTCGGCGACGTCGGGCCCGTCCATCGGCTGCAGCGAGAAGCGCTCGAAGGATAGGCCGGTAAAATTCTCCGGCGCCGCCTCCGCTTCCGCCTGCGGATAGACCAGCTTGAGTTCGTGGCCCTGCCGGATCACCAGTTCGGCGCCGGCCTTGGGGCTGACGCAGATCCAGTCCATGCCGTCAGGCGGCGCGATGGTGCCATTGGTCTCGATACCGACGGCAAAACCGCGGGCATGCAGCGCATCGACCAGCGCCGCGTCCACCTGCAGCAACGGCTCGCCCCCGGTCAGGACCACATAGCGGTTGGCGTTGGCCCCTCGCCACTGCGCGGCGATGGTGTCGGCGAGTTCAATGGCCGAGCCGTAGCGGCCGCCGAGCGTGCCGTCCGTGCCGACAAAGTCCGTGTCGCAGAACCGGCAGGTCGCGGAGCTGCGGTCCTGCTCGCGGCCGCTCCAGAGGTTGCAGCCGGAGAATCGACAAAACACGGCCGCGCGCCCGGCATGGGCGCCTTCGCCCTGCAGCGTCAGAAAGATCTCCTTGACCGCGTAACTCAACCTCTCGTCTCCCGGATTCCGGCACCCGTCTGCCGCAATGCCTCGCCGAGCGCCATGGCGGAGGCCATCGCCACATTGAGCGAACGCAGCCCCGGCCGGATCGGAATCACCACCTTCGCATCGGCGGCGGCTGCGACCTCGTCGGGAACCCCGGCGGATTCGCGCCCGAACAACAGGATGTCGGCCGCCTGATAGCGATAATCAAGGTAGGACCCATCAGCCTTGGTCGTGAACAGCACCAGCCGGCAAGCCGCCTCGTTACGCCATAGCTGGAATTTGGACCACGAATCGTGCCGCGTAATCCTCACCTGGTCGAGATAATCCATTCCCGCCCGGCGGAAATGCCGGTCGGACACCGGAAATCCCGCTGGCTCGATGATATGGGCCGCCACATCCAGGCAGGCGCAGAGGCGCAGAATCGTGCCCGTGTTCTGCGGGATATCGGGTTGGAAAAGTGCGATCTGCATTCGATAATTGGCCTTGATGGCGAAGCCTGGCGAGCACGCCTGCGCGGGCCGTCGGTCCCCATGAAATCTCTGAATAAATCGCTACTCCCAGCGGATTTAGTGCATTGCACGCTCCTCAGCCGATAGCGGGCTTGCGCTCTTACGGCAAGGGTGCCAATAGAACGATTCTGGACTGCCTGTTCCGCCCAAATCGGCTGGGACCAAGCGGCTCCAGAGTGCCGCCGCGGGGGTCGCGGGCGCCGGCAGGCCTCCTCCGGGTCGTATGGGCGTTGCCTGGGGCGGTTCCACCGGCTGCAGCTGAGAAAGGGTTTGGAATCGTGACGACAGCGTCTTCGGCGGGCTCACGCCGTGATTTCCTCTTTGTTGCAACAGGAGCCGCAGCCGCGGTTGGCGGTCTCGCCACGGTCTGGCCGCTGGTTTCCCAGATGAATCCGGATGCTTCGACGATCGCGGCCGGCGCGCCGATCGAAGTCGATCTCAAGCCGATCGCCGAAGGCCAGGACATCAAGGTGTTCTGGCGCGGCAAGCCGATCTACATCATGAACCGGACCAAGAAGCAGATCGACGAAGCGCGCCAGGTGCCGGTCGCCGACCTTCGCGATCCGCAAACCGACCAGTCCCGGGTCAAGGAAGGCCATGACAACTGGCTGGTCGTGATCGGCATCTGCACCCATCTCGGCTGCATCCCGATCGCCCATGACGGCAATTACGACGGCTTCTTCTGCCCCTGCCATGGCTCGCAATACGACTCCTCCGGTCGCATTCGCCAGGGGCCCGCGCCGCTGAACCTGCCGGTGCCGCCCTATCAATTCGTTTCCGATACCAAAATCCAGATTGGCTGACGCCCGGGACTCGTGTTCCTGACTTCACGCCTGTCGCTTCGCCTTTAATTCCCCAGGGATCGCATCATGAGCGGACCATCCGACTACCAGCCGACCAATCCAGCCCTGAAGTGGATTGAACGGCGTCTCCCGATTATGGGCCTCGTCCATTCCTCGTTCGTGGCCTATCCGACGCCGCGCAACCTGAACTACTGGTGGACCTTCGGCGCCATCCTTTCGCTGATGCTCGGCGTGCAGATCCTGACCGGCGTGATCCTGGCGATGCACTACACGCCGAACGCCGATCTCGCCTTCAAGTCGGTCGAGGCCCTGGTTCGCGACGTCAACTACGGCTGGCTGCTGCGCAACACCCACGCGGCCGGCGCCTCGATGTTCTTCCTCGCCGTCTACATCCACATGTTCCGCGGCATGTATTACGGATCATACAAGGAGCCGCGCGAAATCCTCTGGATCCTCGGCGTCATCATCTACCTCCTGATGATGGCCACCGGTTTCATGGGCTACGTGCTGCCGTGGGGCCAGATGAGTTTCTGGGGCGCCACCGTCATCACCAATCTGTTCTCCGCCATTCCCTATGTCGGCGACAGCATCGTGACCCTGCTGTGGGGCGGCTATTCGGTCGGCAATCCGACCCTGAACCGCTTCTTCTCGCTGCATTACCTGCTGCCGTTCGTGATCGCCGGCGTCGTGGTGCTGCACATCTGGGCGCTGCATGTCGCGGGCCAGAACAATCCGGCCGGCGTCGAGCCGAAGACCGAAAAGGACACGGTGCCGTTCACGCCCTATGCGACCGTCAAGGACATGTTCGGCATCTCCTGCTTCCTGATCTTCTTCGCCTGGTTCATCTTCTACATGCCGAACTATCTCGGCGACGCCGACAACTACATTCCGGCCAATCCCGGCGTGACCCCGATGCACATCGTGCCGGAATGGTATTACCTGCCGTTCTACGCGATCCTGCGCTCGATCCCGAACAAGCTCGCGGGCGTCACCGCGATGTTCTCGGCGATCGTCGTGCTGGCGTTCCTGCCCTGGCTCGATACCGCGCGGACCCGCTCGTCGAAATATCGCCCACTCGCAAAGCAGTTCTTCTGGATCTTCGTCGTGGTCTGCGTGCTGCTCGGCTATCTCGGCGCGCAGCCGCCGGAAGGCATCTATGTGATCGCCGGCCGCGTCCTGACCGTGTGCTACTTCGCTTACTTCCTGATCGTGCTGCCGCTGCTCAGCCGGATCGAAACGCCGCGGCAATTGCCCAATTCGATCGCCGACGACGTGCTGGCCAAGAGCGGCAGCAAGACCACGCCGATGGTCTCGACCGTGATTGCGCTGATGGTTGCGGGCGGCCTGCTCGCCGGCAGCATGGGCGATGCCAAGGCGGCCGAGGAATTCGTGCCGCCGTCGCAGAAATGGTCGTTCGCCGGCCCTTTCGGCACCTATGATCGCGGCTCGCTGCAGCGCGGCCTGAAGGTCTACAAGGAAGTCTGCTCGGCCTGTCACTCGCTGAACTATATAGCGTTCCGCAACCTCGCCGATCCCGGCGGCCCCGGCTATTCCGAGGCGCAGGCGGCAGCGCTGGCGTCGGAATATAAAATCAAGGACGGCCCGAACGACCAGGGCGAGATGTTCGAGCGGCCGGGCCGGCCGGCGGATTATTTCCCGGCGCCGTTCCCGAACGAGCAGGCGGCGCGCGCCGCCAATGGCGGCGGCCTGCCGCCGGACCTGTCGCTGATCACCAAGGCGCGGTCCTATGAGCGCGGCTTTCCGCAGTTCATCTTCGACTTCTTCACCCAGTTCCAGGAACAGGGCCCGAACTATGTGAGCGCTATCCTGCAGGGCTTTGAAGACAAGCCGCCGGCCGGCGTCACGATCCCGGACGGCTCGTACTACAACAAGTATTTCCCCGGCCACGCCATCAAGATGCCGAAGCCGCTCAGCGACGGTCAGGTGACCTTCGACGACGGCTCGCCGGCCACCGTGGCGCAATACGCCCATGACGTGTCGACCTTCCTGATGTGGGCCGCCGAGCCGCATATGGAAGCGCGCAAGCGGATCGGTCTGCAGGTGTTCGTGTTCCTGATCATCTTCGCCTTCCTGATGTATTTTACGAAGAAGAAGGTCTGGGCCAACGCGCACTGAGCGCGGGCAGGTCACTCCGGATTGCGAGGAAGCCCCCTGACGGGGGCTTTTTTGTTTACCCGTCATTGCAAGGAGCGCAGCGACGAAGCAATCTAGGGTTCCACGTGCGGCCCCTGGATTGCTTCGCGGAGCCTGTCATCGGGCGGGCATTCGCCCGACCCGTTGGCTCGCAATGACGATTGCGTAGCGCTTGCTCCGGGGACAAAATAGCTGCCAATCGGTCAAGAAATCACGGGAGGACCCCATGGGCACCAGCATTACGTTCAAGCGTCCGGACGGCAAGGACGCGAGCGGCTATCTCGCCAACGCCGCGCGCGGCAATGCGCCGGGCGTGATCGTGATCCAGGAATGGTGGGGACTGTCCGAGCAGATCAAGGGCCTGTGCGACCGTTTTGCGGTGGCCGGCTTCGACGCGCTGGCGCCCGATCTCTACAAGGGCAAGGTGGTGCCGTATCACGACACCAACGCCGCCGGCGCCGAGATGAACTCGCTGGATTTCATCGACGCCACCACGCAGACCGTGCGCGGCGCCGTGCAATATCTCGCCAGGAACGGCGCCAAGGTCGGCCTGACCGGCTTCTGCCTCGGCGGCGCGGTGACCATCATCGGCGCTGCCCGGATTCCGGAGCTCGCCGCCGGCGTCGTGTTCTACGGCATCCCGCCGGAGCAGGCGGCAAAGCCCGCCGACATCAAGATTCCCCTGCAGGCGCATTTCGCCAACAAGGACGACTGGTGCACGCCGGAACTGGTCGGCAAATTCGAGCAGGGCATGAAGGCCGCCGGCAAATCGCTCGAACTGTTTCGCTACGACGCCGAGCACGCCTTTGTTAACGAGCAGCGGCAATCCGTGCACGACCGCGCCGCGGCTGAGTTGGCCTGGGGCCGCGCGACGGAGTTTTTCAAGAAGCATCTGGGGTAGAGGACAAAAACAGTTCGCAGGGACCACGCTTGTAATGACCGAACCGGTTACCCCTTCACCCCGTCCCACCACGGACACGTTCCCGCCAATAGCTTGTAATTGCCGTCCATCACCTGGACCGGCGCGCGCATGCCTTCGGCGGCGGCCTTCATCCGCATCTCGCGCGCGACTTCGCGGTCGGCGGGCGGCAGCCAGACGCGCTCGTGGCCCCACAGGCTGGGGCCGGCTGTCATCTCGAACGGCTTCCAGGTCGCGGGCTCGATGTCGCGCCCGCCCCAGCCGCATTCGACCATGAAGGATGACGGCGTCTTGGCGTAGAACGAGGTCATGAGATCGTTGGTGTGTCGGCCGAGCGTGACGTTGACCCGCTCCGGTTCGCTCATCGCAACGTCGTAGGACTGCCCGACATCGTCGAGCGAAAACATCTCCACCATCAGATGATGCATGCCGTTCTTGCCGGTCTCGATCAGCGCCAGGCTGTGATGCCGCGCATTGATGTGGAAGAAATAGGCGCGGAACGGCTTTTCGATGTAGTCGCTCAGTCCGAAGCCGAGCACATCGACATAGAAGGCCATCATGGGGTCGATATTGTCGACCGTCAGCACGACATGGCCGACGCCGAGCGGGCCGGTGCGAAAACCCGAGATCGAGCGGCCCGGGCTGAACGGCGTGTCGGCGATTTCGGCGCCATGAAAGGCCTCGAGCCGGTTGCCTGCGGGATCGCGGAATGAAATCAGGCCGCGCACGCGCCTGTTGTCGGCCAGCGTCTGCGGCTCGGCGGTGACTTCGATTTTGGCGGATTCGAGCCGGGCCGCGAGCGCGTCGAGCGCTGAGGCATCCGCGACCTCCCAGCCGAAAAAGCGTCCGCCGTCCGGCATTGCCTTGTCGATCACGATGCGCTGTTTGCGATCGTCCATCCGGAACGCAAGCAGCGAGGCGGAGCGCTCGACCGCCTGCAGGCCGACGAGGCCGGTGCCGAATTGCCTCCAGCCGTCGAGATCGGCCGAGCCGAAGCCGACATATCCCAAAGCCCGCAACGCCATCGCACGTCTCCGTCAGTTCTGGATGCCGATCGTTGATCCCGCCGGGCCTGATTAAATTCTACGCATTTTTCATGGAGATCGACAGCAAAACATCAATGGTGGGTCCGTTGAATCCGCTCCAGGTAGGTAGGCCCTCTCCCCCTCGTGGGGGAGAGATGGAGAGAGGGGGAGCCACGGGCTCGGCGCGTGTGGCTCCCCCTCTCCCTAGCCCTGCCCCACGAGGGGGAGGGGACAAGGAACGCACCTTGACATTACTCATCGCGAATGGTGTTTTGCGCCCCATGAGCACCGTTGCCCGCGAAAACCGTCTGTGGTGGCGCACCTTCTGAAGGTGGCCGTGCGATTTCATATTCGTTAAAATCGTCAGAGGCCGTCATCGCAGCGCGACGGCCTTTCGTTTGTCCTGTGTGGCGTTCCCTCCGCAAGTTGCGTAAGAGGATCACATGAACAGGACAGCCTTCTCGCTTCCAGCCCACAGCGAATACCGCACCAGCGGCGGCCTCGTGGTGTCGCGCGCGGTCGAGCAATTCACCGGCGGCGCCGACCGGCTGGACGATCTGATCGATCTTCTGGATCGCCGCCGCGGCGTGGTGCTGTCCTCGGGCACCACGGTGCCGGGGCGCTATGAAAGCTTTGACCTTGGCTTTTCCGATCCGCCGCTGGCGCTGGAAACCGCCGGCGAGAAGTTTTCGCTCACGGCGCTGAACGCGCGGGGCGAGGTGCTGATCGCGTTTCTCGGCGACAGTTTTCGCGATCCCTGCATCGTGATTTCGGAAAAAAGCGCAAAACGCCTCGCCGGTCATATCGTGCGCGGCGAGGCGCCGGTCGATGAGGACCAGCGCACAAGGCGGGCCAGCGCGATGTCGCTGGTGCGCGGTCTGATCGCGGCGCTCGGCGCCAATGACGATCCGATGCTCGGCCTCTACGGTGCGTTCGCCTACGACCTCGTGTTCCAGATCGAGGATATCGTGCAGAAGCGCGCGCGCGAAAAAGACCAGCGCGACATCGTGTTGTATGTGCCTGATCGACTCTTGGCGTATGATCGCGCCACCGGACGCGGCGTGGTGCTGAGTTACGATTTCGCCTGGAACGGCAAGAGCACCCAGGGCCTGCCGCGCGATACCGCCGAAAGTGTCTACGTGAAGACCGGCCGGCAGGGATTTTCCGATCACGCGCCGGGCGAATACCAGGCTACGGTGGAGACCGCGCGCGCCGCGTTCGCGCGCGGCGATCTATTCGAGGCGGTGCCGGGGCAGTTGTTCGCCGAGCCCTGTGAACGCTCGCCTGCGGAAGTGTTCCAGCGCCTGTGCCGGATCAACCCGTCGCCCTATGGCGCGCTGATGAATCTCGGCGACGGCGAATTCCTGGTATCGGCGTCGCCGGAAATGTTCGTACGCTGCGATGGCCGCCGGGTCGAGACCTGCCCGATCTCCGGCACCATCGCGCGCGGCGTCGATGCGATCGGCGATGCCGAGCAGATCCGGCAGTTGCTCAATTCCGAAAAAGACGAATTCGAGCTCAACATGTGCACCGACGTCGACCGCAACGACAAGGCGCGCGTCTGCGTACCCGGCAGCATCAAGGTATTGGCCCGACGCCAGATCGAGACCTACTCAAAGCTGTTCCACACCGTCGATCACGTGGAGGGCATGCTGCGGCCGGGCTTCGACTCGCTCGATGCATTCCTGACCCACGCCTGGGCGGTGACGGTGACCGGCGCTCCAAAATTGTGGGCGATGCAGTTCGTCGAGGACCACGAGCGTTCGCCGCGGCGCTGGTATGCCGGCGCGATCGGCGCGGTCAACTTTGATGGCAGCATCAACACCGGGCTGACCATCCGCACCATCCGAATGAAGGACGGCCTGGCCGAAGTCCGTGTCGGCGCCACCTGCCTCTTTGATTCAGACCCCGCCGCCGAGGACCGCGAATGCCAGGTCAAGGCCGCCGCCTTGTTTCAGGCGCTGCGCGGCGATCCGCCAAAGCGGTTGTCGGCGGTAGCCCCCGACGCCACCGGCTCGGGCAAGCGCGTGCTGCTGATTGATCACGACGACAGCTTTGTGCATATGCTGGCGGATTATTTCCGTCAGGTCGGCGCCGCGGTCACGGTGGTCCGCTATGTGCATGCGCAGCAGATGCTGACGAGCCGCGAGTACGACCTGCTGGTGCTGTCGCCGGGGCCGGGCAGGCCGGAGGATTTTGCCATTGCCAAGACCATTGATACGGCGCTTACCAAGAAGCTACCGATCTTCGGCGTCTGCCTCGGCGTGCAGGCGATCGGCGAGTATTTTGGCGGTCAGCTCGGCCAGCTCACTCAGCCGGCGCATGGCCGTCCCTCGCGGGTCCAGGTGCGCGGCGGGCGGCTGATGCAGAATTTGCCCAATGAGATCGTGATCGGGCGCTATCATTCGCTCCATGTCGAGCGCGACAGCATGCCCGAGGTGCTCAGCGTGACCGCGAGCACCGAGGACGGCGTCGCGATGGCGATCGAACACAAGACGCTCGCGGTCGGCGGCGTGCAATTCCATCCGGAATCGCTGATGTCGCTCGGCGGCGAAGTGGGCTTGCGGATCGTCGAGAATGCTTTCCGGCTTCGCTTGCCGGTTAATT
>Ga0207702_10000742_pt1 | contig 34825 bp, 60 predicted proteins | sample KBSCornC62_FD_184302 | JGI IMG/M metagenome (GOLD analysis project Ga0207702, IMG submission 184302) | Corn rhizosphere microbial communities from Kellogg Biological Station, Michigan, USA - KBS Corn C6-2 (SPAdes) (version 2) | ecosystem: Host-associated > Plants > Roots > Rhizosphere > Soil ... | reverse complement strand
CGCTGCCACGGCCTCGGGCCACTACGGCGCTGCCACGGCCTCGGGCTACTCCGGCGCTGCCACGGCCTCGGGCAACTCCGGCGCTGCCACGGCCTCGGGCGACTACGGCGCTGCCACGGCCTCGGGCAACTCCGGCGCTGCCACGGCCTCGGGCAACTCCGGCGCTGCCACGGCCTCGGGCGACTACGGCGCTGCCACGGCCTCGGGCAACTCCGGCGCTGCCACGGCCTCGGGCGACTACGGCGCTGCCACGGCCTCGGGCAACTCCGGCGCTGCCACGGCCTCGGGCGACTACGGCGCTGCCATGGCCTCGGGCTACTCCGGCAAGGTTCGCGGCAAAGAAGGGTGCGCTCTTTTCCTCGTAGAGCGTGATTCAAGCAGGACGATCGTTGCCGTTTGGGCTGGCATTGCCGGACGCGACGGCATCAAAGCCGACACCTGGTATTCGCTGCGCGGCGGCAAGCCGGTGGAGGCCTGAGCCATGCACCAGCAAGTCGAATTCCAGGCCGAGCGATCGGCCACCGCGCCGGGCCAGTGGATCGGCGTCGTGATGGACGAGTGCGGCCGTGTCCTGACGCGCACGGGCCTGACGTACGACACCAGCGACGAGGCGCACTTCGGGGCGCGTGTGAAGTGGCTTTCCCGCCAGCAAATGCTCCATGCGGCAACAAGGAGTGCGGCATGAATGAATCAGCAAAAATGCAAGCGCGAATTATTGCGCTTTCCATGCCTGTTCCTGAGGCCGGATGCTGGCTTTGGACTGGATCAGTTACTAAATCTGGATATGGCAACTGTACTGTTTCTGGACATATTACTGCCCGTGCTCATCGCGCAAGCTATGCGGCATTTAAGGGAGATATTCCTGCGGGAATGCTTGTCTGCCATAGATGCGATACACGATCCTGTGTAAACCCAGATCATCTGTTCCTCGGCACACCAAAGGACAACATTCAGGATGCGCTACGCAAAGGGCGATTGAAGCCGCCTCCCTCAAGCGGAAGGTTTCGGCCAGGTCGCGGCAATTCACCTGTCGCCAACAAGATCACACCGGACGATGTTAGGGCCATTCGCAGACTAGAAGGGAATGGCTTGACTATGACTGAGATAGGGCGCCGCTTTGGCGTTGGTCGTGGCGTAATACATGATGTTTGGATAGGAAGGACTTGGAGCTGGGTTGACGCGGATGAGCGTGAGCTGCAGACGGCATGGGGGATGCGGGCATGAGCGCGCTCCCTGCCCCTCTGCAAGCCGCCATTCGCGGCGTCTGCCAACCGCCTACTGAAGCCGACCGCATCCAGTTCCTTGAGGACGAGTGCCGCCGTCTGCGCACGCGTGCCGAAGCTGACATGCGCCCCGCCGTACTGCGCGAGCCCTTCGAGTACGAGGTGTGCACGAAGCCGGCGGTGATTTCGTGGGGTCCGTCTGGCTGCGAGGCCGAGTACACCACACGCACCGCGAGTGACGAGAACGTGCTGAAGGCGATCGACTGGCTGATCGACAAGTACATGCACGAACTGGAAGCCAAGGTGGACGAGCTGGAGAGGCAGGCATGACCACGCGCCCCTCCCGCCGCCAATTCTGGCTCGGCGCCATCGCTTACGCCGCGATGTGGGCCACTTCCATCGGCTACCTGGTTGCGCATGCAAAGGGATGGGTGCCGTGATGTGCGAGTTCACCGAGTCCACCGCATACATCGCCGAGCTGCGCAAAGAGCGAGCTATCTCAAGGCTTTCCTTTGACCCGGCAAGCGGAATCATCCGTGGAACAAAAGGAAAACCTTTGCGGCGAATTGATCGCTACGGCTATTTAGCTATCCATTCCAATGGACAGTATCTAGGCGCCGCACATCGATTGATATGGGAAAGTGTGCACGGGCCCATCCCGGATGGAATGCAGATCAACCATATCAACGGCATTAAGACAGATAACCGCATTCAGAATCTTGAGATCGTAACTGCGAAACAGAACATTCAGCACTCGATAAAAACTGGTCTTCGCAATATCAATAAAGGCATCAAGACGCGTCGACTCTCCGCTGAAACTGTACTCGCTATCCGCGATAAGCATGCATCTGGAATGAATAAGAGAAAACTAGCACGCGAATTCTCTGTCTGTCGGAAAACCATAACCCAAATCGTTGAACGTCTAACTTGGAAACAGCTACCAGATCGCCCCTCCCTGTCGATGGCGGTGGTCAGCGATTCCTTTGCTGACGGAGTTTCCGCATGACCATCCTCACCCGCTCAACCCGCGTCCCGACCGCCGACGAGCGCCTTGCGCGCTGGTACTACCGCTTCTACGCGTCGGGCTGCCACCACATCCAGCGCAAGCCACGCCTCCGCGTGAAGCCGCGGATCCGCATCGTCTGAACCCATTCCACACGGCGCCGGCCCGTAGCCGGCAGAGGATTTTGTGAGCAACGTAGCCAAGATCGATCAGCCTTCGCAGGCAATGGCTGTCGCCGATCCGATGTATTCCATGATCGAGCGCGCAGCACGGGATCCGTCCGTCGATATCGACAAGATGGAACGCCTGATGCAGATGCAGGAGCGCGCCATTGCGCGTGAGGCGAAAGCGGCTTTTGATGCAGCCATGTCAGCGTTGCAACCGGAATTGCCGGCTATCGGCGAACGTGGCAAGGCCGTTGTGCAGGGCCAGGTTCGCTATACCTTCGCGTTGTGGGAGGACATCAACACCGCAATCAAGCCGGTGCTTATGAAGCACGGCTTCGCCCTCACCTTCCGCACGGACTTCGCGAACGGCATTACGGTCACGGGCGTCCTGTCGCACGCAGCGGGCCATCGCGAGGAAACCAGCATCACGCTTCCGGCTGACGCCAGTGGCAGCAAGAACGCCGTGCAGGCTGTCGCCTCCACCGTGAGCTATGGCAAGCGCTACACGGCCGGCGCGCTCCTCAATCTCACCAGTCACGGCGAGGACGACGATGCGTACGCATCCGTTCAGGAGCCGGAATTCGACCAAGCATGGATCGACAAGATCGCCGACATGACCGACAAAGTGTCGCGCGATGCCGTGAAGGCCGAGATGCTTTCGGAATGGGGCGAGCCGCAGAAAGTGCCCAAGACGCTGATGGCGGCTTTCAATCGGCGCATCGAGGAATTGCGCAGGGAGTCAGCAAAGTGACTGACGCTCTGGAAATCTTCGAATGCCTCCAAAACACACCTGAATGGTTCGAGGCTCGGCGCGGCATCGTTACCGCATCGCGGTTCGCGGATGTTCTGGCGAAGGGCCAGGGCATCACGCGACGGAAATACATGCTGACGCTTGCCGGTGAAGCTATCACTGGTGAATGTGCGGAGAGCTTCAGCAACGCGCACACCGAGCGCGGCCACATCATGGAATCGGAAGCGCGCGATATGTACGCCTTCACGAATGATGTAGAGCCGCTGTCGGTTGGCTTCATGCGTCGTGGTCGCGTTGGCGCAAGTCCTGACAGTCTGGTTGGCGACGATGGTCTGCTGGAAATCAAGACCAAGCTCCCGCACTTGCAACTGGACGTGTTGGACAAGGGCAAGCTGCCATCCGAACACGTCGCGCAGGTACAAGGGCAACTATGGATAAGCGGTCGTGCCTGGTGCGACTTCGTGAGCTACTGGCCACGCCTTCCTTTGTTCTGCATCCGCGTCGAGCGTGACGAGGCTTACATGGCCAGTCTCCAGCAAGCAGTGGACGATTTCATTGGCGAATTGGACAGCTACATCGCCCGCTTCGGATCGAAGGCCGCCTAGCCATGCCCTCCACCTTCGTCCTGCACAAGAACCATCCGGGACGCGCGTTGGTCGCGTCGAACCTACATGCGTTCCTCGACAAGCTGCCGGTGTCGCGGTCGTACCAGGTCGAGGTGAAGGAGTACCGGCGCGAGCGGACGGACCCGCAGAACCATGCGCTATTCGGCGTGGCCTACCCAGCTTTGGAGCGCGAGACCGGCTTCACGAAGGACGAGTTGCACGAGGCGTTCTGCAAGCGGTTCTTCGGCACGGTCGAAAAGGAGTTCGCTGGGCAGCTTGTGAGCAAGCCCTATCGCACGACGACGACGGGGCCGGATGGTAGGCGCGACGTGCTGGGAACGGCGGAGTTCGCGCGGTTCTACGACATGGTGCAGCAGGTCGGGGCTGAGGCCGGGATCTACGTGCCTGACCCCGATCCGCTTTGGAATGAGAGGAGTGCAGCGTGAAAGAACGACCGATTTTGTTCAACGGCCCGATGGTTCTCGCCATCCTCGATGGCCGCAAGACGGTGACGCGGCGGGTGGTGAAGCCGCAGCCGGATTTCGTGGCGAATGGTGTCCCGGCTCGGTTCACACCTGACGATATGCGGCTTGGGCGACTTGGAGAGGCAATGCGTAGCCCCTACGGCCGGCCAGGCGACCGGCTGTGGGTGCGTGAATCGTGGTTGGTGCAGCGCTCCGAGCCATGCCTTGAGCACGAGCGAGACTGGCAGGAGCTGATCTCGCCAACCATTCGCTACCTTGCCGATGGCGCCACTCACCGAATCCAAGGCAACCGCTCGACCGGTGCAGGCGTCTATCGCGGACCAGTAGAAAAAGGGCGCCCATCCATCCACATGCCACGCTGGGCCAGCCGCATCACGCTAGAGATCACCGGCGTGCGTGTGGAGCGGCTGCGGGAGATCGACTCAACTGACGCCATGGCTGAAGGCATCGCCAACCTCAGCACTTCCGAGCATATCGACTACGTCATCCCTAGCGTGGCCGTTGCCCAGCACCCAGTCCGCGCATTCCAACTGCTATGGGAGTCGATCAACGGCGCCGGCAACTGGGACGCCAACCCGTGGGTGTGGGTGGTCGAGTTCAAGCGGGTGACGCCATGACCCAAACCGACTTCTGGCCCGATGGCGTGTACGACAACCAGGCCACCGGAAGGCGCGAAGTGTGGAAGGACGGACGCTTGTGCAGGTACGCGATGCGCAACTGCTGTGGCGACACGGATACGAGCTGGAGCGTGCTGCGGAGGAAGTGGGGCGAATACCCGGATCTGCCGCAGGTGATGGCCGCATAACCCGCCGCGCTCTCGGTCAACAGAGCGCACACAAAGCAAGCCGGGCGCGTGTTGGACGCGTTCATATCGAGTCAGAACGGTAGGCTGATCCGGCTTGCTTTGTGTATGGTGGTGAATGCGAATCAAGAAGGAGTTATTACCCATGCTGGCAAAAGAATACATAGAACATAATAGCGTGCCTGTTACTGAATCCGGCTGTTGGATCTGGCTTCTTTCATGTAATGAAAATGGATATGGCCTAGCCAACCAGAGGCGCTATAAAAGATCAGCTCATCGTGTTTCATATGAGGCTTTCAAATCAAAAATACCTGCAGGCATGAATGTTTGCCACAAATGTGACACTCCGTCGTGTGTAAATCCTGATCACCTCTTTGTTGGAACACAAAAGGAAAATATGATCGATTGCTCAAGAAAGGGAAGAATTGGCAATCAGTTATCGAAAACACACTGTCCTCATGGGCATGAGTTTACGGAATCAAACACTAAGATCATACGAGGAAATCATCGGGTCTGCATAACTTGCGCTAGGGAAAGGTCAAAAGCTGGAATGCGAAAACTTCGCGGATCAAGAAATGGCGTGTAACCACCGGCCACCTCCACCATTAAACGATACCGGGGATAGACATGAGCACCAGATGGCAGATTGCAGCAAAACTTTCCAATGGTTCTTGTGGATGCATTTACGTGCATTGCGATGGCTATCCTTCGTATGCGCTGAAGGTGCTTCAAGAGAACTATTCTGATCAGCAGAAAATCGACAAGCTAATAGATCTTGGCGATCTTCTTAGCATCTCTCCAGAAATCAGCAAATGCGAACCATTTTTTGGACGTGATGGCGAGGAGTGGGAAGATGTTAAACCTACTTTTGGCGAAACTCTGCCTGATGTTTCCGAGGCCCATCTACATGGAGATGAAGCATACCGGTATTTATGGGACGGCAACGGTTGGTTTATTGGCGAACTTTGAAACCATTAAGCCCCGGCGTATCCAGGTTGGAGAAGGTATGAAGTCTTTCGAGCGTGTGGATACACGACCGGCATATGACGAGCACGGGAAAATCGTTCACATGGTTACGTCAGGCGGCTACGTGATGGTAAAACGCCCGCACTGCGTACCTTTCGTTTTGAGCCTGAAAGAATGGGCAAAACTTCCTAAGCATCCGAAGGAAACCACATGACCACCCAAGACCACCGCGAGGCGTTTGAGAAGTGGTATTCGCTAGATTTCTACCTTGGTATGTGCGAATGGCCAGAATGGTCGAAGCAAAAGAACACGTATACCGATTTTGAAGCTCATGTAGCTTGGTGCGCATTCCAACAGGGCATGCGCTACCGCGACGAACTGGAGAAAGGTCATGACTAACGAGCAACGTCAAGCATTTGAACTGGCCTCTGCGCCGCTTATTGTGTGGCTGGCGGAGAACGTCCATCCTCATCACTATGCCATCGTGACAAGTAACTCGGCCGAACTTCTGGAAAGCCAAGCCGGTGTGCGCACCGACGAATTTCTGAAGGACTGACCCATGACTGACAAATACACGGGGGAGCAGATTAGCTTAGTGGATGGAAAATACACCGTTCGTAAGAAAGCGAACGGCAGCTTAGAAGTATTACTCTATGGCGAAGTCTGGCGTGATCTAGCCGGTGACAATCTAGTCGCTGCCCTATTTGACGAGCTTCTGGAAGCACGACAAGCCGCGCAGATGATGCGCGAGCGTGAGCCTTCAATCGATGTATCCACTCACGCGTTTTGGGGTAAACAGCGCGAGCGGGAAGCGGTGAAGGTGACGGATGAGGATGTGGAGCGCGCGTTGAACGTGTTTTTTGAACATGGGCGACAAAAGCCATACGCCGGAACCATGCACGCCGCCCTCGAATCCTTCGCCGCGCACCGTGCAGCTGTGCCGAATGGGTGGAAGCTAGTGCCGGTTGAGCCGACCGATGCGATGATGGATGTGGGAACTTCTAAACATGAATGCGCGCAGGGAGACCCTTGGTACGGCGCGCCTGCGCTTTCGGATGTTGATTGCGTTGCAATTTACCAAGCCATGCTCGCCGCCGCGCCCGAGGTGACGAAATGAGCGCGATGACGTTGGAGCAGAAAAAGGCTGTTGCTAAAGCGATCCACGAGGGGCTTTATCGCAACGGCACTGTTGTGATGTATAGCGGTGCGTTCGAGCGGATCGTTGAGAATGCCATCGACGCCCACCTCACCGCCCACGCGCAGATGGTGGAGAAGGTGCGGGAGGTAATTGAGCTTCTACGCATCCTTCCAGTCAATCGAAAGGTTATGGGAATTAATGACAAGGAGTTGGCCAACAAACTCGCCGCCGCCATAGGGGACGCGAAATGAAACTTGTGCAAATCCTGGTCAAGTGTTTCGAAGGTTCGGGCAATGAAAACATTTGGATTAATCCCGACCACGTAATGACTGTTAGAGGTTATTCCGGGGATTACGAGTTAAAACTCGTGTCTGGTTTGACTTATTTGCTGCCAAAGTGTGGCTTTCCGGCAGACAATCTGCGCCGAGTAGGGATTTTGCCATGAGCATGATTGATGACCTGCGGGAGGTTGAGCGGCTTGCTGATCTTGCAACGCCTGGACGCGTTGAGCTGCATACGAGCTGTTCATGGCGTCGAATCATGGCCGATAGAGGGCGACCCTTTCTCGTTCCAAGGATTGACCACGATCGGCACCCGAACATGGACGGCATTGAAAATGCTGAATTCGTCGTCGCACTGGTCAATTGGTTTCGCACCCACGCCGCCCAAATCGAGCAGGACGCAAGGGATGCGGAGCGCATTGAGTGGATGGACGACAACGTTACTGCGATAGTCTGTGGGGAAGACTTCATCTCTGTCGGCAACGTCATCGGTTACTTCCGAGAGATCATCGACGACGCCATGACGGAGGAGTACGGCAATGTCTGAGTGCACCACTCATCACCACGCCTGCGATTGCCGCGAGGCGCAGTTTGCCGCGCTCGAGTGCGAAGCCGAGGAACAATCGCGGCTGATCGAGCGACAGTCAGAACTGCTGCGCGGCGTGGCGTCCGCGTTGAAAAGCATGTGTGGCAATGGCCGACATAACCTCGCCGACTTGCCCAGACTGGCGCAGGCAGTTATTGCCGAGCGAGACGAACTTCGAAGGCTGATCGAAGGAGCGCCGGGAGGCCGCCTGCTTGGCCTGGTGGTCTATCTAGATGCGCCGCCTCCATCTCTGTTCGAGGGCAAGCGCGTGCGCCTGGTCGTGGAGGATGGGGAATGATGTGGCAGGTAGAGTCGAGCGGCCCGCATACCACCCTCGTCGTTCGTCGGCAGCGTGGCATCCAACAAGACCTGGCGCGTGATCCAAGCGGCCGAATCATCTGGTTCAAGTCGCCAGCAGATGCGCAGATTCACGCCGACAAACTGAATGCGGAGGAGCGGCGCAATGGCTGAGCAGTTCCACCGCATCACCAAGGCCTACGAGGAGGCGATGGCATGAGCGCTTGGCTCATTCCAGACGAGCTGACCGATTCGGCGCATTCCAACACCGTAGCGCCACCCCAGTCTCATCGTGCGACAAAATGGCCTTAGCCGTTGCATCTGTCAGCACGTCGCCCTTATGAACGTAGATCGGTTTCCAGCCCGTGCATGGGTTGACCTTAACTACCGTTGGGATCGTTCCAGTTGTCTTGCAGCTGCTGCACGGCAGTGCCAGGAGCAGCAGGAGTAACCACCGGCTGCGGCGGAGCGGGAGGGAGTTGCGATACCTGAACCTGAGTTTCACTGGACACCTCCACGACTTTGGCTTGCTGCTGGGCCGCCTGCGCGACTTCTTGGGCCTGTTCGACCTGTACCTGCTGCGTGACCTTGGACTCGCCCTTGCGCCGCTCGTAGGCTCCTAGCGAGACGATAACGAGCAAGGATCCTCCGATCAGGACAATCCATGCCCATATCTTGGACCCTAGGTTGGCGAGGAATGCAGCTAATGACGTCAACATAGGGAACCTCCTGAGCGCGTGTAGGCCGTTTCCAGGTCGGACATGGATTGAGTGTGTTGTCCGTACGGAGATCCGGGAAGACTGGCCCACAGGTGCGCTACGGCTGCGACGGCATCAACGAATTTTCCTGCATCGATCAATGGGATTGCGTTCGATTCCTTGATCTGCTGCATGGCGATTCTATCCTGAGACTCGGGCGAGAAGTCCGCGAGGCCCAAAAGTTCCTTGTATGCGATCCAGTAGCGGTAAAGCAGTTGATAGCGCCCCGCGGCTGTCGAGTTGAATCGTGCGCTGTAGACGTTCGGATGCGTGGCATAACCATCGAACAGGTACGGTTGTTGCGAAGTGGAACCCACCATCACGTTGTAGCCGTCATCCGAAACCGCGAGCAGTGCCGGCCCTATCTCGCTGTAAGCGATGGCATCGAGGAAGGCGCAGCGGTTCACACCACCGGCTTGGTCAGAGCTGATTCGAGGCATCGGATTTGCTCTGGTCGATGAGTCGGCCTGCAAGGCCGAGAACGCCGGCAATGCCAACGGCGACGACAACCCATTTTGCGGGGACGTAAGCGCGCATGCTATCGGGAAGCGACAGCCACGTACCGACAATCGCCGCCTGAAACGCATGGGCCTGCGCAGAAAACAACTTGTAGGCCTGTTTCCAATTAGGAATGAGCTTCATCGAGTCCACCTCTGCGCCTTTGTACTGCCGTCTTCCAGCCGCGTGATGCGGCGTTCGTGTTCGCTTTGCTCCACCTGCACTTGAGCCAGCTCGCGGGAAATTTCCGGCATGCTGACCAGGGATGTCTGCAGTTGCGTCACCTGTTGGGCCAACAGCGCGATCGCTGTGGTCTGTGTGGTGACGGTGTGCCCCAACCATACGATGGATGCCGAAGCCAGCACTTCGGCAACGACGCGCACGGAATCTCGGAGTCGGTGCGTGGCTTCGGTCATGGTGTCATGGGCCAAATGATGGAATCTGGAAAGCCTGCCTGTTGTGGCAGGTTGCGCAGCGCCGTACGGTAGGACGCCCATGCGGCCTTCTTGGTGGCGTCCAGCGGCGAGTCGGCGCTCTGCGTCCAGTCGCAGGCCGATAGCATGGCGTCGCGCTGTCGGCGCTGATCGGCAGCTTCCAGCGTGGCAAGCAACGATGACGGGATGGCATCAACGACGGATTCACCCGCTTGAACATCGGAGACATCGGCGATGGTGCGATAACTGGTGGTGGTGATGGCGTACATGGTCACCGCTCGTAGATATATCCCATTACATCAAAGGTTGTGTTTCCACCGGCGGCTCCATTCATATATGCAATAGCTTGTGATGGAGATGGTATAGAAAAATTAACCACGTAAATTAGTCCGGAAGTAGTAGCAGGTACAGTTCCAACACCTGTGGTAAATCCTGTAATTGACTGAATAATAATATTCCCAGTTACCGCAGTATTTGATACCTTAACTAAGGATATTGCTGCTGTAACAGGAACAATTCCCGATAATGAAACAGAAGTGGACGATGTTGCTGATCCTCCAGAAAGAACACGAAAAGGCAATGCAGCTGTTGTGGCCTGAAGATAGGTTATTGACCCATTTGAATGGATGAAATTGTAAATATTACCGCTTGAGTCGGTAAGTATGCTTCCCAAATATCGACGGGACGTGTCGCCAGTCTTCGAACGAGCCGTTCCGCTATATGCTGCTGCCGGAGCAGTCGTCACAAGCTCAATCGCTGGCGTACCAGAGTTCAAATATCCATACAAGTGATACCAAGTCGATGCGCTCAGGCTAAGTCCAGATAGCGTCAGCAGCGACGGAAACGAAATGACCGCACTTGACGCTTGGATGTAGCAGGTGCCGCTTGTCACGCTGATTGAGGTCGCGCTGTTCCACACCATCTTCAGGCCATCGATGTAGCCCGCAGGGATGGCTGCATTGCCGGTGATCTGCGCCTGAAGTTTGCCGAGCGCGGATAGCACAGTATCGGTCGCCGTGATGACGGCATTCGTGGCAGTGGACAGACCCGTGAGGACCGATGCCAGCACACGAGCGGCAGTGAAGTAGAGGTTGCTGCCTTCGGTCAGATCAGTGGTTGTTGCCGCGCTGGTTCCACTGATGCGTCCCCACGCGTCTCGCACGAAGCGCAACAGTGCGCCGCCGCCGGCATCCGCAACCGTGGCAAGATCAAGGGTCGGGAGGCCCGCAGAGGCGTCTCCGTTGGCGACCGTGACGCGCCCAGCTGTCCCCGTGATCGTCGCGGCGCGCGTGCCAGTGATACGGCCGTACGCATCCACTGTGACAGCTTGGAGAGTGCCAGCGTTGGAGTTTCCTGGCTGGGAGAGGTCGAGTTCCCCGGATGCATTGACGAAGTTAGGCGAGAATGTCTGCCACCCCCTCTGCCCTTGCGTGCATCCGTAGAACGAAAGAGATGGAGGTACGGGGTTGTCGTTGAGCAATGAAACCGTTACTTGACCATTTGCCAAGGATCCCGACACGAAGACGGAATCAAGCCCCGTGACGAGCGTCGTTTTCAGCAGGAATGCATTGAGGTCAATCGGTGGGATATCCGACACCGAGCCGTCCGGCGAACCCAAGATCGTCGCTATGGTGTTGATCTCATCCTGCAAGGTTGTCGTGCTGGGTCCGATTGACTGACTCGCGTTCTGGAAATACCGGTAAAACGGAGACGTCATGCACCCCTGCGCATCGATCAAGGGCATGCGGACATTAGGAAGTGACGCATCCATCAAGGAGCGAGCCATTCGATGATGCACAAGCCGGCCATGCCGGAATCACCAGGCGCCGAAACACCCCCCGTGCCACCTCCGCGGCCGTCACCACCCGAACCGGGACCCGCTCCCGTCATTCGGCCACCACCCCACGCCGATCCGCCCCAGCCCGGGATACCTGCCGTTTCGTTCTCCGAGATGCCGCCCGATCCGCCTGTCCAGTTCAGCGTCAAGCCACTAGCCGAACCGCCAGCGCCAGGTGTGCCGCCACTACCCGCGCCACCTGCACCACCTGCGACCGTGACGCCCAATGCGGCAATGGTGGAGCTTCCACCCGCAGTGCCCGCGTTGCCGGCTGCGCCCCCGCCACCTCCTGAGCCGATGACGATGGCAAGTGAAGTGTTGGCACCCAGGGATATCCATCCTTCTGAATAACCGCCGCCGCCACCGCCCGATCCCGGATTTCCACCGGCATTGCCGCCACCACCGCCGCCGCCAGCGCCCCAGATCCTGAACTTGGCCCACTTGACGTTGGTCGGGATGTTCCATGTCCCCGAGTTGGCGAACACCGCCATTTGTCCCGCTTTGTTGATTTCGTTCCCGACAAAAGCTGTGGTGGCAATCTGCGTGGTGTAGGTTCCTGCAGCCGCCGTGGGTGCAGTGGGCGTCCCGATCAAGTTGGAATTGTTCTGACCCGCCGTAATCGCCTGATCCACGAATTGCGTGGTAGCGATGCTGGTGCTGTTGTCTCCGGCGGTCGGTGTCGGCGCCGTGGGGTTGCCTGTAAAGGCAGGACTCGCAAGCGGCGCATACCCTTGCAAGATGTCCGCATAACCCACTTGATCCACGCTGTAGATCGGATTCGTGGGCGGGTCGGTGTCGCCCGAAGGTGATAGCGTGAATTCGTATTGCAGCGTGGCATCCAGGAAGCACACGCACGAACCCGTCGAATCCAACACGATGGGGTTCGTGTTCGGAGTCAGGGTATCCGGATTGCTATAGGTGACCTGTTTGGTGGTGGTCCCTGCGGCGTAAGTGAACAACAAGCCGCCAGCTAGTGGCGCGCCGGTGCTCGGGTTGAAGAACTGAAGCTTCGGGACTTGGGAGGCGGCGACAGTCGTCATGCGTCAAACTCCATGTTCTCGGCATAGCCCAGTTTGTGCAGCGTAGGCAGCACCTTTTCCAGTCCCATGCCGATGTCGTTGCGAACAATCATGTTGGGCACCTGTATCTGGCCGATGATCTTGTCGGTCGCCTTCTTCGCGGCCATGACCGTCTTTCCGATGCCAACACAAACCATCACGTAATCGCCCGTCGTCTTGAAGATGTCCTTCTCCACGACCTTCTCGCCCTCCATGGCCGGACCTTTGTCCAACATCATGTTGACGGGGTGAATACCTCGCCAGTTTTTCGGCGTCTGCACCGGCAGGCCCATACATTGGCCGTCGTCATGCTCGTCATACGGAAAGGGCGGCGTGGCGATCACATTGCCGATTGCGACGTCATAGGAAACTTTCAGCGAATCTTTACCAAGCAAGAGATCTCGCTTCCATTCCGCTGGATCTTCAGGATGGGTTTCATCCACGATCCAATCGAACGGCCAGCCCGGTCGGCAGGTGAACTCTAGGGGCCACGGTGTGCCCTCCTTGTCCACGATGCAATTGACGTCCACATCGCCGAGATGCCGGAGCTTGCGTAGCGCAGCAACGAGCTTGGGAGTAAAGACGGCATCCGCGAGCTTCGATTGCTTCGCGTATTGGATGACCGTGCCCATCTCGCCAGTGTTCGGTCCGTAGTTGCCCGGCATCAGTTTCTTGTGTTCGAAGTTGATGTTCCACTTGTCGGGCAATGGTCCGTCGGGCCCGAACCAGCACGACACGGCGAATTCCACGCCGTCCACGCGCTCTTGAAGCATGCACGGACCCTTGACCTTGAGGCCATCCTTGATCCATCGCTGAATGCGCCCCACGAGGTCAGCGGGCGTCTTGGAGACGTACGACAGGCTCTTGTCCTCGCAGTCGCCCATGGTCTTGAACACATAGGGCTGAGTGGCCTTCCATGCGAACTTGAGCGCCTCGTCCAGCGAGTTGAACATGGTGTACTTCGGGATCGACATCCCGCATTGCTTCAGCAGATCCATGCCCTTGCTGCGGCTGATCTCCAGCTGGGCAGACTCGAACGACGGCGCGAACACGGGAAAGCCGTGCTGCTTCCACTGATCCAGTTCCTTTAGGAATTTCCCATTGCTGGATGTCCAGACAAGCCCATCCTTGGCCCATTTCATGCTTTCGCGCCAGTCCTTCACCATGGAGATGCCAGGGAAGCCCTGTCCATCCTTGAAGGCCTCGCCGTCCACCGATCGGTTGTACCATCGCACGTCGTGGCCCGCCTGCACGCACCGGTAGGCGAAGTCGAGTCCGCATCGATCGGTGTCGATCAGAAGTACGCGCATGGGAGGTCTTGTGCTCTATCAAGTGTTGGGATGGTTAGGCGCGATGGTGTTCGTCGTGTGCATCCGTTTGTTCCAGATCCATCTTTGGACGCACATGAAGGATTCGAAACTGAAGCGATTACTGCTGAATCCCCTGAACTGGCGTTCCTTGCGGCAAAAGAGGACGCGTTAGCAATGAATTGGCCGGTGAATTGACAAGCCGGCTTTGTGCGATCTGAGCGAGGTAGTTCGTAACGGGATTCGGGCGCGGCGCGAGGGCGCGCTCCATCAGGAACTGACCGGGGCGACTGTAGAAACCGTGTGCTGCTGCACCCAGGGCCAACGCGGCAGGAAGATGACCGGCCGCGGCCGCGCCACCACCAGTCGCTAGATCAGCCAGCATCAAGCGCCCCGCTGTGCCTGAATCCGGAACCTTGGAAGGAAGCGACGATTTCGCCGCATCTGCCCAATCCTGCATCAAGGCATTACCCTGAGAGAAAGCACGATGCTTGTAGGACGAGTCCTCGGCCTTCACCGCCGACTTCAATTGCGCGGGCGTGAACTTTCCTTCGTCCGTGCCGACGCGAGAGGCGGCATTCTCCACGCGCAACATGCGAGCGTGCGCCGCATCGACACTGCTCAATTCCTTCCCTAGCGCCGACGAGTTGTGGCGTTTGAGCATGTCCTTCACATTGTCCTGAACTTCCTGCAAGGCTTGCCCAAGCTGTCGCGCTGCCGGGTCTTGCGAACGCAGGGATGCGCGAATCTCATTCCCAAGGCTGGAAACGACTTTCTTGATTTCCTGTCCACCCACCCATCCGCCCTTCCCCAGCTTCTGCATCACATCTTCATCGACCACTTTCACGAACTTGTTTGATAGGAACTCGGGCAACGTGTTCAAGTGTTGATTCAGCGTGGACGCAAGCTTGTTGGTGAACGCGCTGTCCACCTTGCCGCGCATTTGACCAAGCACGTTGTCGTAGGCCTTGGAGATGGCATTGCGTCCTGACTCGATGGCGTCATAGCCCGCTTGCACGCCTTTCCCGAGCTTGATGCCAGCGGGCTCCAGAGCCTTTTGTACGGTCGCTAGATTGAAATCGTCCAGCGCGCGCTGCTGCCCGCGACGGATAGCCGATCCGACAACCGGGAGACTGGTCAGCTTGTCCTCTACCGTCTTGGCTGTTCCGCCTAGCATCTGGCCGGGCGTCAAGCGAACCCCCGCTTGGGCCAATTGACGAGCTTCCGGCGTGGCCAGACCGCGAACGACCTTCCCCGCCACCGCGCCGGCACCAGGAATCAGTGCGCCTAACCCGCCTCCGACGAGCGCATTCGTGATGTGCTCACCTTGCGAGGCATAAGGCGCGGCATAGCCCTGCGCAGCGCCCGCAGCGCCACCCAAGGCCATGCGACTACCCACCCCTAGCGCCGCCACTTCCGGGCCTGCCAGCATGGCGGGAACGGCCATGCCTACGTAACCCAGTGCATTACCCGTCTTGCCGGCTCCCGTGCGCATCAGTGCAGCATCTTGAGAACGCGCCTGTGCGATGTCCTGCGGACTTACTTTGCCGATCAATTCACCGATGCCGCGCCCAGTGTCATACACGGCCTTGCCTGCCCCAACGGCGAGCTTCTGATACCAGGGCATCTCCGAGACCATCTGATCTTGCAACTGCTGGTATCGAGCTTCTCGGGATGCCTTCATGTCAGCCGGCGACATGCGCGGAGCGGGCGCGTGGATCTCGGGGAAGTTCTTCTTGATCGCTGCCGCCATGTCGGCCTGCGACATGCCATCGGGGAACTGCAGCGTGCCGACGCCGGGGACTTGGACGGTCTGACTCATTTGAACGTTCCCGTGGCGGGGTCGTAGGTCAGCGTTTTCCCGGATGATCCCGCAGACTTGCCGCGCATCTGCGATTGGATTTCTTCACGCTGTTCATCAAGCGCGGCGGTGCGGTTCGCCATCTCCTTTTTCAGAAGGTCGACGTTCGCTCGATACTGCTCTTTGGTATGCGAGGTATTGAGGATTTCATGGGCGCGGGCGCGGGCCGAATCGGTCGCCGCCGCGCCGCCGCCCGATGCGCCCGACATGACCTTGGCGTATTCCTCCACGAACGAGTTGTTCGCCGCGTCGAACTTTGCGGCTTCGACACTGCCGGTCGCCGTCTTTCCCGCCTGCAACCATTTGTTGAACGCCGGCACGCCGGTACGGTCCATGGCCTCCGAAGCGCCCAGCGCGAGGTCGGCGTTCTTCATCGCCGTCTTTTCGAAGTTTCCCACCATCGCAGACTGCTTCTGCAAGGCGCCCAAGGCTTGTTGGTTGGCTTTGCCTTCGGACTGCTGAATGGCCGCATCGGATGCACTTACACCCGCGCCGGAATCAAGCTGTGCGGCGCGCTGCATGATCTTCACCTTGAGCGCTGCCGATTGCTTGCTCATGCCGAAAGATGGCATGACGCCGAACATGCGATAGCGTTCCGCGGCTTCGTCTATCGCGGCATCGCTCAATGAACCTACCGCTTGAGCGCCTGCGGCGTCCTGTTCGCTCTGCCTCGCGAGACGCGCTCCTTCCAAGCCCAAGCGTGCGTTCTGAATGCCCAACTCCGCCTGTTGATACCTGTCCATGCGACTTTCGCGGGCATCCGCACGCTGGTCCGTAAGGTTCTTCTGATAGTTCGCCTGCGCGTCCTTCGCCGTCACCGCCTGGCCGTAGGCCGAAGCGAGATTGAAGGCCTTTGGCACCATCGTGTCCAAGGCGTCGCCTAGATCGCCACCGGCCGCCAGTTCGCTACGAGCCTTGATATACGCGTCGTTGCCAGCCTGCATCGCCTGCTGCGGCGTGGCGCCCGACGAAATCGCGCCGTAGTACGCCGACACGCCCGCATCGGAAGGGCCTGCAGCCAACTTGCGCCGCGTCTGCATGGCTCCCAAGGCTTCTTTCTGCTGGGTAGCCTCACGCGCACGTACCGTCGCCATCTGGCCAGCCATCTGCATCCCCGCTTGCGGATTGATCCCGCTAATCTGCCGCAGCGTGTTGGCCGTGGGCATGCCGTCGTCGCCAAAGGCGCCAGGTTGCCGCGTGATCGACAGCAACGCGTTCTGCATACGCTGCTGTTGGATCTTTTGCTTCATCTGCATCATCTGCGACAGCGAACCCAGGGTGAAGGGTTGCGGTGCAGGTTGCGCGCCAGCGAGGATGATGTTCGGATCGGTCGCCATCACTCACCTCAAAATTGCATTTGCATCGAGGCCGGGGAAATGGCTGCGCTCGCATACGGGTCGTAGGTTCCGCTGGTGTCGATTGCGGGTAATCCGCCGCTCGATCCGCCGAACATGCCGTTCATCTGACCGTACATGGCGAGATTTCCAAGACCGCTCAAACCGTTGCCGATGGCGTTGGCGCCGGCTACTTGTCCTGCGGAAATCGCATTGCCCGCACCCATCATGTTGCTGCCGATCTGCGTTGCCGTGTTCGCACCCAACCCTGCCGTCATGCCCGCCGCATTCGCGCCCGTGTTCGACAGTCCTGAGGTCATGTTGTAGATCTGGTTCTGCCAGTTGGCGTACTGGTTCGCCGCCTGGTAGTAGTCCTGGTTCGCCAGCCCCTGTCCGTAGGTCTGCAAGGCCTTCAGCGTGTTGCCCGAGTTCAATCCACCCAATGCCCCCGCATGGCTCATGATCGCCTGCGTACCCTGATCCATCTGCCACTGATAACCGGGCGATTGCTGATACATGGCCGCGCTGAACGGCGACGTGGCGATGCCGTTCGCCCCGTTACCGACCAGGCTTTGGAGGTTGCCAAGTGCCGTCTGACCCGCGACCGTCCACGGCGCAAGCCTCTGGACGTTCTGGTTGTACATCGCCATCTGCTGCGCACTGGCGTTGTTGGCGGCATCGGCTTGCGTCTGAGCGGCGTCCTGCGCGCCATTGGAAGAGATGACGCTCCCAAGGATGGCACCACCTGCTGCGATTGCTGCACCCCATGGCATGGTCAGTCTCCGCTATTCATCATGGCTCGTCGCACCGCCAGCATTTCCAGTGCGGCGTCACGGCAGGCTTCGGCATCCAGGACGGTGTGATCTCTCGTTCCCGCCCCGGGATGAAACTGCATTGATCGAATCGATGCGAAATAGATATCGAACGCCACCAGTTCCACCCCGTTTTGTGGCTTAGGATGCGAAAGTCGCGTTTCTTCATGCGGCATAGCGGCTTCCCCGGATACAGATGATGAGCGTGATGCGCTCTTCGTCGCTGTCGTTGGTGACCCAATGCATTTTCGAATTGTCGAAGGTGTACAACTCACCCGGCAACGCCGAAAGGTGAGCGTGTTGAAAATGGAACGCCTGACCCTCGTTCCCCTTCACTTGCAAGGCGAACTTTCCGTAATAGGTGGCATGCCATCCGCCATCGACGTGTGGCTTCACGCACCCGTGCGGCGGTATCCGGGTAATCAGAACGCCGCCCAATCGCTCGCCTTCCACGGCGCGCATCACGTCGAACACGGCAGGTTTGAGCGCAGGAACGTCCGAAATCTCTGGATACCATTCCGATTCGTGAGGCTCGTTGAACGCGGCAATGTCACCTGTGAAATTCCGCCAAGGGTTGTAGCGCGCCCAAATGTCGTCGATGGCATCGTGCGCATAGGTGTCGCGGCGTGGTCGGTAGCAGTTCCATGCCTTCGATGCGTCCAACTGCTTCGACAGTTCCGAAACGTCGAAGGTGTGCGGCAGGAAGCGGATCGGCTCAGCTTTCATTGAGCGACGCTCCAACCAAGCACACCTGAACCGGCGCCTCGCTCGATAGTTCAAACACGCGATCCAGACCCGAATTCCGTCGTGTCGATCCAATGCGTCGGAAGATGACGCGTTGCGCCGTCTGTCCGGTCTCGCCCATGTCCTGCACTTGGCGATTGGCGAAGTTGTGACCGCCATCGTCGGACCACGAAAGCATGACTTCCGTCGTAGGCGGATAAGTGGGGATAGGTGGCGCCGTGTAATCCAGTTGTGGCGTGAACTGCAGGATGATTGAGGCAGTCATCGTCAGCTTCCGTAGTACGTCGCAGCTCCGAAATCCGTAAGCGGCTGCCGGATCATGGTCCACGGTTGCGGAATGGGGTTGTAAGTCGAGCCGACCGAATTGGCGTTCGCTACTTGACCCATGCCTGCCGCGGGGCTGTTCGCGCTCGCGTTGGCGAGTCGTGCAGACATGCCATTGATCGCATAGGAAGGCACAACCTGAATAGCTACGTCCGGGTTCGATCCCGTAACGCCATCCCATGTCAGCGTGATTTGACCAGGAACCATACCCACCGCAAGAGTCAGCCCAGCGGCGGTTAATTGCGCCTGGGTCGCGGCATTTGCCGGATTGATCGGATAGGACGGGTTGATATAGGCGTTGACCGTGCACGGCCCGATGGTGAGAGCATTGGTCCACGTCATGGCATGAACTCCAATGCTTTTCCCGTCTGCATATCGACATGGAGCGATTGCAATCGAACGGGCTGATTGGACGCTTTCTGCGAGGCTCGCCAACGACGAACCCAACGCTTCGGATTGCTCGGCGGCGTGGGCGTCAGGTCATCCTTCGCATATGACATGTCCATGCTGTACAGCTTCGTGCTCGATGCGGAACCGACGATGTTCAGTCCGGCAAACAGGGCGTGCCTGCTCGAATCGTGCATGGCATAGTCGCCATTGATGTACTCGCCGCGTTCGTGCCATAGGCCCGTCGTACGGTCGTATACCCATGTTGCGTTCCCGGTCGGGAAGCTGATGACGTAGAACAGGTGGCCGGCTTGCTGGTAGCTGTAGGCCACCGCATCACTGATCTTCCCGTAGGAACGCATGGCGTATTCCACGGGGTGCGTGGAGATGCGCTGACCGGCATAGCCGTTCGTGATGTAGATGACGCCTTGACCTTGATCGTCCTGACCCAGCCAGATCAGACGGTCGCCCACTTGGCATACCGAATAGGGTGAGATGCAGCCGATTTCCAAATAGGCACCTTCCATGCGCTGGAAGGCAAAGCCGTTCAAACCGGCGTTGTTCCAGATCTCCACCGACTGCTGCTTGAACACCCAGACTTGCCGGAACAGGCTGATGATCGCCATGATCGGCGACGGCTCGGAGTCTGCCGAGCTGAAGCTCAAGGCATCCCACGTCGAGAGATCGCCGATGTTCGACTGATAGAACTGGTTCGTCCCTCGAATCGCCACCAAGCCCAAGTTGTCCTGATACGTGGTAATGCCAGGATTCGGAGGAAGCGTGTTGATGATCGTCAGCGCACCCGATGCGTAGACGTAGGCGTTCACCCCATCCGAAAGGAAGTACTGCGTGCCGTTGTCGATGATGGAGACGGCGCCCACCACTGACTTGATCGTGCCAAGAACGGTCTGCACGCCGTTCTGCGTGATCGATGTCAGGGTGTTGCCGCAGACCACCAGCAGGATGTTTTTGGCCGAAACGTAATGCAGGCCCCGGACGATGCCTTTCCCGCCATTGGCGACGGTCGCCCACTGTTTCAAACCCGGGGTTGAATAGAAGCCGCCGACTTGCTTCCCGTCCTTCGTCTCCACGAGTTCCGGGTACAGGTTCATGCATCGGCTGTTCGACAGGTTCGATGACCAGCCTTCCGAGCTGCCTCCGAAGAAAGGCGTGTCCATCAGGTCGAGTTACTCGAATCGCGGAAGATGTTGTACGTCGGCGTGGCGCGCGAAATGATGCTGGCGTCATACGATGCCGGCGACTGCTTGATGTTCGTGCGCTTGACCGCCGCTTTCGTCTGGCTCGCAAGCTCGATGATGATCGGATCGATCTGGCCGGTGACGAAGAACGGCTTCAGGCGAATCGCCAGATTGTGTTGGATCGCATCTTGATAACCCGGGGGAAGTGTCAAGACTGTCGTCAACGAACCGAAGTCAGAAAGCTGTAGGTAGGCATCGAAATACAGGTTGTAGGAAGCTGCAGGCATCGGAAACACGTTGAGAATGCCCAACGGGAATTGCGGGTCGTAGAAGATGCGCGTGGGGATCTGGCTGTTCGCCGTCAGCAATCCGATGCGGTTCCACTGATCGCGCTCGATGACATCGACCGGATAGCGGTTCTGGCTCCCGTCCACCACATAGGCGGCGCCGAGTCCAGTGATGGCACGCAGGGGTCGTACACCATTGACCTGCCCGCTAGGTCCGATGGTGTACTGGTTCTGGCCGATGACCAGTGGAACCGTGAATTCCTGGATCGCGTAGCAGAACAGGTTCTCGTTCGACCACGAGTCCAGCATGGCATTAAGTGACCATAGGCCACGCGCTGCGTCGGCTTCCGTGAGCGTTTCTCCGGGCGCGTAGACACCGAGTTCTTCCAGTGCAGCCTGAATCAGGTCGCGCGCGGTAGACATGTCAGGAGTCGTCCATCACGTTGAAGTCGTCGATGGCGCACAGCACGCTCATTTCGGAGAGAGCCACTAGCGCCTCCCCGTTGTGATGAATGTGCTGGACGCCGTTGCGGCTGTGCAGAACACGCGTTCCTTCGCGCAGGTAGTCGCCTACCTTGTCGCCCTTGGCAATCACCACGCCCGAATCGAATCCTTCATCGACACCTTCGGGAAGCAGGAATCCAAAGCCCGTCATTGTCTCCATCGCCACCGGACGGACGACGATGCGTTGTCCGAGTGGGCGCAGCGTCATGCGTGCACCTTGGGCGGACGTCCGCGACGCTTCGGGGCAATCGACGCGGCTTCGGCATTCACCTTAGAGGATGCGCCATGCAACGCCGATTCTTCATCCACGCTCCGCACCAGCGTGCCGTTTACCCATTTTGGATATTCGTGGAACTTGTAGCCTCGTGGCTCGTGCGACGAATGATCGACATTGCCGCCCTTCGCGATGTACCCCTTGGCCTCGTATTGAGCTTCCTGGTCCGCCGTATTCACGAACACGGGCGGGAACGTCGTCGGATGGCCCTCGCGCGGTCCAAAACCCAGCACGGCATTCTGTGAGCCAGGATGAACCATCATCTTCGGGTATTCGGAAAACATCAGATCGCCTCCAACACTATCGGGTCGTGCCAGTCCTTTTCCCTGCCCGCGCGGATCTGCATGGCGATGGCATCGGCGAACCTTTCCGCCGCCGGTTTAAGCACACGCGGACCCACCGGAAGCTGTCGGTTCTTCCGATCCAAAACCCAAACCTGATACAGCGCTTGCCGCATGGCTCACCTCGAAAAAGAGGCTGGCGGCCGAGGTAACCGCCAGCCTCAACCACTGCATTTAGTTCGTCAGGCGGCAGCCCAACTCCGGGTAGAAGCAGGTGGTGCCGTAGAGGATGTCCATGCGGCACGGGAACACATCGTTGTTGATGTCGTAGGCACGAATGATGCGCATCGAGATGTTTTTGTAGGTCTCGCGCGCCTTGAAATCCACGCCTTCCGGAAGCTCCAGCGGCACGGTCACCAGACCGATACAGTCGCGCGTGAACGCGAGGTTCTGCGCATACGACGTGTTCGCCGTACCCACGACCGTGATGGCCGCACCATTGGCCGGCGACGCCGTGACGTTCTGGTAGGCGCCGGTCGGGGTGATGGCCGGGTAAATCGACAGAGTGGACGCACCACCCGCACTGGACGACGCTTGAGCGGTCACCACGAATTGCTGCAGGTGCGTGGTGGACTGCTTGCTGCGCGGGTTCACCGCGAACACGCCCGCGATGGTGAAAGTGTCGCCCACGTTCAGCAGGTCGGCAATGCTGGCCGTCCAACCCGCCGTGACCAGGCTCGATCCTGTCTGGCTCGCACCGTTCACCGTCGGCGTGCCCGCATAGGCGCCCACCGTCTGCGCCTGGATATTCTGATCCATGTAGATTTCGAAGTTGGCGATGTTGGCGAGGTAGCCCTTCAGCGCCGGCTCCGCGACCTTGTTCACATATAGCGTGGTCAGGCCGTTCGCCATCGACCAGTACGCAGCGGGGTTCAGGATCAAGCATCGCCCGTCCTGCGGGACCGCCCCTTCATCCATGCGCTGACCCACCGCGGCGAGCGCGGCGAAGTTGGCCGGCACGGTGCCGGGCGTCCCGACTTCGTTGTTGATCTGCGACCAGTTGCCGATCACGTCGTAATCAAGCTGATTGGCGAGCTGCGATGCACCCGGCTTCAGGTATCGCTCGCTGAATTCCTCGATGGTCAGCGTCAGTTCCACGCTGGAGAACGAGAAATCGACGTGCTTCTGGTTGCTGATCGTGATGCTGGTGGACGGTTCCACCACGTTCTGCACGTTCAGTGCAGGACCGCTGGACACGGCGAACTGGTTCGGTTTGCGAACCGTCAGCGACGAACCGATCTTGACGAACTGGTTCTCGAACTGGCGATTCACCTTGCCGGCGGCGACGAGGTTGTTCTCCAGCATCACCAAGGTTTCCTTGGAGATGATGGACGGGGTAAGCAGGGTGTTGGTGGCGACGTCAGTCATGGTCATTCACTCCGAAAAAGGGTCGTTAGCGCGCGGCCTTGCGGAGTTCCGCATTGCGGCGTGCGGCGTACTCGGCCATCGACTCGCTTTCGGGGGTTTTGGTCACCGAACCACGCGCACCGATCGGTTTTGCCGGCGCGGGTGCTCGGGAAACTTCGGGCTTTTCCTGCTGGGAAAGCCGCATACCAAGCGCTCCGATTGCGAGCGCTGACTGCAAGGGGGATAAGGCGGAAAGACGCGCAGCTTCGTCGGGATGCTTGCCAAGATAGTACGCGATGTCATGCCCGTTCTCATGGCTCAGCAGCGCGAAACCGACGTGTTGCGCAATCGGCAACTGATCGTTTTCCGCCACCTCAACATAATCGGGGTACTTTTCGAGCGCCTTTTCCCGGCCCTCGTTCCAGTCCTTGGTGACCTTCGCGTAACTCTCCTGGACACGCGCCTTCTGCTCGGACTCGGCCCGTTGGATGCGATCCTCCTGCACCGCTTTGCGCGCTGACCATTCGGTCAGGGCCTGGGTGTAGGCATCGGGATCATCGAACTCGTCCCGGTTGGGGCGGTCATCCTGTACGGGCTGGACGTCTGCGCGTTGACGCTCGGCAAGTTGACGCTCCAATTCGGCCCGTTTCTGGGCTTCCTCGGTCGCCTTGCGTTCCGCTTCTCGCTTCTCACGAGTCAGCTCATCGATACGCTTCTGAACGCCCTTCGGAGGCTTGACCTTCTCGGGGTTCGCGGCGGTGTCGCTGCCGTCAGTTTCGGGCGCGGCCGATGCGTCCGGTGTTTCGCCTTGTGGCGCGGCTTCATCCTGCGGATGACCGTCCGCAGTCTCGGGTTCGGGAGTTGCCGGAATGGCCGGCATGTCACTAGTGGCGGAAAGTGAAGGTCCGGTCTTCTGACCGGCCGCCATGTCGAGTGCGCTGCTATCCGGCATTTCCCGCGTCTCTGAAAAAGGACGCGGGAATGGTTGCCCGTCAGTTCTCCGTCATACGGGAGTTATTGCGGCTGCTCCGGATTTTCGGGCTGCCGCTGACTTTCATCCAGGTATCGGAAGGCTTCCATGGTGCGATCGAACGTATCGGACTGCGCCTTGGCATCCGCCGCCATGGCCTTCTGCAGGACAGCCAGCACCTTGGCCTCGAAGTCCTTCTGGTTCTTGTCGGCCATGATCATACGATCCGCCGTCATGTCCTGAAGCTGCTTCTGCATCGCTTGGCCCTGCTGCATCAGCTGCATGATCTGCTGCTTCTGCGAAGCCACCAACGCTTGCACCTGCGGCGGCACGTCTTTCATGTCCGGCGTCAGCAGGTTCGGCGGCAACGTCTTGGCAAGCCGCGCGGCGAACTGGTCAGCTTCGGGCCAGTCCATGTTCTTGGCGATCAAGTCGGCCACCGATGGCGCCAGATTCGGCATCTTCGTTGCGAAGTCCATCATCTGCTCCGCCGCTTCAACGCGCTTCGTCGCAAAGCTCGGGCCGATGGTTACCGTCACGCCGTACTTGCCGATGTTCGGGTTGAAGATGGGCAATGGTGAACCGGACGGCGACTGGCCGCGCTGCACGGACTTGCCGGCATTCGGGTCGATCATGACGGCCTGCTCCTTGCCATCCTCGCGCAGGATGTTCAGAACCCGCTTGGTGTCATACACCTTCGGGATCATGCGTAGAAGCAGCTTTCCGGTGTACTTGAGCGACCGTCCGAAGTTGTCGATGTAGTGGAAATTTCCCACGTCGCCAACGCGGCGAATCTCGCGTAATGCCTTCCCAGACTCGTCGTAGAGACGCTCCTGCATCGTGGCATCGAACCGGATACCCGTGGTCGCCTGCATGTCCTGAGCAGCGCCCTGAATCGCCTGCAGGATCGCCGTGGGCGCCTGGATCATCGGCTGACGCTGCGGAGGTGGAGCGGGCTTCCCGCCGATCGACGTCCCCTTGTACAGAAGGTACGGGAAGCTCTTGGTGTTGGCCTGCTGCCATTGCGGCTCGTGTCCCTCGACCTGGCCTTCTTCAAGGATGAACGGCGCCTTGGGCTGCAGAGCCACCACTTCGGCCTCGGTAGTGCGCCAGTAGTTGTACATGCGCTGAGGGTCTTTCGCATCGCGCACGATGCCGGAATACGACACCTTGCCATTGACGTCCACCTCGTCGCCAATGACCTTGACGATGGGGATCATGCCGCCGCTAGGCACCTCGGTTTCTTCCAGCACTTCCAGCGCCGTGATCTTGCGCCACATGCAGCGCGCACGCTCGCTCTTGCGTTCGTTGAGGATTTCCAGCGTGCCGGCTTTGATCTGTTCCTGAACGTTTTCGCTCAGCTCGTCCTTGTAACCCACATGCCCGTTGCTGAGTTGCACCAGGTCGGCCATGTCGTGCTCGACCTCGTAGTACTCAGCCACGCGCACGCGATCCTTCTCCACCCATTCCTTGAAGGTGTCACCGTTGCCATAGGGATCCCATGCCACCGGTTGAGCATGCGGCCACCGTTCCTTGAACTCCTCGCGCGGCATCATCTCCGTCACGAAAGCGAACCGCGCATCGGAACCGTCCGGCTCCATGTGGTCGGGATCGAGGTAGACCGTGAAGGGGTTGCGCACACGACGGATAAACAACGTTTGGTTGAACGTCGTGTCGTCGGTGTAATCCGTCAGCACGCGCCAATAGCCGAACCCGTTGCTAGCCGCGTTCCAGAACCCGGTGTCATAAGCGATATCCGCCTCACTGTCGCGCTCAATGGCACGAATCAGACCGCTGTACATCTTCGCGGCCTCGACGTCCGTCTGGTCGCCAATGGGGCTGATGTTGATGCCGGGTCGGTTCTGCCGCTGGTCGTTCGTAATCTGGTGCACGAACGTCTTGAGCTTGTTGAAGGTCAGGCACGGACGGCGTTCGGTATTGCGCTGCGCGGCCACGTCAGCCGGCCACTGGTCGCCATTGAGGAAACGCAAGTCATCCTCGGCGTTCTTGCGGTTGGCGGACTCTGCCGACGAGCATCGCTCGAACCGCTTGCGAGCGTTCAGCAACAGCTCTTGGTCAGCGTCATGGTCGCGTTTGTCGTCGCTCTCCGCGCCACGCCCACCACCACGATCAGTAGGTGGCAGCTTGTTCATGGCCGAATCGACCTTCGGCATCTTGATCTTGCCGTCGTCGCGAGGCTTGTTCGGGTCTTGGGCCATCACATCACCTCGCCGGGATCTTCGCCGGACTCAATCGCATCGTGAATGCGCAGCGCGATGTGTTCGCGCATCTCGCGTAGGGACTTGCCCGCTCCATGGATGGGTCGAATGGCGTAGTACTCGCGGCCATGGTCATCGGGGACGCTAAAGCGGACTGCGTCGGCTCCCAGTGTGGGCGACCAGAAGAAGTACTCATGCATCCGAATCGTGATCACGCCGCCATCCACGACCCTGCTCCCGTTGCCTTGCCTGCCGTCACCTGCACCCTTGGTCGTACATGCCCCGCGTCGTACCCGCACGCCATCGTCGCGAACGCTTTGGCGCCGTGGCTGGATTGGTCATGGATCGGTGCACGCGTGCTGCTACCGTCCATATGCTCGCCGTAGCGATAGCTCGCCAGGCGATTGCGCAGCTCCATCGTGCCTCGCTCGTCGAAGGCGCACTTGCCGAAGACGTTTCGCACTGCCGCGATCTGCGTATCCTCGTCGCTGGCAGGAACGACATGCACATGCGGCGTGGCGAACAGTTCTCGCAGGTTTTCCTCCGCAGACGTGCCGCTCACGATGTTGTGATTGGCTCCGTCGTGAGGCAGGTAGTGATGGCCATAGACATAGGGCAGCAGCTTCAGCTCACGCACGTAGTCGGAAACGGTGCGGTGGCGATCCTCAATGTATCCCAAGATGCGGTACTCGTAGCCGATCTGCTGGAACAGCACGATCGCCATCTGATCGCCCCAACCCAAGTCCCACGCCGTATGGACTGGCTTGCTTGGGTCGTAAGGAACGCGCGTCACACCACCGCGCATCACCAGGTCGCGCATCTGAGCCGCATACACGGCGCCGGACAGCGCGATGCGGCACTTGCCTTCCCAGATGGTCAGGTAGCCGTCCGGATCGCGCTGCTCGCAGTCTACGCGCTCCGCTTCAAGCTCTTTGGTGAACCACGGGTTGTCGCGCCAGTTGATCTCACGCACGACGGAGTTGGCGGGAGGTGACACGACAAAACGTTGGTACGTCTCGTCTGTCTCAAGCTCCGGGTTGAAGCTCACCCATATCTCACTGTCAGGCTTGCGGATCGTCGGCGTGAGGATGTCCCAGGACTTCTTTGAGACGTTCCTGGCTTCCTCGACCCAGCATCGGTCCACACCCTCGAAAGACTTCAAGTCGCTCGGGTTGATGCGTAGCCCGGAAAAGCGAAACAACGATCCGGTGAAGCGATGTTTGATGACTGTCGCTTGCACCTCGTACGTGACGCCCAAGCCCAACGCCTCGATGCGATCGCTCAAGAGTTGATGCACGGATTCACGGATGCTGTCCATATGTTCGCGCGCACAGAGCGTGCGCAACATGGAGGCGTGCGATGTGACCAGGAGCGCATCGGCAAACGCCCAGGACTTCGCTCCACCACGGCCGCCATACGCCACTTTGTAGCGCGACGGCTGGTACAGGAACCCAAGCTTGTCAGGACACTGTACGCGGAGAGCTGACATGCTCGATCACCACGTGACGATGCTCAACCGGAGCATTCGGGTCGCCGGCATGCTCCGTGCGCTGCAGCTTGGGGATGTGGTACTCCACAACGTCCATCAGGCACTTCCACGCGGCTTGTGCACCTTGATCCCTCGCGATCTCGTCAAGCCATCCCTGCATGCGCTGGGCGTTGTCATCGACAAGGCGGGCGATGGCCTCACGTGCGTTCTTCGTTGCGACGTTCGGCTTCCCTTCGCGTGATCCGCCTCCCGTTTTTTTTCCCTTCGCCATCGCAGAGATTCTCAGTCTGCGATCAGCGCCGCTTGCCCAAGATGCGGTCGGCCTTGGCCTCGATCTTCGCCGCGCTGGACTTGCTGAGGTGACCGGCCTTGACCTGCTGGGTAGCACGCGCCTTGGCGTTGGCCGCATGGGCGCGATCCGGCATCGGATACTTCCGCGAACCCGGAAGACCGAACTCCGACTTCGGGAGCGCAGCACGATGCTTGGACGTGAGCTTGCTCACCGCGGCGAACCCTTGCGACCCAGATGTTTCGGATCGCTGGGGGCGCTGGACGGGATCTTGTACTTACCGCCATTCGGTCGCGATCCGGAACCGGTGGCGGTGTGCTGCGGGGCGGACTTGCGGTTGTCGTTGCTGCGGTACTTCATGACTTGGCTCCGGTGGAAGATGCGTCGAGGTACGCCGTACGCCACCGACAAGCGGTGGATCGAGAGACACGGAAGGCATGCATGATGTCCGTGGAGACAAGCCGATCACGGTTGGCTGCCCATCGGGCAAAGCGAATCAGGGTTTCCGTGTAAGACTCGGAACCGGAGGCGCGTGCGATGGCGGCAGTGGACGGATGCATGGAGTGAGGCTAGATGCCGGTCACTCCGTCATGCGGGAGCATCCATGGATCGGTGATAAGCCCGAAGCCAACGCGTCGCTGTGGAATAGCTGATCTCCCATACCGCGACGGTGTGATCCAGCGTCAAGCGGGATGCAGGCAACGAATCCGCCCATCGCACGAAACGAACGAATAGCTCGACGCGGGATTGGGTATGTGATTGATCAGTGACAGATCCCAACATGAGATTTCACCTTGACTTCGGCGGGTCGGTGTGCCAGGTCATGCCTGAGCCTTCCGCTGCGTCCGTTCCTCGCGCTTGACCTGCCGCTTGAGCCGTGCCAGTTCGCCTTGTAAGCGACGCACGAACTTGTCGGCCACGTCCAGCGGCATGGCCTTGTAGTCGGCGCCAATGAACACCGCCAGCCGGTCGCCGATGATGGTTACCTCGGGCTTGGTGGGTAGGGTCATCCCATCACCTCGATCTCGATCCATACACCCGGAGCCTCCAGCGCACCACGACCCTCGTTCGGGTAGCGCTTCGCCAGCAACCCGTATTCCACGACTCGCGCATCGTCCTTCCAGACCCCTGCGGCGGTCAGCGCGTCTTCCGTGCTGCGTGCCAGCTTCGACAGGTCAGGCGTCCGCATCGGCCACGTCTGCCGGCGCTTCGGCGCGCTCGACGGCTTCGGGAGGGTGAACACCATGTGCAGCCGCAGCGGGCAATCCAGCGGCGCACGCAGACCGCGCACGATCTCCGCCGCAGCCTTCACGTCCTCGCGCCAGGGCTTGACCTTCTTGCTCGATTCGACCATGACGCCGCGGCCGCCCTTGACGCCCATGAAGCGCTTGGAGCCCTGCGGACCCGGGATGCCATAGACCTTGATGGTCATCACCCACGGCAGGCTTTCGGCATGGGCTTCGTTCCGCGAATCGCTGTCGTCACGCTCCGTCACGCGCGCGATGTGGGCGGCTTGGGTGGTCATCGCATCCCCTCCAAGCTGTCCCACTCCGCATCAGCCATCGTTACGGCATGGGATTCCACCCCTTCGGGACGATGATCCGCTTGGCGCATCGCCATGACGCGCATGTCGGCGTTAAGCGCCAGGTCGCCCGTTGGGCCGTTGCGCTGCTTGGCCAGGATCAGCTCCAGATAGTCGCGATGCGATTCGCTGGGTCGATGCAGGAAGATGATCACATCGGCGTCTTGCTCGATCGCCCCGGAATCGCGCAGGGTCTTGAACGTGGGCCGCGTACCATCGCCGCCGCGATTGAGCTGCGAAAGGCAGATCACTGGAAGATTCAGATCCTTGGCTAGACCCTTGAGCGCCCGCGTGATGATCTGCAAGCCTTCGTTGACGGTCTGCGCTTTGGGTGGCGCAATCATCGTTAGGTAGTCGATCACGATCATCGATAGCGGGGTGACGGCGTGCTGCTGACGAGCGCGAGCACACAAAGTTTCGACGGTGACACCGGAGCTTTCGTCGATGTAGATCGGGAGGTCGCGGATCTCCGTGCATGCCGCACCCCACTTCGACCAGTCCTCCTCCGGCATTTGTTTGGGGTTGCGCAGATATTGGCCATTGACGCGACTAACGGCCGAGGTGAAACGGTCGTTGAGTTGCTTTCCGCTCATTTCCAACGAGAACACCAGGGCGGCCTTGCGATCGCGCGCCGCAGAAAGCACGCACTGCATGGCGAAAGCAGTCTTGCCCACGGCAGGGCGTGCGGCGAGGATGATAAGGTCGGCGGGTTGCCAGCCTTCGGTCATCGCGTCCAAGGCCGCTATACCGGTGCGGATGCCGGTCAGGCGTTCCGTGGAGGCATGCCGCCGCATGATGTCGTCGGTGGATAGCCGGAGGAATTCGCTGATGTGCTTGATCGCGCCGGCATTGCGAGGTGCGCATGCGGCCAGGATGCGCTGGGCTTCGGCGCCCACGTCGTCGCCGTCCAGATGGGCGATCTGCAGACCCGCGGCTTTGATCCGACGGCTGATTGCCGCGTCTGCGACGAGCTTCGCATAGGAAACCACATTCGATGCACGCCATCCTTCGTCCGTGGCGCAGGCATAAGCGAGCTGAGCGAGATCAGGGATGGCGTCGCCCACTGTGACGGAATCGAACTCATCACCTTCCCGGGCTCGGCGAGCGATTTCGGCAAACAGACGATGGTGGTCGCGTTTGGCAAAATCCGCCGGATCGAGGGTATCGGCGATTTTCCAGTAACACTTCGGATCGACCAAACAGCAGCCGATCACCGCAGTTTCCGCGTGCGGGTTGAAGTTCATGCGGCGGCTCCAAGGGTGGATTGTGCAGGCGATTCCTGCCGCAGGCGCTCGCGGCGATCCATCGCTTTTTCGTAAACCCGGGTCAGGGTCTTGAGCTTGATCAGGTGATCGAAATCGGGGCGCCAGTTGGCATGCTCGTCGGAATACGGGCCGTTTCCGTTCAGGAAATCATCCATCGCGCATTCGGCGAAGATCGCCCGAAATGCGCCGATGCGACGGTGCTCGATCGGCAGGGACTGCCACGCTCGGCGGATCGAGGTTCGGCGCTGTGCAGTGACCAACCGAACCCTGGCCAACTGCGGCAGGCGGTCGTGGTAGGCCTGGACGATGGCCTGGTACGGGACAGGATCGGCGGTTGGTGAGCCGGATTCGTCGTCGTCGGGTTGGGGTGGTTCAGCGGGAGCTGAGCCACCTTGCTGCTCTTGATCTTTAATCCCTGTCCCTGTCCCTGTCTCTTGCGATCCCGACGGGATTCCCGACGGGATATCTTCGGGATTACCGACGGGATTCTTTTTCGATCCCGACGGGATTCCCGACAACCTGCGCTTGGATAGCTGTCGGGATTGCGGGTTGAGGTTGGCCAGAAGGCTGCGCGTCTCGACGATCTCAGCTTCAATCGGCGCAGGATTGAACTCCAGTCCCCACCGTTTGGCGTTCCCTGCCCCACTGCTCAGGCGCTGTGCCAGCTTCTCTAGCCACGCCTCAAGCGCTTTTTCGGCAACCACTGGGTGGTAGTACCGGCCGTCCTCTGCCAAGAGCCAGCCACGCATCACATGCATTTTGATCTTCGACCAGTTTTTTGCTTGCGATAGATGCGCGAGCATGCGGTCGTTGTCTGGCAGTGATCCGGCTGGAACCTGATGCCAGCTCACAAGCCAAAGAGTCATCGCCGCGGCGCGCTCATCACCGTTTCCGAGAACCCAGGTCTCGGAGGTCAATAACCGCTGCACGTCTATTGGCATAAAGGCGAAGTCGCGCAGATCCACGTTGTCAGGGACAAGCGGATGCATCGGATCATCCCTTCACGTTGAAGTACGCGATCAGCGCATGGGCGAAGTCCTCGATGACGAGCGGCGTCACCCAGGTTTTCTCGGAGAGCTGCCGAAGCCACAGCAGGATGTCGTCGCGCGTGGAGCAGTGGCTGATCGGGATGCTGTAGACGCTTCCGTACAGTTCCGGGTCATGCACATCGAAATGGCCGTCACCGATCGTGACAAGCTTCGGCCTACGCTGTTCTTCGAAAAGCGCCTCCATGCAATCGGAGGCGCTCCGCAAACCTTCAGAATTCATGCTGCGATGCTCAATGGAAGTTCCGGTTGAATGGGCTTGGGGAGGATCGCCAGCGCGGCCTCGGCTGCAGCGATCTCCTCCGTGGTATGGCGCTTGTCGGCCTCCGCGATGCAGGCTCGCACGTGCGCAAGCTGGCGATCGAACCAGGCATCCGAATGCTTCATGCCTGCCCGTCCAGTGTGCGGTTGTGCTTGTGGTAGTCGCGTTCCGCCTGTTCGTAGGCGTTCCGGGCTGCGTTCTCGCGCTTGAGCTGATCGATGCCGTACTGCGCCCACTTGACCAGTTCAGGGTCGTTCTCGAACGGGATCGGGTCCAGGTCGCCGTTGTCGGAGATGCTCTGCATCAGTGCTTGCTCCTGCGCAGGTCGTAGCGGTAGCCGCCATGGGCATCAGCGAAGTCGCGCTGCGCCTTGCGGGATGGGAGTCGGTGCCAGTGCGTGCCGTTGACGGCGCGCGGCGTGAAGACGAGCCACTGCGTGGGCGGGAGGGTGGGTTTCATGCCGTCGCTCCCCTTTCATGCACCTGCATGTCCGCGCTGATCCACTGCGCGAGGCGGTAGCCGCTGTGGTTCGTGCTGTAGACGCCGACGAGGTGCGACGCGTGCTTGCGCATCTGCGCATCCCACGTCGGGTCGGTGCGGCTCAGCGCGGCGCAGACGTCGGTGTCCACGCGGAAGAAGATCGCGGCCTCGCCGTACTTGTGCACGATGCCCGCGGCCTTGCGTGCGGCCTTGGCGATGCCGCCGAGACGGCGGACTTTGCCGATGGATTCGATCACGCGGCCTCGCCCTGCTTCGCGGGATCCGTGCCGAAGATGTCCTCGCGCAGCTCGTAGCGCGTGACGGCGCCTTCGGTGACGCGTTCGATGGCGTTGGCGAGTTTCGGACCGGCCTTCTTGTTGTCCGTGGTGATCATGTAGAGCGTGCCGGCGCTGCATTCGGCTTTCACGGCCAGCTGTTCGATGACTGGGCAGCCCCGCTTCGCAGTTCCGCCATGGGTAAGGCAGTAGGATCGTAGGTTCATAGGCTTACATTACCTTCACGGTTATGCTATGTCAACACCCTTCCGGTCGCGATCCGAATTACTGAACCATGTCGTTTCCAAATATTTACCGTTTGGGTGTTGACATCCATAACCTTTGCGGTAATCTACTCCCATCCCCGGCCACCCCGGGAAGGGAGAGGAAGGACATGGTCAAGAACAGCAAGCAGTCTTGGGAAGTCGGTGAGGCCGTCAAGGTTGGTTTCCTCACCCTGATCGTCTGCGCCAAGGTCGCCACGCCTGGCGATTTCATGCCGGATGCCTACGCCCTGTCCAACGCGGCAGGCAGCGCTTTCTACCGGTTCGTGCCCCACAACGGTCTGACGCGCGTCTCGTCGCTGACCGAAGCGATGGAGGCCTGAGCCATGGCAACCCGAAAGACCAAGACCGAAGCGCCGAAGTCGAGCAAGACCGTCAAGCCGAAGGTCTCTGCGCCGCAAGAACCCGTTCAGATCGCCTACAAGGGCTTCGACAAGAGCCTCAAGTGCCGCGACTTCCAGTACGAGGTCGGCAAGAGTTACGAGCATGACGGCCTCGTCAAGGCATGCGAAAGCGGCTTCCACGCCTGCGAATACCCGTTGCACGTGCTGCGCTACTACAAGCCCGGCACGTCGCGCTTCGCCATCGTCGAGCAGGGCGGCGAGATCTCGCGCCACGGTGACGATTCGAAGATCGCCAGCTCCAAGATCAAGGTCAAGGCGGAGATCAATCTCGCCGGCCTCATCAAGGCGGCTATCGAATACACCACGAGCCGCGCCAAGCCTCAGGCTGGTTGCAATACATCGGAGAAGAACGGCGCTGCCACGGCCTCGGGCGACTACGGCGCTGCCACGGCCTCGGGCAACTCCGGCGCTGCCACGGCCTCGGGCAACTCCGGCGCTGCCACGGCCTCGGGCGACTCCGGCGCTGCCACGGCCTCGGGCGACTACGGCGCTGCCACGGCCTCGGGCAACTCCGGCGCTGCCACGGCCTCGGGCGACTACGGCGCTGCCACGGCCTCGGGCTACTCCGGCGCTGCCACGGCCTCGGGCAACTCCGGCGCTGCCACGGCCTCGGGCGACTACGGCGCTGCCACGGCCTCGGGCAACTCCGG
>Ga0207702_10000738_pt1 | contig 34925 bp, 69 predicted proteins | sample KBSCornC62_FD_184302 | JGI IMG/M metagenome (GOLD analysis project Ga0207702, IMG submission 184302) | Corn rhizosphere microbial communities from Kellogg Biological Station, Michigan, USA - KBS Corn C6-2 (SPAdes) (version 2) | ecosystem: Host-associated > Plants > Roots > Rhizosphere > Soil ... | reverse complement strand
GCACTTGCGGCTGGTGTTGCACCCTTCAACGGCTGGACGATGAACGTGATCCGTCGCCCTCGAGACACGGTGAGCGGCAGTGCGACGGGTCCATCGATGTGGGACATGTGGGAGATGCGGATGCCACCGGTCTTGTCTTTGCCGAATGTGATGTCTGGGTCGCGGTAGAGAGTCAGTTTGCGGCCGGCGTAGTTGGATGCTTCGCGGCCCCATGCGTTGGCGATGACTCGTCGCATTCCGAGGCTAGGTCGGTAGGCGCGTTCGGGGTATTCGACGAGTTGGAAGTCGTAGGGTTGCTCTGCCTTGCCGGGCGTGACTTCTTTGATGGTGACTGTGATGGGTCCGCTGATGAGGTCGTCAGCGTTGAGTTGGTCGGATCGTGGGGCGAGGCTGTCAGTGATGTCCATCGAGGGTCATTTCTGTGTAGAGGTCGAGGGTGCGTTCTGTTTCGGGGAGGCCGCATGTGGTGTTCTCGTAGCGGGCGATCATGGTGGTTGCGGTTTCTTCGAATGCGGCGACGGCTTCGAGGATGGCTTCTTGCCAGTGACGGTTGGGGGTGACGCGGATTGTCCACATGGGCATGCCGCCGCACCAGGACACGTAGTCGCACCACTTCCGTCGTGACACCAAGAGTCCGCATTGAATCTGCGCCATGTTCTCGGCGGGTACGTTGTCGATGAGGATCGTCTCGAGGTGCTTCTTCTGGCGGCGGCTCTTGATCTCGATCAAGCCGTCGTCACCTACGAGCCCGTCCGGTGAGTAGCCGAGTTTGAATCCGAACTCCTCGCGGACCATGAAGCCGACATGTGTGACGGGGGCCATGTGTTCGCTGTAGTGGTCGCGTGCGATGGGTTCGTCGTATTTGCCGCGTTCCATGTCTGCGGACACGTAGGTGGGGTCTGTGTAGCCGGTGATGCGTTCGGCTACGAGAAGGTTGGTGAGTGCCCGTGACGTCTCGTTGCGGGCGACTGTCCCGCTCGAGGTGAGCAGTTGACCAACGGCCGAGGCGGTGACGATGCCGCGTCTGGCGTCGTGCCATTCGTCCGACCCTTGGTCGAAGTCGTAGACATGGAGGGTCATGTGGTTTCTTCTCTGTCGGGGTTGATGCTGTAGACCGTCACCTCCGTTCGGGCGCGGTCTCGGGTGGTGTAGTGCTTGGTGACGCGGAGGTCGTGTACTTGCCAGTCGTCTTTGTAGGCGCGTCCGTTGAGTGCGTCTTTGACGGATTTGACCAGGTTGTCGGCGTCTACGTGTCGGTGGGTGCCGAGGTAGAAGGTGACGTCTAGGCGGACGCAGGCGGGCAACTCGGGTTGCTGTTGTGCATCCCAAGTTGCTCGGATGGTGGCTTCGTAGTCGCGTGTCGTTTTCGGCGTGTAGGTGCCGTTGCGTGTGACTCGTGGGCGCGCCTTGGCTCGAGGTTCACCGGGGATGGTGAGCCGTGCGATCTCGATCACCACGCGCCCATTGCGGCGTCGCGGAGCTGGTCATCGTCAATGCCTACGTACCCCTGTGTGGTGGCGACTGATGCGTGTCCCATGAGCCGCTGCAGGGCCAGCAGTTCGCCACCGGATTTGATGACTTGGGTTGCGAACCGGTGCCGCAGCTTGTGGCAGGTCACACCAGGGGGCAGGACTTTGGACACGTATCGGCTGACTGTTGCGGGTGCGATGTGTCCGTTGTCGCGTCCTGGGAAGATGTAGCCGGTTCGTTCGTTGCCTTCGCGGTCGACTCGCAGCAGTTCGGCGGTCTCGTCGGAGATGGGGACGAGACGTGTCTTGGAACCTTTGCCGACGATGCGGAGCGAGTAACGGCCTGGTAGTCCTTCGATGTCGCGGACGTGTACTTGTGCGATCTCCATTGCTCTGGCCCCTATGCGTACTCCGATGATGACCATGAGCTCGACGCGGGGGCTGGCTTTGTCTAGCGCGTCGTTGACGGCTTCGAGGGTGGCCGGCTTGGGTACGCCGTGGGGGACGCGGACGGCTGGCAGATCCTTGGTTGGGTCGTCGGGTAGGAATCCTTTGCGGAACGCGAACCCGAAGTAGCCGGTGAGTGAGCTGCGGACGACACCTTTGGTGTTGGGTGCCCAGTCGGGGTTGCCCATGTAGTCGACGAGGATGTCGTCGGTGATGTCTTCGGCCTCGAGGGTTGGGTATGCCTTGCGGAGTTTGCGGATCTGGTACGTCCGCAGTTCGATCGTCCGGGGCGATCTCGTCGCCGCTTTCAGATATTTTAGGTAGGCGGGATCGATTGTGTTCCACGGCATGTGGACTCCTTCAGTTTTCGATATGAAGTTGTGGTTTGGGTTCTTTAGTGCGCTTTATCCAATCCTTGAAAAGCTCGACCCTGAACTAGGGTCGTTACGCCGTCTGGATAACCGATTTCGAGGATGCCGTTTTCGTCGGGAAAGGAAAGCTTGTATGGCCCCGGACCATCGAAGATGCCCGCGTACACCCAAGTCCGCGCTGGTCGCGGTTCCGTTGGCGATATTCCATCAAAAATGTTCGTGGTCACGTCTTGCTCCTTGTCGCAACACGGGTGCATGCTTGGATGTCAGCCGCCAGACCGTTCGCGCTCTCTCTGGTTCGTGCCCGTCCGCAGGGTCTCAATGACCACGTAGCGGTCAACGCCGTCCTGCAACATGACTATGGCGCGACCGACACGGAGCGCGAGCGATTCGCTGGGCGTAACGTGCCATTCGCGATGACGCGCTTCTTCGTCATCTGGTACGAGCGCGCCGCAATGAGGGCAGTGTGAAACCCGTTCGTAGAACTCAGACCAATCCACTATCGTTCCCTCTCAGATGCCGTGCTTAGCCAGTGACGCGACGTCCCATATCCGCCCTCGTTCATAGTCGTAATCGACGTGCCAGCTTTCGAGATCGCTGATTGCATTGCTGAGTTCGAGGAGAGCGGATGCCCGCCCCGCCTCCGAGCGGGCATCGTCGAACCGTTCCCAGGCCCACACGACGGACGCAATCGCATCGCCTGCTTCCGTAAGCGGCTGACTCGCCACCTTCTTGTTCATGCCCATCTCTGGCCAGCGGCTCATCGCTGCTCCTTCTGGTCGTATATCGGAACGTGCTGGGCTAGGAATCAATACCGTTGTCGACCGCCCAGCCCGCAGCGCGAACCGCCGTCACGGTCAGAATGATCGTGACGGGGATCGCGAACGCACACCAGGGCGAGAACGCAAACGTCGCGATGATTGCACCGAGTATCGAAGCGGAGCACGCAATGACGACGAGAGCCAGTAGGACGTAAAGCGAATACCAGAGAGTCTTGATCATCACCATTCCGTTTCGGTCGACGGTCCATCGGTGTCGCACTCCGGGCAGTACCACTCGAAGCTCGACACGCGCGCGCGAACCTCATCTGATCCGCACTCAGGACAGACGAGATGCTTGTCAGACTTGTCGTGGCTCATTTCCACCACGCTCCTTTCACGTTGCGTTCCATCCACATGTGCGCCCAGTGCTCGAGGCGACTCTCGAACGGTGAGCGGTAGTAGATCTCACGGACTATCCACTGTCGCAACATGCTCAGATGCAGAGCCGAAGGCTGGGCTCGTGCTTGACGATTCGCCACCCCCGGTTGATCCGGTGGAGCCGGCCGTCATTGGTGGCGCACCTGGAGTCGATGCACCACGTCACCCCGTCTGGCTCAGGCTTGACCATCCAAACCTTGTCCAACGGAGCCACGTACTTTCCCTCGAAAAGCATCAGGTCAGTCATTGCTTGGCCCCAAATCAGGGGGTTCTTGTCGGGCTAGCCATCCCGCGTAGTCGCGGGCTGACGACTGATAGATCGCTTTGTGGTCGGCCGCTGTCGTCGCCGCAAGCGTTTCCTCGAGCGTCATTCCTTCTCCTCCGGTACAGAACTTGACCATGCTGTGATTGACGGATACGGCTCAATGTCGAAGCGGACGGTTAGGTCCCCATCAACGAACGGCTGGACCCTCGTCACGATGTACTTGTCGCTCATCCCAGAAACGCCTTTGAAACTGATGACGTCGCCCCTCGCGATCGCCTTAGCCATCTTCGTGACTCCCAACCCGTCGCTGTTGCTTGGCCCAACGATCTCGAAGGCCCAGTCCCACGAGCGGGAAGTAGAAAGCGGGCATCAGACACCAGCCCAGCCACGCCTGATTCGACGCTGCAATCAGGATGATTGCCTCTGCCAAGACAATCACGCCCGGAACACTGATTAGCAGCGGCGGGAGCCACCTACGCACCATCGGTAGTACCTGCACTCTCGCATGCTGGGACTTCACCGATCAGGTACTCCCAGACCTGGCGGGCAGTCTCGGGGTCACCAGTGATAGTCACCACGTCGTCCCAGATCATCTCGATGTCAGACCATCCATTGTCCTGAGCGTCTTCGGCCTGCACGTCGGACATGTCCGCCACGCGCGCTTCGATCTTGATGTACTCACGCATCTGATGTCCTTACATTCGCTAATAATGTGATGTCCTCTGGGGACGCTCGACGGCCACCACCAGCCTTCGCGCCCTTGCTTCCGTAGGCCTTCACCAGCGCCTCGCGGAGGTTCGTGGCGTAGTGAATCTGGCCCGGAGCACTGCTCCATCCCTTCCACGTCACGTAGGGCTTCTCGCCATCTGCGTTGGCCGGCGCGTACCTAGCCATCACTTGCCTCGGCTCTTACTGAAGTGCGCATGCTGGATCTTGTACTGCGCCAGCGAGTCAGGGAATGCAGCTTCGACGGACATCAGCAGGGACCGCAGTGCGACAGGACTGATCCTGATCCGCGCCCCCTTGTTGTGGCCCTCGATCGCGGCCTCAACTTGCGCCGGCGTCAGCGAGTCCAGGAGTCCCAGGGCCGCTGTTGCCAGTTCTCGTTCCACTCGTGTCGTCATCACTTCCCGCCCTTCTTGGAGTACCGCTTCAGGAACGCGCGGATCGCCTCGGAGACCGTCTCACCGCGCTGTGCTGCAACGGCCTGTGCCGCCTGCCAGAGCTCGTCGTCGATGCGGACGTTGCGGAGTGTGGTCTTGGGCTTGTTCGGCATGGTGCCGATTCTTTCAGTGACGATCCAGTCGGGTCGGGTGCTCACGCGTTGCCTCCGTAGTAGAGAGTCTGAAAACCCTTCGGCGTGTGGTACGTAGTCGGGTAGCCATCAGAGACCGGGCACAGGATCGGACGCATCTTTCCGCCCCGGCGCGCGCACCACTGCAACACGTTCTCGCCGCGATGCTCACCGGATCCTGCCTCACCCACCTTACGAAGCCACACGGTTCGGCCACAGCGCTGACAAACGTCTCGCGTTCCGATCGTCGGTTGATCTATCATGCCCATCATCTTACTCTGGTGTACCTACACCGTCAAGGCCCGATGTACCTACATCAACGGATGTCGGTACGGGCAGTTCGGCCTCACAGCCGGCACAACCAGACCGAACCACCGCGCCACTTGGGTCTAGGTAGGTGATGCGCTCGGGCCAGCCGCACTCATGTGGAAGGTCGCTGATGACCATCACGTTTCCATCTTCGTCGGGCGGCGAGTAGTAGATCGCCTTGCCCAGCAGACCCACTAGACGGCCTCGTATGTCTGCTCGAAGATGTCTGGCTTGCAGGGGTAGAACTCGCCCTGTACGCCCTTGATGATCCAGTCGCCGGGGCTCGCCGTCATCGTGCCCTCAAGGGTCTGGATCTCGAGGAAGTTCATTCCGTGCTCAGCAAGGCCCGTGAGCGATCCGTCCGAGTTGACGATTACGTCGTCTTCCGGCCACTCGGTCAGTTCCTCGCCATCAGGGTTGCCGTCATAGCCGTTCTCACCCATCCACACAGCGATATCCCGCACCTTGGCTTGCAACTCCGAGCAGGTAGGTTCGTCGGGTCCGGGGGCGACGCGGGTGTCGAACGGCATCTGCATCGCCTCGACGACCACGGGCTTCTTGCGGAATTCAGGCACGGCCTTCTCCTTCGATTGTTGGGACAGAACTGTGCGATAGCGGTATGTAGGTTCCGGCGATCTTCGACTCATAGAGTCGCCGCGCAGCGGGCTTGCCGTAGGCCACCAGCACACTCGGCGCACCGCTGTTCGCCTCCGCTCGCCGGCCGTCCGGGTAGTGAAAATGCAGCCGGCCCCAGATGAACTTGACGGCATCCGCGCGCCGCCAGATGGACTTGATGAACCCTGCTGTCTCGGTCCTGGCGAAGACGAGCGCGATGCCGTTGCCGTGGTCGGCTAGCTTCTCGAGCCAGTCCCATGCGGCGAACGAGTATGGCGGGTTGCACCACACGTAGCCGTTCCACTCGGCGGCTAAGCCGTCTTCGGGCAGCTCGATCATCCGCTCAGCCGTCGACCACGGACGCGGGCTAGGTGCCGCACAAGGGTCGAGGTCGAACGGGCCGAGCTCGTCGGTTATCTCACGAGGAGTGAGCCAGGTGGTCGTGTCTGCTCGAGCGCTCTGGTGAGATCCCATCGCGCCACTCATGGGCCAACATCCTGAGATGCTTCGACAAACTCGATGCTGAGCACGCCATTTCGGGCGTCACTGGACGCGATCACCGTGCGGCCTCGACGCATCGAACGTTGTTCCTTCTCGGTCAGGCGAATCACGCCGCCTGTTCGGTCAGCGATCAGACCGAGCAAGTCGCGCATAACGCCCAGCTCTGCCTCTGCGGCTAAGATCGTCGCGTTGGCTTTGGTGAGGTCTTCGATCAGCTTTCGGTGAGTGCCGTCCGTCATGTCTGCCCAGACGCGACCGCTTCGCAGTAGGTCGTGGATCTCGTATGAATGGGATGACATCATGCGTTCGCATCCTTAGAACCTGAATCGTGTGATGCTGCGACTGGCTGCGGGTGGTTCTCGACCACGACATCGAGTGCGCGCAGAGCATCCTGCAACTCCATCCGAGCAGGTCCGTAGAGCCCCTTCTCGGAGTAGTCAATGGATCGGCGCATCGCCTCTTGCAGCGCGATCCGTTCGTCCAACACGCCGTCGAAGTCACGTTGCAGGGCTTCCTCGGTTTTCTGCCGACCGCCGCAGTGGATGCAGCGCCGAATGTCCTCAGCCACGACCCGCCCTCGTCTCCGAATCTGATGATGCTGGCCCGAACGTCGCGGTCAATGCGTACTCCGCCAGCTTGCCCTCGGGCACGGGGCCGTCTTCGAGCCACCCGCTCACGTCGCCGTGGCCGTAGTACTGCTCGATCTTGATGTCCCATGCCCCGGCTTCTAGCAGCGCGTCGATGGCATTGTGCAGTGCTTCGAGCGTTGGTTCCGCGTGGGTTCGCAGCTCGCGGTATTCGTCCGCGACGCTCAGGTCGATGGTCACGATTCCTCCTTAGTCGGGACAGAATGGATGGATGCTTGTGCGACCAGATGCCACTTGTCGGCGGGGTTCTCGGGCTCGCGTCCGAGTGTGTGCTGACGGTCGATGTCGTACTGGCGGTAGAAGGCGGCGTTGAGCTCGCCGCGAAGCTGGGCGACGCGATCGCCACCAGCGACTCGCTCCATCACGTAGGCATCGAGAGCACGGTTCGTGTCCCGGGCTGCCTGTGCCAGTTCGACGTACTCGGTCACTTCTCTGGCCCCAAACTGGAAGATGCAGGGAAAGCAGCAAGCCATTCGCCCAGATTCGGGTTGCCGCCCAACGCGCCGGGCGTCTCGACCAGCGCGGCGGTGAGCGCCAGAGTCGCGTGGGCCTGCGCGGCGACGAACAACTCGAACGAGTTGGTGTTCATGCCACGGTCGATGCACTTCTGCGCCTCGATCGCGTGTTCCGGTCCGTTCATCGGTTCTCCTTATTGCGACATGCTGGGATTCGGGGCGTCAGCGGTTCGCCGCAGAGGGTGCAAGCTTCGAGGCTCCAACAAACGACGCACAGGTCGAGGTCATCGCCCATGTGACGACCCTGTTCGGTCGTGTCGAGGCCGCACCCGGTGAAGTAGGGCTCGGACGGCTGGCAGTCCTCATGGACGCCATGGAGAAGCTGAACCTCGTGCACCTGTGGCTTGTCGAGTTGGACGAGTTCGAGCATGCCGACGTCACTCGCGGACAAGGGACACCACCCGGAGCGTGAGGTAGACAGTCTCCTCAGTAGCGGAATCGTAGCCCTCGATCACGATGGTGTCGCGGTCCACAATCTCATTCCCGTAGTTCACGGCATCGAAGTCGACATCATCACCCAGCTCGCCATCCAGGGCCGAATTGAATCGGCCGGTGTCGAATGCGGAAGCTAGCGCGGTCTTTACGGCGATCATCTGGTCGTCATTCATCGGAGGCTTCCCCTGTAGATGGCGGGTACGTCGCCGCACAACGGGCACTCGTGCGTTGTGTACTGGTCATTCATCGGGTTCCCTTTTCGCAGAACTTGACAGTGCTTGTGCTGGTGGGAAGTGCAGCGGGCACTCGGGGTTGGGCTCTAGCGCGCCGCCTGGCTCGACGATCCCGTAATAGCTCCACGGGTTCTCGACGGGCCAACAGATGCACTCGGGTCCGATCCGCGCCTCCGCGCCCGACCAACCGGACGAGCGCACCTCGTGATGGCGCGGCCACGCTTTCACGCGATGCCCTCGAAGTCGAAAGCCTGCTGACTCAGGCGCTTCGCTATGCCCTCGCAATAGCGCTCCTCTAGTTCGACGCCGATCGCCTTGCGACCTAGGTTGCGGGCAGCGATCAGCGTCGAGCCAGTTCCGGCAAAGGGGTCAGCTACGACACCGGGCGGGCATTTCGCAATGAGGGCCTCCATAAGCCCGACAGGCTTGGGTGTCGGGTGACCGGTTCGCGCCACCAGCCCACTCGCCCCGTCCTGAGAACCGTGCGTGACAATTACGTTCTGCGCGGGCGCTCCAACGAAGCCGGCACCAATCTGGTAGATCTCCTCGTCAGCGGCATACCAGGGTTGGGTGCGCATCCCCGGCTTCGATGCCGCCTTGTGCCAGATCAGCCGATTGTTGACCCTCTTCGGGCGGGCGATGCGCCACGACCCGAATACGAGAGCGGGCTTGTCACCCCAAAGCGCCAGCGCGGTATCCCGTGCGTCAGCGGACTCGTCCCCGGCAATCTCGTCAACGATCGGAACAGTGGCGCGGGAGAACTGGCCCGACTTCCATGCGACCCCGTAGGGCGGGTCGGTCACCAGGACATCGGCCTCTAGCCATGCCGGGACTTCTGTGCAGTCGCCCAGGTAGAGCGCCACTGCCTCATCTTGGTAGTAGGGGATCATCTCAGGCTTTCGTTAGCAGGGCTAATGGGTCGACAACTACTCAGGCATGTAGTGACGGGAGTGGTTCGAGTTCGAAGTTCCAGAACGTCAACAACTCGCCACCGATCTGCACCTTCGACAACATCGGCCCCGGCTTCGCAACCACACCCCGCTGCGACCGCTCACCCCGATACGTCGGATGCGTCGTCACGAGAGTTCCCTTCTCGAGCATCGTGTTTGGCACTGAGCTGGTCCCATCTGCGTCGTTGGTCGTAGTCCCATCGGACCGTCGACCACGGCTTGTCCCCGTAACGGGTGACGATGCCGTGATCGTGGAGTCCGCCCATGTCGGCGAGCATCCGGTCGATGGTGGTGTTGCCGTGTGCAGCCAGTTCCGCGATCGTTGCGGTGTGATGTTCGATCAGGTAAGCGATCACCGGATCTGTTCTGTGCGCTTCAAGCCATGCCGCAACGGTGTCGGTCACTTGAGTGCGCCGAGTCGTGCCGCCAACAGTTCGGCCATGTCGTCGTTCTCGGGCGTGTAGGGGATGTCGGAGAGGGCGTCGAGTGCAGCCATCGTGCGGTCGTAGTCAGTTGTCGACATCTTGTTCTCCGAGTTGAAGCATGGTGAGTAGGTTGTCCCAGCGGGTCAGGGCGTGGTCGATCGCTGCACGGATGCGGTTCATGCGTCGTCGTCCCGGTCGTGGGGGTCGTGTGCGATGGAGTCGTGGAGATCGCCGCCACGGTCGGCATCAGCTTCGACGAGGGTGAGTGGCCCGGACTCGAGGCATTCGTCGCACACCCATTGGTAGAGGCGTTGCGATTCAACAAACGCGGTCATCGGTTCATCTCCTTCAACGACTTGTCAAGCCAGCGCGAGTGAGCGACGTTGCGCATGTGCTCGCGGAGGATGGACATGGCCTTCCCTCGAAGCTGAGAGCGTCGATTGAAAAAGCGCCGGCCGGAGTCGGACCACGAGTTACTTCCTTCGGCGCGGAGCCGCAGAACGAAGTTGTAGCCGGACAGATCAGACCGTTCGACGATCCACTTGTGGCCGAAGGGTGGCATGGGAAGACCCCGTCCGCTCATCGGAGGTTCCTGGTGAGTGCGTGCATGATGTCGCCCCGGTTGATGATGGCGGTGAGTGTGAGCTCGGATGAGAGTTCGTTGCGGAGTCCGATGATCTGGGTGTCGGTGAGTGCCGGCCAGTCGAAGAAGTGCATGTTGCGGCGGTACGCCTCGCACATGTCTTCGTCCGCCATTGCGCCGCGCTGGTAGAGGGACACGATGTGTTGTTTGGCGATCTGCCGGGTTTCGCCTTGGGGTCCGCGCGCGAGTGTGACCGCATGCACGAACAGGGCATCATCAGTGAGCGTCATCGGTGCTCCTTTCATCGGACGAACGAGAATGCCCCGGCAGGGACTGGGATCCGCCTGCCGGGGCCTGCGGGTAGTTGCGCTCCCCGCATCGAGCATCCGGTTGGAATCGAACCAACGTCCGTCGCTTACAAGGCGACCGCTCTAACCAACTGAGCTACGGAGGCAAACGCCGCTTGACCGATACGGCACCGTTCTGCGACCAACTCAGCCAACGCGCATAACCCAGCGCCAGGTTGCCGTGTGAATAGGAACCACGGTCATTACTGCAGTCGAAGTGTTTGGACCCACACCAGTGCGTCCTTTGAATCGGAGACCACTCGATGGATCTCACTCGCCCGTTACCTGCACCCGCCCACCTCGCCACGTCACTCGTGCGGACTTAGATGGATTTTCCTAGCGTGCGTACGACGTCTCGCCACCGGGACATACCGGTGGGGGCGGTCGGACAAGTCGACGACCGTACCCAAGACGCCTGTATCAGCGTGTCTCTCTGTTGATTTGTAGGAAGTTGCATTCGGCTCGAGGCCGACGGGTTCGAACCGGGTGGGTGAGGGGTTCCTGTTCGGGGGCACAGCACCCACCCGGAAGCAATCAGGGCCGCTTACGCAGCAGAGGACACCAAACCCAAGCCAGGAAGGCAGACAGGGGCGGCAGGCAGGCGAGTGTGATCACGGCCTGCCAGAACTCGGTCACCGGGCACCCACGATCGTGATGCCGGCGATCACAACCCACAGGAAAGCGATGAACGCTCCGATGAAGTAGCCGACGCAGATCAGAACAGCCAGGGCGAGAATGCCGATGAAGAGACCGTCGCGGATGATGCGGAGGGCGCGAGTCACGATGCACGCTCCTCAAGCAGCGCGAACACGCCATCGGAGGGGAACCGGCGCTGGTTGCCCGCCGTGCGGAAGGACCGGAGCCGGCCCTGCTTCTCCCATTCGCGGATCGTGTCAACACTGACCCCGAGGAGCCTTGCCGCAGCTCCGGTGCTGAGCGGGGGTGCCTTGTCTGGCTGGGTATCCCTGGGGTTCATAGGTGTCAATCTAGGTATACCTAGTGGCGTTGTCAAGTCCTAGTTTTGCTGGGGTACGCGCGCGCAGAAAGGTATTGCGCGCGGCGCGAGGTTTCCCTAGGATTCAGACATGAGTTTGAACGTGACCCGCCTGCCACGACAGACACCCCGCATCAAGCTGGGGGACAGGACCCGCATCGTCCGCCGAGAGATGAACCTCACCCAGGAACAGTTCGTCGAAGGACTCCGCGCCTACCTGCCCACACTCGGCCCCAAGTCCTACGCGGCATGGGAAGCCGGCACCAACGAGCCCACGGACAAAGCCGAGGTATGCGAGGCCCTCGAGCTCTACACCGGCCTGCCCCGTGAATGGTTCATGGGCTGGGCGGATCACTCGCGCCCCACACCGGGCGGGGAAGGCCAGACCACGGATTATGGGTCCGATGTTCTGGCCTTCCCGACGTCCGAAGAACGGGCGGCTCGCAAAGTCGCCTGACCGCGAGTCCCCTAAGTGGGGGTAGACGACCCGTGACCCTATACCTACTCTCAAGCATGGACTGGGAGCAAACGCTCTCGGACTACGCGACTCACCAACGCGCCGCACGACTCTCAGAAAAGACGATCAGGAACCGTGAAGAGTGCCTACGACTCGTCGCTAGAGTTTCCCGCCGCGGCCCCGACCAGGTAACGCTCAGCGACCTCGAGCGCGCCCTGGCCCGACGCCACCCCCGAACCGGTCTCCCACTCGCGGCCGGCACGTTGCAGTCCGAGCGCTCATACATGCAGAGCTTCTTCACCTGGATGAAGAAGACGAAACGTCGCCGCGACAATCCGGCGAAAGATCTCCCTAAGGTGAAAGTGCCGCGCCGCAAACCGCGACCCTTACGTCTCGATCAGATCGAAGACGTACTCGACTGCGGCATCTACACCCGTACCCGCGACATCATCCTCATCGCCGCATTCACCGGACTCAGGATCGGAGAGGTCGTAAAGATCCGGGGTGAAGACGTCGACCTCCGCGCCATGACGATAAAGTCAATGCGGAAGGGTAACCTCGACTGGGAGGGCACCCTCAACTCGGCGCTGCTCGAAATCGCAGAACGATATCCACGCAAGGGCTGGTGGTTCCCATCCCCTTACGCCAACGAACTGTTCCCAGATGGCGGCGGACACATACTGATGGCGTCCGCGTCCGACCGGGTGTCGAAAGCGATCCGAGCTGCTGGCATCACCGACCACCGCATCACGGGCCACTCGATCCGCCACTACGCCGCTACCGAAATGATCCGTCGAGGGGCATCGATTCGGGCTGTGCAAGAGTTTTTAGGACACGCTTCTCTAGCGACCACTCAGTTGTATGCGGAGGTCACCCTGGACGACATGCGGGCAGCGAACGATGTCCTGCCAACAATCCACGCGCCAGCACACGCGAACCGGAAACCCCGCCCCATTGTCACGTCTGAGATACTGGCCGCTTAGCCCCTGTAGCTCAGTCGGTTAGAGCTGCGGACTTTTAATCCGTAGGTCCTGGGTTCGAATCCCAGCGGGGGCACTATGATGTAAGAAGACCCCCGCGCTGCGCTAACAGCCGGGGGCGTGACCAGATCGGGAAGGATCTGATATGAGGTATCATACCCGCAACATGGCTCGCTATCTGAAGACGGCGGCGCACCGGGCGGACGTGAGCCACCACGGCAATATTCGCCACGCGGCCTCGATCATCGTGGCCGCTTTCGGGCTCTTTGCGTTGCTGTTCATCCCCGCGCCGGTCGCCGCGCACGGGACCGTGCATGTAAACACGATCGAGCGGGGACGCTCTGTCGTACCGAGCGCCCCCGTGCCCTTCGACGTTGACGGAGATTCGGTTAGCGCCCTCACCTACAACGGCCTTCCCCGCGCGCAGCTTTCGTGGATCAACTGGGCGGTGAGCCCCCGCACGACCTATGCTGGAGGATTCGCGGTCTCGGGTCAGCGGACTGATCAGATCGCCGCAGGAAGCGCGGCCACGGGTTTGAATGCTCCCGTGCTTGTGGTTCTGGCAGGAACAAATGACGTTCGGCAGCACGTCGACCCGAACGTTTCGATGCTTTACCTCGATGCAATTGCGAAGCAGGCGTCGGAGGCACGGGTGAAGGTTATCTTCTCGCTCATTCCTCCGAGCGATACGCAGGCTGCTGACACGGAAGCATACAATGCGCTGTTGACGGCCCACGCAAGGGCGCTCGGCTGGAATCTGATCGATCCGTGGGTGAGCATTCGCACGGCTGCGGGAACTTATGTGCCCGGTTACAGTTACGACGGGACGCATCCAAACGGTCTCGGTCAGCGCGAGAGCGGGCCGGTGTTTGCTGCGGCGATCTTCGCGGCAGGGAACTAGCGCGAAGCAACAAAGAAGCCCCAACCCATTGAGGGTTGGGGCTTCTTTTTTACCGCAGAACTGCTATTGGCAGGACTCGCATTGCAGGTCGTCCATAGGGTCGACGGGAACTTGGTAGTCCTCCTTGTCGACGGTCATTCGCCGTTACCGGGGATGCCGGTCGTGGTGCCGATCGCCGCAGCCTGACTGTCGGTGATCGAGTTCGGGACCAGGATCACAGCAACGGCGGTGAGGAATGCTGCGGCGGCTGTTGCCCACGGCGACCATGATGTGGGGATGAGGGTTGAGAACGCGGTCACGAACGCGCCGATGAGGGCGGCGATGAACTTGGCGTACTGGGCAATCTTCGACATGGTTTCCTTCTCTATAGGTGGTTAGACAACAGCCAGGACGCGAACGAGCCGACCAACGCGACCGGGATTCCGATCAGGGAGACCCACTTAGCGACGGACTCGGAACGTCGACTGACCGCGACGGTTTTGTCGTTCTTGAGCACGGCGAGCTCGGAGGCGTGCTCGGTCAACGTTCGGCGGAACTCTGCATGCTCTGCCTCGTGTTGAGCGTTTGTTATGCCCTGGGCTGTTGCCGAGGCTGACACGGTGTTCGTTAGCGCGGTGAGTGCACCCTCGAGCCGGCCGAGGAGGTAGTTGGTCTGATCCTTTGCGGGGATTGGGCCGATGTCGCTCACGAGAGTTGGACGGTTCCCTTGGTGGGGACCTTGATCGCGGACACCTTCTCGGACACCTGACCGACCGCCGTCAAAAGATCCCCATCGCCCGCCTTGATCGCATCGAGCACCGGCTGCAAATCAACAGCACCCCCGCTACCGGAAACCGACCCCACCGAAGCGAGCACACCCAGCAACCACGTCGTGTTCTGCGCCGGCGTCGCATAGGTCGTCTTTCCGACCACGTACGCGCCCGAAGTTGGCGACCATGCAAGGTAGCCGCTGAGCAGATCGATCTGATCCTGAGTGCCGAACACCTGCGCGGAACGGCCCGAAGCATCATTCACAAGCCGGTACTTCCCGCCAGTGTGACGGTCAGCCGGAACATACGGACCAACCGGGGCAGGCTGCTCCGGCAATGTCGGGTCGGCGATCAAATGCATGATGTCCTCCATGTGGACTGGGGTGGGTGTGTTGTCGAGCGGGACGGAACCGCCGCTGGCCGTGGTGAGAGAGTTGACGAGGGGCTCGAACGGGACACGGACCCCGTTCACGGTCGCGTCGATGTGCGGCCACCGGCTCGCCCTGTTCGGGTTGCCGATCGCCTGCCCGCGCACGACTTTCGCGCCCGAACTGACGAGGGTCGATGCGACCTCGCGGTAGTTGATCGACCGACCATCCGCAAGTTTCAGAACGATCGCCTTACCGGGCGTGAAACCGTTCCCCCCCGCCACGAGCTCGACAACACCATCCGCAGCAGCCGTGATCTGACGCGGCGGATACATGATGTAATCCGTGCCACCCGCGTAATGCTGCCCCGTCGTAGGGTTGATCGCCGCAACATGCTGAGCCCACGTCCACCCGACCCGACAGCCGGCGAACGGATTCACGATCACGATCCCAGTCATCAGTTGTTGTTGTACCCGTAGATGCGGATCGTGCCCGTGATGGTGCCGCCCGTGGGAGTGATGGTGAACCCGTCATACGCGGTAGAGAGGCGGTGCGACAGTCCACGAACGGCAACACCGGGTGCCGTTTGCGGATTCTGGGTCACCATTGAAAACAACGTCCCGTATGTCGGCAACGCCAGGGCGGGCCTCTTCAACTCGAAAGTGATGTCGTGGACGGTTCCGGTGACGCCACCGTTGACACTCCACGACGCGCCCGCCGCCGCCTGCGCGGCCGCGGCGGTGGAACTGGTGCCTTGAAGGACCTCAAGGTCATAGTTAGCTGCCGTCGTGTCCGCGCCAGCAGATCGGAGATTGGCCGTGAGGGTCACGGTCGCCGACACGGTTGGTACCTCGAGCATGATGCGGTAGTTGTCGTAGGTGGATGTGAAGCAACCATTGACTGACACCGATGTCGCCGCGGTAAACGTCACCTTGCCCGCCGCACCAACCGACACACCCGAACCCGCAACGGACGTCGGAATCACGCTCGTCAGACCTTGCGCGTTGACAACACCAATGATCGAGTTGGTGATCGCAGCGGTGATCTTCGCACCAACAGCTACAAGACTGATCGCCACAAGGCACTCCAATGGCCCGCATCAGGCGGGTAACTGCCAGCGCGGGGCTGGTGTTAGAAGGCGTACAGAGCGTCGGGCGTGATCTCGATCGCCGCGCCCGCAGTGTGAGCGGCGGCGGTGGTCCCGTTCGCTGCACGGGTAACAGTCATCGTCTGCACGCCAGCAGACGGCGCACCACAGGCCGTGACAGTGATCTGCTCGCTATCGATGAGGATCGAGTACGGGGTCGCAACCTGCTCAAAGTAGGTGAGCAGATCCGACGACAGAACCCCGAGCGAGGTTGCCCCCGATGTGATGGTTGCGTTGAGGGTGTGCAAACCACCGGACATATAGAGGTTGGTGTCGTAGATCGCCGTCGCGGGAAGGACGGGCTGGATGAAGAATGTGAAGAGGTGTTGACCTATGTCCTGTGCTTCGTTGCGACCGATGACCCACCCGTCGTAGGTTGTGAACCCGAGGCCAGCTATTGCGATGTCGGTGATTTGTACACGGTCGCCAAACGCGATTGCGAGCAGATCTGCTGACCGATCGGTTGGGGTATTAAGCGCGTCGACTTGGAAGGAGACGGTACGCAGGGCTGTGTTCCTGCCTCGCAGGACTCGATCTTGGGCGTACCCGAGTTGATCGACATATTGGGTGAGGACAACCTGATCGGACTTGTTTGAGGAACCCGCGCGCGAGGCGAGGGTCGGGTCAACGTAGGTGGTCGACGTGGTTCGCCCTTGAGCGGCGGCGGATGCAATAAGGTTGGTGAGATCGCGAATGAACTCGAGGCCATTCGCGAGTTCCGTGTCCGCGCTGAACGTGTAAGAAGCGGTAGCGGGCCGGTTACGGGCGCGCACCGTCACGGCCTGAACCGGCGCAGTCAACGCCCCGGTCGTCGTGCATGACAAATAGCCCTGCTCCGAACGGATCACATCGTTCAGTTTCGCCAGGGCCGTCGACGCGCCCGCCTGCAACAGAGCCGGCGCGAGAGATAGGTCAGATGGCACCGAAGCCGTGGCACCATAGGTCGTCGAGATAGTTGCCGAAATAAGCGCGGCCTCAGTCCCAGCGGTGAGCAAATACTCGGGTACAGGCGAACGGGTGTGGGAAAGGTGAGAAAGCTCAAAGGGTTGCACCGCACCGATGTCCGCGTTGATAGCTACATACTTCGGCGTGCGTTGAAAGTTGGTCGAGTATCCAGCGGTATCGCTGACTGTTCCCTGTGAGACCCCATTCACGAACAGCTCGACGGTCAGCGTCGAAGCGTTCGCGTAAGTGACCACGATCTGCGGATATTGAGCAGTGCCAGCAGGGACCTTGATGCCAGAGGTCAGAACATTTCCCTGCGGGGTTATCGCATATGCCTGCCCGGAAGGGGCGACGCCAAGGCTGAGCGAGCCGCCGCCGTTGAGGCCGATCAAGACGGACGCGCCACCGGTCGACACGTTGAGGGCAAAGTTCATGGTGATCCATACGCCCCACGTACCCATCGAACCACTCGGGTAGTTAATGGTCGTGAACGTTCCCGGTAAACCTGAGCCCCCGTTTTCGCCAGGCGTCGCGTAGAAAGTGGTCACCGGAAAGGTGGCTTGCGTCTCGTCTATACCCAGGACTGGTGACGCCCCGAAAGTGGGTACATTCGAAGAATACGACTCGTTCGCTGGACTGAATGATGCCTGTTGGTTGCCAGATCGCTCAAGCGCGATCACAGAACCCGCGGGCTCGTTGAACGGCCAGTACAGGTAGGGCAACGTGCCCAGCACCATCGATCTCGAGGTGACCTCGATCTGGTTGCGGGCCATATCTCCCAACATGTCATCCACGTCGACGCGGATGCGGCCCATGTTGTCGTTGAACATGGTGAAGCCAATAATCGACCCCGCAATGAAACGGGTCCCGAGCTGCCAGTTGACGCCCATGCCCTCGGTCAACGGTGTCGAGAGTATCCCATTCGCCGCATCCGGGGTGAAGCGTCCATCCAAGTTGTTCAGATAGAACGACCACGTACCAGGGTTCGTATCACGGAACTGATCCTGCTTACCCCACGACCCCGCAACACCCTCACCCGGAGCCCACGACACATAACTGGTGATATCCACGTACGCGCCAGCAGTGCCACAGGCCATCGCAACGTAGTACGGGGAGATAACGGGCATCAGCCGGTCAACGCCGTCGAGAGAGCATTAGCCGGAATGTGACCCTTCCGCGCTGCGTCAGTCAGCGTGGTCACGATCGACTGCGCGTAAGCGGATGGGGACCCATACACGGGACCGTCGATATGAATGTGCAACGGGGCAGCCCCCCCAGAACCACCACCACTACCGAGCAGTCCCTGTCCCCTCGCTCGAGACAGCGGGATCACAGCCTCCGGGCCGGCCTCACCGATCATCGCGATCGTCGGCCCAGTCACCACACCACCATCCGCCAAATACGGAATATGGGACAGCTTCACATTGATGCCGATCGCCTTACCCAACGCGGCAACACCATTGATCCCATCAATGATCCCGTTGATGGCATGCAGAACCCCATTCACGCCACCCTTCACGAAACCGACGATCCCGTTCCACACCCCCTTACCGAAATCAGCGATCCCGTTCCACACATTCTTGAAAACATCCCCGATGCCCTTCCAGATGCCCAGCCAGAAGCTCGAGTACGCCTTGATGCCGTCCATAATCCAGCCGACGAAGCCGTTCCAGACACCCTTGATCCACCCGACGAAACCGTTCCACACATCGGAAACGAAACCGAACAGCCCCTTCCACAGACCGTTCCACCAGCCGACGAAACCCTTCAGGACGCCAGTGATCCACCCAATGAACCCGTTCCAGATTTTGGTGATGAACTTGACCACCGAATCCCAGTTCAGAACCAACAAAACGACAATGGCGATAAGGGCCATGATTCCCAGAATGATCCACGTCACCGGGTTCGCGAACATGGCCGCGTTCATAGCCCACACCACAGCCGTCGCGATGACCAGTCCGATAGTCAACGCAGCAAGCGCCCCCACCAGAACCTCAATGATGACCGGGTTCTTGCCAACAAAATCAGCGAACTGCTTAATCGCCGGGAACACGTTCTTGTCCAGAAAGCTGACCAGCTTGTTGAACGTCGGCAGCAACGCCTTGCCCAACGATTCCTCAACCTGCTTCCAACCGGCAGCCATCTTCGACGAACCCGTCGCAGTAGCAGCAGCAGTCCCACCCACACGAGACTCAAGCGACTTCAGGATCAAATCTTGCGCGCCAGCCGTGTTGCCAGCGTCAACCATTGCCTTGATCTGTTCCTTTTGCCCCGCAGTGAAAGTAACCCCAACGCGGGTCAGGGCCGTAACACCGTGAACAGGATCATTCAGCGCCCGACCCAGCTTCACCGCGTTACTAGCAGAATCCCCAAACCCCGCAGCCTGCATGTCAATAGCAGCCTGCGTAGTTCGATCGAACGCCCCGCCGACCTGACCGGCCGTAGCCGCCAGATCCTTGAATGTCAACAGCTTTGCCTGCGTCGCCTTGATCTGGTCTGCGTCGATTCCCGTATTCAGCGACGTCTTCTCGGCGAGTTTCTCGATGCGATCGGCGACCTCGGATGTCTGACCCTTGAACTGACCCATCGACTTAATGATCTGGTGGATGCGGGAATCCGCAGCCTCAGCACCCTCACCCGCCTTGACCAGATGGTCGCCCACCCCCAACGCGGCAGCATCGAACGCGAGGACCGCGCCGGTCCCAATCATCAGGCCCTTCTGCACCCGATTGCCCAGAGTCTCGGTATTCCGGGCCACCTGCTCAAACTTGCTCGATGCCTCATCAACGGCGCGAAGAGTGAACTCAAGAACGGTCGTTGACACTGTTCGCCTCATCCCTCAACTTGTCGATAGCCGAACACAACCCGTAGAACTCCCACACGTTCAACAGCTCGTGCTCCCACGGACGGATATGAAACTCAGACGTCATGTCCGCCAGGTACTCCCAATACAGCCGCTCTACGAGCTCGGCTCGTCCACCCCACCGAAAGGGGCTGCACCTTCCGCCGCCGCCTCGCTTTCGGGATCGGCAGTAATCGGGATCTCGTTCTCGTCCAGGAACTCGACATCGGAGATCGCCACATTGTCGTAATCGGAGTACTTCGCACCCGGATTCGTGCGCCGGTATGCCGTCCACACCAACGACTGCATCGGACCAATCCAGCCCTCTTTCAGCAGCTTCATGTTCTGCTTCAACGACTCACCCGTCACACGCTCAATCTCGCGAACCTCCGCAAACATGAGCCGGTTCACGTCGAACGTCGACACCTCACCGTTCAGACGAAACCGGATAGTGGAATCTTGCTCAGCCACGAAACTCTCCTTCAGCCCAAGCGGCGATCGTCCGATCAGCCGCCTCAATAGCCCTAGGGCCGAGCACCTGCAAAGGCACCGTCCACATACCGGGCGTGATGCCCTGCTCATACCAATGCGCCCGCATGCCGAAAAGCGGATGCCGAACGATGCCCCTGTTCAACGCCTTCATGTCCGTGCCGGCCTTGCGCTGCTTCAGTCCGACCTCGATGACATCGCCCGTCACCTTAAAAGTCAGTGCCGGCAGCGGCAAATACTTCTTCTGCATCCCCGATGGCAGATATTCGCGTTCGGCTTCTACAATCTCTCTCCGCAACTGCTTGGTCGAGTTGGCCAAAGCCTTCCTCAGCCGTTTTTTTACTTCCCCCTTCGCAGCCTTATCGAGCTTGGCTTGCAGATCCTTGACGTGAACCATGCCGGTGTCGATGATCGAAAACGCGCTACTCACAGGGATGTTTCGTTGGAGATGATCTTCACGAACGGCAGGTTCGTTCCATCGAACAGAACCGTGAACGGGAACGAACCCGAAATCACGTCAGCACCCTCAACAGTCGGGGTATCCCCATCAAGGAACACGCACGGCAGCGTCACCTGGAAGGTGTCGTTGCTACCCGAGACACCGATCGCAGCGCCAACCGCCTGCAACTGCAACGAGAACCCGGTCTGCGCGTTGAACTTGTCAGCCCACAGTGTCTTGTCCACAAAGTCGGCCTCGATGGTTCCAGTCATCTTCGTGAAGGCGTTCTGCAACGGCTCAGCCTTCAGCCCAGAAGCGCCCAAGTAATACCGGTCCATCTTGAACGGGCGCTCAATCTTGATCGACACCTTCTTGACCCCGGTCGCGGCGGTCGCAGGAGTCGTAGATCCATACGTGCCAACAGTGATCCCAACATCGGTGCCGACGAACTGCCGCAGAGTAGCGTCATACGAAGCAGCCGGAACCGCCGTCGCCTCCACAACCTGCTGCGCATCAACCGCCCACTTCGCGTCAAGGTTCTTATCAACCTCGTACGTCAGCTCGAGCGACGGGAACTTGCACCCCTGGAACGTGTACGGGCGCGCCGTTCCCGTAGTATCAGGGACCGCTGACTGAATCGTCAAGGACTTGCCAGCGTTGATCGCGAAGGTGTGCGTCTGCGTGTAAGCGGTCGTCGAAGCGATCTGAACCGGCGTGACAGACGTGCCCATCAGGTTCTGGAAGAACAACCCCATGCCACGGTTGGTGACCTGCGTCTCGATCGTCCCGGTCCCACCTTTAGTCGTAATCACACGACGGGCTCCCAACTCGAACAGTTGCCCCTGAAACCCGCCACCCTGCACGATATTCAGAACCTGCTTGATCGACACCTTGTCCGCAGGCAGAAAGTGATCCATCGTCACGCCAGCGCCGTAGGTGGTTTCCTTGCCGTAGCTCAGTTGAGAACCGAGACCAGATCCGATGACAGTCACTTGCTCGTCTCCTCAACCTGCGGAACATCCGCAACAGCAGCCTTGGCCGGCGCGGATTTGCCCGACTCATCACCCCAGGTTTCCAACTGGCTCGTATACGCCTCGAGACGATCGTCAGGAACCTCAACAACCTCGTCCGGCTGAACCGTCTTACTGAGCTCGGGAACGTACAGCGCGATCCCCTTCTTGTTACGCACTCGAGCCATCAGCTCACCCTTCCTCGAAATTGAATGTCGAACGACAACTGTGCAATCGCACCCGTGTCGTCCTGCGTCTGCTTGAAACTTGCGGCGCGAATCTCCGCAACCTGCAACAGGTTGATCCCCGCAACTGGGGTGTCTTTGAACCCCAACGACGGGTCCGCCTGAATCAACGTCGCCACCGCGGTTAGGGTGGCGAAAACGGCGTCACGGGCAGCCTTCATATCACTGTCGCCGTTCCACGACTGTGCGAGACAATGCACGGTCACGTTCTCGTCACGCATGCTATGACCCAGCCACGGCCACGTCTGATCCAACGCAGCCGACTCGATGAAGTCGGTCGGATCGGTGCTGTTCAAACCAATGAAAAGGGCTGACATGATCGCATCGTCAGTCTTGCCTGTCCCGTCTATGACGGTGAACCCGTTACCTGTCAGTTGGGCGATCAGCGCATCAATCGCGGCCGGCGCAATCGACCCAACCGTCGTCATGCGACACCCGGAACCACATAACCGGCCAGGATCTCCTCAACCCTGTTCGGCCACGCAAAACTTTCCTTCATTGCAGCGTCATCGCCACCACCCAAACCGGGCCGTTTACCGATACCGCGCTGCGTGGACCACATATGCTTCAGCAGCAACAGCACCGCCAACTGGATATCCTCGGGCACCGTCGCGTAGCCGGGCGTGTACTGGATATGCACATTCCGCTCACCCACCGCGAACGGGACCGCGACACCAGATGCGCGACGCACAAACGTCCCCGTCACCAAATCGACCGTGTACGCGAAAGCCGTCCCACCCGATCCGGTCGCAACCTCCGAAAGGGTGTACTTCGAAGACCCCCACGACTCCTCAACCAGGGTCACAGAACCAATCGGTCGCGTCCTCGTGACAATCGTCGGACGGCCCCCGTCATACCACTCATCCAACGGCGCGCCAGGCTGACCGACAGGCCCGCCACGGTTCGCCCACATCGCCGTCGCCGCCGACGTGTAAAACGGCAACTCCGCATCCGAATCGGTCGTGGTGATGTTCAGGAAGTCTTTCGCCTGCTGCAACGTCACAACAGAAGTCGTCACCGCGACACCCGATGATCAACCGCACGGTCAACCTTCGACCCGCCGCGAACAATCTTCCGCAACTCGATCTCTGCCTCGTCGGCAGCAACTTCCTCATCAACCCGCTCAGCCACGATGGCCTCCTTCGGCTTCACATACTGGGCATCAGACAGCCAGTACTCCTTGTGGTGCGACAACCGCGCACCTGTCGCCGCAACGATCGGGATGCCCATATCGCGGACACGGCGGCAAAAGAAAATGTCCTCACCGAGCCAGTCACCCGCGACAGGCATGTCGCGGAACCAACACCAACGCCCCTGCTCGTGATCCTTCATCGCAGACGCATTCGAGCTCTCTCGGATCTTCTCGAGAACGCTCCGGTGAATCAGCAAAGCCCCCGTGCCCGCCGCATCCACCGGGATCACAGCGTCATCAGGGAAATCCCAAACCGGGTTGTAACGGCCCGTTTCGTTCTTCCGCATGATCATCGGAGTCACGGGCGGATACCCGTTCTCCGCCAACCCCGGCCACTGACCGAAATACAGGCCAGCCACAACCGGGCGTTCCTTGTCATGCGCGGCATCGATGATCTTGTCGAACGCTTCCGGGTCGATCTGCTCATCCGTATCGATGAAGAACAACCACTCCGCCGCCCCGTCATCAAGGAACGACTGCACAACCTCGTTACGTTGACGCGACAACAACGAACCACCAACGCGAACAACCGACGAGATGCGACTGCTGCGAGACGTGAACAGGTTCACCATCGAAAGAGCAAAGAGACCGTCAACCTGCCCGCCATCAATCCAACCGATGGCGACACGATCACGTACACGCATTCCAGATCCCTTCCCAGGAAAAGGGGCGGGTTGCCCTGGGAAACAACCCGCCCCAGCTTTTACAGCGTCGGCGTCACCAGACCGGTGCCGTCGATGATCTGCGCCGAAGCCGCGTAGCGCGTGATGAACGCACTGAACGCCAGAGCCCGGAAGAGCACCGAGTTCTGGTTGGCATAGGTCGCATCCCAACGGGTCCGCTCAACGGGGGTCTCCCACAGAACGTGGTCGTCCGTGCGGAGCACGTACACCTGGTCCTGGTTCGTGGCCGCGCCGAGGTTCTGGACGATGTTCGGGTCCAGATACACGGGCAAGCCCGCGAACGTGCCCGCCATGCCCTGGGCAACCGTGTCGCCCGTGACGGCAAGGTTGTTGTAGATGGGTCCGTTCGGCACAACCAGCGGGCGAGACTGCCCGTCAAGCGCCTCAAGAATCCAACCCCAACGGACCGGGTGCATGACGATCGCGTTGGCCGGCAGGAACCGGGTCTTCGCAAGAGTCGCAACCGCGTTGATGACCTTGTTGTAGAACGAGTTCGCCGCGGTCGTCGAGATAACGGAAGGGGCGGTCGTCGTGTAGGTGACGGTCGTTCCAGCCGAGGTGAGACCCTTGAGCTGACCGTTCGCACCCGTACCAGACAGCACCTGCACGTCAATCTGCGACGCATATGCGAGCGCAAGGTCACCGAGGATGATGTCGTCGAACGGGATGCCCGACTGGTTGATGAGCTCGAGCGACACAACCTGCTGGCCGGCGATCGTGGTGATTCCCGAAGAAACCGACGTGGTAACGATGTCGGTGTTGCTGACGGCGGTGTTCTGCGTCTGCGTCACCCCAACGGTCGTACCGGTGGAGATCTTCGGGATGTTGATCGAGGACACACCGCTGGGGAGGTCCTGGTGCTTCACCAGATCGGCGGTCACGCGGGCAGCGCGCGCCAATGCCACATATTCCGAAACAAGCCATTCCGGGGGCGCGAAAGTTCCGCCAGCCGTCGCGGTCGTGCTAAGCGCACGGGTTTCCTGCGAACGCTGCATACGGTCGCGGGCAGCAGTGTGCTCCTGCGACGTCGGCTGCGAAGCGTGGAACATGTCGCGGAAGAACGAGTTCTCCGGGTCCGACTTCCGGTACACCGGGTTCGGCTCCAACATGACGCGGGTGGTCGTCTGCGCACGCGCAGTCGCAACCGGCTCGGCGCTGCGGGACTCAACCTCAGCGGCCTCATCCTTACGCGCCTGATCCAGCTTCTCGCCGATCTCGCGGATTTCCTTGTTGAGCTCGGCAACGCGAGCCTCGCTCTCCGGGGTGAACGTCTCCGGGGTCGCATCTTTCAGAAGCCCATCGCGTTCGGCAATCGCCGCGTCACGCTGAGCCCCGAGAATGAACGAATAGTCCATGACAGAGTTCTCTTTCCTGATTACGTGTGCGCGTCATCAGGTGTTGCCGACAGGTGGTGACCCCGTGGGGTTCCGGCGTGCCGGTACGGCGTAAAGAACAGTGCGCATGAAAAGCCACACACGGTCGTGTGTGACCGCCGCCCCAAGTCGGGCGGACGATTAGTGGGAGTCGGCCTTAGCGGACTCGAGACGGGCAGCAGCAAGCGCCAGGGTGGCATCGCGGGCGACCGCCTGGTCAGCGATCGCACCATCCGCAACAACCTGCGCGGTACGGGCATCCGGGGCCACACCAGCCGCCACAAGCGCGTCCCGTTGCGCGATCGCTTCACGAACGAACTCGTGCTGCTCAGCATCCAAACGGTTCCCCGAAGCGATACGCGCCAACGTCGACTCCCGCAGGGCATCCTTATCGGCGGAACGCCCATCAGAGATCGACGCCGAAGTCGCCAGGTTCGCCGGATACGTCACAACGGACACATCCAACAGCTTCACCTCGAGCACGGTGCGCTGCGAAAAGTCCTCATTCCATTCCTGCCGGGTGGCCATGAACGAGAACGACATCTCGGACAAGTCACCGCGCGACATTGCGGAACGGATCTCCTGCACAGTCGGATTTGCCGCATCCAACTCCGGTGCCTCGCACCATAGACCCGTCTGATTGCGGCCCTGGGGGTCATCAGCCGGATCAGTAATCTCAGTCAGTGTCAGAGTGCCGGACTTTGTGCGCGCGATCGGCACACCATCATGGTTGACCAGCAGGCGAACATCGTCCTGCTCGCGGAGTGCCTTACTGAACGCACCACGGGCGATCGTCTCGTCATACTCGCCCAGCCAGTCATAAACCGGGTACGCATCATCCGTGGTCGACGCGAAACCACGGAAAGTGATCTTCCCGTCACCGGAATCACGCAACTCAACAGACGAAAGACGCCCCCGGCTCACGGTCTTCTTGCCATAATACGCCTCGCGCGCGGCCCGAATGTCAACCATCAGATCTCCTCGTTAGTGCCGGCAGCCTCAGCCGCCACAGCCTGTCCCGCAGCCGCAGGCGACATGCCCGGCAGGTACGGCTCATCACCCCAGGAAACCGGCGCATAACCGAGCTGAGCGCGCGCCTCATTGATCGTCTTGATGCCCTGACCGACCCGCCAACGGTCAACAGTGGCCGCATCCGTAGGTGCGAGCCGGATCAGCTCATCCGTATCGAACCGGGTGTGCTGCCGGTTTGGCAGAACGTTCGAAATCGACTGCTCGAACCGCATCAACCAGTGCTGCACCGAATAGGTCAGGAAATCCAGGGCACGCTGCGTCACGTTCGCATAAGTGATCGACGAACCCTGCGCACCCCCGCCGATCATCTCGGGAGGCACACCAAAGATCCGTGCAATACGAGAAACCCCATACTGTTGCGTCGCCAGGAACTGCGACTCCTCAGGCGAAACCGACAACGTGGTCATGTTCAGACCAAGCCCCAACACCAACGGCTCCCGCGAAGGAACCGAAGACATCACCCGATCCTTGATCTCCTTCGCCTGCGTCTGATTGATCGGCTTATCAGTCGTCAGCACAGCAGCCGGGTGTGGGGCATCCTGGAAATAGCCTCGAGCAAACGCATCAATATCCATCTGCGTCTGAATCATCGTCGCGTGATACCCGATAGGAGACATCCCCGAAATGTCACCCGGCATCACATACCCGGTCATGTGGAAGATATTCGGCTTCACAATGCCGTTCACCCGGTACACCTTCTGACCATTCTCAACGGTCAGACGAACCCGATCCGGTGCCAGAGGAATCAACTGCCCCCCCTGACGGACATCACCCGTCCACTCCGCATACGCATTCCCGCGCAACAGCAGCGAAATCATCATCTGCCGCAACCAGTCCGACATCGTAAGCCCCGGAGCCGGCTCAACCAGCAGCGACGGCCACCGCTTCGACGGCAACGGAACCTCAGTATCCGAACGGATATCAAGCGCCTGCAACGGCAACATCGCCACCGTGTCCGACAACAGCCGAACACACGCCCACACCGCATCCAGACGCATCGCGTTATCGGCCGACGTACCCCCATAAGCCAACGGAAACGGCGGAATGATCGGCTCCGGAAAGGGAGATCCGTCACGCTTACTGAACAGCAAACTCATGACAGCCTCCACGACAGAAACAGCGCCTCAACGCCGCCAATGACGAAACCGGCCGGCCCGTAAATGCACCACACCCCATAAGCAATCGCAGCCAGACCAACCAGCCCGACAACCGACGCCAGAACACTCACCAAACGTTCAACGCGGGGTCCTGCGTTGCGCTTGCCTGCCACGCCGCGACGCAAGCCGCGTACAAAGGCGCCAAATCGGCTATTCCGCTCCTGATCCATACGAACGCAGAATCCCCAATCTTTTTCTGCCGAGCAGCCATAACCGCTTCAGACAGGGCGTCCTGACTCAAATGAGACAAACGCTTAGAAGTAACAAGGTCGAAGAAATACCCACACGCGGCGGGCAACGACGCATGCGGAATGCGCGACAGGATCACACCCTCACGCTCGAGCTCGGGCACCAGCGCCTCAAACCCGCCACCGCCAGCGAACGCAAACGGAACATCGCCGAACGTCTTCCGCAACTCGAGAATCCGCTTCGGCAACCAATCAACGCCGGGCCGGTGATCGACAACGCCGCCACGGGACGTCACCTCAACCTGAACCCGATCACCAACCGTCCCAGCCGAAACGATCGCCGCCCACGAATGATCCGGCGAAACATCAACCGCGAAGAACGGCTCAGATGGCGGCACCGGCTCGTCGCCGTCAGCCTCGAGATCGTTCCAGGCGATCAGCGAGAACGCACCCTCACCATCAGGGTCATCCCACCAACCCAACATCTCGCGGGCGAACTCAGCAGGCGGCAACGACCGCCGCAACGCAGCAACCGTCTCCATCTCCGGGTCCTTACGGAACGACACGAAACACGACTGCCGCCACAGGTCCCGGTTGTCAAGAGCACAACCCTCGGTCCCAACACGGTGGTCACAGACAGGCGACTCGCACTCGAGCCGATCCGACATCCACTCCGCATACACCAGCCGGCGCGAACCAACCCGACCACGATCACGCAGACCACGCAACACATCAGACCGCACAAGCCCCGCCGACGACCCATACAGAATCTGCGGATCAGGAACCTGCGTCAACGTCGGCAACAACGCCCCAAGATGCATCGGCTGCAACGCGAACGCCTCATCCAAAATGATCTTGTCGCCCGTCAAACCACGACCACCACCCGTCGTACGGGCCTTGAAAATGATCCGCGCACCCGAGTTCAGAATGATCGCATTCTTACCCGCCGCAGTAATAACCTGACGAACCTCACGCGCCAAATCAGGGCACCCCTCAATGATGCCAACCATGTCCTGCTGCGCCTCAATCGCAGTCCCAAACTCATGCGCCGACCAAATAATCAGCGGCACTTCCGAGATAAACAACCATCCCAGAGCAGCCTGCTTCTCCACCCCAGTCTTCAACTGCTGACGAGCCGCAACAACCGCAACCTCAAACGCCGCCGACTTAGCCGAATCCACCGGATCGATCGCGAAGATGTCATCTAGAAGCATCTGCTGCTCCGGGTACGGCTCATACCCCGCCAACGTGCAGAGCTCGCCAACCTCCGGCCCCAACGTCTCCGAATAACCGACGCCGGTATAGAAATCAGGCCGGACGAGCACGCTTTCGGTCACGCCGCAACCTCAACTCATCCACAGCACCCTGCCTCGGCGCAAGAGCATCAATCCGATCCATCGCCACCAACAACTGACGGTGCAAAGACGCATACGCAGAATCGTTCAACGCCGACTCCATCCGCCCCGCCAAAGCAACCGCAGAAACACCATCCACAGTCCCAGCAAGACCAGCAGCCTCAACCCGCTCACGCACAGAATCCACCAACCCCACCAACCGCTGCGAAATCTGAACCACCGGCTGCGGGTCCAACGACGCCTTCGCCCGACAAGACGACGAACAATACTTCGCCGTAGACCGCTGCGCCGAAAACTGATTCCCACACCCAGGACGCTCACACGACTTCAGCATGCCCAGCTCCTAGCGCTAACCAAACCGCCGCGAAAATAAAATGGTCGATTGCGGTCCTCGTCACGATGGTGTCTAAAAAATCCGAGATCGTCAGGTGGTTGTCACCAGTCTCGGGTGGTCCGATTGGCTCGAGGTAGCGGGGCATTCCGCTTTTTGTTTACCTTGTCTGCGCCGGCCGCTCGGTTGCAGTGTGCGTGGGCGGGGCCTAGGTATCCGGTTCTGTCGTCGGTGTGGTCGAGGTCCCATGTGTCTGCTGGGTGTACTGGGTAGCCGCATCGTGAGCAGGCTGGCATTGTTCCTGCTTTGATGCGTTGGTCCCAGTAGGCCCGCATTTCTTGGTGGGCTTTTCCGTAGCCGCGATCTGGGGTGGCCCTTTTCTGTGTGGGCTGTTTCTTGTTCTGGTGTGGGGTGGGGGGCCTTTTTTCAGGCGGCATCGTTGTCGATTAGTTCGAGTGCGATGCGTGCGGCTTCTATGAGTGCGTCGCGTTCTGCTGCTGTGAGGTCGTCAGGTTGTAGGTTCACCGATGCCACCTCGTGCTATCTCGCGCAACTGGGCGAGGGTGGCGTGGTCGAGTTTGTCTGCGATGGTGTCGAAGTGGATCGGCTTGGGTGGGTAGGTTTCGTGTTCGTACTCGTCGTCGAGTTCGGGTGGTACGTCGCGCGCTTCTGGAACCCATGCCGGGTTGGTCATCGTAGGTGTAGCTCCAAGTCGTTGAGGATCTCGGATAGTTGTGGGTCGGTTTCGCGCCATAGTTCGATTTGGCGGAGCGTGTCGTCGCGTTTGTGAACGAGGACGCTGATGGTGTCGAGTAGGCGATCTTCGCGCCGGGCGACGTCAACCATTGAGCCACTTGTACAACTCGGCGTCCGAGATGTACATTTTGCGGTCGTCTGCCATCCGGTAGCCGGCGACGTGTAGGGCGATGACCGCCCCGAGGCCGATTGCTAGCGGCCAGACGTGCCATCCTGCGCTCATGCAGCAGACGAGCGCGACAGCCTCGAGTGTGATGGTGATGATGCGACGCTGCATACGTCACCGCCTGAATGGTGTGGGTTTGAGTGGAACGCCGGGGAATCGAACCCCGCATGTGACCGACGATCGAACTCGCGACCTTCGGACAGCCAACCAACTGCGCCCCTTACGTTCCGTAGCGGCCCGGAACAACGGCACATATTCAGTTAGTGCAGGACCATGAATGGTCCGCTTCCTGGTAGTCGAAACATCCAGGACGGGTGTTCCCCAGCTCGCAGCGCATTCGATGAAGAATCGGGCTCAAGGCTCGCGTAGGTCTTTGCTCGCTGGGTTGGGGAAGCGATTAGCGGATGACCTCGTAATCCCGAAACCGGGAGTTCGAGTTCATCACCCACGTAGAAAGGCCGGGAGCACAGTCGGTCCCCGAATAGTCAGCGAACTCCGGCGAACCACCATCAGCGGCCGGGTTCTGGACGAACAGCAGCGTGCCCCAGTTCTTCACCAGATCATGGTGAAAATGGTTTCCGACAAGAACGGTCGCATCACCCACGGGATGGTGAGCAGCAGCCATGTTCTTGTACCAGTTGTAAGCCTTCAGCGTCGGCTCACCGCCAGAACCTTTTCCGTACACATGACCGTGAGTCAACGCTAGAACGTGGCCCTGGACGTCGATCGTCAACGCCGGTTGCTGCTGCGCGACAGCGAACGTCACATGGCCTAATGCGGTGTCGCGGGAGAGTTCACGAGCTGCATCCTCGAAGACCTTGCAGTCGTCATTGTCATGCCGGTTGACCCGTTTCCCATTGACCCGATGCTCACCATGATTACCGCCGACCGCAAGAACCCTGACGCGCCCGAAGTGGGGTGCGAGACGGTCCAAATAGTCGACAATCAACGTCGTCGCAGCATTCGTCTGAGAACGCCGATCCCCCTCAATTTGAAACGACTGATTCGGGTAGATTGCGCAACCCTCAACCATGTCGCCACCGCCGAGGACGACAAGCTCCCCCAGGTGGTGGCGTCCGAGATCCTTTGCACGCGCCAAAACCATGTCGAAGTACATGTCGAGACGTTCCAGTGTTGACTCAATGCCGCCACCAGCGTCCTTACCAAGCTGCCAGTCGTTCAGGTTCGTGATGTAAGACGCCTCGCCGTCGAACTTCAGACGTGGCTTAGGGGACCGTTTGAGCATGTTCAGAACCGCGACCGCATCAACCGGAACACCGGCAGACTCGACCACAGCGAACTTGTAACGCCAGGCCGGCGCGGTAGTCGCATCCTTGCCGACCTCGGCACGAGTCCATGCGTACGGGTCGTATGCGGCCGAGATCAGTCGGAGCGAGTAGCCGTCCGGTAGCGGGAAACCCATGCTGTCCAGAACCGATGACCAGTCGTCACCATCGATCTTCGGCAGAGGTGGCGACGTCAACTCTGTCGGAACGCCCGACGTCGGGTCATACTTGACCCCCGGTTCCCAGCCCTTTGGATGAGCCGGACGAAAGCGCGACGGTTGTGCCGGCTCCGGGATGCTCAGATCTTCGAACACCGGCATGTTCCGTTCCGATGAGCGGCGATCGTCTCAGGGTCGATCTTCTCGCCGGGAGCGGTATCGGTTGATGTCTCGAGGAAGATGTCGCGTGCTATGCGCTTGTGGGGAACTTGCTGTCTCGGCATCGACAACGCGGTTTCGAGATTCTTGCGTGATCCTTCGTCGAGTGCGTCGAGGAATGCTGCCATTCGGCACGGTTCGATTTTCGGAACTAGCAGGGATTCGAACATTTCGGGTGTTCTCCGATCCCGGCCCACGCAAAAGGCCCCCGACTTGTGTCGAGAGCCTTGGGGTGGAAACCGGCGCTTGGGTGCAATGCACCACAATCAACATAGATTTTCCAGGTTTTCCAGGTCGTTGTCAAGTCCCAGATTTTCTTCGGGTTGTTTTCTCACGTTCGACCCGTATCAAGTCAGGCAGAAACAGCCACAGATCCTTCCCCGGACGCATCGTCCGAACCTTCCCCTGACCGAGCCATGAGTAGACAGTCGACCGCGACCTGTTGACTCTCGAGGGCGCTTCTCGGACGTTTACCCAGTCGTCGAGCTCGCTCATCCTTCTCCTTCTGCTCAGCCTCGGTCAGCAACGCCATCCGGGTAAACATGACTTCGTCCACGATGGCGTGGCATGTTTTCTCGGTGCATTTCACAACGGAGTCGATCAACCGTTCGCCAACAAACCTGGGCGGGTAATACCGAAGCGTGGTCCCTTGGCAGGCGAGGCATCGGAAGTACTTCACCGCGTGTGCCCGGTCAGACATCGGCCATCGGGTCATCGCCGTTTCGACCTCACGGGTGAGCTGCAACGCGAACTCGAACCCGACCTCTGCGACGTTCTCGAGCGTCGGCCATTGCTGAATCTCAGCCAGCAATGAACTGATTTCTTCGGCCGCAAGCCATGTGTCGGGCAACCCGATCGGCATATCAATCTTGTGGCCTCGGTGGGTGAACCATTCGTCCGGGTCTGCACCGATTTTGACGTAGCCGGCTACACGCAGCCATGGAACGTATTGGCGGGCGTTGTAGACGGCGGTTCGGAATCGGTCGAACTCGGTTGCCGTGAGCAGCCCGACGTTGCCTTCGATTTCGGGGCTCAAAACGGGGTCCCGTCGTTGTAGCTGCCGGTCTCCTGGGTCAGCGTCTCGTGGTCGTTCAACGACACGTCGACATACGTTTTTCCGTCCCGTTCGGACTTCCGCCACGACAACTTCCCACGCACCTCGACCGCATCGCCCGTGCTGGCGGTCATGCCCCAAACGGTCACACGGTCGGGGTACTGAGATCCGTTGCGTGCGATCTCGACGACCGCATAAGGGCCGTTCTTCGCGTTCCCTGTTCTGCCGACCGTGCCGGCGATCTGGGCAGTGATGTAGTTCTGGGTCATCGGTATTGCCTTTCCTGTTCGAGACGGAGGGCTCGAAATAGTCGCCATTCGTATGCGCTGAAGTCGGCGGGGTTGACAGTGTTGAGGAACATGCGGAAGGCGGTGTCGCTGAAGCTCCACCGGTCGTCCGGTGGGTCGATCATGCTTCGATCACACCCATCCGAATCAGACGCTCGCGTTCTTCCGCTTCTGCTCGGCGGGTACGTTCAGCGATCGACAACTGGTGCTGTGCCTCGAGACGGCGTTGCGTACTGATGCGGTTGACGCATCGGACGACGTGGGCGGGCATGAGCCATTCCGTTGATTCCGCGTAGTGGAGGCTGAGCGCGTCGATTGCTTCGTTGTAGTCGATTCGGGCAAGGTCGACGGCCCACACTTTGGCGACGTCGCGGTCTACTGTTCGGCCGTCTCTAGCTGATGCCACGGTCAGCAGCTTGAATGCTTCGGGTTCGTTCATCTTGTGCTCCGTAGATTTCGTAGTACCGTGCCGCGTTGTCGGCAGATTTCGTTGTTGTCTTCCTCCCGCCCGTTCGTTGGCGTGCAGCGTCTTGCTCTGCGAACGTCTGCTGTTTGCGCATGCTGTTGCGCCATGTGGCCGGCCAGTCGGTCTTGACTCCGCGTTGTCCGGGTACGGCTGTCCAGTAGTCGATGAACTCTGCGCGTGCTTTGGCGACGTTGACGAGGGGTGTTTCGGTGGCTGCCCATGCCCGCATTTCTTCGGTGATTTCGAAGGCTGTGTTGATGCGGGTGGGGTGTTCGCGCTCTACTCCCTCGTTAGAGGGAGTAGTAGATCTATCTCTATCTCTATCTCTATCTCTATCTCTGCTTTCGGTTGGGTTAGTTTTCGGTTTCGTTTTGCTAACCGAGTCGGTTTCGTTTCGGTTTCGTGGTCTGCCGCCCAGAGCTCCGTTAGATCGGTTCGTTTCCTGTCTTTTTGCGATTGATTCTGAGGTTTCCTGGTGTTCTGCGTAGTCGCGGATTACATAAGTTGACTCGTCAACGAAAACGAGGGGACGAGTTGGGTGACTCATCAACAACTCACGAATCGGCTTCGGTTTCCACATCTTCTTGACGGTCGCAGCGGGGATGAACCCGTCCAGGTTCTGCATTCTCGAGTAGCCGTTCATCTCGACAAATGCCCTGAATGCGGCGTCGCTGAGTGTGGCGATTTTCGGGTGCTGCCAGAAGTCGTTGGGGAACGTCATGTACAAACGCTTGTCCCGTGGCATTAGGCGAGCTCGGCTTTCCTAGCATCTTTGGCCGCGACGATCCGCGCCTCTCGTGTGACGCCGGCTGCTGATGCTCCGTGCCATGCGGCTTCGAGTTGTGCGAGGGTGCTGGCTTCGTTGATGACTGACAGCCAATCGTCGACCAGTACGGGATCTTGCACAGGTGTCGCACTTGCGCCCGGTGTTGCACCCTTCAACGGCTGGACGATGAACGTGATCCGTCGCCCTCGAGACACGGTGAGCGGCAGTGCGACGGGTCCATCGATGTGGGACATGTGGGAGATGCGGATGCCACCGGTCTTGTCT
>Ga0207702_10000737_pt1 | contig 34960 bp, 39 predicted proteins | sample KBSCornC62_FD_184302 | JGI IMG/M metagenome (GOLD analysis project Ga0207702, IMG submission 184302) | Corn rhizosphere microbial communities from Kellogg Biological Station, Michigan, USA - KBS Corn C6-2 (SPAdes) (version 2) | ecosystem: Host-associated > Plants > Roots > Rhizosphere > Soil ... | reverse complement strand
GTGCAGCAACTGGGCGATGATCAGGTTGGCGAGATCCTCGGTGACGGGTTCACCCAGGAAGATGATCCGCTGCGCGAGCAGGCGGCTGTAGATGTCGAAGGAGCGCTCGCCGCGAGCAGTCTGCTCGACGACCATCGGTACCAGTGGCATAGGGCCTCCAATCCAGGGTTGCTTGCCTACACCGTAGTGAGCCGCGACGCTCGGCCGCGCGCCCCTAAGGCGCGTCGCCGTTGAACTTGTAGCCGACGCCCCGCACGGTCACCACCAGCTCCGGCTTCTGCGGGTCGCGCTCGACCTTCTGGCGCAGGTTGGAGATGTGGACGTCGCAGGCGCGCTCGTCGCCGTCGAACTCGGTCTGCCAGAGCTCCTCCATGATCTGCGAGCGGGAGAACACCTCGCCGGGACGGCCGACGAGCAGGCGCAGGAGCTGGAACTCCGAGCGGGTGAGGTTGACGGGGACGCCGCGGACGGCGGCGACGTGGCGGACGAGGTCGATCGAAACCGGGCCGGACTCGATCTTCACCGCCTGGGCCAGCGGCGCCCGGTCGAGTTCGCGGCGGCGCAGCTGGGCGCGCACCCGGCCGAGCAGCTCGCGCACCGAGAAGGGCTTGGTGACGTAGTCGTCGGCGCCGACCTCGAGCCCGACGACCTTGTCGACCTCGGCGTCTTTGGCGGTGAGGACGATGATCGGGACGGCACTGCGCGAGCGCACGTCGCGGCAGATGTCGAGGCCGCTCGGCCCCGGCATCATGATGTCGAGGATCAGCAGGTCGAAGGGGACCCCGTTGCCGAGCAGTTTCGCCGCCTCGTCGCCGTCGGCGGCCGGGGTGACCTCGAAGCCCTCCTGGGCCAGCGCGTAGCCGACCGAATCCCGGACCGAGGGCTCGTCGTCGGCGATGAGGATGCGGCCGCTGCTCATCGGACCTAGGCCACCGGGGTCGGGCTCGGTTTCGCGACCGGGAGGCGGACCCAGAAGGTGCTCCCCTCCCCCTCGACCGATTCGACGCCGATCCGGCCGCCCATCACGTCGACCATCCGCTGGGCGATCGCCAGGCCGAGGCCGAAGCCCTCCTGCTTGCGGGTCTCGCTGCGGCGGTAGAAGCGCTCGAAGATGCGTTCGAGCTCGGCCGCCGGGATGCCGGTGCCGGTGTCGATGACCTCCAAAATGACTTCTTCCTCGCTGTCATGGCGGCCGCGAACGGTAACGGTGCCGGGCGGTGGAGTGTTCTTGAACGCGTTGGTGAGCAAGCCGATCATCACCTGCCGCAGCAGGGTCGGGTCCCCGGTCGCCGCCAGGTTGGACTCGACGTCGACGACGAGGTCGACGTGTTTCGGCGCGTCGCAAGCGTCGACGACGTCGCGGATCGCCAGCGGCACGTCGACGGTTTCCCGCTCCGCCGCCCCGCGCGACTCAACTCGCGCCAGGGTCAGCAGCGACTGGGTCAGCCGGTTCATCCGCTCGGCGTCTTCGCCGAGCCGTTTGAGGAAGTGATCGCGGTCGCGGGGGTCGTCCTTGGCGCCACTCTGCAGGACCTCGATCGCGCTGGAGATCCCGGCCAAGGGGTTCCGCAGCTCATGGGCGGCGTTGGAGACGAAGTCGGCTTCGGCAAGCTCTTCGCGCAGCTCGTCGGTGCGGTCGCGCAGGACTGCGAGGACGGCGCGCTCGTCGGGCAGCGAGCGCGCGGTCATCGCGTAGGCGCGGTCGCCGATCCGCAGCGCCGGGTGGGCGGAGAAGCCGACTTCGGAGGCGCGCTGAAGCTGTGAGAGGGCCGGCTCGGGCGGCTGGCCGGAGGAGTCGAGGAGGCGGCTGGCGGCGCTGTTGGAGAACCGGACCGGACCTTCGTAGTCGACGACCATCACCACATCGGTGAGGCCGTCGAAGATCGCCGCCAGCTTGTTGCGGTCGGCGGTCAGCACGCCGAAGCTCTCCTTCAGCGAGGCGCGCATCGAGTCGAGGGCGCGGGCGAGGTCGCCGATCTCGTCGGGCCCGCCGGTTTTCAGCGGCGCGTCGAAGGAGCCGCCCGCCATCTCGCCGGCGGCCCGGGCGAGGCTGACGACGCGGTGGGAGATCGCGACCGCGATCAGCAGACCGGAGGCCATCCCGATCGCGATCGCCGCGATCAGCGCCTGCGGCTTGTCGCCGAAGAGGTAGACCGCGGCGGCAGTGATCAGGCTGACCGCGGCAAAAGCGGCCGTCAGCCAGACGCGCATGCCGATCCGCGGCGCGCCGGGAACCGGAGCGGCGGGATTGTCCGGGTGGCGGCGCATGAGGATTTACTAACACAATCCTCCCGCCGGGGCGGGGGATGCGCCCGTTTTCGGCTCCCATGGGAGAATCGGACATGTGCGAACCCTTGTCTTCATCCCTGCCTGGAACGAGGAAGCCGCCCTCCCCGGCGTGATCGCCGACGTGCGCAAGGCGATCCCCGAAGCCGACCTGCTGGTCGTCGACGACGGCTCGGCCGACGCCACCGCCGAGCGGGCCCGCGAAGCCGGTGCCCTGGTCGCCTCGCTGCCGTTCAACCAGGGCCTGGGGGCGGCGCTGCAGACCGGCTACCTCTACGCGCTGCGCAACGGCTACGACGCCTGCGCCCACCTCGACGCCGACGGCCAGCACCCGGCGGAGGAGGTGGCGCGGCTGCTCGCCGAGGTGACCGCCGACCGCGCCGATCTCGTGATCGGCTCCCGCTACCACTCAGGCGCGGTTGCCGTCAGCGGCGACTACCGACCGACCTTCTCGCGCCGGATCGGGACCAGCGTCTTCCGCTTCTTCCTCACCCTGGCTACCCGGCAACGGTTCACCGACACGACCAGCGGCATGCGCGCCGCCAACCGCCGGGTGATGGCGCTCTTCAGCCGGCACTACTCGCCCGACTTCGCCGAGATCGAGTCGCTGCAGCTGGCCGTCCGCCAGGGCCTGCGGGTCGAGGAGCTGCCGGTGCGGATGCTCGAGCGGGCCGGCGGCAGCTCCTTCCTGACGCCGCTGCGCTCGGCCTTCTTCATCTTCAAGGGCCTGGTCGTCCTCCTCGTCGGCCAGTTCCGCCCCCGCCACATGGGAACCGAGTAGCGATGCTCCCCTTGGCCGCCGAAACCGGGCAGGTCCACCTCACCTCGCAGACCCGGATCGTCGCCGCCGTTCTGGCGCTCTTCTTCATGCTGATGATCCTCGAGCTGATCCGCCGCGACCGTCTGCAGGAGCGCTACAGCGTGATCTGGTTCGTCGCCGGCCTGGGGATGCTCGCGGGCGCCGCCTTCCCCGGCCTGATCGAGGTCGTCGCCAACCTGATGGGCGTCCGCAACACCAACGTCGCCCTCTTCTCGATCGTGCTGCTGCTGCTGCTCGGGCTGGCGCTCAACTTCAGCGTGATCATGTCCCGCCAGGCTGCCCAGATCACCCGGCTGGCCCAGGAGCGGGCGATCGAAAAGGCGCAAAAAGAAGCTGCTGCGGCTGAAAAGCCGCTAGGCAAGGACGCAGGGAGTCGGAATAGCAGCGCTATTTCGACGACTGAAGACGCCGCATAGCGGTTCCTCAGGCCAGCACGGCCTCGAGCCGGAAGAACATCGCCTCGAGGGCCAACTCCTCTGAGACGTTCAGTTCAAGGCCGCGCCTGGTCTCCTGAACCAGCTCGGCGCCGCGGCGGGCGCGGGCGGGATCGAGCCCCTGGGCTTGCGAGCGCAGGACCTCGAGCCGGTCGCGGTTGAAGACGACCTCCTCGCCCCCGGCGGCGACGGCCCCAAGGTCGCGCAGCCAGGTCGCGCAGAGTTCGAAGGCGAGCTCGAGGATCTCGGTGCGGCGACGGCGACCGGCGCGTTTAGCCCCGTCGCCGATGTCTTTGGCGCTGCGTTTGATCCCCGCCTTCGACTCCTCTTCCAGCGCTTCGCGGGCGGCAGCTTCGGCCTCCTCGCCGGCGGCTTTGGCGCGATCGAGGAGGCCTTTCCACGGCGCGCTCGCACACTCGCCTTCCAGCGCCGCGCGGAGGCACCGCTCGACATCGCCCCGCAGCTGACGCCCCTGCTCGCCCAGCAGCAACCGCGCCCGCTCGAGATCGCCCGCGGAAAGTCGAGCCGCAGCGGCGATCTCCCCACGACGGGCCGATCCGTCGACTGCAGTGGGCCGATGGGCCGATTTGTCGTCCATGGGGGGACTTTCCGTCCCGTCGGCAAGCTCGCGTTCGAGAACCTCAGCGGGCAGCGGGGCGAACTCGACCGTCTGGCAGCGCGAGGCGACGGTCTCCAGCAGGCCCTCGTTGTCGGAGGAGAGGAGGATCAGGTGGACGAACTCGGGCGGCTCCTCGAGCGTCTTCAGCAACGCGTTCTGGCTCTCGTCGCGCATCGCCTCGGCGGCCTCGACCACGAAGACGCGCTTGCCTCCTTCGAAGGGTCGGTAGGCGGCGGCGCGGATCACCCGCTCGCGCACCTCCTCGACCATGTGCTGGGCGCCGGTCGGGGCGAGCCAGACGAGGTCGGGATGGGGCGAGGGGTCGAGCAGCGCCCGGCGCCGCGCGTCCTCGGCGTCCACCGCCGCGGCCGCCAGCACCTCGGCGGCGAAGGCCCGCGCCGCCGACCGCTTGCCGGACCCGCGCGGACCGCGGAAGAGATAGGCGTGGGAGGGCTCGGAGGCAAGCGCCGCCGTCAGCGCCACCCGCACCCGCGGCTGGTGCTCGGTTGCGGTATCGAGAGCAGCAGTCATCGTGGTGAAAACCTGTTTGTTTCCGCATAGCGGAAAGAAGTGCGTTCTGACCTCACGGGAATCGCTTTCGGACGACCTCCATCACCCGCGCGTGGACCTCGTCGACGGTCCCATCGGCGTCAACCACCTCGACGCGGTCGCCGGCGATCTGGGCGATCTCCTCGTAGGCCTCGGCGACCGCCCGCTGCAGGCCCAGGCCCTCCTGCTCGAAGCGGTCGTCGCTCTCGGCCCGGCCGAGGCCGGCCTCGGGGTCGAGCCGCAGCAGTAGGGTGAGGTCAGGCCAGAGGCCGTCGGTGGCGGTCTCGCAGAGACCGATCACCTCGCCGACACCGAGGCCGCGGGCGGCCCCCTGGTAGGCGATGCTGGAATCGGAGAAGCGGTCGGCGACGACGTCGCGGCCGGCCTCAAGCGCCGGCCGGATCACCCGCTCGGTCACCTCCGCCCGCGCCGCCAGAAACAGCATCAGCTCCGCCAGCGGCTCCAGCTCCAGGCCTGGGTCGGCGAGCAGCTCGCGGATCCGCTCGGCGGCCTCGGTCCCGCCGGGCTCGCGGATCGCCACCGTCTCCTCGCCCAGCGCCTCGACCAGCAGGCGCGCCTGGGTGCTCTTCCCCGAACCGTCGATCCCCTCGAGGGAGATGAACAACGGACTCATACCCCCCAGGCCGCTTCGCGACCTCAGCTTTTGGCGCCGGCTTTGGCGCGTTTGCGCCCGCGCGTCGCGGTGTCAGCTTTGGAGGCTTTGACTTTCGTTTTCTTCGTCTTGGTCGTGGGAGCGGCGTCCTCGTCGCCCTTCGGCGGCGCCTTCTTCTCCATCGCCGCTTTCGCTGCTTTGGCGGCTTCGCGCTCGGCCCGGCGTTTCTTCATCTCCTGCATCGACTCGCAGTCGTCGTTGAGGCAGAGGTTCCAGGGCCGGCCGCGGAACGGCTGGACTTTGAGCCGCGGGGTGCGGTCGCAGATCGAGCAGCGTTCCTCGAGCCGGAAGACGTCGCCGCGCTGCGGCAGCGGGAAGGTCTGGTCGCAGGAGTCGGGGTCATCGAGGGTCCAGCCGCTGCATCCCACGAACCTTTTGCCCGATTTTTTCGCGCGGATGATCCGCAGCATGTTCGGCGAACCGTCCTCCTTGGTGCGGCCGGCTTCTTCGCAGACCTTGCAGGGACCGAGGATCCGGTCCTCGTCCATCCCTTTCCAAATCACTTTCGCCAGGTCCTCGCGGCTGCCGTCGATTTCGGTCCAGGTCTTGTGCAGGAGCTCGCGGCTCTCGCCGACGACGTTGCCCTTGGACATCTCGCCGGCGGCGATCCGGTCCATCTCGGCCTCGAGCTGGGCCGTCATCTCCGGCGTCGCCATCGCCGGCACGTAGTTCTTGAACGCCTCGTAGAGGGCGATCCCGGTCTCGGTCGGGATCGGCGGGTTGCCGTAGACGTAGCCGCGGTCGAAGAGCTTCTGGATGATGTCGGCGCGGGTCGCTTTGGTGCCGAGGCCGCGCTCCTCCATCATCTCGATCAGTTTCGCCTGCGAGATCCGCCCGGGCGGCTGGGTCTCCTTGTCGACGACCCAGGGGTCGCCCTCGAGCTGCAGGCTCTGGCCCTCTTCGAGTTTCGGGATCTCCTCGTCGGCGGAGCGGGCGTAGGTGTAGATCGCCGCGTAGCCGGGATCGACGACGACCGAGCCGCGGACGAAGTAGGTCTGGTCGCCGGCTTCGATGTCGGCGCGGGTCGACTCGGTGATCATCGGCGGGCTGAAGGTGGCGAGGAAGCGGCGGACGACGAGCTCGTAGACCCGTTTCTTCGGACCCTCGAGGGCGCCCGGATGGACCGCTTGGGTCGGGTAGATCGGCGGGTGGTCGGTCGTCTCTTTTTTGCCGCGGGTCGGTTTCAGCTCGCCCTCGAGCAGGCCCGAGGCCGCGGAGAACTCCTTGATCCGGACCAGCGAGGAGACCAGCTCGCGCACCGGCAGCGATGACGGGTAGACCGTGTTGTCGGTCCGCGGGTAGGAGATGAAGCCGTCCATGTAGAGGTCCTCGGCGATCCGCATCGCGCTGGCGGGGGTGATGCCGAGGCGGCTGGAGGCGTCGGTCGAGAAGGCGGTGGTGTTGTAAGGGGTCGGCGGCTTGCGGGTGTTTTTCCGCGCCGTGACCGACTTCACGGTGCCGGGGTCGGAGGTGCCGGCGAGGGCGGCGTCGGCCTCGGCTTTCTCCCAGAATTTGTCGACCGTGTGATGGGTCTCGAAGCTGCCGTCGGGGTGCTGGAACTTGGCGAAGACTTCCCAGAAGGGTTTTGCCACATGGGCGCGCCGCTCCATCTCGCGCTCGACGATCAGCCCCAGGGTCGGGCTCTGAACGCGGCCGACCGAAAGGAAGTTGGAGCCGAAGCGGCGGCTGGCCAGGGAGACGGCGCGGGTCAGGGTCGCGCCCCAGAGCAGGTCGATGTCCTGGCGGGCGGCGCCGGCGTTGGCGAGCGGGTAGGAGAGCTCGTCGAGCTCGCTGAAGGCGCGCTCGATCTCCTCTTTGGTCAGCGCCGAGTAGCGGGCGCGCTTGATCCGCAGCGTCCCGTCAGCGGTCCCCGCGCGCGAGCCGAGGTCGGGGTTGGCGTCGAGCATCTCCTCCAGCGCCTCGAGCCCGATCAGCTCGCCCTCGCGGTCGAAGTCGGTCGCGATCACCAGCTCGTCAGCCTCTTTGGCCAGTTTCTTGATCGCTTTGACGACGTTTTTGTCGGTCGGTTCCTTGATCAGCTCGGCGTCGATCAGGTCGTGGAGGTCGGTCTTCTGCCAGTTTGAGTAGCCCTCGGGGAAGGCCGGGCCGAGCACATGGCCCTTGAGGCCGACGGTCATCTGCTCTTCGCCGTTCTCGTCCTTCCAGGTGTAGAACGGGACTTTGAAAGTTTTGTCCGAGGCGTTGCTGCCGCGGCTCAGCGCTTCGGCGATCTTCTGGGCGCTGTTGTTCTTCTCGGTGACGATCAGTCGCATGGGGCGGCGAGGGTAGCAGGGGTCGTCGGCCGCGCAATCAGGCGTACAAGCGTCCGATCTCCCTCCCCACACACACCGATGTGCTTAGGATCACCGCCTCATGAGGTGTCTTGTCACTGGCGGCGCGGGCTTCATCGGCTCGAATCTGGTCGACGCCCTGCTCGGGCGCGGCGACGAGGTCACGGTCGTCGACGACCTCTCCACCGGCCGCATGTCCAACCTCGAACCGGGCCTGGCGAACGGCGCCGAGCTGGTCGAAATCGACATCCGCGACCGCAACGGCCTGGGCGGGATCGCGAGCGAGAAACGACCCGAGGCGATCTTCCACCTCGCCGCCCAGATCGACGTCCGCAAGTCCCTCGCCGACCCCTTCTTCGACGCCGGCATCAACGTCGGCGGCACCGCCAACGTGCTCGAGGCGGCGCGCGCCTCGGAGTGCGGCCGCGTGGTCTCGATCTCGACCGGCGGCGCGATCTACGGCGAGGGAGCGGGGCAGCAGCTGCCGCTGCCCGAGAGCGCCCCGATCGCGCCGATGTCGGCCTACGGCCAGAGCAAGTTCGCGGCCGAGGGCTACATCTCGCTGTACGAGCGTCTCTACGGTCTCTCGGGGGTTTCGCTGCGCCTCGGCAACGTCTACGGCCCGCGCCAGGACCCGCTCGGCGAGGCCGGCGTGATCGCGATCTTCTGCGGCCTGCTGAAGGAGGGCGGCCGCCCCACGGTCTTCGGCGACGGCAAGCAGACCCGCGACTACATATATGTAGGAGACGTGGTCTCCGCCGCGCTCGCCGCCGGCGACTCGCAGGCGACCGGCGCGATCAACATCGGCACCGGCAAGGAGACCGACGTCCTCGAACTGATCGAGATGCTGAAGAAGCTCTCCGGCAACGAGGACTTCAACCCCGAATTCGCCCCGGAACGAACCGGAGAGGTCCAGCAGATCACGATCGACGCCGGCCGCGCCGAACAGGAGCTGGGCTGGCGCGCCGAGATGGACCTCGAAGCCGGCCTCAAGGTCACGCTCGACTCGATCTAGCGGCTCCTCGACTCGATCTAGCGGCTCGCGGCGGCGGCGGCGGGGGTGGCCCTCGCCGGACCCTCCCCGCTGTTGTCCGGCGAGGGCCACCCCCGCCGCCCCCCGCTCCCACATCACTAACCTTCAACCCGATGCCCGCCCAGGCCTACGCCGGCAAGGAGTGCGTCTGCCAGTTCCGCAAGGGGATCTGCGATCAGTCCTGCGTGCGGGACATGCTCGAGACGCCGTTCTACATCGCCTGCCTGAAACTGACCGGGCGCAGGTGCCTGGTCGTCGGCGGCGGCGACATCGGCCTGGAGAAGGTCGAGGGCCTGCTGGCCTGCGGCGGCGACGTCACCCTGATCGCCCCGGTTGCGCACCCGGAGCTGGAGCGGCTGGCGAGCGAGGGCTCGATCGGCTGGGAGAAGCGAGCCTACGCCGGCCATGCGGACCTCGAGGGGGTCTTCATGGTGATCGCCTGCACCGACGACTCCGAGGTCAACATCGGCATCTTCGACGACGCCGAGCAGCGGGCGATGCTGGTCAACATCGTCGACGTGCCGCCGCTCTGCAACTTCATCCTCCCGGCGATCGTCCGCACCGGGCCGCTGGCGATCGCGATCTCCACCGCCGGCGCCTCCCCCGCGCTGGCGAAGCGGATGAAGCGCGAGATCTCCGAGCTCTTCGGCGAGGAGTACGCGCGCCTGGCGGTGATCCTCAACGACGCCCGCGGCTGGGCGAAGGGGACGCTGCCTACCTACCAGGACCGCAAGGAGTTCTTCGAGGGGATCGTCAACGGCGACCCCGACCCGGTCGAGCTGCTGCGCGACGGGCAGGAGCAGGCGGTGCTGGCGATCGTCGAGTCCGCCAAAGAGCGGGCTGCGGCCGCGACGGCCGCCTAGCGGCAGCCACGGCCTTCGGCCATTCCTATTCGGTTCCGCAGGCGCCGCCGCGGACGCTATCGAGCATCTCGCGCAGCTCGTCGGCCTGCTCGACGCTGAGCTTGGCGCTGAAGGCGGAGGCGAGCTCGGCGCGGACGATCGGCCGCATTTCCTCGAGCAGCTCGACCCCGGCCGGGAGCAGGGTGGCGTAGGAGACCCGGCGATCGGTCTCGCAGAAGGCCCGCTCGAGCAAACCGGCCTTGATCAGCCGGTCGACAAGCTTGGTAAGGCCGCCGCGGGTGATCACCAGGGCTTCGGCCAGCTCCCCCATCTTCAGCCGCTGCTCGGGAGCGCGCTGAAGCGTCGCCAGGACTTCGAACCAGGGCAGCGGCGGCAGCTCGGCCGAGGTCAGCGCCTCTTGGAGGCGCCCGGTAACGGCGGCGTGGGTCTGGGTCAGCGAGATCCAGGCCTCGCGGTGGGGGTCGATGTCCGCGCCCGAGCCGTTCCTCTCCGCGACTGCTGCTGCCTGCTCGTTCATGAGAGCCATCTTCCCACAGATTTGTTGATCTGACAATAGTTGACAGGCAAACTTTCTCTGCTACGATTGTTTCTACGTCAACTGTTTCAGCATCAACCGCCTAGGGAAAGCCAGAGAAAGGAACAGAACCAGATGAGCACGGAGACGATCACCACCAAGTCACAGCAGATACCGGCAGGCACCTGGGCGGTGGACCCGGTCCACTCCTCGGTCACCTTCGCCGTCACCCACAACGGAGTAACCACCTTCCGCAGCGGCTTCGAGCGCTACGAGGCGAAGCTGACCGGCGGCGAGGACGCCCGGCTCGAGGGCACCGTCGAGGTCGAGAGCATCGAGATCGACGAGGAGATGCTGAAGGGCCACCTCCTCTCCCCCGAGTTCTTCGACACCCAGCGCTTCCCCCAGCTGCGCTTCAGCTCGACCGAGCTGAGCGTCGGCGAGAACGGCACCCTGCGCGTCGCCGGCGATCTCGAGATCCGCGGCGAGACCCGCAAGGTCGAGGCCGGCGGCCGCTTCGCCCACCTCGGCGAGGACGCCTACGGCAAAGCCCGCGTCGGCCTCTCGATCTCCTCGACCGTCGACCGCCGCGACTTCGGCCTCGACTGGCAGGCGGAGCTGCCAAGCGGCGGCGAGGTCCTCGACTACGCGGTCGCCATCAACGTCGAGCTCGAGCTTGTCGGCGAGGAGGCATAGCGATGAGAATCCTCGGCATCACCGGAAGTCTGCGGCGGGACTCCTACAACCACGCCCTGCTGCGGGAGGCCGCCGAGCGGCTTCCCGCCGGGGCGGAGCTGATGGAGTTCGACCGCCTCGGCGAGATCCCGCCCTACGACGCCGACCTCGAGGCCGGGGCGGCGCCGGAGCCGGTCGCGGCGCTGCGCCAGGCGATGCGCGATGCCGACGCGGTCATCGTCGCGACCCCCGAGTACAACCACTCGATCCCCGGCGTCCTCAAGAACGCCCTCGACTGGGCCTCCCGCCCCGCCGGCCAGAGCGCTCTCACCGGCACGCCGGCGGCGGTGATCGGCGCCTCGACCGGGATGTTCGGCGCCGTCTGGGCACAGGCCGAGACCCGCAAGGTCCTCGGCGCCCTCGGCGGCCGCGTGGTCGAGGGGGAACTGCCCGTCGCCCGCGCTGCCGAGCTCTACCGCAACGGCCGCCTCGAGCTCTTCCCCGAGCAGTCCGAGCAGCTGGAGGGTTTGCTCGCCGAGCTGGTCTCAGAAGCCGGGCAGCTGCGCGAACTGGTCCCGGCTGGCGCCTAACCGCCGGCCCTGGGACCCGGCGGCCCTCCCGGCGGCCTTAAGGGTCTTGACACAAATATTGCTCCTTCGCAATATTTCAAATAAATATTGCTTGCTCGCTATATTTGATTCATGAGAGATTCGGTTTCAATTCGCGAAGCTGCCACCTCCTTGAAGCTAAGCCCCGCTCGCGTCCGGGCGATGGTGTCGCGGGGACAACTACCCGCAGAAAAGATTGCGGATCGATGGGTGCTCGAGCGGCGCGCCGTGGAACAACGTAGGCGACAGGATGCTCCGCGGGGACGCCGATTCACCCCTCAGAACGCGTGGGGGATATTGATGCTCGCTTCAGGGGAGGACAGTCCTCAGCTCGATCCCAGTGTTCGATCGCGGTTGAAAAGGGCGTTGGCTCTCGAGGAGATCAAGGCCCTCGCCCCCCGTCTGCGTGGAAGAGCTGCTGTGTCTTCCTACGGAGCCCACCCAGGCGAGATCCCTTACCTATTGGAAGATGATGCGCTCGTACGATCGGGGATAAGCGCCGCGGACTCCTTGGAACTCGGCCTCCTACCGGCACAAGAGGCCGATGGATACATCGCACAGTCGCAGGTTCACGACTTCATCTCGAAGCACGCTCTTTCTTCGGACGGACTCAATAGGAACGTCAAACTCCGCGTTGTTCCCGATGATGCTTGGCTGGCCCTCAGCGGTCGGATCATCGCCCCCCGAGCCGCAGTTGCTCTGGACTTAGCCGAAGAACTGGACTCACGTTCGCGAGTAGCCGGAGAGCAGCTCCTCCGCAAGATCGCTCGCGAGCGAAAAGTCAACCGGAAGAAGTCGTAGGTAGACCTCTTTGGCCGGGACTGCCCCTCCCCCGATGATCCGCATCAATCCGGCTGAGCCCAAGGTCCGTCGGCTTTGGTCTCTAACCCTCGAGCTTGCCGAAGCTATCGGCCCCGAGGGCGAGTGGTCGCTGGTTGGCGGCCTCATGGTTCAGCTTCACGGCTTTGAGCACGGCGACGGTCTCCGGCCAACCATCGACATTGACATCCTCGCGGCCGCTCGGAAGCCACCGACGATGACTGAGGAGATCGCAGCGCTCCTTATGCGAAGAGGAGCACAGGTTGCGATGCCTCCTCGGTCTAACCCAGCGCTCGGGTATCGATTCGAACTTCATGGAGAGGTCATCGAGATTCTTGGACCTGATGGCTTGAAGAGCGACCCGAAGACCCTCGGCGGGCTGACCACCTTCCAGGCATCTGGCGGAACTCAAGCGCTTCGGCGCACTGAGGTAGTTCTCGTCTCCCTTGACGGTTCACCTCCCGTCGCCGTGCGCCGTCCGAGTCTGCTCGGCGCGATCCTGATCAAGGCCAGAGTCGTCGCTGCGCGGCGCAAAGAGAAGTTTGACTCGGATCGCCAGGACTTGCTCAGACTGCTCAGCTACGTCGATGACCCTCGAGCCCTAGCGCGCCGGGAGAAGCTCAAGTCAAGTGAGAAGAGATGGCTCAGAAAGGTCGAGGACTCTCTCAACTTCGGCCCCTTTCCCAATCCTGATCTCTTCCCTGAGGCAGACCTCTTTCCCGACATCGTCCTCCAGCGGGCAGAGCAGGCCTTCCGGCTCCTGAGCGCCTAGCCCTTCGGCAGGGCGAAGAAGGCGATTGCGGCGTATTGGGCTACTGCCGCGGCGATGACGAAGAGGTGGAAGACCTCGTGGTAGCCGAAGACCGCCGGGTTCGGGTTCGGGCGCTGGGTGGCGTAGACGACGGCTCCTGCCGTGTAGAGGAGGCCGCCGAAGGCGACGAGGAGGGTGCCGGTGACTCCGAGGGCGGTCCATAGTTCGGGGAAGGCGGCGACGGCGACCCAGCCCAGAGCGAGGTAGATCAGGGCCGAGGCCCATTTCGGGTGGTCGATCCAGACCATCTCGACGATCGCCCCGGCGACGGCGCCGATCCAGACGACGGCGAGGATCGCCATCGCCAGGGTCCCGTGCAGGACCAGCAGGGCGAAGGGGGTGTAGGTGCCGGCGATGAGGAAGAAGATCATCGAGTGGTCGAGCCGGCGCATCCACTGGCGGGCGCTCGGCCGCGTCCATTCGACCCGGTGGTAGAGGGCGCTGGTGCCGAAGAGGGCGGAGAGGCTGACCGCGTAGATGCCGACGGCGAGGGTCGCCTTCGGCGTCCGCGCGAGGACGATCAGCGCCGCGCCGAGGAGGAGCGAAGCGAAGAAGGCCCACTCGTGGGAAACGCCGCGCAGTTTCGGCTTGACCAGCGCGATCGCATCGGCGGTCGCCTCTTTGGCCGCGGTCGCCCGCTCGCCGACCGCCTCTTTGGCGGCGCTGGCGCGGTCGCCCATCGCGTCTTTGGCCGCCTGGGCGCGGTCGCCCATCGCGTCGCGGGCGGCAGTCGCGCGCCCACCCATCCGTTCTGCGCCCCTGCGCAGGTCCTCCATGTTCCAGAGGGTACCCCGCCGACGGCCCCAGCACACGGAGAACCCGAATGCCGAGTTTGGGGAGTTGACACAATATGTAGAGAGATTCGTGGCTTTCGGAACCGCCTAATTGCGCCTTCCGTCACTTTTTCCGTCTGCCCTTTCGGCGATCCTGCGTAGTTACCGCTGAAAGCCCGCCCGAGAGGAGTTTTTTGATGTCCAAGACCGCCGTTGCCAGTCCCGAAAACGGTCTGCAGGGCCTCTCGATCGAACGTAGATATTCGAGCCCCGGCGTGCATCCTTTCGACCAGATCGAGTGGGAGATCCGCGACGCGGTGATCGGCAATCCGGAGAGCCCGGCCTTCGAGCAGCGCGGGGTCGAGTTCCCGAAGAGCTGGTCGCAGAACGCGACCAACATCGTCGCCCAGAAGTACTTCCGCGGCAAGCTCGGCAGCCCCGAGCGGGAGAGCTCGGTCAAACAGATGATCGGGCGGGTCGCCGGGACGATTGCGAACTGGGGCCGCGAGCTCGGCTACTTCGCCGGCGAAGACGACGCCGACGCCTTCGAGATGGAGCTGACCGCGATCCTGCTGAACCAGAAGGCGGCCTTCAACTCGCCGGTCTGGTTCAACGTCGGCTTCGAGGAGCACCCGCAGTGCTCGGCCTGCTTCATCTTGAGCGTCGAGGACACGATCGAGTCGATCCTCGACTGGAACACGAAGGAGGGGATGATCTTCCGCGGCGGCTCGGGCTCCGGGATCAACCTCTCCAACATCCGCGGCTCGGTCGAGCACCTCTCCAAGGGCGGCCTCGCCTCCGGCCCGGTCAGCTTCATGCGCGGCGCCGACGCCTGGGCCGGGACGATCAAGTCGGGCGGCAAGACGCGGCGGGCGGCGAAGATGGTCGTCCTCGACGTCGACCACCCGGACATCGAGGACTTCATCTGGTGCAAGGCCAAAGAGGAGGAGAAGGCCGCCGCCCTGCGCGACGCCGGCTTCGACATGTCGATCGACGGCGAGGGCTTCACCTCGATCCAGTACCAGAACGCCAACAACTCGGTCCGGGTCACCGAGGAGTTCATGGAGGCGGTCGAGGCCGGCGAGGACTGGCACCTGACCGCCCGCACCGACGGCTCCTCGGTGAAGACCCTCGACGCCCGCGAGCTGATGAACCAGATCGCCGACGCCGCCTGGCGCTGCGCCGACCCGGGCGTCCAGTACGACACCACGATCAACCGCTGGCACACCTGCCCGGAGTCGGGCCGGATCAACGCCTCCAACCCCTGCAGCGAGTACATGCACGTCGACAACTCGGCCTGCAACCTCGCCTCGATCAACCTGATGAAATTTCGCCGCGAGGACGGCAGCTTCGACGCCGAGGACTTCGCGCACACGGTCGACGTCGTCTTCCTCGCCCAGGAGATCGTCGTCGGGCCGTCGAGCTACCCGACCGAGGAGATCGGCGACAACGCCCGGCGCTTCCGCCAGCTCGGCCTCGGCTACGCCAACCTCGGCGCCCTGCTGATGTCAGACGGCCTCCCCTACGACTCCGACGCGGGCCGCAACGTCGCCGCCGCGATCACCTCGCTGATGACCGGCCGCGCCTACCGCCAGTCGGCGCTGATCGCCGCCGGGGCGACCGGGCCCTACGAGGAGTACGCGAAGAACCGCGAGCCCCACAACGGCGTCATGCGGATGCACCGCGACGCCGCCTACGAAGTCGACGGCACCGGGATCAAGGGCGACCTGCTCGAGGCCTCCCAGCGGGCCTGGGACGAAGCGGTCGAGCTCGGCGAGGAGCACGGCTACCGCAACGCGCAGGCCACGGTCCTTGCCCCGACCGGGACGATCAGCTTCCTGATGGACTGCGACACGACCGGGATCGAGCCCGACTTCTCGCTGGTCAAGTTCAAGGAGCTGGTCGGCGGCGGGCAGATGACGATCGCCAACCGCTCGGTGCCGCTGGCCCTGCAGGCGCTCGGCTACTCGGAGACCGAGATCGACCAGATCGAGGCCTACATCAAGGAGAACAACAAGATCGTCGGCGCCCCGGGCCTGAAGGACGAGCACCTGCCGGTCTTCGACGTCGCGGTCGGCGAGCGGGCGATCAGCCACACCGGCCACATCGACATGATGGCGGCGACGCAGCCGTTCCTCTCCGGGGCGATCTCGAAGACGGTGAACATGCCGCAGTCGGCCACGGTCGAGGACATCGCCGACGCCTACACCCGCGGCTGGAAGGGCGGCCTCAAGGCGCTCGCCATCTACCGCGACGGCTCGAAGACGGCGCAGGCGCTGCGCACCGACGCCCAGGAGGAAAAGGGCGCCGAGGCCGAAGTGCAGATGGCCGAGCCGGTCCGCAAGAAGATGCCGCGCGAGCGCGAATCGATCACCCACAAGTTCTCGATCGCCGGCCACGAGGGCTACATCACCGCCGGCAAGTACGAGGACGGCTCGGTCGGCGAGATCTTCCTCACCGACATCGGCAAGGAGGGCTCGACGATGCGGGGGCTGATGAACGCCTTCGCGACGGCGATCTCGCTGGGGCTGCAGTACGGCGTCCCGCTCGAAGACTTCGTGCGCAAGTTCAGCTACATGCGCTTCGAGCCAGAGGGCATCACCGGCAACCCGGAGATCCCCTTCGCCAAATCGCTGCCCGACTACATCATGCGCTGGGTCGCCAGCCGCTTCATCGACGACGTCGAGACGCTCGAGGAACTGGGAATCATGACCCAGGACGTGCGGGCGAAGAAGGATGCCGAGACCTCGCAGCTGGCGATCGGCCTGACCGGCGACACCGCCGGCCCCGCCAACGGCAACAGCCACTCGAACGGAGGCAACGGCAACGGTGGCGCGACCGCGAAGGCGGGCACCCCGGTCGCACCAACCGCGGCGATGACCGAAACCCCCCCGGTCCGCCCGGCGAAGATGCACGGCCTCGACCTCGGCCCGGCCTGCGAGCAGTGCGGCGGGATGATGCAGCGGACGGGCAGTTGCTACACGTGTTCCTCCTGCGGCAACAACACCGGCTGCGGCTGAGGGCGTAGGGCACGGCGCATGGACGCACCCGCGGCTGCGCGCCGTGCAGAGCACTGTCGCTCCGGCGCGTGCACGCCCATGCTTGGCCCTACACCCTCAGGGCGTTAGAAATCGATCCCACGGTTGTTGAGCCACTCGGCTAACGGCTCGGGGGGACTTCCTTCGAAGGCCAGGCGGACGCCCTCGCGGAGGACGTGGTCGCCGTTGTCGGCCTGGCCGGGGTTGGTGGCAAGCCAGAAGGCGGCCGCGGCGGCGGCGAGGGCGGCGGGGTCGTCGCCCTCGGGGTCGATCCCCTGGACGGTGCTGAGCAGCACCCCCTTCAGGTCCTCGGCGGCGGTGGCCGGCCGGTCGTCGTCCTCGAAGCTCTCGAAGAAGCCGATCACAGCGGTGTCGCCGCCCTCCGGGTCGACGATTGCCGTCGCCTCGCGCACGGCTTCGGAGATCGTCGGGATCGTTTCGCGGTTGCCCGGCTTCATTGGAGACCTCCCTACCCGCCCGCCGACGGGACGAAAACGGGCCTATATAGATCGAAATCGTCCCGTCGGTTGTTAGTTGAGGACGACGGTTGCGTCGTGCCTTGGCGTCTCGGTGATGGCGCGGCGGTAGGGGCGCTCTGACTTCGGGTTGGCCGGGGTGACCTCGTAGCGGCGGACCAGCTCGCGGAGGACAACGGCCATCTCGAACTGGGCGAAGGCGGCGCCAAGGCAGCGGCGGACGCCGCCGCCGAAGGGGATCCAGGTGTAGGTACCGGGCGGGTTGTCGAGGAACCGCTCCGGCAGGAAGCGGTCGGGCTCGGGATAGACCTGCGGGTCGCGGTGGATCAGGTGGATGCTGGGGACGACGCGGGCGCCGGCCGGCAGCTCATAGCCACCGAGCTCGACCGGCTCGGTCAGCTTGCGGATGACGACGACGATCACCGGCCGCAGCCGCAGCGTCTCCTGCACCGTCGCGGTCAGGTAGGCGTCCTCGCCCGTCTCGGCCTCCACTCGCAGGCGCTCCAGCTTCTCGGGGTGGCGGGTGAGGCGCTCCATCGCCCAGGAGAGCGCGGTGGCGGTCGTCTCGTGGCCGGCGACCAGCAGGGTCAGCAGCTCGTCGCGGATCTCGGCGTCGCTCATCGGGCTGCCGTCCTCGTGGCGTGCCTGCACCAGCATCGAGAGGACGTCGTCGCGCTCGGCCAGGTCCTCGGCGGCGCGGCGCTCGGCGATCTCGGCCGCCAGCAGCTGGTCGACCCGCTCGACCCGGCGGCGGAAGGCGGGGACGCCGTTGATGCGGTCGGGGCCGATCAGCAGGATCGGCAGCAGCACCTTCGGGTCGGTGGTGAGGTCGAGGAACTCGCGCAGGGCGTCGCGCAGCGGCGCCATCCGCTCGCCGCCGTGGACGCCGAAGACGGTCTCGAGGACGATCTCCAGCGTGATCGCCTGCATCCGCGGTCGCAGCTTGCAGGGGACGCCGGTCGGCCAGCTCTCGATCTCGCGGGCGGCGATCGCCGTCATCTTCTCGCCGTAGGCCTGCATCCGCTCGCCGTGGAAGGGCGGCAGCAGCAGCTTGCGCTGGGTGATGTGCTTCTTCTCGTCGAGGACCAGCACCGAGTTGTCGCCGAGCACCGGCCGCAGAATCTGATTGCCCTCGCCGGCATGGAACACGCGCGGGTCGCCGGTGAAGACCTGCTTGACCAGCTCGGGATCGGAGATCACCACCCAGTCGCCCTCGTAGGCGATCTTCAGGGTGAACATGCGGCCGAAGCGAGCTCGGCTCTGCTCCAGCAGCCACTGCGCTTTGCGCGACCAGATCGCCGTCTGCGGGACCCGGCCCATCCGCGGCCCCGGCGGCAGCCCCTTGACCGGCGCCGAGCCGTGCCCGTTGACCGAAGCCGCAGCGGTGGCGGTCGCCTCCATGGAGCCAAACCTACCCGTGCCTGCGCCCGCGCATGTGTGACGTTCGCTACGGGATAGCCTGCGCCGGTGTCCGACCTGCCGCGCCTCCCCGTTGCCGCCGAGCACCGCGTCGTCAAGTTCCTGTGCGGACTGTCGCCGGGGCTGCAGCGGCTGCTGTTCGGGCGCCCACCGGAACTGGGCGGGCAGCGGCTCGCCTCCGACATCCAGACGCTGCTGTGGTTGGACCGGCTCGTCGGCGACGACGACTCGGCGGAGCGCAAGTCGGTGGAGGAGACGCGGGCCGAGCGGCTGAAGGAGGCGCGGATCGTCGCCCACCGGCCTCCGATCTCGATGGCGCGAGTCGAGGAGGTCGCAATCCCGGGGCCGGCCGGGACGATGGGCGCGCGGCTCTACGCGCCCGTCGCAACCAGCGAGCCGTCGCCGCTGCTCGTCTACTTCCACGGCGGCGGCTGGGTGATCGGTGGGCTCGAGACCCACGACGACCCCTGCCGCTTCCTCGCCGCCCATTCCGGCGCCCGCATCCTCTCGGTCGACTACCGGCTGGCGCCCGAGCATCCCTTCCCTGCCGCGGCCGAAGACGCCGATGCCGCCTACGAGTGGGCGGCGGCCGACCCGGAGCGGCTCGGTGCCGATCCCGGCCGCATCGGCGTCGGCGGCGACAGCGCCGGCGCCAACCTCGCCGCGGCAGCCTGCTTGACGGCGCGCGACCGCGGCCTGCCGCTGCCGGCGATGCAGCTGCTGATCTACCCGGTCACCGAAACCGCCGGCACCGCCCGCTCGCGCCGGACCTTCGGCGAGGGCTTCATGCTCACCCGCGCCGACATGGACTGGTTCGAGCGCCACTACCTGCCGCCGGGGGCCGATCGCGACGACCCGCGCGTCGCCCTGCTGGGCGCCCCGGACCTGAGCGGCCTGCCCCCCGCCTACGTCGCCACCGCGGGCTTCGACCCGCTTCGCGACGAGGGCGAGGCTTTCGCGGCGCGCCTGCGCGAAGCCGGCGTCCCGGTAGCCCTGCGCCGCCACCCGGGCCTCATCCACACCTTCCTCAACCTGACCGCGATCTGCCCCGCCGCCCGCGAGGCAGTGCTCGAAGCGGCAGGCGCCTTGAGGATGGTCCTTGCGCCCGCGGGAGCGGCGAGCTGAGTTACTCGTATTGCAATGACTGCAGCACGTTCAGCCGCGACGCCCGGCCCGCCGGCCAGATCGCGGCGATGACGCCGACGACCGCGGCGAAGACGAGGAGCAGGGCCAGTGAGCCGACCGGGTAGGAGAGGGTGAAGCCTTCGTCCTTCAGCGGCTGTGCGATCAGGGTTGCGAAGACGATCCCGAGGACCATGCCGAGGATCGCCCCGATAAGCGCCGTGATCACCGCCTCGTAGCGGACCATCGTCCGCACCTGACGCCGCGACATCCCGATCGCCCGCAGCATCCCCAGCTCCCGGGTGCGTTCGTGGATCGAGAGCGCCAGCGTGTTGGCGATGCCGAAGATCGAGATCAGGATCGCGAAGGCGAGCAGCGCGTAGACGAGTTTGACCAGCCCCTCGATCTGCTTTTCGCGCTCTTCCTTCAGTTCCCCCTGGTTCAGCACTTCGGTCACCGGGAAGAGCCTTTCCGAGCCGACCGTCAGCAGCGCTTGGACTTTCGCTTCGTCGGCCCCTTCTTCGACCTCGACGAAGTCGAAGAGGTCCTGCGTCTGGGCGAACTCGCGGGCCATCACGCCCTGGGTGACGAGAACGCTGCCGAGCACGCCGATCTTCGATTCGAACTCGCCGACGACGCGGAAACGGGGCCGTGCCCGCGTCTGCGTCAGCAGCTGGAACGTGTCGCCGAGGGAGAGGTTGTGCGAGCTTGCGAAGTCGTCGGAGACGATCGCCTCGTGGTCGCGGAGGTCGCGTAGCGCGCTCGGTCCGCCCTGCTTCCATTCGATGTTGAGGGTCTCGCCGATTTCCCGGGTCGGGGCGTTGACCTGGACGGTCCCGCCCGGTGCACCGCCTTCGACGACCTTCGCCTGGGCGCCGCGGATCGTCGAGACCAGCTTCACGCCCGGCACTCTGCGCGCCGCCGCCGCGGCCCCGTTGGGGATCGGCGAGAAGCCGTCGCTGTTCTGGATCACCAGCCCGCCGGCGAAGTTTTCGTCGACGACCTGGGCGACCGTGCTCTTCAACCCGGCGGCGAAGACGGTGACGAAGGCGACCAGGGCCAGCCCGATCATCAGCGCCGCCGCGGTGATCGCGGTGCGGCCGGGGTTGCGCTGCGCGTTCTCGCGGGCGAGGCGGCCGGTCAGCCGTCGCAGCCGCTCCAGCGGCCAGCCGGCGACGGTCGCCAGCGGCGGCACCAGGCGCGGGCTGAAGATCGAGACGGCGAAGACGACGGCGACCGCGCCGCCGCCCATCAGGCCGGCGCGGGTCCCGGCCGAGCCGCTACCGAGCAGGCCGTAGAGGACCATCGCCAGCCCGGCGGCGACGAGCAGGACCGAGAGTGCCAGGTAGGCGAGCCGGCGGCGGCGGGACGGCTCGGGGCTGAAGGCGTGCAGAGCGGCGATCGGCGGCACCCGGGTCGAGCGCAGCGCCGGCACCAGCGAGGAGACGAGGGTGACCGCCAGGCCGACGACGAGGCCGACAATCACCGTCCGCGACTCGAGCTGGAGGCTGGTCGTCGGCAGTTCGAGGCCGAAGGCCTTGAACAGCGCCTCGATCGCCGCAGCGATGACGAAGCCGGCGGCGATCCCGACCAGCGCCCCGATCAGCCCGATCGCCCCCGCTTCGGCCATCACCGTGGTGAGGATCTGGCGGCGCGAGGCGCCGAGCGTCCGCAGCATCCCGAATTCGCTGACCCGCTGGGCGACCGTGATCGAGAAGGTGTTGAAGATCAGGAAGGAGCCGACGAAGACGGCGATGAAGCCGAAGACGAGCAGGAAGGTCTGCAGGAAGCCGAGACTTTCGCGGATTTCCTTGGAGGCGCGATCCGCTTTTTCCGTCGCGGTCTCGACTCTCACCCCGCCCGGCATCTCGGCCGCGATCCGCCGTTTCAGCACGGTCGGCGAGACGCCCTTGTCGGCGGCGACCGAGATCTGGTCGAAGCGGCCGCGCTTGTGGGTGAGGCGCTGGGCGACCGGCAGCGTCACCTGGGCGATGCTGGCGCCCCCGAACGAGGCGCTGCCGAGCTTGGTGATGCCGACAAGGCGGAACTGCTGCGCCGTCCCCTGCCCGATCAGCTCGATCGTGTCGCCCAGGCTCAGGTCGCTGCTTTCCGCCGCCCCCAGGTCGATCGAGGCTTCCCGCGGGCCGCGCGGTTTACGCCCTTCGACGTAGTTGAGGGACTCGAGCCCGTCGGGCAGGGTCGAGGAGATGAACTTGGGGGCGAATTTGTTGCCGATCTTTTCGCCGTCTTCGCTGAAGAAGCCGCCGGGCGTGAAGATCGCCCCGGCCGCCAGCTCCACCCCGCGGGTCTTCTGCACCCGCGGCAGCAGCGAAGCGCTGATCGCCGGCGTTTCACCGTTTTCCTGCTTGACCGGGTTCTGAGCAGTGATGACGACGCTGGTCCCGCTCAGCGACTCGTTGAAGATTTCGTCGAAGGCGGCGAAGATCGTGTCGGTGAGGATGTAGGAGCCGGCGACGAAGGCGACGCCGAGGACGACGGCGAACGTCGTCGCCAGCGCCCGCACCTTGCGCGCCCAGAGGCTCTTGAGGCCGAGGCTAGTCAAGCCGCTTCTGCAGCTCGATCACTTCGTCCGCCGAGCCGGGGACGGCGTCGCTGACGATCTTCCCGTCCTGGAGGGTGATCAGGCGGTCGGCGTGGGCGGCGGCGACCGGGTCGTGGGTGACCATCACCACCGTCTGCCCGAACTCGTCGACGGCCCCGCGCAGCAGCCGCAGCACGTCCTCGCTCGCCTTCGAGTCGAGGTTGCCGGTCGGCTCGTCGGCGAAGACGACGGCGGGCTTGCTGACCAGGGCGCGGGCGACGGCGACCCGCTGCTGCTGGCCGCCGGAGAGCTCGGCCGGGCGGTGGGTGCGGCGGTTCTCGAGCCCGACCCTGCGGACGAGGGTGTCGACCCACTCCCGGTCGGGCTTGCGGCCGGCGATCGAGAGCGGCAGCACCAGGTTCTCCTCGGCGGTGAGGACCGGGATCAGGTTGAAGAACTGGAAGACGAAGCCGAGCTTGTCGCGGCGCAGCTGGGTCAGCTTCGCGTCGTCGAGCGCGGTGATGTCGACGCCGTCGAGCTCGACCGAGCCGAAGGTCGGTTTGTCGAGGCCGGCGAGGATGTGCATCAGCGTCGACTTGCCCGAGCCCGAAGGGCCCATGATCGCGGTGAAGCGGTCGCGGTCGAAGTCGGTGCTGACCCCGGCGAGGGCATCGACCGCCGCGTCCCCCTCGCCGTAGCGGCGGTGGAGATCGGTGGCGACGACAACTGGTCCGTTGACGCTCACTGCGCGCACGGTATCGAGATGGGTAACTAAGGTGCGCCCGTGGCCCTCGCCGACCGCTTCGACGGACTGCTGATCGACCTCGACGGGGTGGTCTGGATCGGCCGCGAGCCGGTTCCGGGCTCGGTCGAGGCGCTGCGGGCGCTGCTCGAGGCCGGCAAGCGGATCGTCTTCGTCACCAACAACCCCGGCCGGCTGCCCGAGGCCTACGCGGAGCGGCTGCTGGGGCTGGGGATTGCGGTCGGCCCCGAGCAGATCGTCACCGCCGGGGTGACCGTGGCGCGGCTGGCCGGCGAAGCTGCCGGTGAGGGCGGCAGCGCCTTCGTGCTCGGCGATTCGCCGCTGAAGGAGATGGTGGCGGCGGCGGGGCCGCGGCTGCTGGAGGGCGAGGAGGCGGAGGGGGCCGACGTGGTCGTCGTCTCCGGCCACCGGGGCTTCGACTACGACGAGCTGCGGACCGCGAAGTTCGCGCTCGACCGCGGCGCCCGCCTCCTCGCCACCAGCCACGACCCGACGATGCCCTTCCCGGGCGGCGAGCTGCCGGGGACGGGAGCGGTGCTTGCCGCGGTCGAAGTCGCCTCCGGCAAGCGGGCGACGATCGCCGGCAAGCCCGAGCGCCACCTGTTCGAGATGGCGATCGAGACGATCCGTGGTTCCTTGCGGACAGATGCCGTCGGAAAGGAACAACGCGATGAGCGGCTGGCGATGGTCGGCGATCGGATCAGCTCCGACATCGACGGCGGCCGCGCCGCCGGCCTCGAGACCGTGCTCGTCCTCAGCGGCACCACCTCGCGCGCGGAAGCCGAAGCGGCAGATCCGCCGCCCGACCACATGGTCGACGACCTCGCCGCGCTGCTGAAGTGAGCGCCGATGCATCCGCGGGGAGCGGGCATGAGCGGCCGGGGCTGAGCTTCGCGGGCGTCTTCGCGGTCACCTTCCTGGGCCTGATCGCCGTCGGCTCGGTGCTGCCGGTGCTGCCGCGCTACGTGCGCGGTCCGCTCGACTCCTCGGACCTCGCGGTCGGGGTCGTGATCGGCTCGTACGCGATCACCGGTCTGCTGCTGCGGCCGGTCGCCGGGCGGCTCGCCGACACCCGCGGGCGCCGGCCGACGGTGCTGGTCGGGGCGCTGCTGGTCTCGCTCAGCGGCCTCCTCTACCTCCCCCACCTCGGCATCCCCGGCCTGATCGGCGCCCGCCTCGTCCTCGGCGCCGGCGAGGGCGCCCTCTACACCGCCGGCTCGGCCTGGATCGTCGACATGGCTCCGGCGGCGCGGCGCGGGCGCATCCTCGGCCTCTACGGGCTGGCGGTCTGGGGCGGGCTCAGCGTCGGGCCGCTGCTCGGGGAGATCCTGCTGCACGCCACGAGCTACGCGACCGTCTGGATCTGCGCCGCGGTGCTGCCACTGGTCGGGGCGGCGATCGCCTTCCGTGTCCCCGACCCGTTCCAGCCGCTGGCCCATGCCGAGCCGCACCCGCTGATCGCCCCGGAGGCGGTGCGGCCCGGCTTCGCGGTCGCCCTCGCCTCGGTCGGCTACGCGACCCTCGCCGCCTTCATCGTCCTCCTGCTCGAATCCCGTGGGGTCGGCCACGGCGCCACCGTCTTCGCCGCCTTCGCGGCGATGATCGTCCTGGCGCGGCTCCTCGCCGGCCACCTCCCCGACCGCTACGGCCCCGCCCCGGTCGCGATCGGCGCCGTCCTGATCGAGGCCGGCGGGCTGCTGCTGATCGCCCTCTCCCACAGCCTGGTGGCGGCGATGGTCGGCGGGATGGCTATGGGCGGCGGCTTCTCCCTCCTCAATCCCTCCCTGATGCTGATCGCGGTCGGCCGCGTCTCCGAGGCGGCGCGCGGGGCGGCGATGGGCACCTACACCGCCTTCTTCGACGCGGGCGTCGGGATCGGCGCGCCGCTGGCCGGCCTCGCCGCCGCCCTGACCAGCTACGAGGGCGCCTTCGTCCTCGCCGCCGCGGTCGCCGTCTGCTCGGCGCTGCTGATCGCGGCGACGCTGCGGCGCGAGCACCACCCGCCGCCGCAGGGCAGCGTCAGCGCTCGCTGATCAGCAGCGTCTGCAGCGCCCGCCCGATCCGGCCGCCCTCGTCGAAGAGCGTCGACTCGGCGGTTCCGACCCCGTTTGCCCGCGGCAGGGTCGCCGCGTCGACGCCGATCCACTCCCCCTTCGGCATCCGCTCGAGGTGGACGCTGAGGTCGACGTTGATGAAGAGGAAGCGGCGGAAGTCGAGTGCGGCGCTGATCCCGTTGCCGACGTCGGCGGCGATCAGGGTCCGCTGCAACGGCGTCGGCTCCTCTCCCGCCACCAGCGCCTGGCGCATCCGCAGCCAGGCGGTGGCCGGCCCGGGCTCGAGGAAGCTGCCGGCGACGAAGCGCATCTCCATCGCCGAGTGGTAGCCGTGCTCCTGCCCGGTCGGGAAGAACTCGGCAGGCTTCCCCTTCTCGGGCAGGGGCGGCGGCTGGCTGGCGATCAGCGCCTCCCCCGGCAGCTCCAGCCTGGCGGTGCGGAGCAGCCACCCGCGGGCCCGCATCAGCACCTCGCCCTCGGCGTCGCTCAGCTCCGCCTCCAGCATCTGCACCCGCCGCCCCGGGCGCGCCACCCGCGCCTGCGCCCGCACCGGCCCGATCGGGACCGAGCGCAGGATCTCGAAGGTGACCCGCCCGGCCTGGAAGCCCTCGGCCTCCGGCAGCGCCTCCATCGCGTAGCCGAGCAGGGCGGCCGGCGGCCCCGCATGCTGCGCCCCCGGGTCCCATGGCCCCCGGGTCAGCTCGGTCGCGCGGAAGAGGTCCCCGTCGCGCTCGTAGAAGCCGTCGAACACCCGGCGCATCGTATGGGCAGGCCCCACCTGATCGCGCCTCGCGCGTCACCGGCTCGTAATACCCGGGGCGTACTCTCTAAACAAGCGAGAAAAGGAGCGAGATGACGACGAAAGTCCAGAAAAGCGAGCAGGAGTGGCGCGAGCAGCTGACGCCCGAGCAGTTCGAGGTCACCCGCAAGGCCGGCACCGAGCGCGCATTCACCGGGCCCTACGTGGACGAGAAGGCCGAGGGCATGTACCGCTGCGTCTGCTGCGGCACCGAGCTCTTCTCCTCGGACACGAAGTTCGATTCCGGCACCGGCTGGCCCAGCTTCACCGAGCCCGCCAACCTCGAGCACGTCGAGCTGCGTCCGGACAACAGCCTCTTCATGCGCCGCACCGAGGTCGTCTGCAAGCACTGCGACGCCCACCTCGGCCACGTCTTCGACGACGGCCCGGCCGACAAAGGCGGCCAGCGCTACTGCATCAACGGCTGCGCCCTGACGCTGGATAAGAAATAAAACGGCGACGGGACGAAAACGGGCCCATATAAACCGAAATCGTCCCGTCGGTCTTAGAGCGCGCCGCCGCCGGCGCCGAGGTAGCTGAAGCGGACCGCGAGCGCGACCGCCTCGGTGCGGGTGTCGACCTCGAGCTTGGCGATCGCGTTGCGCACATGGGTGTGCACGGTCGCCGGGCTCAGCTGCAGGCGGTCGGCGATTTCTTTGACCCGCAGCCCCTCAGCCAGCAGCTCGAGGATCTGGCGCTCGCGAGGCGAGAGGTCGAGCAGTTTCTCGACCTCGGAGGGCTTGCCGCCGGCGAAGTCGCCGCCGAGGAAGGTGCCGCCCTGGGTCACCGCTTTGACCGCCTTGGCTATGTCCTCCGCCGGAGCCGACTTCAGCACGTAGCCGGAGGCGCCTGCCCGGAGCGCGAGCGCCAGCAGGTCGGGCTGGGCGTGGGCGGTGAAGATGATGACTTTGGTCCGCGGCCGGACCTTGAGAACCTCCTTGGTCGCCTCGATCCCGTCGCGCTTGGGCAGCTCGACGTCGATGATGAGGACGTCGGGTTCCAGTTCCTTGACGACGTCGACCACGTCGCGGCCGTTGGCCGCCTCGCCGACGATTTCGACGATGTTCGAGTTCAGCATCCGCGCTTTGATCGCGTCGCGGACGATCTCGTGGTCGTCGCAGAGGACGACCCGCCTCGCTTCCCTTACTCCCGTGCTCATGACAGCCCTGGTTCCGCGCTGCTCATTGAGCGGGGATTCTTTCAGGCGCTCCGTACCGATGCAAAGTTTTAGGTAGCGTGAAACTCCCGTCGCTCTCCTGGCGGTTCTCGATCAGGGCGATGATCGTGCGCCCGACGGCGCAGGCGGTGCCGTTCAGCGTGTGCACGGCCGTGGCCGCCGCGCCCTCCTGCGGCCGGTAGCGGGCGCCGAGCCGGCGGGCCTGGTAATCGGTCGTGTTCGAGCAGGAGGTGAGCTCGCGGAAGCGGCCCTGGCTCGGGATCCAGGCCTCGCAGTCGTACTTCTTCGCCGCCGGGGCGCCGAGGTCGCCGACGGCGACGTTGACGACCCGGTAGGGGATCTCGAGCTCGCCGAGGATCCGCTCCTCGATCGCCAGCAGCCGTTCGTGCTCGTCGCTCGAGGCGCTCGGCTCGACGAACGAGAACATCTCGACCTTGTCGAACTGGTGGACGCGGAAGATGCCGCGGGTGTCGCGGCCGGCGGCGCCGGCCTCGCGGCGGAAGCAGGTCGAGAAGGCGCAGTAGCGGAGCGGCAGCGCGTCGGCGTCGAGGATCTCGTTCGCGTGCAGACCCGCGAGGCCGACCTCGGAGGTGCCGGTGAGGAAGAGCTCGTCCTTGGGGATCTCGTAGATCTGGTCGCGGGCCTCGGGCAGGAAGCCGGTCCCCTCCAGCGCCTCTTCGCGGACCAGGACCGGCGGCACCACCGGCTCGTGGCCCTCGGTGCGGACCGTCTCGATCGCGAAGCGGACCAGGGCCAGCTCCAGCAGGACCAGGTCGCCCTTCAGGTAGGCGAAGCGCGAGCCGGAGAGCTCGGCCGCCTTCTCGATCTCGATCAGGCCGAGCTCGGTGCCGATCTCGAGGTGGTCGCGGGGCTCGAAGTCGAACCGCGGGCGCTCGCCGACCTCGCGGATCACGACGGCGTCCTCCTCGGTCATCCCTTCCGGAGCGTCGGGGTCGGGGAGGTTCGGCAGGGTCAGCGCCAGCTCGTCGAGCTTGGCCTCGACCTGCTCGAGCTCCTCTTTCCCGGACTCGATCCGCTCCTTCAGCCCCTGCACCGTCGCCATCAGCTCCTCGGCGTCTTCTCCCGCCTGCTTGCGCTCGCCGATCTGCTTGGAGAGGGCCTTGCGCTCGGCCTGAGCGTTCTCGACCTCGGGCAGCAGCTCGCGGCGCCGCGCGTCGAGGCCGAGCAGCTCGTCGACCTGCTCGGCCGCCCCCCGTCGTGCCAACGCAGCTTTGACCCGCTCGGGATCGGAGCGGATCGCCTTCAGGTCCAGCATGGCGCCCGCCGGGCTAGGGCGATTCCTGGCCGGGTCGCGGCGAGGATTCGGCGTCTTCGCCCGCGTACTTGGCGACGAACTTGGCGACTTCTTCGGCTTCTTCGCCGACGACGATGTTCTGGGGCATGATCGCGCCCGAGAAGCCGCCGTTCTGGATCGCGTAGAGAGCATCTTCGTAGGTCTCTTCGCGCCCGTTGAGGTTCGGGCCCTGGGTGCGCTGGCCGCGGTTGCCGCTGCCCTGGGTGCCGGCCGCGCTCAGCGTGTGGCAGCCCGAGCAGTGGGTGGCGAAGAGCTCGGCGCCTTCGTAGTTGGGGTCGTCCTTGGAGAGCCCGACCTTTTCGGAGCCGAAGGAGCCGCAGGCGGTGAGCCCGAGGGCGACGGCGAGAAGGGCGACGATGGCCAGTGCGGAACGCATGCGGCGGGCATCATATTGTCTAGCGCCGATCCAGCTCTCTGACGATGCCGCCGCCCGATCCAGCCAGCTTCCGCGCCGCCATGGCAGGGCTGCCGACCGGGGTCACGGTCGTCACCGCGGACGGGTCCGACGGACCGGCCGGAGCGACCGTCAACGCCGTCTCCTCCCTCTCGATCGAGCCGATGATGATGCTCGCCTGCCTCGACCGCGGCTCCCGCACCCTGCTTGCCGTCCAGGCCGCCGACTGCTTCGGCATCAGCGTCCTCCACGCCGGCCAGGAGCCGATCGCGCGCGCCTTCGCCACCAAGGCCCCGGTGGCCGAGAAGTGGTCCGGCGTCGCCTGGTCAGACCGCGACGGCATCCCCGCCGTCGACGACGCCCTGATCTTCATCGCCTGCGACCTCCGCGACGTCCTCGCCGCCGGCGACCACGTAATCGTCACCGGCGAAGTCCGGGCCCTCGAGGTGCGAGAGGGCGATCCGTTGGTTTTCCACGCCAGCGAATACCGCCCGCTTACTTAGGGCGCAGAGATTCCAGAGTGCAATTGACTATCTATATGAGAGTGAATTGCACTCTGAGAAAATGAATCGATGACCGAGACGTTCCAAGAACCCGGGTGGTTCACGAAGAACGTCTTCAACCGAATCGTCGCGGGCGCGACGAAGTTGGGGCTCAGCGTCTCCGGCTCGCGAGTGCTGGAAGTGAAGGGACGGAAGAGCGGTGAGTGGCGGCGGACGCCGGTCAACCTGCTCGAGTTCGAGGGGGCGCGGTACCTCGTTGCGCCACGGGGGAACACGCAGTGGGTCCGAAACATGCGGGTCAGCGGCGGTGGCCGGCTGGTGCTCGGCCGGCGGATCGAGGAGTTCAGGGCGAGAGAGGTGCCGGAGGACGAGCGGGTGCCGCTCCTGCGCGCCTACCTCGAGAAGTGGAAGTGGGAGGTCGGCGCCTTCTTCGACGGCGTCGGTCCCGACTCATCCGACGACGAGCTGCGCCGCATCGCCCCCGACCACCCGGCGTTCCGGATCGACTGAGCGCCACGTCAATCGCAGCCGGTCGCGAACGCGAGGGCGCGACAGACTTCGTGCATCCGGGGGCCGGACAGGGTCGTGATCGGCTCCGTGAGAAGAGCGGTCGGAATGGTCTTGAGGTTGTCGAGATTGACAGCGCACTCGCGCGGGACCCCGTCCTCTGAGCCGAGCCGAACCTCGATCGGTATGTCCCGGATCCTCGTCGTCAGGAAAGCCACGACCGCTCGCCGCATGGCCGGGATCGCCTCTTCTCGCGTGAGTACGAGAGCGGGGCGGCGCTTTTCCTCCGGCAGCTCGATCCAGCAGATGTCGCCGCGCCTCACCATGGCTCTTCTTCGACCGCTTCCCGCGCGTTCGCTTCTGCCATTTTCATCTCCTCCTCAGTGGGCGGAATGCGTTCGTAGCCTTCGATGATCTCTCGGGTTATTCGATCCCGCTCCTCGTCACGGAGGTAGTTCTCGATGGCGTCCCGGATCAGCGATGACCGTGACTTGCCCTCCCTTGCGGCACGCTCATCGAGTCGCCGCAGCAAGTCCGTCGTCAGTTGCACCAGCGTTTGGGTGCGGGGCATACGCCATATGGTATCCAATGGTCGAGTTGCGCCATGGGTAGATAAGCCTCGCCCAAGGCTTTTTCTCCCTCCTCTTGCGCCCTTCAAAGAGCCGAGATTGCGATTTCCCATCTGTGAGGTGGCAAATCGTCGGCTCGTTGGTTAGAGGCCGCTGGTCCCGGCCGCGCGCAGCGCCAGGAAGAAGATCACCCAACAGCTGACGGCCATGATGCCCATCTCGCGGCGGACTATCGCCAGGGCGAGGGCTTCCTGGTCGGCTTGGGGGAGGTTCTCGTAGTCGGTCTCCCCTACCTCGCGCCGGGCGGCGTCGGCTCTGGCGCCCTCGGCGATGAAGGAGACGAGGAGCGGGAGGATGCCGTAGAGGTAGTGGAGGCCTTGCTTCGGCTCGTGGTTGGTGACGACGAGGAGGCCGCCGAGGAGGGCCTGGACAAAGACCGATACCTGAGCCGTGCGAAGCAGGTACCAGAAGGGGATCGAGGGCCGGTCGCGGTACCAGGCGAGGCCGCCGACCACCCCGGCGGCCGCATTTAGCGCGATTAAGCAGACGCCGACGGCGATGTGGAGACCGACCATCTCTATATCCGCCCGAATGGGTCGGGATTCCGCTTGCTGATGCGGAAAATCACTATGTAGCAACATGTCACAAAGTCGGTATATAACAGGGAGGTACGGCGGTTAGCCGGGTAGCTGATCCCCAGGACCCGACCGCCGGCGCCAAACCCCACCTCCCCGTGCTGAAGAGCTACCTCCCGATCCTCGTCTTCGCCTTCCTCGGCCTCACGGTCGGCGGCGTCTTCGCGCTCGTCAACCACCTGGTCGGGCCAAAGAAGCCGCCGCGGTCGACCGCGGCGGGCAAGCGCCAGGGCGAGCCCTACGAGTCCGGGATCCCGGTCGAGCCGACGAAGGGGCTGCGCTTCGGCGTCACCTTCTACCTCGTCGCGATGCTCTTCATCCTCTTCGACATCGAGGTCGTCTTCCTCTACCCGATCGGGGTCATCCTCAAGGGCGCCGACAGCCTCCTCGTCCTCGGCGAGATGGTCACCTTCATCGTCCTCCTGCTGGTCGCCTTCGTCTACGTCTGGCGGAAGGGGGCCCTGGATTGGAGGTAGAGCGCCGTTCCCTGCGCGAGAAGCAAGTCGGCGCCCGCGACATGCTCCGCGGCGACCTCGAGGGCGAGGACCTCGAGCGCTACGTCGAAGAACGGGTCGTCACCACGACCTTCGCGAAAGTCCAGAACTGGGCCCGCGCCAACTCGATCTTCCCGCTCACCTTCGGCCTCGCCTGCTGCGCGATCGAGGCGCCGATCTCGATCGTCACCGCCCGCTACGACCTCGCCCGCTTCGGCGCCGAGGCGCTGCGCGCCTCGCCGCGCCAGGCCGACCTGATCATCCTCTCGGGCCGGGTCAGCATCAAAATGGCGCCGGTCGTCCGCCGCCTCTACGACCAGATGCTGGAGCCGAAGTGGGTGATGGCGATGGGCGCCTGCTCCTCCTCGGCGGGGATGTTCGCCAATTACGCCGTCGTCCAGGGCGCCGACAAGTTCATGCCGGTCGACATCTACGTGCCCGGCTGCCCGCCGCGGCCGGAGGCGGTCCTCTACGGCTTCACCAAGCTGCAGCGCAAGATCATCGGCAGCCCCGACCAGAGCTGGCGGCGGCGCTACGACGCCTACGGCACCGAGGAGTGGGCGCGCGGCGGCCCCCGCTCGGAACCGAGCCCGGAGGCCGCCAAGGCCTACGAGGAGGCGCGGCGCTCGGTCGAAGCGTTGCGCGAGGCCGGGGAGCCCTCCCTTGCCTGACGCTCCCGGACTCGAGCTGATCCGGGGGGAAATCGATCGCGACCACCCCGGTGCCGTCCTCGCCACCTCCTACGACCGCGCCCAGGCGGCGCTGATCGCCGACCCCGCCCAGATCCTCGACGTGCTCGACTGGCTCAAGGAGCAGCCCGGCCACCGCTACGACTTCCTCTCCAGCCTTCATGCAGCGGACTATCTGCCCAACCAACCCCGCTTCGGCGTCCACTACGAGCTGATCAACCGCGACCGAGTAGAGCGCATCCGCGTAAAAGCGATGCTCGAAGACGCGACTCCCGCGGGTGGCGCCGATTTGGGGGACCACCACTCGCCAAATGCGAGTGGTGGTGGTGCCAAATCGGGGTCAGGACCCGCGGGCCACGCGCCCGGTCTGCCGGAGATCGACTCCTGCGTAGAGCTCTTCCCCACCGCCAATGCCCAGGAGCGCGAAGTCTTCGACTTCTTCGGGATCGTCTTCCGCGGCCACCCGAACCTGACCCGGATCCTGCTGCCCGACGACTACGTCGGCTGGCCGCAGCGCCGCGACTTCCCGGTCGGCGGCGAGCCGGTCACCTTCACCTACTCGGAGCAGCGCTATGACTGAGCCGAACCGCGAGGCAGAAATGGGGATGAGCACCGACCTGCTCGAGACCCCGCCGGGTTCGGCGCTCGCCGAGTACGACGGTGCCGACGACCTCGACCGCGAGATCATGACCATCAACATCGGGCCGCACCACCCGGCGACCCACGGCGTGCTGCGCCTCGTCGTCGACCTCGAAGGCGAGCTGGTGCGGGAGCTGCGGCCGGTGATCGGCTACGTCCACACCGGGATCGAAAAGTCCTGCGAGGACAAGAGCTACTGGAAGGTCATCCCCTTCGTCGAGCGGATGGACTACGTCTCCTACTTCTTCCAGATGGAGGCCTACTGCGGCGCGGTCGAGCGGCTGATCGACCTCGAGATCCCGCCCCGCGCCAAGTACCTGCGCACCCTCTTCCTCGAGCTCAACCGGATCCACTCCCACCTCGTCTGGCTCGGCACCACCGCGCTCGACCTCGGCGCGATCTCGATGCTCTGGTACTGCTTCCGCGAGCGCGACAAGATCCTCGACCTCTTCGAGATGGCGACCGGGCAGCGGATGCACACCCGCTACTTCCAGGTCGGCGGCGTGATCGAGGACATCCCGCTCGGCTTCGAGGCCAAGTGCCGCGCCTTCGCCGAGGAAATGCCGATCCGGGTCGGCCAGTACCAGGACCTGCTCGACCGCAACGAGGTCTTCCTCTCGCGGACCAAAGGGACCGGGATCGTCTCCCGCGAGCGGCTGCTGGAGCTCGGCGTGACCGGGCCGCTGCTGCGCGCCGCCGGCGACCCCTGGGACCTGCGCAAGGCCTTCGACTACCTCGCCTATCCGGAGATGGACTTCAAGATCCCGGTCGGCACGGTAGGCGACAACTACGACCGCTACCGGGTGCGGGTGGCGGAGATGGTCGAGTCGGCGCGGATCGTCGAGCAGTGCCTCGACGCCCTCCCTGAAGGCCCCTTCATCGCCGACGACCGCAAGTACGTGCTGCCGCCGCGCTCGGAGCTCTCGACCTCGATGGAGAGCCTGATCCACCACTTCAAGCTCGTCACCGAGGGCTACCGGGTGGCGCCCGGGGAGGTCTACTACTCGATCGAGGGACCGCGCGGAGAGCTCGGCTGCTTCGTCCTCGCCGACGGCTCGGCGAAGCCGGCTCGGGTTCACTACCGCGACCCCTCCTTCGTCAACCTGCAGGCCTTCCGCGAGATGGCGGTCGGCGGCTACGTCGCCGACATGATCGCCAGCCTCGGGATGCTCGACCCGATCCTCGGAGGTGTCGACCGATGAGCCCCGTCGACGGTCCCGGCATCAGCAACCCGAACCTCCCGGTCGACCCCGCCGTACGCGAGGGGCGCGTCCCCGGCCGCGCCGAGGAGGAGATCCCGGAGCTGCACGAAGTCGACTGCCCGCCGGAGCTGCAGGAGCGAATCGAGACGCTGATGGGCCGCTACCCCGACCGCCGCTCGGCCTCGATCCCGGCGCTGTGGGCGGTGCAGGAGCGCTACGGCTGGTGCACGCCGGAGGGCATCCGCCAGGCGGCCGCGGTGATGCGGGTGACGCCCGCCTACCTGGAGTCAGTGGCGAGCTTCTACGACCTCCTGCACACGAAGCCGGTCGGCCGCCACCGGATCGAGGTCTGCACGAACATCTCCTGCTGGATGCGCGGCGGCGACCGCCTGCTCGACGCCTTCGAGGTCGCCGCCGAGGGCAACGAGGACTTCTTCGTCACCGGCTTCGAGTGCCTCGGCGCCTGCGACATCGCCCCGATGGCCTCGATCAACCAGCGCTACTACGGGCCGCTGGAAGCGGCCGAGGCCGGGACCGCGATCGAGCAGCTGCGCGCGGACGCGGAGGTGCTGCCGGAGAAGGAACTTGCCAAGCGCGGACTGGCGGGGGACGCCTGATGCCGCACCAGCTGGAGAAGCGCGTCCTGCTCGAGCACGCCGAGGACCCGGCGCTGCGCACGCTCGACGGCTACCGGCGCCTCGCCGGCGGCTACGAGACCCTCGAGCGCGCTTACAAGGACCTCGAGCAGGACGAGGTCCTCAAAGAGCTCGAAGACTCGGGCCTGCGCGGCCGCGGCGGCGCCGGCTTCGCGATGGGGAAAAAGGCCTCCTTCCTCCCCCGCGGCGACATGGCCAA
>Ga0207702_10000736_pt1 | contig 34979 bp, 35 predicted proteins | sample KBSCornC62_FD_184302 | JGI IMG/M metagenome (GOLD analysis project Ga0207702, IMG submission 184302) | Corn rhizosphere microbial communities from Kellogg Biological Station, Michigan, USA - KBS Corn C6-2 (SPAdes) (version 2) | ecosystem: Host-associated > Plants > Roots > Rhizosphere > Soil ... | reverse complement strand
TTTTCTTTTTCCCGTCCTTCCCACAGAAACTTTCGCGGATCTGCGACGACGCCCGCTCCGATACAAAGGTGGCGGACGCTCTTGGTCACCACGCCGCATGGGAGTAAATTGAATTTTTGACCTCCAGCCGTATGCCCGGAGTTCGCGCCTCCGTTGACCTTGAGCACGACCGAAACGGGTGCTTTGGAGCCGGCGAGTTCATCGACAAGTTCCGGAATCAAACGGCCTTTGCCTTCATCACCGAAGGAGATACCTACATCGGCGATCAATTGGCTGGTAAAGGGGAGGAGTGGCATAGTGCGTCAAGCGCAACCGGGACACACCCCTGTTGCAGGAAAGCAGAAATAAGGCTGGGGTGAGCATCGCAACCAAAAAGCGACGCCCGTCGACACACTCTTTTGGTTCATTCCGCGTCGAGGTGGAACGCACGGGCAACGAGCGGGCACGTTGCAAGATGCAAATCATTGCGGACGGCCACGCCGTGCCTCCCATAGGTATAACGATGCACAACTTTCAGTTTATCAATACCTTATAGAGTTGCTGTCTCGGGTTGGCATCCATTAGGCTTAGGTACTCTCGCTCACGGCCGCCAGCACCGCGCCACAACCCCCCAAACCGATCCTTACCAAAATCTATGAAACCCGCTAAAACGTCCCGTTTGTTCGGAGCTGCTCTTGCCAGCTTGTTACTCACCACCGGCTCGCTCTTTGCCGATTCCGCGCAAGATCATCAAGCCGAAGAGGCTTTTCGCAGTTCGCACATCTACCGGACGCAGTTGGAGAATACCAACGTGTCGATCGACGTCAGCCATGGCGTCGCCACCTTAAAGGGCTCCGTCGAAAATGATGACCAACGTTCTCTTGCCGATGACACCGCACGTAGCCTTCCCGGCGTCGAGCGCGTCGACAATCGTATCCGCGTCACCAACGAACCCAAGGAATCATCGGACGATTGGATCAGCCTGAAGGTGCGGAGCGCCTTGCTCTTTCACCGCAATGTCAGCGCAACCAACACGCACATCGCCGTCCATGATGGCGTGGTGACGTTGACGGGCACCGCCCATTCCGACGCCGAGAAAGCGCTATCAGAAGAATACGCTAAAGACGTCAAGGGGGTTCGCCGCGTGGAGAATGACCTCCAAGTGATCACGCCCGCCGAAGAACACGCGGAACACGCCGACCACATGGACAACCGCCACGATCATAATCTCGCCACCGAACAGCGCAGCGCTGGGGACAGGATCGACGACGCTTCCATCACCGCTCAGATCAAGTCTTCTCTCGCCGTTCGTAAGTCCACGAGCGCCCTGCACACGAACGTCACGACTCGCGACGGCGTCGTCACGCTAACCGGTGAAGCGCGCAACGGTGCAGAAAAAGATCTCGTCACCAAGATTGCCGAAAACATCGACGGCGTCCGTTCGGTTCATAACGAGATGTCGATTCAAGATCGCTAAACTTTTCCGGGCTTTCGCGCTGCGAACCATCTCCAGCATCAACTGACAAGGCGCGAAAGCCGGTTTTTCCATCATCCACCCAACCGTCACATCCTAAGGAGGACTTATGTTAAGCTGGTCTATTACATTCCTGATTATTTCTATCATCGCAGCCGTCCTCGGCTTTACTGGCATCGCGGGCACTGCCGCGGGCATCGCCAAGATTCTGTTTTTACTCTTCTTGGTGCTGTTCGTGATCTCCCTCGTGGTAGGTCGCCGTCCACCGTCGGTCTGAGCCTGCGACTCAACTCAAGCGTTAAAAATCCCGATCGGCTTCGGCCGTCGGGATTTTTCGTTGGAGCGATTAAAAATGACCGAGCGCAATCGTCGGTCCGCGCGCGGTTGAAGATCCATCGCCTCGTTGGAGGCTGATCGAAATCTCACGGATAGTATCCAGCGGCGCGGGGTCGCGAAACTCGAAGCGGGTGGCTCGGTGAGGATCATCGACCGAGAAAATACCCGCGCTGACCGGTTCGCTGTGGTGGTCATGAACCAACCAGAGTTGATATTTTTGATCAGAGGCCGCCGGTAGATTTTCTGTGAGAAGCAGCCCTTCATGTCCGGCCTGATTCCAAATAACGATCGCGATCGGCGGGGTTGCGTCGCCTACCGGGGAAATGAGTTTTGCGATTTTTAACTGAGCGACGCCGCTCTGATTCTGAAGGTCGGTGATTTGCCGACCGGTCAGAATGCGGTTGGCTTCAACTTGTTGCTGGAGACTACGCAGCTCCAACGATGCAAGCTGAGCCTCTTCGCTTTTGAGGCCGAGCTGAGCGCGCTCGTTAAGATAGAGGGTTCCTAGATAGCTCGCGATCGCCGCTAGGATGGCGGCGACGGCCCAGCCAGCCCAATGGGCGGCGAAGGATTTGGCCGGAGGAGGCGTGGGCGAACTCATTCGGTTGAAACAGTCGATGGAACTTCGGCGTCCGCTGCAAGGGACTTAGAGGACCAACATGCCGAGTAGGCCAAGGAGGAAAAGCGACGCGACGATGATCAGTGCGGATCGTTCGCGGGTGGTCAGTTGAAACAACATAGTCAAAGTCCAATGATTTTAAGATGGTCCACGGCCTCGCGCATGACGGGCTCGTTTGCGATTTGCTCCCATGGCAGATTGCTGGAGATACGCACGAAGTACTGATCGCCATCTTTGCGAAAACCGTAGTGCCACGCCAATGACAAAAGTTGGCGGGGCGAATTCGCGCCGTTTTGCTCGATCACCTGGCCGTCGAAAAGGTGCCAGTACCAAACATTTTGAGGATAACCTTGCAGACGAAAGGTGCGAAACTCTGCGGATGGCAACGTGTGTGAACTCGTCCGCAAGACCAAATGTTCGTGGCGGCGCACGTCCTCGATCCATCCGCCGCCCGGCCAACAGGCATCAGGCGTATGGGCTTCCACCAGACTGACGGGCACCTGTCCTGCCGGCCAAAACGCGATGTAAATCGTGATCTGTTGTTCCGCGCCTCTCACTATTCTGGTGAACGAACGTTCGGCGAGGAATCGAGTGCGCAACTCGGAGGAAAATTGATAGAGGTCATTGCGGGTGGTCACGGTCCAACCTGGCGATGAGCTCGGAATGAGGCGGTTGATGTCTGGAGCAACCGCGACGTGCGCCCGAGAAGGGAGGGGACGAGTTTTGACGGCAAACAGCAGCCATGTGCCGAGAGTCAGCACGAGGAGTGCATTTGTGATCATGAGCGCCCAGCCGGTAGAAGAAACGGCGCTCTGTCGTGCTTCTTCGGATACAGTCGAACTTAAATCCTTTTCGACCAAGGCCGGTGGACGGCTTTCGAGTGCGCGCGCGAAGATGAAGAGCAGCAGCGTGGTTAAGCCAAGGACGGCGTAGCCGGTGACGTCGTGCCAAAAGCCTTCGATGTTCACGCCATCATTCGCCAAAAGCGTCAGAGTCAGAGAACGAAGGAAATTCATGCCGACGGCGAGGGGAGCGGCTGCGATCACTAGCGCTGCTCGTGAAAAAGGCCGGCGCACGCTCACTGCCGACAGAAAAAGCGCGGCGAAAACGCAAGAGATCAAACTCCGGACTCCGCTGCAGGCTTCTTCGACGCCAACACTCACGTGAGCGAGGTTGATCACGTTCCCCATCCGTTCTGCAGCCACCCCGAGGAAATGGAGTGAACTCAGAACTGCGGCGGCGATGAGGCTTTGCAAACTCTGCGTGAGACGTGTGTACGTACCAGGCGGAATGGGCGCGCTCAAGATCCAGAGCAGCCCGGCGACGAGCATGGGCCATCGCGGCCAGCGCCGTCGGCGAAATACAGCCAGCGCGTTCAGCGTTGTCCAAACGAACAGGCCGGTCGCGAGGCCGAGCAACCCGAGCACGAGGCTGTGGGTCCATTCCAGAGCGGCGGCGTAGAGATTCGCGCCGACAAAAAAGAACCATCCCGCGAGTCCGCCCAAGCTGATCCCAATCGCGCTCCCGCCGCCTTGCTCCAAAGCCGTGGTTCGAGGAAGCCCGTCGCGGAGAATTTCCCGTAACAGGACAATGAATACGAGAGGCGTGACCAACCCGTGCGAAAGGTCGGGATTGTGCAACCATTCGGACCAAAGTCGAAGCGTCGCAAAAACGAGCAAGGATCCGAGCAGCAGCGTGGCGGCGGTCTCGGGCCAGCGCCACGCTGCATTAGATTCACTCGAGGGCGAGCTCGGCGCACTTCTCATGGCTTGGCGATAGCAGCTTTTTCGCGCGGCTGATAATAGTGCTCGAGCAGAGCATAAGTGATATCGAGCGGCAACGGCTGCATCACGGGAAGGTAGCTCTCGATTCTGGTATGAGCCGCGTTGCCTTGGAAAAACGCTTTGATCGCGTCGAGCGCGCGCAGGTCCGAGTGCGCGATCGCTTTCATATTTTGTGCGGCCGTTTGAAACCGTTGAAAATCTCCGGCCGCGCCCGCGGCGAAAAGCCATGCGGACCATTGCGGGTAGGCCACGTCAGGAGCCGAGGGAACTTGACGCTGGAACGCGTCGAACGCCTCGGCGAGCAGTTCGCGGTTGGGGTGCCGGATCAGAAAAGACGCAAGCACCTCGACGGCCGGCGCGTTCAAGGGTTGACCGGCGATCTGCTCGAATTGCTGACGCAGAATGGCGTCCCATCCGAGCGCGGCGTAAGCGTCGAGCAAGAGACTCAGTCGATCGCGGGGCGAAAGTTGGAGTTGAGAGCTGGTCAACAAACTCACTGCGTCTCGGGCTGACCCTGTTTCGATCAAGCGCCGGGGGATATAGAAATTCAAAAACGAAGGTGCGTTCGGGGCCGGAGGCGTGAGCAGTGCGTCGCGGGCGTGCGCAGGATTTTCCACCGTCTTCAAATCGAGGGTTAGCAGGGACTTGGCCGCAGGAGACGACGTTTCGGTCAGGAGCTTTCGTTCGGCAGCGAGATCGGGCTGACGCCGGAATGCGATGATGAGTGCGTTCAACCAGGCGTTGGCATGATCTGGGTCGGCCGCGAGCGCGTCTGTCACCAAATTCTCAATACCGGAGAAATCTCCTCGCCAAAGCAGCGAGTCGTACCACGCGTTGAGAATTTCGATTCGGTGCTCCGGGTGATCGTGGTCGAGCCGCGCATAAATCCGATCCGATAACTCGGGTTGTTCGGCTTGCGTGAGCCGAGCGAAAAGAAGACCGATCGGGTAATTGCTCGGGTCGAGCTGGTACGCAATCGAGAGCGACATGATTGCTTCGCTCGGATCATGGCGCGTGAGGGCGCGTTGTGCTTTAGCTGCGAAATAGCGGCTCTGCGCCCGTGGAAATTCGTGCCACCGCGTGGGCAAGGCGACTTGAGCATAACGGATGGGATAACCGCGGACGTGAAGAAATGTCCAAGCAACGACAGTCAATCCGAGATAGAGAATGGCTGCGCCGCTGAGGTAAAAGCATCCGGCTGGTATCCAGAACGGCCTTACATCCGGCGTGTTGACCGAGCAGAGCCAATGACCTTGGGCGTTGGGTTTGAGCAGCGGGCAAACTCGGCGAAAACGTTTGGGATCGGCGAAGGGCAGGGCAGGGTCGCAGCCCGTTTCCATTGCGCGTCCGGAATCGCTTGGGTTTTGGCAAGGGCAGCGCGTGCGTTCGCGGTTCGCGCGGAACATCGTTTTCCGCACATTCCAGTAGATCAAACCCCAGGCGATTCGAAAAACGTCTGCGATGCGACCCATCGCGGCAACGCTAGCGGATGGAGCACCTTCGGCAACGCCGATTGTCGGGTGGCAGCGAAAAAAACCTGTCCCGCTCAGGTCGCCGGATGGAATTCCAGCCAGAAGCGGCTGCCTTGGCCGAGCGTCGATTCAAGTCCACAGCCGCCTCCCATGCGCTGCATCGCTCGGGCGACGATGGCCAGGCCGATGCCGGTGCCCTCGATGTTCGTTTCGCTTAGCCGTTCGAAAATCCCAAAAATCTTTTCATACGCCTCCGGCGGAACGCCAACGCCGTTGTCCTCGACCCAAAGTCGGCGGCGAAGATTGGGTTCGTAAGGCTGGTTCGACGTCAATTTTGCCTCGATGCTGGTCAAGTCACCTGCTGGCAGCGTGGCCGGATTGAAAGGCGCCTTCGTCGTGGGTTTGGACGGCGGTGCTTTGGTGCACAGTTCGCTCGAGATAGTGATGTGCACCGATCGGCCCGGTTGGGTGAACTTAAGCGCGTTATCGAGGAGGTTAGAAATGCATTGGTGAACCAGCGTCGGCTGTCCCATGACCTGCCCGAGCGGCGCGCGGACCGTGACGCGTCCGTTTTGCAGGGCAGGATTCAGGTAGATGATTTCATCGACTACGCTAGAGAGATCGACCGGTTGAATATCGACTTCTTGAAGCGAAAGGTGACTGAACTTCAGCAAGTCACGCGTGAGTTCGTCGAGGCGACTTGCTGAGCGTGAAAGACGCTGAAGAAGAGTCGCCGCGTCTTCTGGCAGATGATCGCGGTAGTCGTCTTGCAGCACTTCGCAGTAGCCACGCAGCGCGCGAATAGGAGCTCGCAGATCATGAGCGACGGAGTAGGAAAAACTTTCCATCTGCGAAATCGTTTCGTGCAGGCGTCGCGTGCGCTCGGCGACGGTGGCTTCGAGCACCTCCGCGTGATTGCGCAAAATTCGCTCCGCTTCGCGAAGGGTGCTTTCGCGAGATGCACGGTCGATCGCCATAGCCACGTACTGCGTGAGCGTGGTCAAGAACTCGACGTCGGTTGATGGGATGATATCCTTGGCGTGGCTGGTGAAGGAAAGTGTTCCCAGGAGGCGTTCGCCCATGATCAGCGGAATCGCGATACACGCTGTGACTCCTGCTTGGCGGAGGGCTTCGTGCGCGGTTTCCTTGCTCTGCTGAATTCGATTGAGCAGCACGATGCGACGCTCGGCGGAAGCCTGGCCTTGCACCGTCGATTCTGCGGCGAGATTGACCAAGCCTTCGCCGCTGATCGCGCCATCCAGTCCGAGCTCCTCACGCACCCGAGGGAAAATGGTGCTTAGCTCTGCGATCGGGTCCGTTGCTTTGAGCAAGTGCGCCAACGCTTGCGAGAGCAGTTTTTCGCGGGCGTGCTGACGCCGAAGGATATCCGCTTGGAATTCACGTTGGCTGACGTCCTCGATGATCGTGATCGTTCCGAGCACTTCCGTCCCCGAGTGCAGCGGAGCGATCCGGGCCGTCTGCTGCATTTTTGCCTCGGGCTGCTCGCGAACCGTTCCAGGCAGCGGCAGGAGGTAGCCATGTAGTGCTGTCGACAATACGCTGACTTCCCCGTTCAGCGCCCGTTTGAAATATTCGATCAGCTTGCGCGAGGCGATTTCAGGGAAAACATCGATGAGGCGTTTGCCGATGACGTCTTCGGGTCTGAGCGCACTATGGGTGGCGAGCCATTGATTCCATCCTTGAATACGGAGCTCCGTGTCGGTGATGAGAATCGCGAAAGGCGCGATGTCCTGCATCCACGCAGCGGTGGCTTCCTTGCGAGTTAAAGCGGGAGTCATGGGGCTGGACCCGGGAGGAGAAAAGCGATCAGGAAAAATGCCGCTGCTCCCATTTACCCAACTCCTCGAGCATCCGATCGAGCGAGGTGATGCCGAGGATGATGACAAGATAGCCAGTGACATTGCTCGTGCGAATCCGGAAGCGCGTGTGGATCATCAGCGCGTATCGCAGCTCCACCGATCCGACCGTAATGGTGTGGAGAATCGTTTCGATGCCTTCCACCTGCATGCGCGGAACGGCGAAAGTGACCTGGACTTGTAACAAGTTTCCAAATACGCCGAGGCAGGCATTCAGAACAATGTTGCCCACCTCGGTGATCATTTCCCGAGCATTGGCATCAAAGGAGTTTCTTCCATTGTCCTGATCGGAAAGCAATTTGCTCAACTCGATCGCGGACCGTTCATCCATTAGAAGCAAAGCATTGCCTGAGATCGGTCCGGAAAAAATTTGGTTCACGCTCGCGACTTCACCGCGAATCACCTCCGAAAGCAGAGGCGTGATTTCCTCAATCCGGTGCATCGCGACCTGCGGAACCTCCAAGACGATGCGATGCCCTGTGAGGTCGGAAAGCGAAGCGGCCGCTCGGCCATAGCCGATGTTGATCAGCTCGGTTAACGAGTCCTGCTGCGGTAAGGTTAATTCCATACGAAGACCCCCTTCAAGACCGACTCGACGATGTGCAGGGTTTCTTCGCGCTTGAGCGGCTTATTGACGAAAGCGGTCGCACCTGCGGCTTTAGCCTGATCGCGGGTCGATGTTTGGATGTCGGCTGTGGCGACAATGACGCGGACATCGGGATTGAGCTCCTTGAGCTTGGCGAGCACGTCCAGCCCGTACATCCCGTTCATGACCATGTCCAAGAACACGAGGTCATGACGATTGATGTAGTAGCGCTCGAGGGCTTGCGTACCATCGGAGGCTTCTTCGACGGTGTAACCTTGATCCTCCAGGAGTTTTCGCATGGACCGGCGGGCGAGACTGGAGTCGTCGACGATGAGGACTTTGGCGTTCATAAGCGTTTAAGGATTTCCTGGGCCATCGAATCAAGGGGCACGGCTGCGTCGCTTAAGCCTGCCTCCACCACACTGCGCGGCATGCCATAGATGACGCAACTCTTCTCCGCCTCGGTTAGGACTGTGCCGCCCTGAGCTTTGACCCAGGCGCTTCCCTGTTTCCCATCGTCGCCCATCCCGGTCATGACGACCGCAAGAACCCGGGTCTTGAAAACCTCTGCGGCGGATTGAAAGAGCACGTCGGCCGAGGGGCGGTGAATGAGTTCGAGCGGGTGGAGAACCAACCGGGTTCGGACGACTCCCGCGGCATCGCGATGGAAGATCAAATGGCGGCCGGCTTGCGCAATATAAGCATGGCCTGCGGTCACGGCTTCTCCCTCTTTGGCCTCGGAGACAGTCAAGGCGCAGAGTTCATCCAACTTTTCCGCAAACAGCGCGGTATATCCGATCGGCATGTGAAGGACGATCGCAATGGGAACAGGGAAATCGGTCGGGAATTGAGGCAGCAGATGCCGAAGGGCTTGGGGACCGCCGGTGGAAATGCCGATCACAACGATATCCGCGCTGAGCGCGTGCGGCTGGAAAATTTCTTGAGCCGTTTTCCCGCCAATCGCGAGGTTGCCCACCGGCACTTCGGCTGCGGCGCGCACCTTGGCGACCAATTCCTGACGGATATTGAGCAGCGCGTCGGTTGCGAGTGCAGTCGGCTTTTGCAAAAAATCAAAGGCGCCCGCATCGAGTGCTTGGATCACCTCTTCTGCATCTTGCGGTGAAGCGCTGAGCAAAAGAATCGGTAGCGGGCGCAACGCCATCTGTCGTTTCACGAACATGACGCCATTGAGCCGCGGCATGGTTAAGTCGCAGGTGACGACGTCTGGATTCAGTTCCGCTATGAGTTGAATCCCTTCCTCGCCATCGCGGGCGGCGCCGACGACTTCGATCTCCGGGTCGCGGGAAAGCATTTCGCGCACGACTTTGCGCACGAAAGCGGAGTCATCGATGATGATGACGCGGATCGGCGATTTCATGGTGCGACGGGAGCGAGCGCGCGGTTTCGCACGTAGACGAAGGCGTCACCGATTTCCTGCAGCTCGAAATCCGTCGTCAGCCTGAGCAACGATTCCGACGCGCCGATAAAGAGGTGGGCTCCTCCCGGCATCCGTAATGCAAACGCGGATACGACGCGCCGGATGGCTGCGGGCGAAAAGTAGATGAAGACGTTTCGGCAAAAAACGACTTGAGGCCGGTCGATTTGAGCGACGTCCTCAGCCGACGCGAGATTGACGCGCAGAAAGCGGATGGGCGTGAGCATTTCTTTGCGCAACTGCCAGCCTTCTGCCACGGGCAGAAAGTATTTTTGACGGAGCTCGAGTGGGAAAGAACGAAACGAGCGTTCGCGGTAGGTGGCCGCTTGTGCGCGCGAGAGAGCGAGTTCGCTCGCGTCGCTGGCGATGATTTCGATTGGATAGCGGTCGAGGCCCCGCTCTTTGATTGCAATCGCCAGGCTGTACGGCTCTTCGCCACTCGCGCAGGCTGCGCTCCAGATTTTCAGAGGCTGCGTGCTCTGCTGAAACCATCGAGGAATCAAGGTCTCAACCAAAACTTGGATCTGGGCGTATTCGCGGTAAAAATACGTTTCCTGCACCGAAAAAGCGTCCATGACGCGCAGCCATTCGTTCGTGCGTTCGCCGTCGTATTTGAGAATATAATAGTAATCGAGGAACGAGCGAGATCCGCAAGCGGTCGCCCGATCGCGCAATTTGTCGATCAACGTGTCGAATCGGTCGTCCTCGAAATACAATCCCGTCTTTTCATGGACCAGATCGCGCAGGAGAGCGGGTATGCCGGGCGGGACAGGGATGGTCTGCGTGCTGGGCAAACTCATCCGAGATTACTCCGCGGTGAGACCGAGCCATTGGCGGCTGGGCGAGTCTTCTTCACTCGTTTTGAAGGTGATTCGTCGGCCGCCTCGGCAGGTTTCGTTTCCGATCCGCTTAAAAGGTTGGCCAACTCCGAATGGCGAAGATTCGCATCCGAGATCAATTTGATTTGGGATGCGACGTTGGCACTGGATGTGGCCAGCTCACGCATCGTCCGCGTTTGCTCCTGCAGGGCGCGGGCCGCTTGAGCGGACTGCACCTGCAGCGATTCCATGCCTTCGCTGATTTCTTGAGTCGATTGGGTTTGCTCGCCCATCGAGCGCGCAACGGCCGCGACAATTTTGGTCAGGCGTTTTGATTCCTTCTCGATCTGCTCGGTCGCGGTGGACTGCTCCGCGAGGGCTCGAGTCGAAGTCGAGGATCCGCGCCGCATCGCATCGACTGCCTGTACGATCTGGTTTGCGCCCGATGCTTGTTCTGCGGTGGCTTTGCGAACCTGGATCGCGATGCCGCTCGTGTTTTGTGCGGCCTTGACGACTTCGCGCGCGGCGCGGCCGTGTTCCGCCATGGCTTGCGCCACTTCTTTGGCGACCTTGCGCATTTGCCCAGTGGCTTGGACGATGGAGCTGGCGCCTTTCGCTTGTTCGGCCGTACCGGTCGCGACTTGTCGGGCCTGCGCCGCGGTCGTCGCGATGGCCTCGACAACATTTTTCCCTGCGAGCAACTGCTCCTCGGTCGCCCGACTGATTTGGTCAACGTAACCGCCGGTTTCCGCGACACCGGCCAGGATTTTTCGGAGACCGCCTAGCCCGTTTTCAGAGAGGCGGTTGCTTTCTTCAGCCACGCGCGAGCCTTCATTGGCCACTTCCGTGGCTTCCCGAGTCACGTTTTCGAGTCCGCGAATGATCTGAGCGATGTCGGCGGTGGCCCGCGCGCAGCGATCCGCCAGGTTGCGAATTTCTTCGGCCACAACCGCGAAACCGCGGCCGGCCTCGCCCGCGCGAGCCGCCTCGATCGACGCATTCAATGACAGAAGATTCGTGCGCTCCGCGATCGTGTTGATCGTGCCGACGATCCCCGTGATTTCACTGGTTTGTTTGTTCAACTCGCGCATCACCGTGACCGATTGCCCCATTGCTTTGGCCACGCGTCCGATGCCCTCGATCGATTTTTCAACCGTCGCACCGCCTTCCGTGGCTTCGGTCGAAAGACGTCGAGTCATATCCTGTGTTCGCTTGACGAGATCGGAGACGGCGCGATTGGAGCGGTCGAGCTGGCTGGCGCTGACGCTGGCAGTGTTGGCCACTTCGATAATGCGATCGCCATTTTGAGCCACCGCTTGGATGGAACGGGCGATCTCCTCGATCGACGTGGATGTTTCTTCGACCGAATTGGAAAGTCCCTCGGACATCGCGGCGACTTCCTCGATCGAGGCCGCCATTTCGTTCATCGAGGACAATGTTTCTTCGGCAGCGGCCGTGAGCTCGTCGGCATTGCGCGATACGCCCTGAATCGAGCGGCTCATCTCCTCAATGGAAGCGCCGGTTTCGTTGAGCGAAGCAGAAAGGTTTTCGTTGTCCTTCGAAACGCGTTTGACCGAGGCCGCCACTTCGGCGATGGCCGTGGTCAGCTCTTCGGCCGACGTAGCAATTTCCTGCGTGTTGGTCGTGACGGCGGAAGTCGCGGTCGCGATCTCTTTGGCCGATGCCGTGGTCTTTATTGCAGTGCTGGCTGCCTGTGTGGCGTTGGCGCTGACCTGTTCGATCGAGGCGGCGAATTCGTTGATGACCGAAACGATTGCTTCGCTCGAGCGAGTGAGCGAGAGCGCCTGCTTTGCGGTGTCCTGCAAAGAGCGGATCAACTCCGCGGAGTTCGTTTCCGGGGTACGTGGGGATGACTTAGACATGATGCGGATCGGCGTCGAATGATGAGCTAGCTGAAGAGGATGTGTTCAAGGCAACCAGAGCTTGCGTTTCCTCGGGGCTGAGGACCGCGGGGACATCAATGAGCAACACACCGCGATCTCCGAGGGTCGCGACGCCCTTGACGTAGTTTCCTTGGATCCCGTGGAGATTTCCTTCCACCGGACGAATCGCCTCGGCGGGGATGCGGCGAAATTCGCGGGCGGAATCCACGACGAGCGCGACGGTGCGTTGCTGGAGGCGGATAAAGATCAATCGCGTGGTGGCCGTCGGAGCTGAGCGTTCAAGGCCGAAACGAGCGCGTAAGTTCAGCGCGGGAATGACCTGGCCTCGTGAAAAGACGACTCCATCGACGGAAGGCGCCGTATTTGGCACGGGCGTGACGTGCTCCATCATGTCGACGTGGAGAACATGCTCGCTGTTCACGCCGTAAGCGGCGCCAGCAAGGTGAAAAATGATGTACGTATCCGGTGAGTTCATACAGGCACGGTTTTGCTGGCCAAAGGCGCGGAAACGGTCGCAGGTCGAACGACACCGCTCGTCAATGCGACGGTGTCGAGAATGAGGACCGGTCGGCCATCTCCGAGCTCAGTTGCGCCGGAAATTCCGGGGATCTGCACGAGCGGATCGGCCATCGCGCGAACCACGACTTCGCGGATCGAAAGCACTTTGTCGACGACGAGACCGACGCTGCCGCGTTCCGACTGGACCACCACGATCACGATTTCGGTTGAATGAGAAGCCGGATGTCCGAAGCGCTCGCGCAGCCGCAGAAGAGGGAGCAGGCCATCGCGATAGGGGACGATTTCCGTTTTTTGAATGAGGCGCACCTGCATGGCGTCAATCTGGAGAATCTGTTCCACCGAGTGTTGAGCGATCGCGCAGGCTTGGCCGGCGAGATGGAGAATGAACGCCGGCATGATCGACAACGTCAGCGGCAGGCGAAGGGTGAACTCGGTCCAGAGTCCCAATTCTGTATCCAGGGAGAGACTACCAGCCAACTGGCGAACCGCGTTCTGCACCACGGCCATACCGACGCCGCGGCCCGAGGCGAGATCGGCTTCTTCACGCGTGGAGAAACCGGGAGCACAGAGCAGATTGAGCGTGGCGGCATGGTCGAGGACCTTTGGCACGCGCAGGCCTTGAGCGGCGGCGCGCTTCGCGATCGCGGCGCCATCAATGCCGTGTCCGTCGTCCCGCACCCGAATGACGACCCAGTCACCGTCGGTGGAGGCATGCAAGCTGAGCGTGGCTTCCGGAGGCTTCCCCATGGCAACGCGTTGTTCCGGCGACTCCACGCCATGGCTGAGGGCATTGCGCACAAGATGGAGCAAAGGCTCCTTCAGCCGTTCGACCACGAACTTGTCCACCTCCGTCTGCTGACCCTGTAAGAGCAGTCGCGCTTGTTTGCCGCTTTCACGCGCGAGGTCGCGAACGACGAATGGCATGCGGGAAAAAATCTCCGCCACCGAGACCATCCGCACCGAGCTGATCGCTTGCCGCAAATCGCGGAGGGTGCGCGCGAGTGCGAAGTTGACTTCATGCAAACCCGTTCGGTCTTTTACCGCCGGTCCAACGGTTCGCTGCAAGCGTTCGTCGAGTCGGGAGCGTTGAATGACCAATTCTCCGGCGAGTCGCATGAGCTCGTCCAGCCGCGCCAGATCCACTCGTACGAAATGAGAAGGCGCGATGAAAAAACCTGACGATTGATCATCTTCGCCCGACGTTGCGGTCGTGCCGCGCGCTAATTTAATGGACGATTTCGAGAGGACATCGTCTCCCGCGGCTTCGATTGGGGTCAGCACGAGGCCATCCGATTCCCAGGCGCTCAGGTCGACTGGCGGCTCACGAAAAGCGACGACAAAGTCGAAGGTCATGGCACCGCCGCTCACGATTCGCGGCGCGGCACTGACGATTTCTCCTAGCTGACTGAGTCTTTGGCGAACGGAGCTGACGTTGATGCCTCTCGCATCGAGCTCCTTGCTCGGTGAAAAGACGCAGCGCCACGCGATCAGTCCGCGGGCAAGCATCGCGCTGAGGTCGAGCGAGATGCTGGAGGAGCGCGGTGCGATCGCAGGTCGAGTGGAGGCGGCCGGTGATGTTTCAGGGGCGGTTGTGGTCGATGCTGCGTTGCCCGCGAAACGACCGAGTTCCTGCACCGATGGCGAAATATCGACGCGCGGTTTGTTGAGCCGATGCGCGCTGACGATTTGTTCGAGGCGTCTCGTCGCATCGATCAACACCTGCAGACCTTCTTCGGTGAGGGAGCGGAGTCCTTTTGAAAGTTGACGAAGGAAGTCTTCCGCTGCGTGCGCGAGTTGTTCGACGTCGCGAAGCATTACGATCGCAGAAATGCCTTTGAGGGAATGCATGCTGCGGAAGAGACTCTCCAGTGCAGCCTCATCGAAAGAGCCGGCTTTGAGGGCCGATTCCAGCGCGCTCAACTGCGCACGGATATTCGTGAAATACTCGTCCGCCTCAGCATAAAAATCATCCATCAGCTCCGCCTGGAGCTCAGGTGAGAAGTCCGAGTTCATCACGACACCGAAAGGAGAGGGTCGATGTCGTTTGAGTCGGCAAGCTTCTCACGAAGAGTGGAAACCGGAACTGGTTTTACCAGATAGTCGTTCACCCCAAGCTCGGCACTGCGCTGCACGTCGGCGACGGATTCCGAACCGCTGAGAATCGCGATTTTCAATCGCGGCAAAACGCGGCGGTCAGTGAGCCACTCGAGGATTTCGAAGCCGCTCAGCACAGGCAGTTTCAAATCGAGAAAAACGTAATCTGGCACAGCGCTGGCGCGTTCATCGGACGTTGCAAAACACGTTTCGAAAAACCGGATTGCGTCGGCGCCATTGTTCACGCGAACCACGTCGAACTGCGCTTGCGATTTGCGGAGCGCGCGTTGGAAGAAAAAGGCATCGTCGTCCGAATCTTCAACCAACAGAACAAAGGGACGCGACGCGGGGGAACTCATACGGATGAGGAAGCTGGTGCCGCGGGTGGATGACGCGACTGGGGCGAAGGGGCAGTTTCAACCGCCCTTGCTGCTTGTCCAGACCTTAGGTGCGGAAACCCGCATACATAGGAAAAATTCCTATGCTCAGATTTTTACTTTAAAGAGCTCGGGATGCATCGCGCCTTCCGCAACCTTGTTGACCGTGCCGGTCATCGTGATCGAGAAATCAGGCGAGATCTCGATGCCGATTTGCCCGCCTGGCATGTGCACTGTGACATTCCGATCGACTCGACCAAGACGGTGGGCGACGGCGGCGGAGGCGCTGGAGCTGCTACCCGAAGCGAGCGTATACCCGGCGCCACGCTCCCAGATTTCGATTTGGATGTTTGCTCGGTCCAGCACCTTTAAAAACTGAACATTCGTGCGGCGGGGAAAGTTAGGGTGAACTTCTACGTCGGGGCCGTATTGTTTCGCCAGCTCCGGCGAAATCTCGCCGAGCGGAATCACGCAATGCGGATTGCCAATCGTCGCAGCACAAAACGTGAATTCACGGCCCTGGATCGTCAGCTTTTCGTTTAACACGTCGCGCGTCGCGCCAGTCACGGGGATCTTGGCGCTGTCGAAGCTCACCTTGCCCATTGCCACGGTGATCAGTTGACCCTGATCCTTGATTTCCGAGCGCACATGCCCGCCGGGAGTTTCCACCGTGAAAACGGGATTCTTCACCAGCCCCTGATCCCAGAGATAACGGGAAAAAATCCGCAAACCGTTGCCGCTCTTTTCCGCTTCGGAACCGTCTGGGTTGAAAATCCGTAAGCCGAAATCGCTCTGGTTCGAAGGAAGGGGGCCCCACAAAATGCCATCCGACCCGACCCCAAAGTTGCGGTGACAAACGACGCGGATCTGCTCGACCGTGGGCGCGCCGTTCCACTGCGGGAAATCGGCAGGATTCAGGACGAGATAGTCGTTACCCAGAGCGTGGTATTTCGTGAAATGCATGGACGTCCATGTCGGAACACGAAATGACCGAAAACACCATTACAAATTCCGCAGATACGACTCAGGATCGTTCAAAAAGGAGCGGGTCAGATTCACGTGCGTCAGTTGATTGTAAGGGACCGGTGTGATCGGTCCGTCATCGAAACTGAGCAACTGCGCTCCGGGATAGGCCAAGAGGATCGGGGAGTGGGTCGCGATGATAAACTGTGAGTCCTCGGCAACGGCGGATTTCAGGAACGACATGAACAGCAGTTGGCGTTGAGGTGACAGGACGGCCTCGGGCTCGTCGATGAAGTAGAGGCCGCAGGATACGCAATGGTCGCGCAGGAAGCTGAGAAGTTGCTCTCCGGGGGAGGTGCGATCATTCTCAACGTGGTCGAACGCGGGCGCTTTCCGCGCGGCGGCGAAGGCTAGATCCGATCGGTCCCAGGCCCGCGTCGTTGCCGGCTCGGGGCGTTCATCCGAGACGCCGCGGCATTCCCGCGCGGTCGTGCAGAAATCCTCGACGCGGAGGAAGAATCCGTTCCGCGTGGGCGGTGCCCAGGTTAATCGTAACGAACGAGCTAGCGGGTGGATGGGCAGAAGCGCCGGGTCGAGTTCGAGCGCTTTTCCCGCTGAGCAGTTGAACCTCGCCCGCAATGCCAGCGCCTCCAGAAGAGTGGATTTACCGCTGCCGTTTTCGCCGACGAAGAAGGTGACCGGTGAAGTTAACTCGAGCTTCCGCAACGCCTTGACGGGAGGGAGTTCGAAGGGAAAGCCGGTCCCGTCTTCCACGTCGCCCAATCGTTCGATGGTGCGCAGGAACATCATACCGACCATATAAGCCAAACCCAGCCACCGTGCAAAAGCAGATCGCAAAAACCTGGCCTCTCAAACATGGCTGCTCACTTTCCGGTAGGGTCTTCGCCCGATGCAGGCTTCAGCACGCCAGCAGATTGCAGTTTCTGTGAACCGGCAAAAGATGCGGCCAAGTAGTTTGAATATGAATACAGCATGAGCCGAGCAGCTTCCACCACCGCAGAAAGGACTTCGCCAACGGTGTTAATTGTCGATAGCAGCGTGGAGCACCGCGTCCAACTTGCGGTGCATTTGGCCAATGCTGGTTGGGTGATCAAGGAAGCTCATTCCGGCGCGGCGGGTTTGGAGCTGGCCCGCATGTTGCCTGCGGTTGTGGTCGTCGATGAACAGTTACCCGATATGTCGGGAATCGAATTTCGCTCCCTGCTGAAGCGAGAGGCCGATTTGCGAAAAATTCCTGTGATCATCGTTTCAACGGAAGTCGTCAGTGGAAGCGACAGGTGGGACGAGAACGCGGAAATCTATTTGTCGAAGCCCATCAACCTGCGCGAACTGGTCGCGACGATGAAGGGACTTTTTCAGCTCGGACTTGTTGCTTCGAAGTCGGAAAAGAACCTGGCGCATCTCTCCTTGATGATCGACAGCATGATGGAAGGCGTGATCACGATCGCGCGAGACGGGGAAATCTTGTCGATGAATCCGGCCGCGAGGCAGATTTACGGTTGGTCAAAATCGGCTGCTCTCCCACGTAACCTGGAAGAGATGGATGCCAAGTATGAGCGCACGCGAATCGACGGGGCGCCGTTGCCTCGCTCGGAATGGCCGAGTGCGCGGGCCTTGCGCGGCGAGACGGTTCGTGGTCAAGAAGTGCGGATCGTCGACCGAGACACCGGCCGCGTTTGGATCGGTAGCTTTAACGCCACACCGCTCCATGATGACGGCGATTTCGACCTTATCATTCTGACGGTGTTTGACGTGACGGCCCGGAAAGCAGACGAGGTGGAGCTCGAGCGTAAAGTCGCCGAGCGGACGTCATCGTTGCGCGAAGCCATTACTCAAATGGAGGAGTTTTCCTACACCGTCTCGCATGATTTGCGCGCGCCGCTTCGCTCGATCAAAGGCTATGCGGAGGTCCTGGCCAACGATCATGGCGCGAAACTCAAAGGCGACGCCGCAGTTTTTCTTGAACGAATCATCGAGAACGGCAACCGCATGGAACGGCTGGTGAACGACGTGCTCACGATGAGCCGGATTTCAAGCACGAAGGTGCGACTAGAAACGATTGACTTAAACACACTGTTGCACGCCATCGTTCGCGAATACCCGAATTTGCAAGCGAACATCGCCCAGATTTCCATCGACCCTTTGCCGCCTATAACGGGGCATGAGTCACTCTGCACACAGGTGTTCGCGAACCTTCTAGGCAATGCGGCCAAGTTTGTTCCTCCAGGTGTCGTGCCGAAAATTCATGTTTGGGCCGAGGTGCGAGGCGACTTCGTGCGGTTGAATGTACAGGACAACGGCATCGGCATCCCGCCCGAATTTCATCAGAAAATTTTCGGCATGTTCGAACGACTCGATCCGGAGAACCACTTTGGCGGCACGGGTATCGGCCTGGCCATCGTCCGGCGGGCTGCGGAAAAAATGAATGGACGAGTCGGCGTGGAATCGGTGGAGGGCAATGGCAGTCTTTTTTGGGTCGATCTACCCAAGGCGGCTGCATGAGTCGTCGTGACATCCTCGTCGTCGAAAATAATAGCGACGACTTATTTTTCCTGAAACGAGCCCTACGCAATGCGCATGTTTCGGACAACCTGCATTCGGTGAGCGAGGGGCGCTCGGCGATCGCCTATTTGTCGGGACAAAATGAATACGCGGACCGAAATCGTTTTCCGCTGCCGTGGCTCATCTTTCTCGATTTGAAGCTTCCGTATAAATCCGGAATCGAGGTTTTGGAATTCATCCGGAGCCAGCCGCAGTTGCAGAATATCAACGTGGTTGTCGTAACCGCATCGGAAGACGATAAAGACATGCGACGGACCACCGAGCTCGGCGTGAATGCCTATTTGATGAAGCCACCTTCGGCTTACGTGCTCGAGCGATTGCTGGCTTCGCCGCAACTGGTGCCCCCGAAGGAGAACGACCTTCCAACGCGAAACGAAACCCGCAACGCCACCGGCGCTGGGGCGGGGAGAGCGACGCTCTCGCCAGCGAGCGCGCCCCCGTTCACGCGCCGAAAAAAAGGCGCGCGCAATCCTTGGCGCTATCTCTACGAAGCGCCTTCGAAGGACTCACTCCTCCTCGTGATTGCTGCGGTCATTGGCTTGGCCGCAGTTATTTTGATGATCGTGGCGCTAGCCCAGTGATCACTTCACCGGTTTGCTTGGAGCACCCGCTAGGTTTGCCGTTTCGCCGGGAAGCGGAGGCGGCGTAATCGCTCCGGGCACGGCTGGAGCGGCCGGCGCAGCGGCGGAACGGACAGGCTCAGGTGCAACGGGAGGAGGCATCGACACCGTGGGGGGCGATAAGGGCGTCGATGGCAGAGACGGCTTGTCGGGCTGAGCGCCGAAGAGATTGCGTTTCTTGATCGCTTCGACGACGCGGTCGGGGACCATCCGTTCCCAGGAAACGTCGCCATGGCGGAGACGTTCGAGGACGTCGCGCGAGAAAATGTGGAGGATCGTCGGATCGAAACCGACGATACAGTCGATGTTGTGATTCTCCAACAGATGCGCGTAGAGGTTGCGCAGATTGCCGGCGACTTGGAGATTCTTCGCCGTGATCAATACGCCGGAAGCAAAGGCGTGATTCGCGCCGTGCGGGACGAGCGCGTCTTGGCCGGCGACGTAGCGATCGTAAGCCGTCTGCTGCATCGGATAGATGTAGAGTTTAACCGCATTGCGGAAAAGCCGTCCGAACGCTTCGAGAATACCGCCTTCCAAATGGTCGTAGTATTTCTCGTTAAAAACTTCGAGGAGGTTGTTTATCCCCATTGCGACACCGATCATCTCCTTGGTGTAGCGCCGGAAGTACGACGTGAGGCGGTAGTATTCCGAGTAGTTGGAAATCAATACGGTGAACCCGATATCGGCCAGCAGATCGACGCGAGAGAGGAAGTCTTCGGCGTTGAGTTCGCCGGCGGCCAGCAAGTTGTTCATCGTAATCTCCATCAACACAACGATGTCTTTGCCTTTGACCAACGGCTCCTGCACGAACTGGCCGCAAGCGCAGTTGAGCATATCGACGTTGACGTGCGTGACGGGGCGGAAACTGCCGCGCTCGACGAGGACCGCTTTTTTATAAAGCACCTCGGAAGGCTGAAGGACTTCGCCTCCCGGCCCGAACATCACGGCGTTGCTCAGGCCGAACTTCACGAGCAAGAGCGACATCAAGCGGTTGTCGATATGAGCGAAGGCGGGACCAGCGAATTTGATGATGTCGACTTCGATGCGCTCGGATCCGATGTTATCGAGGAGCGACTGGATCAAACGACCTGGGTCATCGCGGTAATAGAATGCGCCGTAGATGAAGTTTACTCCGGCGATGCCGAGTGCCTGTTGTTGAAGGATGTTTTCTTTATCCCACATCCGCACGTGCATCATGATTTCGCTCGGTTGGCTGCGCGGGTCGGTCTGAAAACGAATGCCCATCCAGCCGTGGCATTCATTGGTGCCCTTGTAATTTCGCGCGGCCACCGTGTCGGCGAAAACGAAGAACGTCGTGCGATCGCCGCGTTGCGAATCGAGTCGTTCGTGCAGGAGCGAGTATTCGTGATCGAGCATCAGCGTCAGGCGCTCGTGTGAAACGTAGCGCGGCGCTTTGCCGTAAATCGCGTCGCTGAACGTCATGTCGTAGGCCGAGATCGTTTTCGCGATCGTGCCGGCCGCGCCCCCGGCCTGGAAAAACACCCGGGCCACTTCCTGTCCGGCTCCAATTTCCGCGAAGGTTCCATACTTCGGTTCGTCGAGGTTAACCGTGAGTGCTTTGCGATTCGTGGTCAGGAGTTCTTTTTGATCGCTCATGAAATTCGGTTTTAATCTATCCAATCGTCACAATAAGCAATTAGCTCAGGCAGAAGCAAAAAGGCTCCCGGGTCGAAAGGGCAAGCCAAGCTCACCCGATTTCACTGGATGACCGCGGGTTTCCCAGTACGGTTTCGCCTATGAAGAATTTCCTCACGTCCTTTCTGGGCGCGTTGGCGGCATTGGTGCTTTTCGTCATGGGCGGGACTTTTTTGCTCTTCCTCATCGCGGTCGGAATCGCGGCAGCGAGCAAACAAAAGCAGGTGGTGGTCGAGCCGGGTTCGTATTTGGTTTTCAATACATCGACGAACATCACGGATGCGCCGCCACCGTTCAACGCCGCTCAATTTTTTCATCTGGTCAATGAACAGGACCAGCAAAACCTGCAACTGCGGCAGGTGACACGTGCGTTACAATCGGCTGCAACCGACAGCCGCATCGCGGGTGTTTATATCACAGGGCGCTTTGAACCTTCGGGTTACGGCGATGGCCTCGCCGCGTTGAAAGAGGTGCGCGAAGCGGTTGAAAAAGTCCGCGCGGCCGGCAAGCCGGTCGTCGCGTATCTTGATTTCGCGATGACGCGCGATCTCTACATCGCGTCCGCGGCGAGTGAGATTTATCTCGATCCCTTCGGCGAAATTTTCATGCCTGGGATGGCGACCGAGCCGATGTTCTATGCCGGAGCTTTTGAGAAATATGGCATCGGGGTCCAAGTCACGCGGGTGGGCAAATACAAGTCGTACGTCGAGCCGTTCATTCGCCAAGACATGAGCCCGGAAAATCGCGAGCAAACCCAGAAATTACTCGATGACCTCTGGGGTTCGCTGACAGCCGATATTGCGCAGGCGCGGGGTATTTCAGTTCCACAATTGCAGACCGTGGTCGACACCGAAGGCATGATCCGGGCGGATCAGGCGTTGAAGGCGAAACTCGTGACCAAGCTTGGCTACCGCGACGAAGTTTACTCGGAGTTGAAATCGCGTACGGGCCGGACCGGACCCCATACACCGTTCAAACAGGTTTCGCTGGCCGACTATTCTTCGACCTTACAGGAGGATCACCCGTCCAACGATGCCAATGGCGCGCCGATTCCCGGCGTGGCTCATGGCGATGCGATAGGGGTGGTTTATGCGGAAGGCGCGATTGTCGATGGGAAAGGCGAGCAGGATGACATCGGAGCCGAGCGGTTTTCGCGCGAGCTGCGGCGCATGCGTGAAGACCCCGAGATCAAAGCGATCGTCTTGCGTGTGAACAGTCCCGGCGGTTCGGCTACCGCCGCGGAAGATATTCAACGCGAGATCCGTCTCGCGCGAAAAACGAAGCCCGTGATTGTCTCCATGGGCGCCTACGCGGCATCGGGCGGCTACTGGATTTCGGCGGAGAGCGATCGCATTTTCGCCGAGCCGACGACGATCACCGGTTCGATCGGAGTTTTTGGCATTTTCATGGATGCCCAGAAATTGCTCAACAATTTCGGCCTCACTTTCGATCGCGTGAAGACGGGGAAATACGCCGATGTGATGACGATATCACGCCCGAAGACTCCGGATGAACTCGCGATTTTCCAGCATTCGGTCGATTGGATCTACGATCAGTTCATTCGTAAAGTTGCCAACGGTCGCAAACTCGACCGCGCCAAGGTCGAAGAAATCGCGCAGGGGCGTGTCTGGTCGGGGACGGAAGCGAAGAACCTCGGCCTGGTCGACGAAATGGGCGGTCTCGCCGATGCGATTCGTTACGCGGCGAAGAAGGCGAATTTGGGCGAGAAGTATCGGCTTTCCGAATACCCGAAGCGAATGGAATTTGCCGAAGCCCTGGCCGAAGCAATGCAGGGCAATCATCCCTTCACGAGCAAAGCCTCCTCGGGCCTCGTCTCGAAGTTGACCAATCAGTTGAGTGAAGAAGCGCGAACGCTGGAGCAGTTTAACGCTCCGACGGGTGTTTATGCGCGGATGCCGAGCCAATTAGTCATTAAGTAAAGCCAAGATGAGCACTTTTTCTCTTCAACGCGACGTAACTGCGACGTTGATCCCCGCGGGGGATCGCGTGACCCTCACGGCGTCGACGCCAGTCGACATCGTACAGACACTAGGTGGCAACGTGACGGTCCGAACGGATCAAGGCTTATTTCGTATCGACTCGGTCGATACATCGGCGATCGCGGGCTATGTTCCCGCGAAAACAGCGGCGGCGGAAACGGGTCACGAAGCGTTCAGCGAGGCCGCGGTTTGGTCTGCGCTGAAGACCTGCTTTGATCCGGAAATTCCGGTCAACATCGTGGATTTGGGATTGGTCTACGATCTCAATATCGAGCCTGCGCCATTCGGCAAAAATCGCGTCGAAGTGAAGATGACCTTAACCGCGCAAGGCTGCGGCATGGGGCCGGTGATCGCGGACGACGCGCAGCGAAAAATCGCTGCTCTTCCTGATGTTGAAGAAGCGAAAGTTCACATCGTCTGGGACCCGGTTTGGGCGCCGCAAATGATCTCGGCGGAAGGACGAAAGATCTTGGGCCTGGAGTAGGCTTGGGCTTTTTGGCAGTGCGCGGCGGTTTTTGCGTGAGTGCTCCGTTCGGAGTGCGGTGACTCGTCACCGCCGTCTAAGACGAAATTCATTTCGTCTTCCAGCGACATCGCTGCCCATGGCTTAATGCGGGCGAATCAATTCGCCCGTCCAAGGCGGTGACGAGTCACCGCACTCCGAATCGAGGTTGTCTGCCTACCTGGCTGCTGCCGCAGATTATTTTCGGAGTGAGTGCCGCTCAGGCCGTGATCACATCCAGCGAGCATCCGTCCGCCGCGCCTGATGGTGTCTCGCAGTTGGGCCGGGCGATCACGCCAGGGTAGGGTTCAACCGCAAATTCCCGATCTGGCTCTGCCAGTAAGTGCCGATCGCAAACATCGAAGAGTTCCCGTTCCGATTGGGTGCGACGCATGTCATGAAGAAAGCGACCCTCTGGGTCGACGCTCTGTCCGACGAAGTTCAGGTATTTCTTCATCTTGTTCACGTGATGAAGTTCCTGGAGATCCGGCGTCTGCGTGGCGCGATAAAGACGTTCAATGTAATCGCGCACCTGCGACAACACGATGCGCGGGACAGACTGGCCCGCGAAAACCGCGCGACATTGTTGAAAGATCCAGGGGTTGCGGATGGCATGACGACCGATCATCACGCCGGCGGCTTTGGTCTCAGCCAGGACCTGCGCTGCCCTCACTCCCGAGGTCACATTGCCATTGGCCAAAACAGGACACGGGACACGCGCGACCGCATGCGCGATCCAATCGTAATGAACCTCGCTCCGGTACATCTCCTTTACGGTGCGTCCGTGCACCGTAAGCAAATCCACCTTGGCTTGCGCGATAATCTCCAAAAGCCGGTCGAAATGCCGCGTATCCTCGAAGCCGATACGCATCTTTACCGTGAAGAGCCCGGGGCTTGCCTCGCGCAGCGCGGCGATGATTTCACCGACCCGCTCCGGTTCGCGCAGCAATCCGCCGCCGACGTTCTTTTTGTAAACTTTGGGTGCGGGGCAGCCGAGGTTGAGATCGATCCCGGCGACCCGGTGGGCCTGGAGTTCGCGAACGGTGCGCGTGAGTTGCGTGATGTCTTCGCCGATCAGTTGAGCGAACACAGGCCGGCCGGTGACATTCTCGTCAATGGACCGAACGATATGGCGCTCCAGCCGTGACGTGGCGTGAACGCGCAAAAATTCGGTCACGTAATAGTCAGGCGCGCCGTAATGTGCGATCACGGTCATGAACGCCAAGTCGGTGACGTCCTGCATCGGGGCCAGCGCAGTCAGCGGCTGACCTGGAATGATCCCGGCGGGCAGCGCGGTCATTCCGCCTCTTCCTCGTCCTCAGCTTCCTCGGTGTTCTCTTCGTCGGACTGCTGCTTCAGGACGCGCTCCAGAATTTCGGTCATGTCTTCGACCGAATCGAAAACTTTGTTCGCGACGTAGATTGGGCGTTTGTGCTGGAGTGCGATCACCGTCGAATCGCTCGGACGGGCATCGATCTCGATGATCTTTTTGCCAATTTCATTTTCCATCCGCAGGAGAATCCGTGCGAAGAACGTTTCGTCTTTGACATCGTTGATCACGACGTAATCGAGCTTCACTCCGAGCCCGAGAAAAATGTGACCGATCAGATCGTGAGTCAGAGGGCGTTCTTTTTTCACACCGCTCAAGGTCATCTGGATCGCGTTGCCCACGGAATGATCGACGTAGATGACGAAGGTCTTGTCGTCGTTGCCGAGGAAGACCGCGCAACCGTTGGCGGTTGGCATCACGCCTTTGACGGAGACTTCAACGACATCGTGGTGCATAGAGTAAAGTGTGGAGGGCCGAGCAGATTCGCAAGCGGGAGCAGCGAGCGGGTATGTCGAGATTATCGACCCGCATCAACTATTCCTGGAATCCGAAAAGCGAAATGCCCCAGGTGCGCGCTTGAGCGAGGACGGCCGGTTTATCGAGAATGATCACGCGGTTCGTTTCCAGCGCGGCTGCGGTCAGGCCTGCTTCGCGCATCGTGTCGAGCGTGCGTTGCCCAAAAACGGGGACGTCGAACCGGTAGTCTTGGTGCGACTTCACCGTTTTAACGAAAAGGGCGCCATCGGTTTTGAAACTGCCCGCGCGCCGCAGCATATCGTCGGTGCCTTCGAAGGCTTCGACGGCGAGCACCGTGCCTTTGCGCACGACCACGCCTTGCCCGATGTCGAGCCGGGCGCTCTCGCGGGCGATATGCACGCCGTGATCAACGTATTCGCTTTCGATCGGAAAACGGCCTCCGGTCATGCACCCCGTGGTCGCGAGTTGATCGTCGAGGAAACTGCGCGCATCAAGCAAATGGATACCGAGCTCTTCGATCTCTTTCGCGATGGCTCCGAAAATCGTTTCGGCATTGCGGCGTTTGAGCGAAAAAAGAATTCGCGTCGCTTTGAGATCCGGGTGCAGCCCGCGAAATAAACGTTTCGGGGTGATCTGCCCGGCCATCAGCGCATAGCGCACTTCGAATTGCTCCAGCGCCTTCAGCATTTTGCCGAGTTGACCAACTAAGATCGTGCGGCGGTCTGACTCCGGAAATGAATTCACGAGCTCCGGTGGCGTTTCTTCTTCGAACGCGATCAGTTTTAACGGAATTCCCGCACGGCGAATCGCGGTGGCGACGAGCTTGGGATAAAGGCCTTGCCCCGCGATCAGCGCGATCGGCTTTTTCGAATCAAAAGAGGCGGGAAGAAATTGAGACAGCACGAGAGTCGAATCATTCAAATCGGACGCAGCGAACCAAGTGAAAATCTTTGTGCGGTAAACCCGAGTTGGCGAGTTAGTTCACGTTCAATTGCCTTGCCGTGCTCTCGCGCGGCTCCGTAGCGTCGGCGCCTCCCCCCTTATGAAACGCTTATTATCACTCCTCCTGGGCGTAGCGGCTGCCTCGCCGCTCGTCGCTCAGAAATTCGAAGGCTTGGCTCCAACTCCGCCGATGGGCTGGAATACGTGGAATACCTTTGCTTCGAATATTAACGAAACACTGATCAAGCAAACCGCCGACGTCATTGCCGCGAGCGGCATGCGCGACGCGGGTTATAAATACATCGTTCTCGATGACGCGTGGCTCGCGAAGGATCGCGATGCGCAGGGCAATCTCGCGGCTGACCCACAAAAATTCCCGAGCGGCATGAAAGCTCTCGGCGACTATTTGCATTCGAAGGGTTTCAAATTTGGCATCTATAACTGCGCCGGAACTCGCACGTGCGCCGACTATCCCGGCGGCAGCGGTCATGAATTCCAAGATGCGCGAATGTACGCATCCTGGGGCGTCGATTATTTGAAATACGACTGGTGCAATCACGGCACCGCGAACGCCGAAGACGCCTACGGCCGCATGCGCGATGCTTTGCACGCGGCGGGCCGTCCGATTGTTTTCAGCCTTTGCGAATGGGGCGATAGCAAGCCATGGACTTGGGCCGCCAACACCGGACACCTCTGGCGTACGACGGGGGACATCATGTCCTGCTACGATTGCGTTTCCCAGTGGTCGAGTGGCTGGAAAGTGAATTTGGATAAACAGGTCGGTTTGGAAAAGTACGCCGGCCCTGATCACTGGAACGACCCGGACATGCTGGAAGTCGGCAATAAAGGTCTGACCCAAGCCGAGTCTCGCGCCCATTTCAGCTTTTGGTGTGTGCTCGCTGCGCCCCTCATCGCGGGCAATGATGTGCGTAGTATGAGCGCGGATACGCTCGCGATCTTAACGAACAAGGACGCGATTGCCGTCGACCAGGATGCGCTCGGCAAGGAAGGCTTCCGCTTCCGCGTCGAAACCGGCCGCGAAATCTGGGTCCGCGAGTTGGCCAATGGTGAATGGGCGGTTTGCATGCTCAACACTGCAACCACTCCGGCTGATATGACGCTCGATTGGTCGATGACCGACTGGATCTTCAAAGGCGTGAAGTTCAAGGTGCACGATATCTGGGCCAACAAGGACATCGGCACGACTGAGCAGCCGCTCACCCAAAACGTGCAGAGCCACGACGTCGTTTTTGTGCGCCTGACGCCGTTGCCGGGCAGCAAGCCGAAAAGCTAAACGAGTTGGCCATTGTTTGATTTTTTCCCGCGTGGGCTTCGGCCAGCGCGGGATTTTTTTTGCGAAAAATGCGCAGTGGCTCCATCAAACAGAGATGCCGATTTACGAGTACTACTGCCCGGAAAATCATACGATCTACCAGTTTTTCGCCAAGACGCTCGCGCAGGGGCAGACGACTCCACCGTGCCCCGAAAATCCGAAATTCAAACTGCAAAAAGTGGTTTCATCTTTCGCGATCAATCGCGGCGCGAAGGCGACTGAAACGGCCGGACCGAACGAGCCCGCGAGCGGTTCACCCGACGATGCGAGGATTGAATCTGCCATGGCCGCGATGGAAAATGAATTTGCCGGAGCCGATGAAAACGACCCGCGCGCCATGGCGCGCATGATGCGACGGATGTCGGAGATAACGGGAGAGAAAATCGACGGCGAAATGGAAGAGGTCGTCCGCAAGCTCGAAGAAGGCGTCGATCCTGATTCGTTGGAAGACCAATTGGGTGGCGATGCGGGGTCGGCCGGCGACGACGATCCGTACGGAGCTGGGCCGGACATGCCTGCAACGCCAGAGCTGCGGGAAAAGAAGCATCGCTTCAAGGCGCGTCGGAGCGAGCCGCGGCGTGATCCCGCTCTTTACGATTATCCTGTGAATTCGTGATTCCCACTTTCGGTTTCATCCGCTGAACTGATCGCTTCATGTCGAACTCGGAACTTCTCCCCCGCATTGAGGCGGCTAAAGCAGCGGTGATGGCGCAGACCGAATTGCTGCACCGTGAATTTGGCCGCGCGACAAGTTTGTGGAAGGATGATGGGACGCGTGTGACACCGATCGACATCGCGATTTCGGAAAACATTTTTGCGGCCTTACGCCCCTTGTTTCCAGAGGATGAATTTCTCAGCGAAGAGCTCAGCGAGTTCACCGAGCCGATTCAGTTGAAAGCCCGTTTCGCATGGATTCTAGATCCGATTGACGGCACGAATAACTACGCGATGGGGATCGTGCACTGCGCGATCTCACTTGGGATTTTTGAAAATGGCCGGCCCGTTTACGGGGTGGTTTACGATCTAAGTCGACGGACGTTGATTCATGGCGGACCGAGCTTCGGACTCTGGGACGGAAATCGCGTGGCCTCCGTGAAGACGGATCCGCCAAATCCGCAGAGTATGCTCGGCTTTCACAGCCCGTATGAAAAAGCGATGGCGCAGCACGCCACGACGATCGTCGAGAATTTCAAAATTCGCGGACTCGGGAGCAGCACGCTGCATCTGGCTTATGTCGCCGTTGGCATTCTCGACGGCACGGTCGATCACAACGTGAAAATTTGGGATATCGCCGCCGCGCTCGCGCTGTGTCTGGCCGGCGGCGGGGAAATTTATTTCTTCAACGGCGAGCAATTGCCGCTGCGGACCTTCGATTTGCGGATGAAACGGATTCAGTACGTCGCAGGAAGTCCGCAAATGTGCCGACGGTTGCGGGAGCTGTTGAAGATTTAAAGTCGACGGAGGCGTTTTAGAAACAGCGACGTACACGCGCGACCACGAGTTTGCAGAGAATACGTCGGCGCTCCGGAGAAGGCCGCGCTTCCTTGGCGCAGCGGCGCTCGTGAGAACGCAGGCGTTCAACCCGGTTTCGCGACAAACGCGTCCTCACGAACGCGCCCGCTTTGAAAATTTAAATCTCGTAGGTCGCGAGCGGTGTCGGGTCGATCACCTTCGTCTTCGGCAAGGCCTTGGTCAGTTGCTCCATGAACCATGCCCGCGCTTCGGCTTCACCGTGAGTCAAAACGATCGTCTGAGGCGTCGCTTGGACTGCGAACTGCAACAACTCGTCGCGGTCCGCATGACCGGAGAGTTCAAACTTATCGACCCGGGCGCGCACCTTCGTGCGAATATCTGCCGTCTCGAATAGAAATGAATCGCCCGGCTTCGCGGCGAGCAAATGGCCGCCAGGGGTGGCTGGATCACAGTAGCCAACAAACCCGATCATGTTCTTTTCGCTCGAGACCAGACCCGAGGCGAGGGTGTACGATGGCGTGCGCTCGACCAGCATGCCAGAACTGATGACATAGAGCGCGTTCTTGCGCGGATCTTCGCCGGCCTTGAGCTGGCGCGGAGCGGGCTTGATCTTCAGATCTTTGATGATGTTGCGCGAGAAATTGGTGTGCCCGGTCTTGCGCGTGATCTCGTCGAGATAGTCGGCCAAGTCCATGCCGAGACCGGAGGCGAAAATCGGACAATCGACCAGTTTCCCGAATTTTCGCGCGTCGTGCAGAATCGCGAGAATCTCTTGCTGGCGACCCAGCGCAAACACCGGGATCAGAAAGGAACCACCGCGTTGAATCGTGTCGTTGATACAGTCGATCAACCGCGCCACTTCGCGATAACGTGCTTTTTCCGGTGGACGATCGGTCAGTCCGCGAGTCGTTTCCATCACGAGCACATCGAAATGACCGGCGGGGAAAATCGCGCCGCTGAGGGTCCGCTGATTTTCAAACAGCACATCGCCGGTGAAGAAATATTGTTTTCCCCCATGGTGAATTTCCACGGCAGCGGCGCCTGCAACGTGTCCTGCAGGGTGGAAAATAAATTCCAACTCGTCTTTTAGCCCGCGGATTTTTTTAGCATGCCCGAAAGGTAGTCCGGTGATTCGGGGGGCGTAGCGATCGATCTCTTCGTGCGTGAAAAGGGGATATTCCGGAATATTGGCATCTTCCTTTTGCCGCATCATCACGCTGGCCGAATTGTGCAACATCCGCTCGATCAGCATGCGGCTCGACTGCGTCATGACGACGGGCGTGTTCGGGTGCTCGCGCATCACGAGTGGCAAGCTGCCGATATGATCAAGGTGGCAGTGGGTGATCACGATCAGATCCAGCCTCTTGCCGCGGAGCGATGAAATGTCGGGGGTGGCGGAACGGCCCACCTGCTTCGGATGCAACCCAGAATCGATCAAAATATTGAGGTCGCCGAACTGCACGTAGAGTGAGTTCGCACCTATGCCGCCAGCCTTGTTCAGATCGATTAACTTCATGGAAGGGCGGAGCAAGAGGCGTCAGCCGGACCGTCGCAAGCGCAAGTTTTACAACCTCACTCCGGCAGTTTCAATTCGAAGGAGGGCAAGACGACGTGCACGCGATTGCCGAATTCGTCCACGCCGTGAAAACTGCCGTAAACTCGCGCTTCCACGCCCGTCACGTGGTAGCTATTGTAGGAAAACTCTTCCCCAGGGCTCAACCGGGGTGTTTCGCCCACAATCCGATCGCCTTCGATGACCAAGCGGCTGCCGTCTACGTGCTCCAGCACCCATTTGCGGCCGAGCAAAGTCACTACGCGGTCCGATCCATTGTGGATCGTGACGAAGTAAACGAACGCGTGCGGCTTATCCTCGGGCAAGCTCTTCCCGCCGTGGTGGTACACCAGCTTATCGAGGCGGGCGGTCAGCCCAGGCAGTAGAAGGGACGCAGACACAGCGGAAGGGTTCGCACGAACAAACGAACGACGTGAAAGTTTGCAAACGGCTTTGATAGGCCGCCTCAGGGCGCGTCGGCGGGGATCTTGTTCGCGAAACGCTGGCCTGTGTATTTATAGTCCGAATACGAAACGGTCATGTCCTCGTCGAGCGAACGGATGATCAAGGCGCGTCCGCGAATTTTCACGGTGATGTGATCGAGCAAAGTCGGGCGGCCGCCGGCGGGAAGCAGATAGTAAACCACGGTGTGAGCTTCCTGGATTTTAACCGCGAACATCGGTGAGAAGGGCTCCAGATTGCCGAGTTCAACTTTTTCAAACGTGTGGCTCGCTTTGTCGTAAGTGAAGGTCGCCGTCATGTAGATGGCGCTCGAGTCGTCCTTGCCACCGGGCCTCAAGCGAAACTGGTAAACGCTTTTTTGGGCGTCGTCACTCACGCGGGTGGCGGCCTTACGATTGATTTGTTGGACCACATCCGGCGCGGTGTCGCCGCCGCCGCGCCGCGAGAGCTTATCGGCATATTCCTTGAAATCCGTTTCGGTCGGAGCATGACCGTCCTTCTGGAGCAGCACCCAGCGCGCCGCGTCGGGTTTTGAGGGATCGTAGTGTTCGACCAGGGTTTCCTTGCCGGTCGATGTCGTTTGAGTGAAGGACCAGCCGCGTGTGCCTTCCGCGTGAAACGTATCGAGGGCGGCATTAAAATCCGCGGGGAGAGGGTCGACGTGAAGGACCGGTGGCACGCTTCGGTTGCAGCCCGCGTTGAAAAGAACCGCGATCGCGAATGTAGCGGTGGCGACAGTGGCGCACGTCGAGCCGTTAGCCCGAACGAGAACGTTTTTGCCGAAATCGGCGACCAAACTGCGGAGCCAAGAGACACGCGAAATCATAGAGCGGAAAAGGGCCAAGGGGTCTTTCAACCGATTTTTCCGCCGGGCCGCAAGCGGAGATAATAAAGGGCGAGTTCGATCGTTTAATAGATACACCCCTATGAAGACTCACCCCAGTCAGCGTAAGTTCGGTTTACCGGTGGCTATCGTGGCTTCCGCGCATGCGATCTTGTTCCTCGGCTTTCGCGCTCCTCATCCTCTTCCGACCGGCACGGGCAAGACCAATGTGACGCCGCCAGAGAAGAGAGTCGTTGAGATCGTCCAGCCGCCCGTAGTGGAAACGAATAGCGAGGAAAACCCCAATGCGAAAAGCACCTCGGGAGGAGATCCTCTGCCGACGACCGAAGATCGACCGTCCGTCAGCAACGATCCCACGTCCATTGTGATTCCCGTCGAGACTCGGGTTTTCACGCCGGTTGCCGGACCAATCAATATCATTCCTGTCACACCCGGAGATCCAACGGGTACACCCCACATTCCGAATGTGGGCGGACTTGATTTTGTGCCGCATGCGCTCAGTCGGATGTCTCCTGTTTATCCGGCTTCGATGAAGTCTATCGGCGTCACGGGCTCGGTTACTGTCATGTTCACGGTGGACGAGTCTGGCCGCGTCGCTGAAGCTTCGGTCGTCAGCGCAACGCGTTCCGAGTTTGAAGATGCGGCTCTGCGAGCGATCTTTCACTGGCGCTTTGAGCCCGGTAAACGTCATGGACGCCCGACCGCGTTTCGCATGAGCATTCCGCTGAACTTTGTGTTGGAACAGTAGACTCTTCTCCCTAACCGGTGAGATGAGTCAGGAATCAAAGACAGGTTCCGCCAACTTCTCCATTCGGAAAATCCGCGGGCACGAGCGAAACTTGCGGATTTTCCGTCTCGCCGGTTTAGTTGCTGGGAGCGCCAACCTGATGGGCTTCCGCGGCTTCGACCGAAGTGAATTCCGGCGAAGTCTTGATCTGCTCGCGTGTCAGGCGCGTGCGCGCGAGGCGGTGGTACCAATCGATTCGCTCGAATGCACGGACCGGCAAGATCACTCGCTTTCCGGCCCACCAGTTTTTCGTATCCGCGACAATCGATTGAATCTGCCAGCTATCCGCGCTGATCAAGTAGTCGACCAGGTGTCCGATATCGCCATCAATCGCGTGGAGATGATAGCCTTCGATTTCTCTCGCGCTTCGCAGATGGGACATCTCTTCACGCGGTAAAACCTGTTCTGCCGGCGGGGTCGACGTCTCGTTGCGCCGGTCCACGGGGACGTTTCCGTGCATATCGGGCGTTATGATTGCGGAGGGAAAAAGCTCGAGTGGAAAACCGACCCAATACGGCGTCCAACCGTAGTAGCTGTAAAAGTCTTGCTCGATTTGGCGGGGAATCGGTTTTTCGAAGTCTACGTCCGGGCTGTTGCGGACCTGTTCGCGAGTCAGACGCACATTCAGGTGCACTTGCGATGGACTGGGGAGTTCAAGCGACCGTGGGGAAATCAAAACGTCGCGACCGGAAAGCCAGTCGCCTGTGTTCACGACGAGGTAGCGCACGACCCATTGTTGGTCGTCGAAGAGGGCGTCCTTGATCCGGCCGATTTCGCCATCGATAGCGGCTAGCGCGTGGCCGCGGAGGAGGTTGAGGGATTTAAGCATAGGGCGGGGTTTTCACCCTTAGATGCTGTTTCCCGCACTTGGCTCCCTTTTCGGTTAAGAATCTTAACCGATCCTTTTATAAAGAAAGGAGGCAGACCTCGCGGAGCTTTCTTGGGCGCTGCAGTCGATCGCTTGAACTCAGGAAACCGGGACGCCGCCGCGGAGACCCTCAGCCGCTTTTCGCGCGAAGTCCCGCCACTCCCGCCAAACCGCAGCCGGCACGCGGGAGGTGTGCAGGACCTGCTGTGCAAACGTATTCGCGGTGTTCAACTGCATGCGGAACGTTTCTTCCGATTTATCCCCCCGCTCGAGCAGGCTGTTGTCGGGCATGAGGCCAAAATTGCTCGGGTCTGCGAGCGAGGTACCGGTCGGTAAAGGCCGGGGAGCGGGCGCGGGCGGAGAGGCCGGAGCAGGGGAAGCCGTTGCCGAAGTCGATGCGGATGCGCTCTCTGCGACCGGTTTCGACGCGATCTCCGTTGCTGGGCTGGCGGGGAGGGGAGAAGCCGAGGAGGATTCGTTGTCGTTGGGGCGGGAGGCTTGGGCCGAGCGCGAGGCGTGAAGGCCTGGCGCAACAAAAGTCGTGGGTGCCGCTTCCGGTTCGCTCGGGGTATCGCGCCAATACGGATTATCAGCTTCCCCTGCCACCAGTTCGGCCGAAATGGCGGACGGACGGCCTCCGCTCAAGCCATTGGCTTCGCGGACGGCCTCGGCAAAGTCCTCGAATGACGAAAACCCATAATGCGCAGGCAGGCGCGCCAACAGCTCGCGGCGCTCCTGCTCAGCTTTGAGCTCGAGCTCAGCGACGCGGGTGCGCGCCAATTCCAATTCCTGAAAGAGAGACGTCATACTCGGTGGACCAGAACGATATTCGACCGGAACGGCCAAATAGATCGTCTACATTTATGGCACGCCCTCGGCCCTCGCAAGCTGACAATGCAGAGGAATCGATTCAATCCCGATCGGGAGAATTCGAACGCCCGACGCGCGGGATCAACAACGTAGCCGGTAACAGCCGAACTCCGATTCCTATTCTTTGAGCGAATTCAAATGGATCTGAGACCGTCGCGACTGACCGTGCAACATAACATTGACATTCGAGCGACCATTTTCTATTCAAATCCCACCCCGTTATGCAGCACCCCACTGTAGCGATCGTTACGGACGTATCGGATCGCTTTCTCGAATGGAAGTACCTCCTCCGACTTTTTGTGCGCGCATGGGAAGAGCGCGGAATCAAGGTGGTTGTGGTGCGTGATGAAGCATCGTTTCAACCCGCTGATATCGCATTTCTCCACGCAGACCTCACGGTGGTCCCGGAGCATTGCTTGGCTCTTTGCCGACGCTATCCGCGA
>Ga0207702_10000734_pt1 | contig 35108 bp, 9 predicted proteins | sample KBSCornC62_FD_184302 | JGI IMG/M metagenome (GOLD analysis project Ga0207702, IMG submission 184302) | Corn rhizosphere microbial communities from Kellogg Biological Station, Michigan, USA - KBS Corn C6-2 (SPAdes) (version 2) | ecosystem: Host-associated > Plants > Roots > Rhizosphere > Soil ... | reverse complement strand
ATACCAAATCCTAATTGGGCGAATACAACCTTTACAGGCTCTGGTACAGTAGATAGAGCCGTTAATGGAGCTTTACCTGCATCTATGACTGAAACGTCTCCTAAGGGAGCCAGAGTGATCTATCCAGGAACTCCAGAGTATATTCGACTATTTGGTAAACACGCTAAAGGTGGTATTTTAAAGGCACAAGCTGGCGCAAGTATCGGCTCTACTGAAGGTAAAGGAAACGGTGGACAACACGAGGCTACTGTAAGTGATATTGGTAAATCAATCACTGATCAGGGTTATCATATATCAGGTGAAGATAAAGCACAATTAGCAGCTCTAGGTTTGAACTTAGCTAGTTTGGCTACTACATTTGGTGGTGGTGGAGCTGGCTTATCAGCAGGTCTTGGTGCAGCAGGAACCATAACACAGTTAGGTGCCGATTTTGCTAAACATGGTGCTAACTGGGCTGATGCAGGTTCTGCAGCTCTAGGCTTAGGTTTAGATGCCGCTGCTATAATTCCTGGCCTTGGTGTTCTTTCGGAAGGTAGTAAAGTAAGTAAGATTCTCGCTAAGACTTCTAGAGTACTTGTCCCTGCGCTAACTGCAATGGGTTTAGCTCACGCGGGAGGTCTAGTGATGGATATCACATCAGGTAAGAAAGCACTTAAGGACTTAAATATCAATGATCTCAAGACTCTAACACAAGGTATTACTGCTGTAGTAGGTGGAACTAGAGCTCTCACACAACGTGTGGGTACAGCTCCAACTAGTGCAGAATTCCTTACTTTAAAGGGTGGAAAATCTCTCAAGTTAGATGATGCTGGGTCACAAGCTATTAATACAGCTGCTGATAAAATTGCTGCTGCTAAGTCTGTAGCACAACGTCTCACTGGTGATGATAATATAGAACTTGCTACTAAATTCGGTTTAAATAAGGATCGTAAGTGGTATAATCCATTCTCTTACTTAGGTCAGAATGAAAGTGCTAACATCACCACAAGTAAAGGAGCTAGAGTTCCTATTGATGAGAGTTCAATCCAAGGTGACGGACTTTGGAGTAATTATAAACGTTTTGCAGCACGTAAAGCTGCAGTAAGGGATCTTAATGGCACTAAGCCAGATTATATCGTAGATCCTAAGTATAAACTAGCTTCAGGTAATACTGTAGAACAATCTTTCGAGGGACTTAAACCTCAAAAACAATGGTCACTTTTCGGTGACTATATTGGAGGTAACAGTAAGTCTGATATTAAAGCTGCACAGGCTCAACCAGGAGGATCTCCAGAAGCATTATTCAATATGCACTATAAACTAGAAGGCCCCGCTTTAGGGTTGCCTGCTCAGGGGCAATCAACTGGTGCGGCTAACGAAGCCAGTAGTGTTGCATCTGTTATAGCTGGTAAGAAGGCTCTTAGTAACTCACCAGAATCCACTAGTGATTTTGCTGATATTCCAGCAACTCGTAGGATATTTGGTTCTATGTTTGGTATGACCAAATACGATAGTGAACGTAGTATGACCTATAATGAGGTTAGGAATAGAGTAAATGGGACTACTGGTACAAAATCTAGTAGGGATCAAATACGTAAGTTTATGCAACATGATTTCCAAGATGGAACAATAGAGAAGAATGTACAGAATCAAATTAAGGAAGCTGTATCAAACCCTGCATCTAAAGGTTACATTAAATTTAAAAAAGGTGGTATATTAAAAGCACAGAGTGGTGCTTTTGTACCTTATCCATTTAGAATTAATCAAGATGAGTCTATACCATATTCGTTAAGACCACCACAGCCGTCTAACCCATTCAGCTTTAATATTAAGGACTTCATTAGTAGCACTGCACCTTCAACTAAAATTCCATTGGTTAATGAGTTTAGAGGCGTGAGTTATAGCAATCCAATTGCTGGTTCTGCTTCTAGTGCTATCACTGGAGTTCCACAGACAGCTGGTGTGGCTAATGTTAAGACAACTAATGTACCATTTACAGCTCCTGGTTTAGGTAAAGTAGCTATGCCAAAGTTTAACCTAGACTCTAATCAGCTATCAGAACTTGGTAGAGCATTAGCAACTAGTGAACTCAATAAGAGAATAGATACTAGAGTAGAAAGGCCGATGCTTTCTGCACCTAGTGAAGTACCTCTTACTGTTCGTGGAAACTTGCTTGCACAAAGTCAAGCTAATACACAAGCTGATAATATAGTTAGAAATAGCCAACAGTTTAGAACTTCTGATGGTTCTATGCAAATGTTAGGTAATCTAGAGGCTGAGAAGCAAGCTGGATCTCTACGTTTACAAGGTGCATTGGCTAATAATCAAGCACTTGAACAATCACGTCAGCAATCTCAGCAATATGCTATGCAAAATGCTCAGAATAGGTCCAACGTAGCTAATGAGAATACACAAACTCTAGCACGTGCAACTCAAGCTGAGCGTCAAGCAGGTAATGAGAAACAAGCTATGATTAATCAGCCACTACTCGATTTCTGGAAAGATCAGAATTATAAACAGTATATTCAGAATCAACAGAATCGTGCTATTGATACACAAATTGGTGGTCTTGGTGAAGAGAACCTTACAAGGGATATTCAACAGAAACTTAGCCAAGCTATGTATAAGGTGTGGACTGATCCTAATATTCCTGATAATGAAAGACAAGCTAGGTATCAGAGTCTAGCTAATCAAGCTAATACTGTACAGAGTAGGTTAACTAATAGTGAGCTACAGATAAGGAAAAATCCTTATGGATTTAAATCCAAGGGTTTAGGTTACTATACTCAAGGTTTAGATTTAGAAAACATAAATAAGCTTGGTTCGTTATTATATAAAGACGGTGGTTCTGTTCAACTACAAAAAGAAGTAGTTAAACAGAATGCTGAGACCAGTAGGAACATAGCCAAAACCCAAAATGATTCTATTAAAGATGGTTTACAAGACCAGACTAAGAAACAAATAGAAGCGATGAAGGAAATCAATGACCTCATTAAAATGGCTTTAAAATAATGGAGTTTAATAAAGTAAGCAAATATCAGGCTGGTGGGTACTTAACCTACCAGCCTTTGCCTGTAGTGCCCCAAGAGCAACCCCAAGTTGCTTCTGCACCAGACACATCTACCTCTAAAAAAGATAAAGAGGTTGATGGACTTGATGACGATATACTAAAAAAGATGATTGGTGAAGGTATTACCACAGATGTTATGGCTTACTCCGATCAAGTTAAGGCTGCGTATCAACGCTATGCTATGATGGATGATAATATGAGAAATAGCTATATGGGTAAGCAACTACGTCAAATGATGAAAGGTGACTTGGGTCAGTTGAATATGCTTGCTCGTTCTAAGAAATACCTTGACAATAATATCGAGAAAGCTAAAGCACAGAATGGCCTTGATGAGGGAGCTATTAGCTCTAACGGTCAAGTGTTCGTTAAGGATGCGAATGGTAAAGTGGCTACATTAAGTTTAAGCGAATTTAATGCAGATCATAATAGCAAAGAGAGTAAATATCAGCTTCTGACTAATGCACAACTTGCAGAAGAACGTGAGTTTAATCCACAACTACTAGGTAATAATAACATAACAAATGTTATAAGCTTTGCAGTTGGTATGGATAAAGTAAAGGAAGAAGTGTATAAAGCAGCTAGTGATTTAGGTAATACTACTACTAACAGTATCTCTGGAGCTTATGGCGATGGGGAGAATAGCGATATGGATGCTCTTAAGAGTGCGGTTGCTAGCGGAGCATTTAAAATAAAAGATGGTACTGTAGATTCTACTAACAGACCACAAATAGAGAAAGCTCAAGCGCAGTTATGGGCTGGTCTATCAGCAGGGGCGAAAGCAACGTTACGTTTACGTGCAGCTACCATGGTCGATAAACCTAACGATATTGAGCAGAAGGCTAAGGACTTAGCTGCTGAAATGCTTGATCCACGTAGTACCGTAATGCATAAAGAAATCCACGACGAGACATTTAAGAAACTCACAGGTGGTAAAGGTTCTACAGCTGGAGATAAGCCTACTGACTTCGGTCAATTTGAAATGGCATTTAACCTTAGAAGCAACGTTACACCACTTAGAATAGATCTTCCTAAGGGAGCTACTGTAGAAACCACTGCAGCTATGGTTCCAGCCCTAGCTAATCAGGGTAAAGATGGTGTAGCTGTATCTTTACAGGATAACACGAATATGCGGAGGATAGCTAATGTTAATTCAGCATTCACTGTGAATGGAGACAAGGTTAATCCACGTGATACTGCAATCATAGGTAATAGTTATATACAATGGCTTCCAGTGATTAAAGGTGCTGATGGAACTATGCAAATAGACCAAGAAGGTGCTAAGAAGTGGGCAGCTATTCAGAAAGCTAATCCTAATACACCACAATCTGAATTAGCAATAAAGTATGGACTTTCATTAAATCTTCATAAATTAGTAGCATCTGAGGCAGCGTCATTTGGTGACAGTACTATTGGATGGTTTGACCCTCGTAGAGATAGTGACTACTATACTCCACTCGATGATGCTACTAGTAAATATGTTCAAGATATTGTAGATCCTAAGCATCAACGTGTACACAATACATTTAACCATGCTTCTAAACATTGGATCTTCATGGAATCACTTGATCAAGCAAGTTGGAGAGAAGCTGATAATAATCATGCTACACTACCTGCACATGTATTCTCTGCTAATCCGTATAATGATGATGGTACTATTAATCCAAATGCCTATAATACAGGTAGAAACGGAGCTAATATTGCACAAGGAATACAGTATCAACAGCAACAGCAAATACCAACTAATCTAACCTCAGGCTTTTTCCAGAAATAATAAGCTAATATGAGCGATACTAATACTACAACTCAACCTACACAAGTAGGTTCAGGTAATAATGCAGACTGGCTTGCAATACAAATGCAAGCCCCTACTGCAACTCCAGCAGATATTTATAGCATGGGTATTACTCCGAATAATACTACAATGCAGCCAGCAGAGTTTTATAAGGATAGTGCGCCAGTAAAAGCCGCCTTTAAGAAAGCAGATGGTACCTTTGACGATGAAGGATTCAATAACTTCTATACAAATGCTCAGAAGTCTCTAAATGCTTTTCATCAGGATGACTTCTCTTTGGGTAATGTTACAACAGACTTGTGGGATGATACTTCTGTGGCTAGGAATTTAAAAGCTCCTATAAATAGAAACCCTGTAAAAGTATCGCTTAGTAGCAATGATCCATTTACTAATCTTAAGAACGCTCAGCGTAGCTTCTATGGTCTTACAGAAATTAATAAGTGGACTAATCCTAAGAAGAGTTTAGCTGAGGTAGCTGAAGGTAGGAACGTTATAGATGGTTCTACTGGGAAAGACTTAGGTTATACACCTGAATCATCAGGTATATTTGGATTCTTTAAGGAACCTCTTGTACTATCACAGTACGATGAGGATATTAAAGATGAGAAAGGAAATATTATACACCATAGAGGTGAATTAAAGTATGATGCTGAAGGTCTTCCACGCTATGAAACGCTAGCAGGAAGAGATCCTGCAGGACGTCAATTACTTTCTAAATGGAATACCGTTACTACAGAGGGAAGCTGGTTAAACCAGTTTGACGTTATGGATGATGATGGTATTAATAAATCTATTACAGGAACTATAGTTAAGAGTGTAGCTCAATTACTACCTCTTGCTATTGGAGGTCCGGTAAGTACTGCTTACAAAGCGTATTACATAGCCTCTAACTTGCTTGATGCTACCGCAGCTATTGGTAAGAGTATAGATGGTATTCTTAATGACGACGCCGCTGATGGTAACTTCTTTAAGTACGCTAATACTTTACAGGCTTATGTGGGACAGAATAAGACTACCTTATCTGACCATGATAGAGAGAATATGTTTAGCTTAGGTAACTTAGCTAATCAAGCTGTAGATGCAGTACTCATGATGAGTGCTCAGAATAGTGTTTTTAGCTGGCCTAGTAAGATTAAAGCTTATCAGATGGCCAAAGAGTTGAACCTTGCAGAAGGTACTCTTAAAGAGGCTGTAAACCTCTCTGATGCTAAACTAGGTGAATTGACTTCTAAAATACAAGACATCAAGTCATACACAGATAAGTATGGTTTTACAGGTAAGGCAATTGAAGCTCTTGCTAAGAACGTAAACTCATTAGAGTCATATGGTAAGTACAGTGGTTATCTAGCTACTGGATATATGGCAGCTACAATGGCTACATCTATGGGTGAAGCAGCTAAAGCCGCTGGACTTAACGATAGAGATGCAGGTATGCTATATCTTGGTTATATGGGTGCACTTGTACCATTCTTTAAGTTAGGTTTATCTAAGTATATCGAAGAAGGTCTCTCAGTAGATGCTCTAGCAGCAGATATGAAGGAGAAAACTGTAGAATATGCAGGTAAATATGTACCTGCTGCTATGAAGGAGAATGCTACTAAACTAGCAGCTGGTATAGGACCTAAAGCTAAAGGTATTAACTTAATAGCAGCTGGTCGTGATTTAGGTAAGAAGATCTATCAGATCTACATGAATCCTAAGAACGTTCTAAAGTTCGCTGGACCTATCAATGGAGCTATAGCTGGTGGTATTGAGATGGCTAGTATAGAGAGCTTGAAGGTTGCCACTCAAGGTATATATAATGGATTAAAATCCGCAGGTCTCACTTCTACAAAAGGTGATGCCAAATTTGATCTTAAAGGTGACGAAATACTTAAATCTATTGGATCTGCTGCTTTTGGTGGTGCTCTTGGTGGAGGTATTATGCACATGCTTGGTCATCAAGACCAAGAGTCTTTTAAAAGTAAGGATCTGGTAGGCTATGTTCTGAATGGATATGGTGACCGAGTTCTTAAGCAGATAGAAGATTTACGTAGTAAAGGACAATTGGGCTCTACTAAGCTTTCTATGGATCCTCTTACTGATATGAAAGGTAATAAAATCAACGATATGTGGTTTGCAGTAGATTCTGATCACTCGGTGTCTCAGAATGATGCTATAGCTGATAGGATGAGCAAGGCCGTTAAGGTTATGACTATGATCCAGAATGCTAATGACGTACTTGATCCACATGTTACTGCAGAGAGTAAGAATCAATTCTATGCTAATATAGTTGATACTGCTACAGACACTGATTTACGTGATCAAATTCACGATACAGCTAATCAAATTTATGAGCTCTCTATGGATCTTGTGAATACACCAGGTGGCGAAACTACTGATGGTGGAGCTGCTATCGAAGAAACTAAGCGTAAGCTTACTGAGGCTAGGGCTAAGCTAGAGTATCTACAAGGCGATGAGTCTTTGGATGAATTCTTTAGGCAAGGTCTATTTAATGTTAGAGAAGACATTAATAAAGCTTTTGGAGTGAAGACTATTGATGATTTCGCTAAGGAAGTAAATCCTGTAGCTAAAACTTATAATAACCTTACAGGTGATGAGAAAACTCTTGCTACACGTAAATTTGAGGATTATAAGAAAGAGGAAGGTCCTAAAGGCAGGAGAGCTGATTTAATAGAAGCACGTAAGGAGTACGATAGGTTTAATATGAATATGGAGAAGGAAGGCTATTTCGGTCGTTTGGATCTATATAAAGAAAGTATTAAAACACTTGATGACTATACAAAAGCGTATGCAATTACCTATAAAAAGGTTACTGGAGAACCTATCTCTACTGTACATGAAATTGCACTTCAAGATGATTTCTTGGATAAGTTAAGTGCAGTAAAGTATATTCCAGACTGGATTTACGACACCATCAAAGCTAGGATACAAGGTGTTCAGAGTGAAGGCGCTCTTGACTTCTTAGACAAACTTACAGCTGATCCACTTAAACTGCGTAGTGGTGTAATAACTAACAAACGTAGCCTTGAGATTGCTATTAAGGATAAGCTTATTAGTGAGTTCTTAAAGAAGAAGTTAGGTCAAAAAGGTTTTGAAGAGTTCGCCAATTCTATTGAGCTTAAGGACATTATCGATAATGGAGATAGCTCATCTAACTATAGCTTACTTGCTACACTTAAAAGGTTAACTAACTTCACTGATAATGACAAAGATCTTGAAGTACGTAATGTACGTAGGATACTTTCCAGACTTGATGAAGATGCAGCCGGAGAGTTACTGTACTACTATGATGACGTTGCAGAAAGAGGTGAGTCACCTGAGTTGATGCAATACTTTGATAAAATAGGCTTAAAAGACTATATCAACGAAATCGAGCAATCAGGTATTGATATGGACGATCTATTAGGTGATGGAGATCCAGTAGATCTTTTAAAAGCTATGGTGTTAGTAAAACACCTAGATGATATTACTGGAGGAAAAACTAGCCTTGCTGATCAAATAGCTTTAATGCAATCATCTGCTATTCATGACAACCTAGTTCTTGGACTTACAGTCGATGGACGCTATCAGAGTGAAGGTAATGTAATTCACACTAATACAATACAACATCAAGACACTAGTGTTCTTGATAACAATATAATCAAGGCTAGGGAGTTTGATAAGCAACGTGTATCTTCTCCGCTTGAAGAGGAACTTGAGCCTATAAACTCATTCCTTAAATCAGAATACTTCACATTAAGTCAAATGGGTTATGAGAACTACTATAATAGCTCTCCTGAATTTATTGACAATATGAAGTCTTATGACAATAAGTTAAATAGACTTAAAGCTTTAGTTGAAACTACTATCTCAGTTAATCCTTTAGTTAATGACTTTAGGAAGAATAACAAAGCTGGCTTAGACACTGATCTTAACAATACTGAGTTATTTGTAATAAGTGCTCAGGATGGATCTCATTTATTAGCTGAAATAGAGTATGCGCAGAATAGGTTAAATCACCTAAGAGAAGTAAATGAGTATAACTCAAATAACATCTTAGGTAAGCTATTACGTATTGCTGGTTTAGACCTTGTGTCTAAATTTAATACACTTAAGGCTATTGCAACTAATCCTGAAGTAATTGAACTACTTCCTACTTTGGGTAACTTGTTCCAGATTCCTGAAATAAATGATTACGCTAACAGCTATAAAACAGCTAGTGATGAGTTAAAGAATAAAGCTCTTACAGCTATGGTTAATCTAGAGTCTAGTATTCATGCTGATTTCCAGAAATTGGAAGGACCCGCAAGGAATAGAGCTATTAACCTTACATTTAAGCCTATTAACGTAGATAACCCTATGTTCTATGAGGCAGCTGATGGGAGTAAGGAGTATAATGATTTCACTCGTACAATTTACTTAGCTAAAATCTATGGTAGTTCATCTCTTGACTTTTATAAGAGGTATGCTGGACCACTAGATAGTGAAAGTGGCTTATATTCTAGTCTAGCTAAATTAAAATATGCTCCATTCACTAATCAAGAGGACGCTATTAGACTATCGCACTTAATGATGTTTGGTGATCGTAATGTAGTTGAGAAACTATATAACGCATACGCAACAGCCTATAAAGAATCAGGAGATTATGATTTCTCTAAATCTACAATAGATTCCTTAGAGTCTAGAAGTATGATGACTGTATGGGGAGACCCTGGTGTAGGTAAGTCAACTGCAGTTCTAGCAGGTATAATGAATATTATGGATCCTGGACAAGGTGATGTATTATTACTTGCACCTAAGACAAGACAAGTTAACAAGCTGACTGGCGATATGATCGACGCCGGATTCGGTGATAGAATTGATGCTAAGAATAATAAAGTAGTTCGTGATTACTTAAAGAGTCTTGGTTTAAAGAATCGTAGTGGTAAAGCTTACGATTTCGATGCTAATGATGACCTGGTTTCATTTGTTCAACAGAATGAAAATGATAAATCAGTTCAGTCTAAGTTTAGAGACTTGTTCCTACACGAGAGTAAAGGTATTTTACCTAATTTGGATTTATTTAAGAATAAAAGTGATTCAACATATGCACTTAGCGATAACTTAGCTAATGCATTGGGTAGGTATAGGATTATAGCTATTGATGAGTACACTCACGTGAATCCAGTTGATTTGGGTATACTGCAATTTATAGTAGATCAGTACAATGGATCAGAGGTAGTTCAAAAAGACCCTTCTAAGCGTGTGCAAATAGTAAGTCTTGGTGATGTTAACCAAATGGGTTATATAGGTAAAGATGGAGGACGTCGTACCTATACTGACGTTACAAAAGCTATAGTGAGTCAACCCCTTACAACTTCGCTAAGAAGTGGTTGGGATGTTGTTAATAATACTCTAGTTGACTTACGTAATAGGGCTATCTTCTATAATTCATTAAGTAGAGAAGAGTTAGGACAGTCTGATACTATTATACGTTCTAGGCAGAATCCTATTACAGCTTCTTACTATGAGAATTTAGATGGAGAGAGAGGAAACTTAGGTATCAAAGTTCAGAACAAACGTGGTGAGACTACTGTAGACGATCTTAAATTTATTAGTGATAACAAAAATAAAATTACTGGTAAAGATGTTGTATACGTAGTTGATAAGTCTGAGGATATTCCAAAAGCTCAAGCTCTTCTTAAAGAAGCTCTTGGCGATAACTGGACTTCGTTTGCCGATATCTATCTTCCAGAGGAAGTACAAGGTGGTGAATACAAATACGCTATAATTGATGCTATGCCTAGGATCACCAAAGATGGCCCTGCTAAAGTATTCAATCTTAAACGTATCCATGAGTTCTTAAATACAATGCTCTCTCGTGCAACTCAGGCTACTTTATTCTTAAATGATGGTTCTATTAGTGATTATACTACTTTTAGTAGTCAACCGAAGGATAAAGCAATTGAGCAAATTAAGTTATCTAAGGATATTATAGAGAAAATTAAGAATGATAAGCAAGAGTTAATGAAGACCATGCTTGGTGAAGTAAGTCCAGAGACAAGTGCTCCAAGCACTTCGGGACAGTCTCCTGAGCAGAAGAATCTAATTAGCTTACCAGTTGCGAGATTTGATGATTTTGCTCCAGTATTTGATGAGCCTTCCACAGAACCTCGTACATTTACTGGAACGACAAAGAGTCTCATCACTTATAACTATTACTCTACAGTAGGTGATTACAATAATGTATTTAGTATATTACCTGGAGTCACTGCTAGTGATCGAGGTAGACAGGAGACCAAAGACAGGATATCTTCTGTAATTAATAGCTATAAGTATTACCTATTACACAAGGATGAACTTGGCGACCGTCAGATTAGTTTGAAATCGAACTTCCAGAAGTTATTTGATGATAACAATCTTGACTGGGAGAATCCAAGATTCTATATAGAAGCTGGTAGACGTGGTGACTTAGGAATGAATGAGGGCCGTACCGAACTTGATAAGACATTTCAAGCTACTCCCCAAGATTTCCTTGTATCTTTAAAGGCTAAGATTCCAAGTTCAAGTGGTAAAGATCTTGAAATAACAATGGGATATTTGCCAAGTATTGATGAATTAGCTACTAGACCTGAACTTAAGGTTAACTTAGGTGAGGCTAGTGACGTTAACTTATTTGAGAGAATAAGGAGCTTCATTAATGGAAATGGTGATGCACCTGAGGGATACGGAGTTCCACAAGAGACTAAAGGAGATAATCGTTGGAGAACCGAAGAAATGTCTTTAGAAGACTTCGAAAATATGGCTAAAATCTATGGTTCTAGGATCATCTACGATAATCCTGCGCAGGTAGGTTTCCATGACGAGTTTAAGAAATCTTACTTTGATTTTGCGATAAGTGATCCACAAGTAGTTGTTGCTAACTTAATAGGACCTAGTAATGATAGCGTACTTAACCCTAACAAGGGTAATAATGAGTATAGTCAGAAATGGGAGAAACTTAAAGGTAAGTCAGTGGCGTTTGTTTCCGATGTATACGAGTTAAATGCTCTGGATCCAAAGGAATGGCTTAACACATATATACGACAACTTGAATTGTTTAACAATTCAGCCTTTAAACAAATGAGTGATATTCAGAAAAATGAATGGATCGAATCGTTAGAGGATCGTATAACGTTACCTTCTGGTCTAGAAGTTAAGTATCGTCCAGGTCTTGTTAAGATGATTAAATTGGATAATCCTACTACTAGCTTCTTAGACTTCCGTGAAAGATTCTTAGCAGTTGTAAATGCGAAAGCATTTGGCTCTAAGATGACTCCAGATTTGTTATCTAGATTTAACACATCTCTTTATGTTAAGGATAGGTTACTGAAATCATTATTAACTCTACGTGAGTTTATTAAGGATCCTGCAGGTAGAAAATGGTTCAATGAGAATATTGTACCAGAACAAGCTAAGCGTTCTCAAGACTGGGTGGAAGGTGTCTATCAAGAGATAGCTGATATGTACAACGATGGTCAACCAGTTGATCGTCAAATGTATACAATTAGCGATTTATCTCTGCAAAAAACTAAGCCTCTAACTCTAACTGAATTTGAGCAAGCTCTTGATAATTTACTGGATCCTACAGCAGAGAATAGTATTTATCGTGGTAAATATCCTACTAAAATAGATCCTGATACAGGAGCTGATACTAACCGTAAGGTTTACAGGTCGGATATTGATCCTACTATTAATCCAAGCGATTTAAAGCTTAAACTCACAGGTGATAAACGTATAGACTTTGCAGGATCTCTTATAGACCTTCGTCTATTTAATTTGTTTAATAAGACAAGAAACGCTAACTTTGCAGATATGATAGATCTATCACTAACAGCACTAGGCAGCTTCGAAAATAATTCTGACTTTAGAAAATACGATTTAAGTAAAGTATTTAAGAAAGGTCAAATAGAGGCTGTTATCCTTGCTGAGGATGATAGGACAGTTGATAGAACCACTAACGTCATTGCCACAGCGATACGTACAGCTGGTGACTTCACATTCCATCTCGGTAAGCTTACACATCCGTTCTATAGTATAGATTTCGAAAGACTTCTTAAGCATATGGAAACTAAGGAGCAACCTACTGTAGAACCTACAGTTCAGGAGCCTTCTTTAGATCAAGTAGCTGAACCTGAAGTTTCTGCAGAACCAACAGCTTCTGAACAAGAACCTGAACAAATAGTTCCCGCTAAACCTATAGTTGAGCTTAATGAGCCTACTGCTGATGGAAGAGTACTAGTTGATAGACTACGCCAAGAGGCGTTTGATTTACATACACAAGGTAAGGAACCTGTAGAAGGTGACGATGCCTCGCTTGTACAAATCGATCCTGTTGCTAATGAAGCTAACACCTATACTGCGACTATGACAGATGGATCTACATATGAATTAAGGTACGATAAGGATATGGATAATGTAATTAAAACACCATTGCAAATAGCTGATAAAGCTGATCCTAAAGCAATACTTAGTGGTATTGATAAAGAGGCAATGAGCAATTATAAAATAATGGTTGACAATATGTTTGGAGATAGAGCAAATGAACCTAATGTTAAAGTAGTTCTCGATTATTACGAGAAGTTCTTTAGACACACTATGTTAGGTTCTAATATAACAAGTATGGCTGCTAAATTCAGTTTACCTGAATATGATGGCTCTTTTGTAGGTTACTCTCCTGAGTTAGCTACAGATGCTTATATGCAACACATAACTGATAATAGGTATGCTCTACGACCTTTCACTAAAGAATTCCGTAACATATCAGACTACATAAAGGAATACACACCTAAAGTATGCTAACATGGCAAGATGTATAGTAGAATTAAATAACACCCAGAAGGCTCTTCTTCGAGGTGACTTGGCTTTAAGCGAATTCGCATTTGAGCTATCAGACTATTATCAGGGTAAGTCGGAAGACTACCCTGATATTTCTGTATTAGCACATTTCTTAAACGATGAGATTATCCCCTCTTATTTTAGAGGCTATGAATATAATCCGGAACAACTAGTTAGTTTTCTAAATGACTCGCGTAACGTAGCTAAGCTTACAGAAGCTATAGGTAGTATGCTTGGTAGTATAGACATGTCTAATCCAAAAGGATTAGATGAACCTCCCTATTCTCTTGATCCAGGATTAATACTTAAGGGTCTTCGTGAAGATGCTCAAAATAGAGTAAATGCGCCTAAAGTAAATCAAGATATCGTAGATAACACTCAAGCTGAGGTAGACTCATCATCTCAAGGTTTACTTGATATGAGTCAATATAAACATCAATTCCTGAAAAACTATGGATCTATTCAAGCATATCGTGCGGGTAGATTTAAGGGATCTGCAACCACTGAAATACATGTAATATCTAAGTTCATTAACGATGTCTTGTTAAAGAATGTGTTAATTAATACTGATACTAAAGAACTTGTGTCTCAGCACCAGATTCCTGGTAAGTTCGGTAAAGAGGGTTCAGCAATTGATTTTAACTTGAAGCAATATAGGAAGCAACTGATGCAAGATCTAGCTTCACGCATAAAGTTAAATGAAATTGATTCTAAATTAGCTAAGCAAGCTGACTTCGATAGAGGCGATGCATTTTATCCTGAAAACTTTGTTGACCATCTTAAAGGAATTGAGCAGGCTGTTAATATAGTTAAGTACAAGGGTGAAAACATTTTACTCTCAGATGAGGGAAGATTGGTAGAAATCTCTAATGAGCTTAAAAGAACCAACGATCCAGAGCTGAAGAAAATAGTAGACAACTACGTTGACTACGTTATTCTAGCGGACTTTAATAAAATGTTCGACTATTATGGTGATGGAATTATTAACGTGTCAGATTATAATGATGACTTTGATGATAGCTCACGTAAATATAATATAGCTAAGGTGCAATCTTTAGACGCGATCAACGTGCAGTTTAAGGAAAGGATTCATAATGCTATTGAGTTGTCTCCTGAACTATATAAGAATATTATAGAGGTTACTCCAATGTTGTCTTATACAACTGGACAGCCTTTAAATGACTATCTATATCCTGCCTTGGTTTCTGAAATCATGGCTAAATACGAAAGTAAAATTAACCCTAAGTTAGGTGCAAAAGGTATCAAAAAGGTACTAATCGACGCACTTAATGATAGGAACAACTCCTTCTTACAGAAGAACGTAATGTACACCATGTATAAGAAGTTCTTCGAAGAGACAGGTGATAAACTCAATCTTCCACCTAAGAATAGTAATAAGAACGTATCTTCATTCCTGGATACTATTTCTAGGTACAGTGACAAATCTCTTATGCAGCTTGTGGTTAAACCACTGCAAGAAACTAAGAAAGTGTTTTACGCGGAAGCCACAGAAATAAATAGACAACCTGCTATTAATCAATCAGGTACCAAACAATTCACCGCATCTAACATTAATGCTTTAAATGATGTTACGATGGCTATTAATAAGAGTTCTCGTGAGGCTTTTAAGAATCTGTTTGATAAATACTCTATTAACTTTTTACAGGGAAAAATAACTTATAAAGCACCTGGAACTGAGATGTCATACGATCTATTACCTGTAGGTAATAGCTCTTACGATAGAGATGTAATGGTTGGCTTAAGTAAAGAGTTGGTGGGTATAGACTTCCTTGAGAATAATGCCCACAAAGAGCTATTACAGGATTTAGAGAGTCGTTCTAACTCAGGTGATCAATTACCTGATCAATATCTGAGCTTCATGTATGATGCTCTTAAGACTGCGCAAGCGAAGGATATGCTATTTGATCCTGAAGTCCAGAAGAAAATCAAAGACAAAGGCATCAAAGCCGATATTAAAGGTAGTGATGTGTTACTAGCTGCTCTTGAGAAAGAGGGTTTCAACACCGATAATCCTGCTGATAATATCCTTGAAGTACATACACCTGCTTCTGAAGCGATGTATGAAATGATGGCTCAAACTGAGAATAGGTATGCGGGTAATAGGTATAGGTCTACAGTAGTAACCCCTGAGGGAACTATGGCTGCAGGATTTAGTACTCACACACTGTTTCTTGGTTTAGGACAAACACATAATGATATCCGTACAGCTATAAACTCTGTAGAAGGTAATGATGATAGTCGTTCACCTTTAAAGAATCTAGCTACTATTGTGGATCCTAACTGGTTAGTACGTTTCGAGGTTCGTGCAGCAACTAAAATTGGTGCAAATGTCAAACCTAACTCAGAGATGACTAACTTAGAAACTATGATTTATAATATAAATCTAGGTTACTATGATAGAATGGTTCGTGCTTTAGCTGGAAATCGTAGTGTATCACCAATGTTCGATATAATGACATACTCTGATAAGACTACTAACTATATGGCTGTAATCAACAATAAGTATGCTAAGGGCAACCAGAGTATATTCGTTGAGGGAGGTCAAGCAGTAGCTGAGGATGTTACACGTAAGTTACATTTTGATACAGTAGGTAGCTATTACAGAGCTCAAGCACAATTGATTCTAGACACCTGGAGAAAGGTATATGGAGCAGTTCAATTACCAACTGATAGACCAGGAGATACTGCTCTTGATCTATTTGATAATGCATTAAAAGGTCTTACAAAACCAAGTGAGAAGCTAGCAAAAGTTAACGAACTCAACTCTGTGTTCTGGAAGAAAGAGGGTTTTGCTCATGGCCTTACAGGATTCCGTGCTGCTAGACACTATGCTAATGAATCTGGAGTTGTACTTAACAACTGGATTCACTACCAGAATAATGCTAAAACAATACAGTCAGATAGTATACCTATTATGACTAAACCAGCTCTTATTGATTATATACGTCTATTCGATGATCCAAACAAACGTGGAGATTATGATAGATATATGAATAAGAAGATGGTATCTGCTGTAAATGACTTAATGGATATAGGTTATGACTTTGATGGTCAAACATCCAAAAACATAGCTAAAATATACACTAATCTTGGATCTGCATTCCAAACAGCTGATGGCCTTATGAGGTTGACAGCAGGAGGACGTAGACCTAAAGAAGCTAAGGATATCAATCCAGCATTTAGAAAGTATATTAACGACTTTAACTTTGCCGCTGAGAATATTACACTTAGTTCTGTAGGTTCTCCTTATGCACATAAAGGTACTACTGCGTTCAATACTTGGGTTACTCAGAATAAACGTAATGTTATGGCTACAGCTTCTATGCGTAAGTATACACTTGGCCTAGAAGATGGTGTAGAGGACTATACAACTACTGCATTCATCGATGATTTTGAGACTCCATTGAAGACTATTCTTGGAGATATCCATAAAGTTGTTGATATGGATGGTGCATCTCTTGAGACTTATACACAACGTCTAAAGACTTATAATTCTTTAAACGCTAAGTTTGCTGGTGATGGTGGCCCTGATCATAAAAGTATATTCTCACATATCGATCCTCAGACCGGTGAAACTGGTTTAACTAAACATGCAGCCTTTGTTATGGACAACATAGCGATACGTAACAGTATTGGTAATGATGTTGACTTAATGGAGCTACATAAGAAGCTATATGGAACTGATATATCTAAGATAGATATAACTAAGACATATAGGAAGGATATTAACTTATCTCACTTCCAGAATGAACCTGTTTACTATTGGGATCGTACATTCGATTACGATAAGAATCAAGCTGGTCAAATCTATAAATTAGAGAGTATCGAATATCAAGGTGTAGATCCTCAAACTAGAGAGAGTGTCTATACTATAAAGAAAGTTAATATGTCTCTAGATCCCAATACTGTTTTACAGGAAAACAATGTTAGGATTAAAACTATGTATGATCTATGGAGAGTACTTGGACATATTGATTCAGTTGAGCTATCTGAAACTCCGACAGCTATTAGCTTGAAGAATGGAAGTAGCACAATGCATTTCAAACCTTCACATACAGCTGCTGAGAAGTTACTACAATACGAGAGCTATTATGGCTTGGGTAATGAAAGAATACTACCATCTAGTTCTATTAACGCTAGTAGCAATAGTGATGTTAAAGCTTGGAATATCTACAAACAGTTATTTAACAGTCCTGGTATTGTAAACTCACATATCTCTCTGATACGTGACTTTGCAGCTATGGATCCTCAAAAGTTTGAAACTCAGAAACAACTGAACGACTTACTTGACAGGTATGATGCTAAAGTAAATGCTCCTGAATTCCTTAAGTTATTACATACTAAGGACAACGCTAAAGTACTTGAGACTTTCTTCAAGAAGATTGTTGATAAGAAGGCTGCAGCTAAAGGTGAAATTGCTTTTGACGCTGAGAAGGATAGACCTTACCAGAGACTTAAAGGTAAGAACATCGATAGGTTAAGCTTTGCTGGTGCACAGAAATTAGGTCAGTTCAACATGAATGACAATAGTGTTCTTAGCAAGAGAAGGTTAGCTGAAATACATAGAACCACTCCTTTGTTAGCTATTGATGGCGTTCCTGGTATACATACTATAATTACTCATGGTATTGCTAACCTAAATGGTGGGGTTCAATTAAATGCTTGGCATGATGCTAGTGAATCTACAGTTACTGCACCCACACAAATGCTTAATGCACTCATCTTTAACGGTAAGAGCATAGAAGACGTAAGTGATATCTATCAAGCAATTGGTGATATCGTGGACACTAACTTAACATATGCTTTGAGTGATCCTGATATTCACGGTCCTCAAAAGATTAATATACCTCAGATGGTAAGAGGATTGTCTAATGCACAATTCTATGCACAGAATAAAGATACTTTATTGCGTGTGTTTCATGATATGATGAAGCAGTCTGTTAAAGACAATGACTTCACTCTTGAAACTGTAATTAAGAATACCTTTACTCATGCTAATTTACCTATTGATGATCCACACCTGTTTAATAGTGCAGTTGCTGATTTAGCTAACTATTTTACTAAAAATGGTATCAGGATTGACTTCGATGGTATATTCTCAGTACTCGCACCTTCTAGTGGTATCTTACAATTCCACGATGTTAAAGGTGGCTTCCTACCTATACATGAAGGTAATGGAGCCATCGGTTATCGTAAGTTAGATCCTAACAGGATTACAACTTTAAATAGTGATGACTTCAAGCGTTGGAGTGATTACGATCAGCATCTAGCAGCTAACCCTAATAAGTTAGCAGAAGGTGAATCTCGTGGTGTAGTAATTAATCAACAGCCACGCGATCTGAAAGGTCAGCAAATAACTCTAGAGTATCCTGATGGCAGAGTACACGACTTAAGCGTTCTACGTAGAGGTGAACAACATATCATACCCGAAGCTGAAGCCTTAGCTTCTGTTAAGAGTTTGATTGCTGATTATACTAAATTAATCAAAGGTTCAACTTATGAAGGATTAACTGATCAGGAGAAAATAGAATCAATAGCTGATAGCTATGATGCATTTAAAATAGCTTTCGACGAGTTGATTAATGACAAGAGTAAGAACTTCAGTAACAAAGTGGCGTACGTACACGATGCTCTCATAAAGGACTATACGTATATCGATCCAACCTATTCCGGACATATAGTAGACTTTATCAATGATAAGTTTGGTCTTACAGATTTCCGTAATAGGATGAATGGGAAGTATGCAGATGATCCTAAGAAATTAGTTCAATCGCATGAGTATGATTATCTAAATAAAGTAAACCAAATTGGTAGAGCTTATTTAGGTAAACTACAAGACTTCCTTGATACTGCATCATTAGGAGTTATACCAGGTTCACTTACAAGACCAGATCTTTTACGTACAGTAGCTCATGGAGACGATGCTGCCTTTAATGCTTGGCATGAGGACTTCTCAAGAGACATACACACAGCTAAGATTAAAGTATCTAGAGGTGAAGTAGTTGCTCCATTAACCGCTAAGAAAGCTTTCCTATTAAGAGAAGGTGACAGTATCGGTGATGTGGATGAAGCATTTTTCTTGAAAAGGCTGCATGAGAAGCTTGATTACTACGATGTCAATGCACATGGTTTATTAGTTTCTAAGTATGGTCGTAGGATCTTCTTACATCAAGGTAGAATGCCTAAAACTGTAATTCCTACAGAGTTTACTAAGGAGATTGGAGATAAGGTTTGGTATACAGACGAAAGTGGTAATCCACAATTTGTTATACCAAATGGTGTTCAATTGTCTAATCAGGGTGGATATATTCATGCTTACTCTACTAAACAGAATTTCGGTGATATTTTAAAGGCGTCACTAAATTCAGCATATCGTGAGGACGGTGATAAATTTAGTATTAAGGACTTAGGTGCTAATGCTGAACAGAAAGCTGCTCTGAAAGCAAGTGATCTCCAGGATGCTCAAACACAGGCTAAGACTATGTGGAACTCTTGGCAGAAGTATCTTGAAGTAATAGGTACACGTATTCCAGGTCAACACTTTCAATCCTTTCAGGGTTTAAAAATAGTTGGATTCACAGAAGGAAATAAAATATATGTACCAAATGAAGTTACATTACTTTCTGGTTCTGACTTTGACATCGACAAACAGAATGTTATCTACCACTCTATAAATAAAGACGGAACTATTGCTTTATGGCATCCTGCTTCTCGTCTTGAAACGAGAGAAGATATTGAAAAGTCACTGAAACTTCCACTACAAGCGCGTAGACAAAAAGAAGCTTTCTTAGTACGTACTCATAATGATCAACCAATCGATAGATTGAGTAGACTTGATGATAGTATCGATATGACTGATTTGGATGTTCTACTCGATGTATATCAGCGTTTAAAGAATGGTGAGAGATTTAGTGCTGAGGTTCATCCTAATATAATTGAATCGTTAGTTAAGTACGATAACTGGACTGGTGGTAAAATTAATGAAGCTGATCCTTATGGAATTGATGTCACTGCACTTAACAATGGTGTAAAGGGTATTAAGAACTTTGCTGTATCTAGAACTAACTCTACTATTGAGAATGCTGCTAACTTTATATTCTTATCTAAACCAGTAGCGATGGATGTACCAGCTTTGTTTGCAGATAATTCACCTAAAGGTGAAGCTGCTAAGAATGCTGATCCGCATAAGCCAACATCCATAGCTTTTGCTAAGCTCGATAATATGGTTGGTAAGAAAGTTATTGGTATTATGGCAACAGGCTTGAAAGTATTCTCAGCTTTGTCATTAACCTATAATAACCAATTACGTAACCTTGCAGGTTTAGTTAATGAATCTAACAGGTTATTTAAGACAGTATCTGAAACTTCAGAGATTGGTCCTGATGACCAAAGTAACGCAGAACTTACAAGAGTGAATAGCTTAATTGCTAAACAATTCGCTAGTTTAGATACTGGAAACTTAGGTATACATAGAATAGGTTTAGCGGATGAAGCTAGAAAGCTAGCTAAAGGAAGCAATGAACTACTTGTTAACGTTAACTATGATAAGATATCTTCAGATGTTCTACATAAGTATTACGAAGGTAGACGTACTTTAAATCCTGAGCCTATAAATAATATACTTGATCGTATAGCTAATCCAGAGAATCCTGCAGATGCTTTAGTTCTTAAAAAGTATCTACAAGTTCGTGGAACTTTTGAAGACGACGCTGCAGAGATTATGTCTCAACTATTATCTGCTGCTACGGATAATGCTAAAGAGTTGATCCTTGGTAAAATAAACGCATCTCCTGACTTAGCTGGTGCTTATGCGACCATGATTATGTTAGGTATGCCTTTCGAGCAGATTGTCGATACTATGACTTCTGCTACCACGGAAATGCTACTACGTAATGGTAGTAAGAATGTGTTCGATAAGAATACATCTAATAATAGCATTGCTAACTTATTAGCTAATGTTAACACTTGGGCTACTACTGAACAAGAAGGTACTAAAGCTGTGATGAAGAAGATTCTAAATAGTAAGTACAATTTGTCTATAAGTCCACGTGGTGTTAAGGATAATATAACTGGTAAGACTTTCCCGTTGTCTGAACTACTCGATATGCATACTATTCTGACTACTGGTACTGAGGTATCATTACTAGGTAGAATGCTTAGTATTAATCAAGGTGTTAAGTCTAATACTTGGGATCTATATAAGTTTAAGTCTTCTATAGAAAACTATGTACGTAAAACCACTCAGAGTAAGTTTGACTTCAAGTTATTCTTAGATAGCTTGGGTGGTGATAAAGTATATGCGAATGACTACATAAGTCAGCTTGATGGCAAACGTGCTTCATTTAATATATTATACGTTCTTGCAACAAATCCACACTTCGCTGAACAATTAAAAGCATATAATGCTGCTCACACAATACTTGGACTAAGTTCATATAAAGTCAATGCAACAAACATGATCATAGAGAAACTTAAGTCTATGAACTTTATGAACGACACGGTAAGTGTTAATGAGAATCAGTTTAGGGATATTGAGAAATTTGTTGAGAATAGTATTATAGAGAACTTCATTGATCAGGAAACTGATAGGAATCAAGATCCTCGTTCTGCTCCAATCTTCTACGATGGTGAGAGAAAGATGAAATTGACTTCACCTGAGGAAAGAGAGGAGTTTGCTAATTGGGTTAGGGATAAGTTTGTACCTTCTATTAAGGACAACCCTGCATATAGAGGTAATGACTTTATTCAAGGTATTACAGTTGATACTAAGAATGATGCTTTGCTTAATGATAAATATTCATTTGTTAAGCTAAAAGTTGATACGACTAATGCTCAATCACTAATTCAGCAAGGGCATAAGGAGAGTTATGTTTATGGTTTGAAATCTTTGTACAAAGACAATGCGACAGACCTACAGAGCTCTTCTAGGCAGAATGATATAGTTAATACATTATTCTGGTATAACTTGATCCTAAATAAGAATAGTATTACCAAGAACTCTTACGCTAAAATGCTTGGTGAGGTTATGGGATTGGATTCTACAAGAGATAATCCTTATCGTCGTCTCCTTGAGTTTAAAGGTAACATAGGTAAGAATGAGCGTACCCATGATATCGACTTTAACCAATCATTAATTATGGCTAATGGAGTTACTCTAGATATCGTAGACTTACTCAAATACTATGATAGCTTTGGTGATATAGAACGTAAAGCTGGATCTAGAAGGTTAGGTGAAGATGAGCTTATAGCCGAGGAAGGAGTTGAAGATCTTGAAGGAGTAGAGGAAGGAGAAATCGATAATGAGTTACCAGAGCAAGAGGAGGATAGTGCAGTAGACGATGGTAGTGGTGACATTATTGATGATTTTGATGCTTTTCAAGATGAGGAAGGTGAAGGACAGAGACCTGCAAAGGTAACTGTAAATAAAGTTAAAATTGCTGGTCAAACTGGTACCAAGGTTACTATTAAATATGGTGATGCAGTTAGGTTCGACGGTATGATAACTTCAGCATCTTCCCTTATACCACATGGTAGTGAGGTTAGAAGTAAATTCACTTTCCACACAGATTATAATCCTCTTGATAACAAGAGAGATGCTTTAAGCGATAAAGATGCTATTAATTACCAAAAAATGTTGCATTTGACTATGCACGATTTATTGAGTAACTTAGCAGAGAAACTAGACATTCAAATAATTCAGCAGGATGGAAATAGCGAACCTAAGGTTAGCAAATTTGATCCAACACAGACTTACGATTGTCTTTAATATAAGGGGTGGGTAAAAGCCCACCCTTTTTTGTATTGATATGGGTTGTATAATTCAAATTAAAATCGGTGATCAGATTATAACACTGGATCCGAACGCGAACATTTCACCAGGTAGTCAGGAATTCCTGATTAACACCTTAGATATAAACAAGCTGAAAGCTCTATATGCGAATATCAAAAACGATTCCGATTTTAAGCCTGTAAAAGCATACGATAAAGGTTTAGTTCAACAGGGAGAGGGGCTGTATGATTTGGCACTTAAAGACGGAGAGAAAGGTAATTGGCTATCACCAATGTCGGTACTCTCTGAAACGAAGGATCCTGAACAAAGAAAGGCATTAGCGGCATATGTAGCTAGTCTTGATGGATCTGATGTTCTTACTAGTGGAAACTTTCTATTAGATCCAAAGAACGCACATAAGTTATCGCCATATTCACAGAATGATATTCGGAACCTTGCATTTACAGGTTCAAGTAACGCACAGATAACATTATATAATAGGCTTACAGGTGTCCCTGGTATGGAGACATTACGCATCTCTATTGCTAAAGCTGATAATATTCTTAATAGAAGTATAGCTAAACCAAGCGGTATATACCTACGTCCAGATAACATAGTACAAATAGTTGTACCAGATCTGCCAGAATACTATATACATGGTGTTAGTGATGAGGGAGGTGTTACTAAGTCTAACTTAACTAAAGCTGGATTAAATGCGGTAAGAGATGCTATATTACATGAGCTAACACATGCTGTATTCTCAGAAGTATATATCGCCGATCCCTTATTTAGGAACGCTATAAACGACTTACATAAGAGATTCATAGATTACCTTGCCGATAAAAATGAAGTCAGCACAACGAATATAAGGGCCGCCTACGCGGATCCGCATGAGTTCTTGTCCGATATGTTTATTAATAGAAATCTACAGGCATCTCTAAATGACTTGATTTCTAAGGATAGAATATACCAAAGTTTAGGTAGACGGGATTTGTATAAATTCCTTATAGATAAGCTACCTACCAAATACAAGGATGCAGAGTCTTCCTTGAAGGATGCTTTAGCTATTATGACTGATAGTATTCCTACAGGTGTACTTAACGATACTTTTGAGAAGCGTATTAGGGATTACATAGACGAATCTGATAAGACTAACTTATTCTTTATGCCTAAGAATACCTCACGTGAAGGTATTATAGAACATACTTCCCCAAATGATCAGTACGATTCTATTTGGAGTATGAACGCTAGGGCATATAGGATACAGAAAGCATACTTGGAGCGCACTACATTTAATAAAGAAACTGGTGCGTACTCTCTAAAGGATGCTTATTACGATGATGCCATAGATAATCCTACGAACTATCAAATTGATAGACTATATAAACAGGATCTTGTCCTTATTCCATGGCTGCGCTATAATAAAGTAGCAGGAGCTAATAGTGGTAATTGGGTTGAGCAAGGTGTGGTTACGAAGAAAGTAGGTAAGGAATTTAAACCTGTAATCGAAGATGGTAAGCTTAAGGTAGTGGACGTAGAGAGAGACGAGAAGGGTAATATTAAACAAACTCTTCAAGGATTTACTATAGAACAACGCGTTAAGCATGTCCCAGTAATGTACGCTAATAATAAAATAGGTAAAGTCGTAGTTGCTAAAGTAGGTCTTGATGAGAGTGCTGGTGATAAAGACTTCGATGGATATAATACTGTATCTATTCCTTATGAGTTTATAAAAGGAATCCGTAAATATAACTGGAACTACTTTGACCATAATAAGGATTATCAAAGTGAGCTTAATTCTTTAAAGGCTGAACTAAAACAGACAACCTTTAAAGATGGAGTTGAAAATAAGTGGGATAAGAGTGCTGTACTTAAGAGAGCTATAGCTAATATCGAAGGTGATGAAGCTCTTGGCAAGGAAGGTTACCTTAAGAAAGCTGCTAGAATAAAGGCTGAATTAGCTCAATTACATAATGAGTATGCATTTAACCATACAACTAGCGATGGTGAAGCTAAAACCTTCACTAAAAATATAACATTAGAGGATTACCAAAAGCTAGGATACTCTGAAAAGAACATAGGTGCTAGTTCATTCGCTGAACCTGCTAGCTATGACGAAAGTGGTAATCTTATTAGTGGTGGAGGCAAATTCTATGCTAAGCCAATAAAGGGTGGTAAGTTTATTGCTGAGCCATCTCCTAACTTCTTTAATATTCTATGGCAAGATGAATTAGGTAAGGAATTTGCTAAGACGTCTAAGGATGTTTCAGAGGCTGTTGTTAAGGGGGATATGATACGTATCCACACAACACGTAAGGAAGGTGAGGGAGAAGATGCCGCAACAGTTAATCGATACGAATGGCTACCTGTATACCAACGAGTTGCTAATGGTGTGTTAGTTGGTACACAAAATGGTAAAGGCTTAATTGTTCGATTTGATAATATCGATGCATATGCTAAGAATATTCGTACAGAAGCTTGGTCTAATTTGCTTTTAAAGCAGAAAGATGTCCTTGATAACTTTGAGGATGCTTACTACCTACCTAAAGAAGAAGGATCTAAATATTCTAAAGTTAACACAGATGTGGTTAAGTTTAGGGGTATGAAATTCGATCCTGATTTTGAGCCTACAGAGGATACGTCAGAAGCTGATGCTCTTAATAGGTTTAACAAAAATCAGGAGAAATATGTGCTTCCTTATATCAAACCTAATCAGAGCTTTGTTAAGGTGGGTAGACGATTTGTTGATCTACAAAAGAAAGTAAAGGATTATCAATCTCTAGAGCTAGTACTTGCCAAAACTAGTGAGGGTTTAATGACTCTACGTGAAACTTCAACTGGTGTATTTAAAATAGACTATGTTAGATTTGCTGATACAATTAACGAAGGTGATAACTATGGAAAAGAGTTATTATTCCACGTTGAGGATATGAGTGAGGTTTCTAAGTTATGGAAAGAATATACCGAGCAGAAGAAGCTAATAGAGGATAATAAAGATGAACCTTTGTATGAGAATACAGGTTCTAAGAAGAATCCTACTTGGAAGCGTACTGATCATGACATCAACACTGATCCACGCAATGTGCGCGATTGGTATGAGTTGTATGATGAGATATCATCTAAGAACATATCTAGACTCAGTAAGGGTGATATGATAGGTATTAAGATGGATATCGAAGGCGTAGAGGCTAAATATTACTGGAGGAAAGTACTACGTGTACTAGACGATGGTAGAGTAGCTATAGCCGCACATCGTGAGAATACTATTAAATATGATAGTGGAGCTATTGGTAAAGCGGGTTTATACATTAAGTATGTTAAACCAGAGGACGTAGCTAAAATCGCGTATAGGTTTGGTGAAGTCAAGTCTGAAGAAGTTGATGGTGAGAAAGTATTCACTAATGAATTCCATCAAGATATCTTAGATAGACGTGCTAAGCTTATAGAGAATGCATCTCGTGATTTAGACTACGATGACTTTAAGTTTAGGGATAAAAAGGTAGCTGTTAACTATAATACTAAAATTAAAGAGACTAGCGACTGGTCGCAAAGATATGTACCATTAACTAGTAAATTACTCGATCCTGACTCAGAAGGAGAGCCTCAATTCTTAAATAGGAAATTAGAAGCTGTGGATGAGAAGGATGCTATCTGGGTAATGGCTAAAACTAAAGGTGATCAAGTTATGTGGGCTATACGTGGGCTTGCTAGTAACAGTAAATATTTTGGTGCCGACAAAATACTAAATAAAGCTGGTAAGTATACTAAGGTTAAACCTGCTATGCTTGATAATATCATGGCTGGTGACTGGGTTATGAAAACCTACACTGACAAGAAAGGTAAAGAGAGACAGTGGGCTTATTTGGTTGATCGTGTTGAAGGTGGTAAAATCTATATTATACACAAGGATATGCAAGCTAGGCCAGTGGACACTAGACAAATAACTGCGATTCGCTTAAGTGACAGGAATGAAGCTCTATTTAATAAAACCTTTGGTAAGTGGAAACGTGCTGATGGTATTAAGAAATTACTTGAGGCCGATGAACCTAAAGTAAAGGCGTCTTTAGACATGCCACATAAAACACCGCAGGAATCTCGTAGAGCTTTATACGAGATAGGTAACAGGCTAGAAGCTATGAATCCTGATGTTAAGCTTAACTATGTAGATCAAGCTGAAGTTAATCACATCTTACGTCAGACGGGTTTTGATTACTCTAATGCTAGAGCATTTGTTATGGATAATGAAGTATTTATTAATACCGATAAAGCATCTGTTAGTGATGTAATCCATGAGTACGCTCACTTATTCATGCACTCACTTAAATTTGATAATCCTGGATTATATGATTCTATTATAAGCTCTACTAGAGAGAATCCTAGGTATGATCAAATAGCTAGACAATATAAACATCTAGCAAATGAATCGGATGTAAACGAAGAAGTTTTCGTAACTTTGTTAGGTGAGTATATGAAAGGCTCACTACGAAGCCAAGCTTTCACTAAAGTCGATGCTAATAAGGATATACTAGTTCAATTAGGACAATACACTCGTGATAAACTAGATCACTTGTTAGCAGGTCCTGAAAGTATTAGCGATGTTCAACCGACAGAAATACTAAACATGAGGTTGCAAGATGTCATGAGTATGGTTGGGGATAGAGTGATAAATAACCGGATAGGTAACGTTGACGATTCTTCATTAGAGTTCGGTCACGATGTCGAGAGCATGAAAGCTGAGCTGAAAAAACGAGGATTGTTAACAGAAACATGTTATGGCTAATTGCATACATAGAATTAATATAAATGGACACGTACAAGAGTTTAGCTCCGATGAGGAGCTACACTCTTTTTTACGTCAAAATAAGAAGTCGCTTAGTACAGTCTTATTAGGTAAACAGATACTATTTAGTACGGAAGCTAGTGCACAAGATCTAGCAGATGATAAGCTTACTACCATCTCTAACGCTGTGAAGTTTGACCCTAATGGGCATAAGTTTACCGTTAATGGAGTAGCGTACACCCCCGTAACTAAATATATCTCTGAACAGCGTCTTATTCCTGAGTTTAAAATGGAGGAGTGGGAGAAGAGAACTAGAGAAGCTCTACTTAAGGAGATAAACTTAGGTGGTACTCAGAAATATACTGCGCCAGAAGCTCAAGAAATCATCAATACTTTAAAGAGTAATTGGGAGACCCAGTCTATGGTTGGTACATCATGGCACGATATAGCCAAGGATTACTTTAGAGGGGACATAAGTACACCTCAAGATATAGCTCTTAAATATCCGCAACTTTCTGGTAGAGACTATCTACTTAAGAAGTATATAGCATCACTAGATGCTGTGAAAACTAAGCTTAAGCGCAGGCATGGAGATGATGCTATCTTTCGTGCTGAGGTGGAGATGTATGACCCTACTGTAAAAGTGGCTGGTATAGCCGATTTGTTAGTAATTGATAAGGATGGTAAAGTTCATATTTATGACTATAAAACCTCTATAAAAGAGGAAGGGCAGTGGTCTCAAGCTAAAGAGTTAACTATTAATTATCAGCTTGCCACATACCGCCAAATATTACGTAGACAAGGTTTAGATGTGGACGATGCTTTACATTATATTCCTGTACAGTTACATGATATAGACTTCAAAGAGAAATCTATAAATGACTTCGACATCAAACCGGATAAGTCTATTTGGCTATTTGATAGGGATCGAGTTATGCTTAACTTACATGCTCTACTTCCTTATGATTTCTCATTAAAGTTGAGTGAAGTTACCTCAAATAAGGAAGTGTATGACTTTCTACGCGAATCTTTTAACTACGAAAGCGCTAGACATACTACTCCGGATGAAGTAACTGTCGATGAGGCATATAAGAAGCTAATAGATACTACACCTAAGGATGCTAAGTATTATAAGCTTTATAATCCTATTAATCCTAGAGATAGTGAATACTTCTCAGTAAAGACTCCTGAAGAAAAGGTACGGGCTAAGCTTAAAGCACATGTAAAGTACCTTAATGAATACCAAAGGTATTTACCAAAAAGGTTCTATGACTTCGTTACCTATGCTAAGAATCAACTTGAGAAAGGTGAAACTATTGACTGGGAGAGCCACTGGAGTAAGGATCCAGGAACTGTAAATAAAATTAGCACACTGCTTAACAAGTATATTAGTGATCCTTCATGGTCTCCATTACAGAGTGACGCTCTTTACGACTTAAATGCCGTTGCATTCGAGAATAAAGAAACTAATCAAATAGATCTTATAAGTCTTACTAATAACAACCTTGACCAATCTCCTAAGTTGCTTAGAGGTAAAACTCTTCTTGGAAACTTTGTTCCTGATCATAAAGTATTTGATCAGGTTCCTAGAGAACTAAAGAACGGTGACATTGAGTTGATAAAGCTAGTAGCATTTATAAAGGCTAATAAGGATATATTTAAGAATAAGACTATTGGTTCTTTATATGCGATGAACATATATAAGAATAACACTATTCCTAGAGTTGTTACACAGACTGTTGATGCTTTAATTAAGCAGTTTGATGTACTTACTAAGAATCTACCTGACTCTATTACTTTAAAGAATCAAGAGTGGGTTCCTAATACGACTAATTATTTAGACGCATTTATACAGGATATTCAAAATATGTTTGAGAAGGATGCTTGGAGACCATTAGGATATAAGTTTATAACTACAGGTGTAGAGAAGCTTACTACTGCCACTGAGAGAGAAGAGAAAATAAAGCATCTAGGAGATATTAGCCAGAAACTACTGGATAATATTGCTCACGATCCACATACAGGATTTTATAGGCAACCTGATGCTACTAGACTTGCGTATTTAGCTTCACAAGCTATCTTACAACTCGAAGAGTTACCAGTTCTACGTGAAGCAGATATGCTAAATTATGGAAACTTTTTAAAAGAAAGTAAGAACGCTTCTAATCCTACAAGTATTATAAATCAAGCTTATGCTAACGTAGTAGCTCTTACGGGAGATGCTATGAATAATACAACTCACGCATTTAATGCCTATAAAGAAAGGGTTAGACAGGTTACCTCAGACCTATACAAAGCTCAAGGCTCTATAATGGGTGTGAAGCTTATAGGCTATAATTTAAACTTATTTGATAACCTATTTGAGAGGACACCAGAGGGCAAGAAAACCATGAGATTTAAGAATCCAGCTACGGATACTACTCTCACTGCTGCTGAGGCTAAATTTATTAATGAGTATGGCTCCATCTTAATGGAGATCCGTGCTGATAAATTAGGTATAAGTAAAGAAAAGCTAGAGCTTGCCCCTGAGGGTTACCTACCTGACGATCTTAAGTTTAACATTCCTCTTATGAGAGCTAGCGAACTTACGTCATTTGTAGGACAGAATTACAAAGAGTGGTTTAAGAACTATTTTAGGGATATTGTAAATCCTCAGAATATATACGAGAATGATACTACTTCGCAAGAGCTCCTTAAGAAACAATCAAAGATGTATAATTTCTTTGATAGGTATGACCTAGACTTAGACGCCAGACAAGAGAAGCTTGATAGATCTGAGTTTAGTGAGTTTGAGAGTGACCTTGAAGCCGTACTCGATATGTATACCATGATGCATTCGAAAGAGCGTGAGATGAATAAAATCATGCCTGTTATAAATGCACAGAAGCTTGTTACAATGCTTAGTGAGTATAATATGTTTGAAGATAACGCCAATACAGCTAGTGCGATTAACGACTATGTTGGTACAGTTCTTTTTGACAAGAATTTAATTGCTGAAGAGAGTAAGAACTTAGCTATAGGCGCTCAAGTAGCTAAGAGTATAGTATCTAAAGCTACTATAGGATTCAACGCCGTTAGTGGTTTTACAGAGTTCTTTACAGGCTGGGGTAATAATATCACTCGAGCTATGGCTAATAAGTTTGATTCAAGTGCTTTTGGTGGTAGTAAGCTATTGCAAGCATCAGCTCTAGTATTTGGAGATGTTAATACAAATAAGCTTAGCTACGAGAATGTGTCACTAGGAGATAGTCTTAATGAAATGTTTAGGATTAGTGATATGAATCTTAAAGAGCTCGTACACAAGGTACAAACCACCTCTAGTGGTTTAACTAAGTTTGGGTCACATTACGCTTATTGGTTCCAATCGTTTCCTACCTATACTAATCGTATGACGATGTTCGTAGCTCAAATGATCCACGATGGAATCATCAAAGTTAATGCATTAGGCAAACCATCTACAGAAAGCTCCATTCAAATGATAGATGGCAAAATGGTTTATAATGAGAAACTTGATCCTAGGTTCAGCGAGTATCTAAATGATCCTAAAAAAGCTGAGCATCTCCAGACAGATTCCTATAAAGACTCTAGAGCTAAATATCTCAAAATGCTTGAGTTACTAGGACAAGAGCCTGGAGGTCTCAAAGAGGATGGTAGTTTAGCTAGACCTTATGATAATAGGACTAGAGATTCTATAAAACAATCAGCTGACGACGTACATGGTAACTACGATAAGGAGACTAAAACTAGGTTAGAACAGCTCGCATTTGGTAAGATCTTTCTTCAATTCAAAACATATCTTACTGCTAAACGTAACAGATGGTATATGGGTAGCCATATCGATCAAAGACGTGGTCAGTGGGTTACAGAATGGAAAGATGGAGTTCCCATGAGGATGTGGCAAGGTAGAGTAACGGAAGGTATATGGCAGACTCTTATGGCTCTTGGTCACGAGGTTAAGGAGAATAAAGGAAATATAATTAAATCATGGGATGGACTTCATGCATCGCAGAAACAAAACATAGGTTTAATGTTAGGTGATATTCTTCAGTTTGGCATCTATTCAATGATGCTTGGACTTATGGGTTATGCGGCACTGAAGAAAGACGATCCTTTACAGGCTGAACTACTTAGAGGAGCTGATAATGCAAATAAAGATTTATGGATAGGTAATGCTATTACATCAATCGGTGGCGCAAAGAATCCAATAGCAGTGTTAAGTTGGGGTTCTAATGTATTAGATAATACATGGGGAGTTCTAACAGGAAGAACAAATGCTGGAAATGACTTGCTAAAGAATATAGCGATCTACAGATCTATAGATAAAGTTACTAAATAAAAAAAGGGGCCCTAAAGCCCCTTTTCTGTTTTAATAGTTCTGGTGTACAAGTAAGCTATTAGCAACACGCTTACGATAATCCCAATTAGCTTTTGACTCTTTTGGTCTCTCATAGCTTTTACCAAATATCATAGTAGCTTCATCAGCATCCTTCGCCTTTAAAGTATCACGTAATGCTTTATCTCCCCATCCTGGTTCAACAAGCACATAGTCTAGCTGTGTCTGCAGATCAAGAGGATCTCTTCCTGCGTCTTTAGCCCATTTCTTAAATCCGTCCCAACGATCTCCATCGGTCCATTGTGCAATTCCACGACCAGGACCTCCATTCTGTTGTTTAATCTTAGGATCTAGACCACTCTCATAGTAAAGGTTACCTACGATACCAGCAGCTACGTGCTTAGGTAGACCTTTGTCTTTAGTTAGGTAATCCATAGCTCCTTGTAGAGATGGACTTACTTTAACCATTTTGTGTGGTACCATACTTGGCTTAGATTTACTACCAAATAAGTTCTCTATAGAGAGTGGTGAATCTTCTTCTTTTACCTCGACTGTACCCTTGGGAATAGGTGTACTATGCAGTAAAGCATTTACAGGCATAGTTGGAGGTATCATAGAGGAGAAATTAAATTGCTTAGCTGGCTCAGTACTCGCATCAACTGGAGCGTTAGGCTCATAAGCTAAATAGCTGGCACTTGTAGGAGTAGCTGTTAGCTCCTTATAGCGTTGTATTTTCTCTTCTGGAGTTAATGACAATAAGGATGTATACATCTTACAAAGATACAAAATTCAGTGGACTTCCCATCGAGCAAAAAAAATAGGGACAGAGATGGCTTACGCCATCCCCATCCCATTATTTAGCTTCTGCCTCTTGTAATACTTATGCTTGATAAGTTATGTGATTCGCATCATCTGTAATATCGATGAGAGTTACCTTACCATCATCGAAACAACCACCAGTGTCTAAATCAACTAATTGACCTAAATACATTGGTGTAGCTGGATAGAAATCCTGAGGCTTCATTAATGTATAGTCGATTATACCACCTTTCCTTTCCTTAGTGAAACTAATAGTAGGTGTATGACCAATAAATACTCTGGAGAACTTATTGATGTCCTCATAGTTAGCGACTGTACCTTTCTCGCGATATTCGTCAACTAACTTATAGATCAACTCTCTATCCCAAAAGAACTCGAAATCGTCATGATCGTCAATCAACTTAGTTGGGTCATATCCTGCATGACAGAAGAACCTATTCTTATCGTCAGTGTGGTGTATTAACTGATTTCTAAAGAACTGCTTGTGTGTGTTTGGAACATCGGTACTGTTAAAGTCAGTATCAAATGCACCATTTCTTGGAAACATGTTAACTTTTCTTTTAGCGGCTTCACCGTAGGATCCAATCGTAGCAACACCTCCGTGTAGCCACCAACCTGGATGTTTACCTGTACGCAACCACACATTAAACCAATCATCATGGTTTCCTTTAATTGCAACCAGATTCTTTATACGTAAAAGAAGTTCAACAACCTCAAACGTATTAGGTCCCCTATCACACACGTCACCAAGATGGATTAGCTTATCTATCTCAAAATCGAAACCAGCCTGCTCTAAACAGGCTAGTAATTGTTTATAACAGCCATGAGTATCAGTTGTGACAAATTCTCTAGGCGCCTTAATTTCATTTTCCATTGATTATTTCAATAACCTTACCAAACACTTGCTTGGTCCAGCCATTGATTTTGCCATGGTTGTTTCCGATTAAACAACCTTGCTTTTCGTTTTTCGCCTTGACTAAATGAGTCATGTAACTTCCTCTAACCTTGCAATAGACTATATCACCAACCTCACACTCTTGCCAGTAAGCTGGTTTAAGTATATGATCTTGACCAGAACTTATTAAAGGAGTCATAGAGTTACCTTTCTCACTTGTGGTGAACGTCTCACCATTTGCAAGACGTTCACGTTTAAAATTACGCTGCATCAGTGACAGCCAATAAACGGTTAAAGACTGTTGATACAGTCTTGCCATCCGTGGTGTTATTACTTGCAGCTACAGTTAACTTAACTACCTGACCCATGTTCTTCTTCTCAGGCTGTAGGTTATTATCCCTTAATACCTTAGTGAGTAGAATCTCTACTTCAGGTTCAGTTAACTGTTTTGGCATATAAGCCTCTAACATATCGATTTGTTGAGAGGCAATATCAGCCATATCCTGACGCTTAGCGGTGATAGCAGAGGCATAAGTTTCGTTATACTGTTTGATAACTTTCCTCAAACCATTCTCGTAATCCTTATCCGAAGGGTCACGAGAATCCTGCTCCACGAAAGCTTTTACAGCCTGTAAAGTTTCTAAGCGTAATGCTTGTTTTTCCTTGCGTGCGGTTATGATATCCGCTAAGATTTGTTTTTTCATGTTATGCTTTTTGTGGCATGAAGCCGATTGGTTGTGTGTTATTCCAAGATGCAGCAGGACGTTTACCAGTAATTTTCTCAATTACTTCATCCATAGGGACTTTAAAGA
>Ga0207702_10000731_pt1 | contig 35138 bp, 24 predicted proteins | sample KBSCornC62_FD_184302 | JGI IMG/M metagenome (GOLD analysis project Ga0207702, IMG submission 184302) | Corn rhizosphere microbial communities from Kellogg Biological Station, Michigan, USA - KBS Corn C6-2 (SPAdes) (version 2) | ecosystem: Host-associated > Plants > Roots > Rhizosphere > Soil ... | reverse complement strand
GACTCGTCGCCTACCTCATCGTCACGCGGACCGAATATCCGCGTGCTGATTCCATGAAAGCCAGGCAGTATATATACCCCAAGGCGGTCTTCAGCGCTTTTCCCGAAGGGACAGGCTTTGGCTGAACCCCAGTCTTAGAAGATTTCACGTCGGTCGAATCTCCAGCTCCGGCTCGCGCGAATGTAGGATTGTAGAGCGCTGAAAGTGAAAGCGAAGCGCCACAACGATACCTTCGTTCAATCTGGCAGTAGTAACAATAGGAACGAAATAAAGTATGAAAATGAATAAAATGAAGCAAATTGCGAAATGGCCTATAATAAACGGACGCCTGCAGAGTCTCGTGCGACAGTTGGATCACTTGGCAACGATCGCTGGCATTGCCACCATAGCATGCTCGGTGACATTCTGTTCCACAGCTCAAGCTTATCAGGGCATGCCGATGCCGCAGCTCCATGTGAACGGACGATACCTACAGGATCCGAGTGGAAAAAGTGTTTTGTTGCACGGTTGGATGCAGCCCGCGGACAGTTGGTTCAACGGCGAAGGACTTAACTTCACTAACCCGACAAACTACACGAGCACGAGCAACGTCGCCCCCGCGCTGAATTTCTATAAAGGTGCGGTCGACATCTTCAGCACAACCAGCAGTCAATACGGATCCAGTCACGGATGGGATGCCAGTTTCGTCCGCTTCATCGGTGATGGAAACGGTGTTTCGAATTTCGCGCCCGGCTGGGACGTAAACGGCAATCTCACCAATTCAGCTCAATTCAACGGGTGGATCACGAATGTTGTCATTCCCTATGTGAATTACTGTGCTTCGAAAGGACTATATGTGGTCATCTGCGGCAATCCGTCAGTGGCGTATCCCAGCGGCGATACGAGCAAGAATATGACCCAGCAGTACCAAACGAACTTGAAAACGTTTTGGCAGACACTCGCGGGCAATGCTAGCCTGAAGAATGCCGCCAATGTGATGTTCGAAATCTGCAACGAACCAATCACGATCGAAACAAGCTTTGGTGCGAATAATTGGGGCAGCGGAAATTCTTCCTATTGGACAGCGTTGACGAATTTCATGCAGCCGATCGTGACGACGATTCGGAATACAGGCGCGAATAATGTTATCTGGATTCCTGGCCTCGGATACCAGGGAGAATATCAGGGTTTTGCGGCCCATCCTGTCACCGGCACGAATATCGGGTACTCCGGTCACTTTTATCCCGCCTATGGCAACGTCCACGACAATGCCACTGCCGTGCAAAATTTGTGGAATTCCAACTACAAGCCGGCAGCCGACCAATCCCCATTCCTCATTACCGAATGCTATTGGTATCCAAACGACGGCTCTGGCTACAACGACCTATTTAATGGTCATACCAACGGATTCGGGAACGCGGCGAAAGCAGCTTTTGATGGCGAAGGGAACGTGAGCTATCTGGTCGGCATGATCGGTGATCTTCTGGCCAATCTCGACTCCGGCCTCTCGGCGACCACGCTGAATTCCCAAGATGGAGCTCAGGCGGCTTTTTCTTGGTGGGTTACTTATCAGTGGGCAGCGCCCACGAACGGCAGCGGAGGAAGTTCCATTGCTAACGGAACGTACAAATTAGTCGCGCGCTGCAGCGGATTGGCGATGGAGGTTGAGGGGGCGGCCACGGCGAATGGTTCACAGGTGGACCAGTATACCTATTTCTCCGGCAATCATCAGAAATGGGCCGTCACTTCCACGGGTTCCGGAACCTATAAAATTATCGGCGTGGCTAGCGGGCGCGGTTTGGATATTAACGGCGCATCCTCCGCTAATGGCACCAAAGTTCAGATCTATGATTACTGGGGCGCGAGCAGTCAGTTGTATACATTTACGGCGACCAGTGGCGGCTACTATCGCTTAACGCCTAATTGTGCGACCGGTTCGGCGGTCGAAGTCGCCGGTGGGTCCACCGCCTCAAATGCTTTGGTTCAACTCTATAGCTGGAACTCAAGTACGGCGCAGCAATGGTCGTTTCAGGCGCCATAGGATTTGATTTATAAGATCATTCGATGCGATGCGGCGGCGCTTTAAGCGCTGCCGCATTTTCGCTGCCACGTGGCAGCCGAATGTGGCGCTCTTTTTGGAATAATCGCGAACCCAATGTCCTCTCGTCGACGGATCAATGCGATGCTGAAGTATCTCGGATCAGTTCTCTTCCTCGTTTTCCTTTCGACTGCGTTCGGTACGTCGCCCACGCGTTCGCCCGATGAAGTTGCCATGCGCATCGATCGGGCGTTGGCGGAAAGAAAAATCGACCTTCGTCTCGCCGCTCTGACTGAGGTGGGAAAATCGTTAACCCTACCGGAGATCACGGTCGCGGAAAAGCGGGCTGAAGGTCTCACCCAACTCCGCGAGCGGGTCACGTTGCGGGAGGCGACTTTTATCCGCTGGGGCGAGCTTGCCCCAGCCGCCGCGTTTGACGCGGTGATGAACTGGTCGGAAGGTGTATCCAAGGTCCAAGTACTCCACGCGATCGTGGCGTCTTACGCCCATCGGAACGTTCATGCCGCGGCCTCGGCGGTGGTGCACTTGCCGCCCGGACGCGCCCGTAATGACGCGGTTGAAATCGTGGCGGAAATATGGGCTGGATCCGATGCGACCGCCGCGTTGAATTGGGTTGGAACTTTGCCACCGGATGGTTTCCCGATCGATCGAGCGGTGCGCAAGGTGTACTTCGTTTGGGTGCACGAAAACCCGGCTTCGGCGTCCTCTGCGATTGCGCAGTATCCGAGCGGAGACTACAAAAACGCTTTGGTCATGAATGTCGCTAGCGATTGGGCGTCGTCCGATCCCGCGGCGGCGACCGTCTGGGCCAACACACTTGCGAACGCCTCGGAGCGTGAACTGGCCTTGGCTTCGGTTATTGAATCCTGGGCCGATGCCGATCCTCGAGCAGCGGCGGACTATGCGCTTAAACTATCGCCGGTCGGACTCCAACAACGGGCCTTAAGCAGTGCACTGACTCGCTGGGCGGGACAAGACCCGGAGAATGCACTTAACTGGATCGAGAAGCACTGCGACGGCGGGCTGGAATCGACGACCGTGAGCGCAGTTCTCAACGTTTGGGCTCCCGTGTCCCCAGATAGCGCAGGTCGCTGGGTAGAAAATCTGCCAGGTGGTCCTTTGCGAGAAAGTGCGATCGCAAGCTATATAGACGCCGTAAAATCGTGGAATCCTGCTGCCGGAGCGAAACTCGCTCTTCAATCCGCTGACCCGTCTGCGCGCATTCTTCGGGTGGAGCAATGTCTTCGTCTCTGGCTGCTTTGGGATCCCGCCGGCGCAGGAAGCTGGCTGGAGCAGACGGATTTTTCGACCGAACTGAAGCGTCGCTGGATTTCACAGTTGCCGCGGGAGGATTCATGATCGTCAGGGCGGGAGGCCTTTTTCCCGCAACGCCGCGGACGGAAAGCTCAGAACTCAGCCGTGATTATTGGGCAGGTTTCTTCTGCAATGCTTCATAACGGGACAGCGTTTGGACGTCTCCGCGTGACTTCGCTCGAGCTGCTCCTTCCCGCAGAAGGCGGGCCGCCTCGGCTTGGCGCCCGGTTGCACTATAAAGTTCGCTTAACAGAATAGTGACTCGCGAGTCATCCTCCTGCAGTTGGTGTGACTTTTCTAATGCCGCGATCGCTTCGGGAAGCCGGTGTGCGCGTGTATAATGTAGGCCTAACAAGCCATGAAGTTCCGGTGAGTCCGGAACCAAAGCGAGGCCATCCTTGTAGGATTTTTCGGCTTCTTCCGGTTTCTGACTTTTTTCCTCGGAGAGGGCCAGCGCGGTGTAATAACGGGTCGCCAGGGAGCGCGCCGCCTGCGATCCGGGTGATTCTTGATAAAATGAAATAATATAGGGATAAGCGGTGCTCAGATTACCGGCTTCGAGTTCAAGCGAAGCGAGGGCAATGACGGCTTTACTGTAGCCGGGCTGAACTCGCAGCGCTTGTTGCAACTCCGCACGGGCCTCGTCTTTTCGTCCCAGCAGAAGATAGATCAGACCAAGATTTGCCGAGGCCGAAGAAGTACCGGGCGCGAGACGCAAGGCTTCTTGGTAAGAGCCGATTGCTTCGTCGTAGCGTTCGATACTGGCGAGGGCGAGTCCACGAGCATTATAGAGACTCGCAGAATCAGGGATCTTGGACAGACCGCGTTCGGCGGTTTGCAGCGCAAGCGGACTTTGATCTAAAGCCATGTAGGCTTCGCTGAGTTCGGCGAGAAGCGCTTCGGAAGAGTCGATCAAGGATGCATTTTTTTCGAGTAAGTCACGCGCGTGCGTTGACTCGCCGACATCCAGGTAAAATCGCGCCAACATTTCGATCGTTCGACGGTTTGTCGGGGCGAGTTCGAATGCTCGTTCGAGAGCGCGACGGCCCAGATCCCCATGCTTTGTGAGATAATCCGTTTCTCCCCAGACAATGTACTGATCAGGATCGTAACAGAAAAGACGAAGCTCGTCTTTCCATGGATCGTCGGCTGCTCGAAAGCGACCCGAGATCGTGCCGAGCCAGCGTTCTCGCGAAGCGCCCTCGGTGTCTCCGGCTTCAGTGAGAATTTCGGCGAGAAGGTTTCTTGCGGAAGAAAAATTCGGATCCACCTGCACAAGCTCTTCCAATTGTCGCCGGCCTTGTGCAAGCGCTCCCCGTTGTAATGCGATGCGGGCGAGTCCGAGCTTGGCGTAGGAATCGTTGGGCAACAGCTCGAGGCGGCGGCGATAGGCCGAGTCGGCTTCGTCGAGCTTTCCGCTCTTGAAGTCGAGTTGGCCAAGTTCAAGCCAAGCGGGCGCGTAGTCTGGGGCGAGTTTCACTGTTTCTCGCAGCCGTCGACCTTGCTCTAATTCGTCGGATGCATGCGCGGCCAGGTCGGCGAGGTAATAGGTCCATCGAGCTTCACGCGGCTCGGACCGGTGGAGGATCAACCAGCATTTTCGAGCCTCTTTCTCGTATCCATTCATATGGTACAGACGGGCGAGATCCGCGATGGAAGAAAGCGTCGAGTCAGCCGCGGACGCGCGGGTCTGTGCACGCGTGAGATGCTCTAGCAATACCCTGGGTATATTCACCGGAGGCGGAAATGCAGGAAGTTCTGTTCTTGGCGGTGAAGAAAGAAACCGGCGCAGGCTTGCAGCGATTCCCATCGCAAGCAGCAACGACAGGCACAGCGCAATCACGCGCCGTAGTCGTGGCTTATACACTCGCTCGGAAAATGAGGCCGCTACTTTTTCCGCCATAAGGTTATGTTGGTCATCTCGTCCCATGGCGGAAAGGCGTGAAAACCACCCGTGACGAGGACGGGCACGCCATTGCCATCCAGATCACCAACCGCGAGCGTGATCAGGTGGGTTGGACGGCGCGCGATCACGACGGGCGTGAAATGCTGATGTCCGTCATTGAGCCAGGCCATCACGGAGACAGCGTCCGGTTTTGACCAGTCGGCGAAGGCGCTGACGGCGATCAGGTCGATAAATCCGTCACCATTGAGGTCGGAAGCGCATGGGCTGAAGGCACCGGCGAGGGAGCCGACGCGATGAAAAGTAAAGGCGCCGCCGCCCCGGTTTTCTAGCCACTGGATGCCATGCCAGGGGCGCGACCCAGCGCCGGAATAGTCAAGTGCATCGCCGTTGGTGCAGATGAGGTCGGGACGACCGTCGCCGTTGACGTCGTAGGCACTCAGTCCGCTGCTTCCAAAATCTTCGTTCGTGGAACCCCAAATGACGGTATCGCGAAACTGGTTTTGTCCCAGATTCCTCATGAGGTGGATTTCTTCCCATTCCTGAGAAATCAGAGCCGCAATATGTGATCGACCATCGCCGACAAAGTCAGCGACTGGCGTATTAATACAGCCCGACTGCGTGTTGATAATGCGGCTCTCAAAGTGCCAATTCCCTCGATTTTCCATCCAGCGAGTCTCACCCTGGTTGTAGCCAAATTGGCCGACGATCAGATCGAGCCGCTTATCGCGGTGGTCGCTCAGATTGGCCGCGCGAACATCTGTCACACGGGCAACCTGATCGATCAGAAGATGTTTTTTGAAGCGTTGATCGCCGAGGTTTTCGAGCACGACGACCGCACCGATGCAGTCGTTGGTCGGCATGACTTTTCCCATACTCGCGACCAATACATCAAGGCGTCCGGTGCCGTTGACATCGCTCGCCCAAACATGCGCCGGCCCCGGAATGTCGGTCCCGATGATCTTTTCAGTGAAAACGCCTCGAGGTGACTGGCGAATCCAACGGACCGAGTTTTTCTGAGCCTCACAGTATACAATGTCTAACAACCCATCTTGATCGAGATCGATCAACTGCACATTCGTCACCCATGGCCGAACAAACTCGGATGCCGGTGAACCCACGGGCGTCGGTAGATACTCAAGTTTAGCCTCGGAAGCTGAAAGAGGAATCGGTTCCGGGTCGACCGGTTCAAGAGGAGATGCGGTTGTCCAAACCGAGATGAGTTTAACAGCTCCCCATCCGACCGTGACCACGCCTAATATGATGAGAGCGGCGCGAGCTGGTCTTGAATAAATCATCGAATCGCTGGGCTAAGGCAAACTCGCGGGCGAGATGCGCTGGAACGAAAGCGCGGGAAATCGGCGGCCTGGAAACAAAAGGCAGTCTCGAAAATATTATGATGAGCTATTTGGATACATTCTTGGGCTATTGATCGATCCGTGCGTGCATTCCGACCGTCGCACCTACGAAGCCGCCGGCGACTTCGGTGGTGAAAAGTTTGGCATCCTGGTCGGCGACTAAAATTTTCCACTCCCGACTGTCTATAGAATACGAGAATGCGCAGATCGCGTCGTGGACTTCGACACGCAGCCCAATTTTAGAAGCACTCGGACAACTGGTAGAGCGGACGACCTCGGATCCTGCGCCATTGTGTTTTTCAAGATAGACGAGGATCTGATCCTTTGGCTTTTTGACCACGAGGAAGTAGTGATCGTGTTCGGATTGAAAAACGGCCAAGCCCGCTGAGACGTTCGCATCGGAGGGAATTTCCAAGGACGTCGACGCGGTAAAGTTCGCATGCTGGACGCGGCGGGCGAGAAAACTGGGATTGCCGTCGCCAGCGAGGGTTGTTGCGCGGGGAGTGAGCAAAAGCCGATTCTTGAGTAGATCGATTTCCCACCACGTTTCGCTTGGAGTGCGGAGCATCAACCAAGCAGGCTCCAGTACGGTTGAGGTGAACTTCGCCTGCCAGGTGAAGTTTCCGTTGAGCGGTTCTTCTCTAGAAGGAATTGCTTGAACGTGTTCAGGCGTTCGTCCCACCAGCGAAACCCGCTCTCCTTTTTTTAAGATCATTGGCCAATCATGATTGGTCCAAGAGACCGGCAGGAGAAAGGTCTCACGTCCCATAGGCGAATAGGATTTTTCGTACGGCCGAACGCCGAGAAAAACAGCCCACCACTTATTGTCGGGTCCGACCACGAGATTGGCGTGCCCGGTCGATGTCACCGCGAACGGCACCGATGCATCAAGCCCGCGTTGAGTCAGGATTGGGTTTTGGTCCCAAGAGACATAGGGGCCGGTGATATCTTTACTCCTTAGAATCACCTGCGAGTGATTGGTGCCGGTGCCCCCCTCAGCACAACAGAGGAAGTACCAGCCATGGTATTTATAGAGATGCGGTCCTTCGATCCAGACCGGCTTTTGTTTAATATCGACACCTCCATTAACCAGGACAGTCCGAGGACCAAACATCTTCTTTTTAACGGGATCGAATTCCTGAATCCAAATCGCACGATGACCACTATAAAGCGGTGTGCCGGTGGGTGCGCCATTGTTGACGACCCATGCACGACCATCGTCGTCAAAGAAGATCGAAGGATCAATCCCTTCGAATTCCAGCCAAGTTGGATTTGACCAAGGACCCTGCGGATCGGCTGCGGTGACGACGAAATTACCTCCGGCGTCCGCCATGGTGCAGATCACATAATAGACGCCTTTTGCATAGCTGATCGAAGGTGCAAAAATCCCGCGCGACACGCCGAGCTTGTTATAGGAAAGCTGATCGGGGCGACTGATGACATTGCCAATCTGGGTCCAGTTAACCAGGTCGCGACTGTGGAAGATTGGGATGCCAGGAAAATAGGCGAACGTTGAGTTGATCAAGTAGTAGTCGTTTCCTACGCGGCAAACACTTGGATCGGGATAAAATCCGGCGAGGATCGGATTGCGATAGGTGTTCGCTCCCATTTTCGCGATGGGCTGAGGATCATTTCCGGTATATTGAAAGTCGTCGAAGGCGACGGCAGCGGCGCGGGCGGAGAAAAGGACTCCTTGAGCGAGCAGTGAGAGAGCGAAAAAGAAGCGAATAAATTTCATACTACGGGTGTTGGCCCAGTCTGCGTAAAATGGATGGGCGCCACCCCGTGTCGGCTGAAGGCGTGGAGGGAGTGGCGGGTGCATCAGGTAGCTCCCCGGGGTGGACCGGCAATAGGACATTGGGTCTAGGCCGGTCTATTACCCTGGCCATAGAGAGGCGCGTGCAGGAGCGAAATTCCATTCTTTCGACCGGAGTCGATCGAAATGCGCTTTACGTTATAGCGTGCCAGCTCACGCTCCGGCCTTCTTCATCGAGTGAACCCAATGTTTTCTTGGATCGGATCAAGCCCCACTCGAAAAGCGCTCTCCTGCTTGGTTGGGCGTGTCAGGAACCTGCATCGGCTCCGCTGGATATTTATTGTTGTATATTGTCTAGGAAACTTGATCCAGTCGGCGGAGGGTGAACGCACCGCGATTCGGGGGGTGCCTTTCACCCGTTCTTATTCGCTCGAGGATATTGGCAACGTCCCACGCGGATCGCGCTTGGGCTTTGACCGCTTTGGTCGCATCGCCGTCATGCACGACGCGGTTTATGCGGTGTTGAACGACAGCGTCTGGCTCAACTTGGCCGAGCCTGGAGGAAAAGATCGGATCATGATGAGCAATGTCGTGCAGGCGCCCGACGGTCGGACTTACTTTGGAGCTCGCAGCTCCTGGGGGGTGGTTGTGTGCGGGAAAGACGGGCGTCTTCATCCGGTGCCGATTTCGCCGGCCCAGTCACCGCCTTGGATCGCAACCGCCTTATTTCGCGACATCATCCTGACCGATGAAGGCGTTTACTTCGCGAGCTGGAATGGAATCGTTTATTGGGACTTCAAAAGGAAGACCAATTTCTTTTTCGAGGTGCCACATCTTTCACGGGCTTTTCGACTTGGGAATCGGGTTTATATATCCGCCTTCGACCGGCCCTTGAGTTATATCGATACGACTGCGGGAGAAATCAAGTCTGCCGCCGGAACCGAAATTGATGAAAACACCGCAGAGTTTTCTGCACCTTTGGATGAGAAGCAGAGCCTGATCTCGCTCATGGATGGGCGATTGGTCGTTTTTGATGGTAAAGACGTTACTCCGTGGATCGCGCCGGAGAAGAATCCCATTGTCGGACACGTCGCGATTTTAGAGCACTTGGTCGACGGACGAATGGCGGTGGGAGTGACAGGGCAGGGCGTGCTGATTTTTTCGAAACAGGGGGAGCTGTTGATGGCTTTAACCACGAGCGAATATCGCAACGTCGCCGCGATTGCGAATCGTGAACCCGGCGTGCTGTGGGTTGAAACCGAAAGTGCGATCGACAAGATTCTCTATGGCAGTCCGCTCTCTGCTTTTGGCCAAACCCTGGGGCTACCTGTGGTGTGGCCAATTGTTGCCTCATGGAACCACGAGGTTGTGGTAGCGTCTGAAGGAAAATTATATAAAGCAGTCCCCGGGGTTGCGGGCGAATCCGCGCATTTCGAATTGTACCCGAATCAACCCCCGCGTGGCGCGTGGGCCTTGGCAGCCTGGGGCGCTTACTTGCTCGTCGGAAACGGCTACGGACTTTTTTCGGCCAAGCCCGATGGGACATATGAAACCATTCCCTCGGTCGGAGACCTCGCCCATCTCGTGATGGTCGATGAAAATCATTGTTACGTCATAGGCCGAGTTCAGATCGCGTTATTGGAATGGCGCGATGACCACTGGATCGAAACGATGCCGCGTATCCCGGGGCTGCCGAATCCTTCGATTGTGCATGCGGTGGGAAATTCCGTTTGGATGGAAATGGGAGGCGATGGAGTGGCTCGTCTCTGGACGCATGATGGGCGTCTGCAGGTCGACATCGTGCGGAATGAATCTTGGACAAAAGGGACCTGGGTAAACATTGGCTCAGTCGGAGATATTGTGGTGTTGAGCTCTCTTCAGGAGGAGCCGCATCGCTTCTTCGATCAGAAGTCAGGAAAGTGGATCGACGATCCCGCCTTGCAGCAATTGCTCGATCGATCGCCTTACTGGATCGCGCGAATGGAGATGGATCAGGACGGTGTGATCTGGGCGACTCATAACGAAGGATTGGTTCGGTTTACGCCAAATGGACATGGCTACGACATGGATCCCAATAATTTCGACGTGGTTAATGATCGATACCCCGTCGTGCACATCCTGCCCGAAAACGAAGGTTGGGTGTCCGCCGAACGTTCCCTTTATCATATCGAGAAAAGTTGGATTTCTGACTCACCGTCTCTTCCCAAGCCGGTTCTCGTCTCGATGATAGATCTTCGAGAAAATGAGGAAATCCTCGCGACCAGAACACAGCTTGAGCCGCCTGCTCGTCTGCCCTTCGGCAAGAACAGCCTTAGTTTCAGATTCTTCTCCGGCACGGACTCATGGCGGCGAGCCCCGATGTATGAATACCGACTCGGAGCAAAGGAGCCGTGGTCGAGTATTGATGGTTCGCTGCTGACGCTCCGGGACCTTCGCGAAGGATCGTATCGGCTGCAGGTCAGAATGGTTTCTCCTCGGGCTGCCGAGGCGGTCGCGTCCACTTATATATTCCAGGTTCTACCTCCTTGGCATCGCTCACGTCTAGCATATGTCCTGTTTGCCTCTGGTCTTATCTTGCTTCTCGCCGCAGTGATTCGGTGGTTCGTTTACTTGGAGCGCCGGCGCAATCGAGCGTTGGAGAAAATTGTTCACGAGCGCACCGGACAGCTCGAGGCGGCGATGGAAAAACTCGGCGAGGAAACGCGGAAGGCGGCGACATTAGCCGAGCGCGATCGATTAGCGAACGAGATTCACGACAGTGTTCAACAAGGTCTGACCGGAGCGATCCTTCAGTTGGATACGACGCTTAAATCGACAAGTATAGTGGCCGAACTCCGGTCGCGGCTCAACGTGGTCAGAAATATGGTTTCTTACGCTCGACAGGAAGTGCAACACGCTGTCTGGGATATGGAGTCCCCGCTGTTGGAAGGAGCCGAACTTCCTGTTGCGCTGAAAAATCTAGTGACATTCGTAAATTCCGGAAGCGTGGCCATCGATGTTTCCGTGGTTGGAGAACCAGCGATGCTCGGGCGATTGATCAATCACAACCTTCTGCGGATCGCGCAGGAAGCGACAACGAACGCGTTTCGCCATGCCAAGGCAGCCAAGATTGTGATTGGACTTGAATACAGCGCTGAGCAGGTGCTGCTCAAGATCTCAGACGATGGAATCGGTTTTGCTCCCGACGAGGTGCTGCAGGACAAAATCGGGCACCTCGGGCTGCGCGGTATTCGAACCCGCGTGAAAAAATTTGGTGGCCGTTTGGCGATCAGCAGCACGCCAGGGCACGGCACTTCGATTAGTGTTTGGGTGCCTATTACTGAACCTTTAAACAAGCCAAAGCATGCAGAAGTCCACTGACTCTAAAAAAATTAGGATTCTCCTGGCGGACGATCACATGGCCATCCGGATGGGACTGATGACGGCGATCGGCGACGCTCCGGACATGGAAGTGGTTGCCGATGTAGAGGACGGAGCCGAAGCGGTGGAGGTCTATCGCAAACAACGTCCCGACGTCACCGTTCTGGATTTGCGGATGCATGGCATGGGCGGTGTCGACACGATTCGGGCGCTGCGGAACGAGTGCGGGACCGTGAAGATTCTTGTATACAGCAACTACGCAAAAGGAGAGGAGGTGTATCAAGCGATCAAAGCCGGCGCTTCCGGCTTCGTGGTCAAAGAAATGGCTCTGGAAAAGCTGCTCGACGCGATTCGCGCTGTTCACGCTGGTGAACAATATATTCCCCAGCAGATCGCGACGCGGATTGGCGAACGATTGCTCGCGCAACTTTCGCCGCGTGAAATGGAGGTGCTCAAGCTCGTTGCCAAAGGCCTCAGCAATAAAGAAATCGCCGCTCAGCTCGGCTTAGTGGTGGGCACGGTCAAGATCCACATCGCCAACATATTTTCAAAACTAGGCGTCTCTGATCGCACGCAAGCACTCGTTGTCTCCGTTAAACGCGGGATCATCGAAATCGACTGATTGCTGTCTTCTACCGCCGCGAATCAGTCGCTCTCACGGTGAAAACGAACGGAAGCCTTACCCGTATATATATTGCTGCTCTAAAATTGCGTGCGGCTCTGGCCGGTTAAGCCAGTCCGCACGCAATTTCATTAGCGCGATCCGATTCTGTCAGAGCGACCTTACCGGTGCTCTTCGCCGGAGATCGCGTTTACGATCTTGAAGTTTTCCACGTGGTAATTGAGGTCCGCGCGGAAAGCGAGTTTCACGCCGAAGAGCTTCTCCATGCGCACGAGGAGTTCGGCATCTTCGCTGCGTAAACGTTCGAGGATGCTCGGGTGGACCAAGACCCGCAGCGAGTACTCCTTCCCGTCGTTACGCGCTTGGAGGCGTCGCACCACGGAGCTCAATTTGCGCTGCAACTCGACCGACATCGTGGTCGCCGACTTCACGATACCGCGGCCGCGGCAGTAGGGGCAATCGACGTACAAGTTGGACGACAACGACTCCTGCTGTCGCTGGCGCGTCATCTGCATGATGCCGAGCTGCGAGATCGGCAAGATATGGTTCTTCGCTTTGTCCTCCGACATCGCCTCGACCATCTTCTCGTAAACGGAATTGCGATGGCGTCGCTCCTTCATGTCGATGAAGTCGATGATGATCAAACCACCGAGATTGCGGAGGCGAATCTGCCGGGCGATTTCTTGGGCGGCCTCGAGATTGACGGCGTAGATCGTGTTCTTCTCGTCGCCGTGGCGCGACTTATGCGAACCGGTGTTCACGTCGATCGCGATCAGCGCTTCAGTTTCATCGATCACGATTTCGCCGCCGGACGGTAGCGGTACTTTGCGTTGAAAAGTCTGCTCGATCTGGCGCTCGATATTGAAGCGTTCGAAGATCGGAATATTGTCTTTATATAACGCGATTTTACCGCGGGAACGCTTGCTGATTTGGCTGACCAGCGCCTGCGTGCGCGAATGGTCTTCGACGTTATCGATCAACACCCGGTCGACTTCCTCGGTGAGAAAATCGCGGACGGTGCGCTCGACCAGATCGGGCTCTTGATAGAGACAGGCCGGCGCGCGCTCGCTCTGCATCCGCTCTTGGATGCGCGACCAGGTTTTTAACAACAGATGGAGATCGCGGATGAAGTAACGCGTCTTCTTGCCTTCTCCGGCGGTGCGAACGATCACGCCCATGCCCTCGGGGATGGTCAGCTCGTTGATCATCTGTTTAAGCCGTTGGCGCTCCTTTGGATCTTCGATCTTCCGCGAAATACCGCATTGATCGGAGTAGGGCATCAAAACCAGATAGCGCCCTGGGATCGCGAGATTGGTCGTGGTGCGCGGGCCCTTGGTCCCGATCGGACCTTTCGTCACTTGAATGACGATGTCCGTGCCCGGTGGATACAGGCCGGGGATGTCTTTGACTGTCGGCTCGGCGGGACGAGGCGCGGCGTCTTTGCGTTTGTTGACACGAACGACTTCGACCGACGAATCGGCGGCGGCTGGGAGCATGTCCCAGTAGTGGAGAAAAGCGTTTTTGCTATAACCGATGTCGACGAAGGCGGCTTTGAGGCCTGCATCCAGATTCTTGATCCGGCCCTTGTAGATACCGCCAACCATGCGGTTGTCGGAATCGCGCTCGATCTCGAATTTTTCGAGGGTGCCGTCGATGAGCAGAGCCACGCGCTTTTCGAGCGGCTCGGAATTGATGATCAGTTCGCGGAAGGACGTTTTCTCCTTCTTGAACGCGGCGATGATCTTGTCGAGAAGCGGCCGTTGCTTCGAGCGCTCTTGAGCGCCGGCGCGGAGTTCAGCGGGGTCGACTGGATCCGGTTCGAGTTGCGGAGGCGGGTTAGCCAGCTCCTCGTCGAAGTTGTTGGCAGGGACATTCGGCTGTGCGCCGTTGGTATCTGGATTGGATTGCGGGGGAACGCTCATGATGCGTGTATTCTTTGTTGATCACGAGGCTCCTGAATGCGGGAGTTGCGGCGCAGGAAATCCCGGCAGGGCGGTCAATACAGATGGAGGACTTCATACGAAATCCTTCCGAAAACGGTAGACGCTCTGGACCAGTCCTTGCAGCAAACAGCAACTAAGCACGAAGGAGCCGCCGTAGCTGATGAAGGGAAGCGGTATGCCCGTTATGGGCACCAAGCCGATCGTCATCGCGATGTTTACAAACACATGCACGGCGAAAAGCACGGTCACCCCGAGGGCGAGTAACGTGCCAAACCGGTCTCGAGCGAGACCTGCTATGCGAATGCCGTTAAACAACACTACTCCAAACAGGCTGAGAACCGTGAGGCTTCCCAAAAAACCTTTTTCCTCGGCGATTACCGAGGCGATGAAATCATTGTGCGCGACTGCGCGCGGCAGATACCCGAGTTGGGCCTGCGTACCTTTTGTCCAACCTTTGCCTAAAAGACCGCCCGAGCCCACCGAGATGAGCGATTGCTGGCGATTCCAAGAAATTCCGGTGCCCGTCGGATCGATTTTTTCCGGCGCAATGAACGCGATGATCCGATTGCGCTGGTAATCGTGAAAGGGGAACCAGGTCTGCGACTCGTACTTACCACGATCGGTCAGGAACGAGTAATGGTGCGATTCCATGAAGCGCACATAACCCACGCTGTCCCAAGCCACTAAGCTGACGACGAGCAAGAACCCCCCGAGCGCCACGGTAAAAAAGCGCGTAGACAGCTTTGAAACATAAAGCATGGAGAAAACCATGGGGGGCAGGACAATCGCCGATTTGAGATCGGGTTGTAACAGGATCAAAAACATAGGTGCCCCCACAGCAAGAGCCAATTTCCCGAGCGTCCCGAGCGATTGCTGCAGATTTCCGATGCGAGAACGCGTTAACACACTCGCTACGATCAACAAGACCCCGATCTTTGCGGTCTCAGATGGCTGGTAACTGAAAAAGCCAAAATCCAACCAGCGCTGTGCACCATAGGCCTGCGTGCCGATCCCGGGGATCAGGACAATCACGAGCGGAATGAGGCACGCCATGTAAAACCAATGCGCCACACTCAGCCAAAACCGATAGTGGATCATCGAGACCGTGATATAGAGCGCCACGCCCAACGAGGCGAAGATGATCTGTTTCACCCAGTTTTCACTCAGCAAAACCTTGAGCCAACGAATGCCGAGTTCTTTCGGAAGCGGCGGCTGAGTGGCGTATTGCGCGCTGTAGATGAAAGCGACCCCGATCGAAATGAGCGCAAGAATCGCGATCGGCGAAATCAGATCGGACCGTTCGCGCGCCGTCTTCCGGAATAGCTGAAGCCATTCGACGGGAGAGCGGAGTTTTTCGAGTAGTGGAGGCACGGATACGGTCGAAACAGCGAGAAAGGGCGAGACTCGAAGATTCGGGCCGTGGGGAGAAGCGTAAACTACGCAAATACCCACATTAACAGCTCCCTCCTAGACAGCAGAAAGCGGATCGCCTACCCCTAAGCGATCCGCTTATATTTCTGATTAACCCTGAAGAATGCTACAATACCAATTACACTACGCTAACGGCTGACATTTATTAAGACGCAGTGATGAAGAATTTCGTTCAAAATGCGGGGATGTTTTTCTGAGAAAACGGGATGAATTTACGGCCGGTTCGTAACTGATGGTGGATCGCAAGGTTACGAGAGTCACTTGGTGGCGCGGACATTCTTGTCCGCTCACGACCGGTTCGCGCGAAGCGCCGCACTTTTAAAAATGCGGCGGGCTTTGCCCGCAACTTAGGAGCGGACAAGAATGTCCGCGCTTCCAGGCGCGTCAGAACTAAGGTCCGGAGAGGTGCCCCTCGCCGCACACCCAATTCCGACCGCCGACCAAAACAGCACCGCCCCCATCGGCCCTTCCAGTACGACACCGAAACAGGAGCTGGTCAGGATCGCCCAGGCGGTCACCCAAGGAACGGCCTCAACTAGTTCACCGCGCATCGCTTGGCGCGTCGGGAAAATCAGCGTGATCAAGAACGCCACGAAGCTCAGCAGCCCGAGTGCGCCCATGCGCGCGAAGGTCGTCACCAGAATGCTGTGCGGACTGCGGGCGCGAAAGTCATCGCTCGAATCCGGATAGTAAACTTTCAGGAATTCTTCGGCGAGGTCGTAGCCGAAGCCGACGCCGATGTACGGATTGTGGTCAACGGTTTGGTGAATGACGGTTTCCCACCAGACGACACGAAAGCGATTGTTGTCGCCTTTGGAATAAGAGCCCGCGCCCGCGTAGCTGCGCTGGCCTGTGGGATCGATCAGTGACGACGCTTCTTCGTAGAGGCTTTGCAAAGGCGTTTGGTTCAACGGTCGCCCTTGGAATGCATACCAGAAAAAGAGCGCGATGCCGCCGAGGACGCCGGTCACGGCGAGGGTCCGCAGCATGCGCCAGCGTCCGCCAACCGCGAGCCAGCTCGCACCGACGAGGAGCGCGAGAGCGGATGAGCGATTGTTCGTCGTCAGCATCGCGACGATCAGGGCCAGACTCAGAACCAGGGCCCACCAACGATTTCGGTTCTGCTCGTAAAAGATAAACCACACCAGTCCGCCGATCGTGAGATTGGTGCCGACCAAGTCGCCTTTGTAGAAAATCAGCGGCACATCGCGGAAGGTCAGTCTCGACGCGAAGAAATCCGGAAACCGATCGAACAAAATATACATCGGCAACAACAGGGCCGTCGCGACCAGCAAGCATCGATGGAGCCAGCGATTCGGCTCCGGTTCTTTTGCGAAGACGTACTGCGCCAAGAAGAAAAAGCCCGCATAGTAGACCATCGCGAAGTCCCGGATTGCTTCGAGGCCGAAACGGTGGACATCGAAACCAATGCGCGCACACGCGAGCCCGATCCACACGAGCAGCGCGAAATTCAAGCGGTCCGCGAAAAAAGGCAGGCGCTTTCCCGCTGTCGCGCGCATCAGCAGTAGCACCCCGCCTGCCGCGAGCGCGATCTCAGCCGGGAAAAGTGGAATGCTTCGCGAGGGTGAAAGCTGGGCGAAGCCACGGTTGCCGAGAATGTATCCGAAAATCAGTACAGCGAAGATGGCGCGCGGCAATCCACGCGGAGCCCAGGCCGCCAAGGCGGCGCCCGCGAGGGCAACCAAGGCCAGGGCTAGCAGAATCCACTGCTCGTCCGTGATGAGGTAACCGATCACGATTGCGGCCAACGCAGTCCCGCCGTATATCAGCCGTGTTTTCCAATCAGGGGTCATGCCGGAACAGGTTGCGATTGGAAATAGTAATGCCGTGCGAGCGTCCGATTGAGCAACAGCACCAAGAGCGGCGTGCTCAGCAACCAGATTTGAAAACTCGCTTGCGAGATCGCAGCCGTTGCGACCGAGCCCGCGATCAAAACGATGGCGACGATGAGATCCACAGGTGCGCACGCGCGCTCGCGCCGCCCCGCGAGCAGCATGATGTGGAAAAATTGGCCAATGACCACGGCGAGGCCGAAGCAACCCGCGGGAACAATCCACTTGAGCGCGAGCAGGTATTTTTGATCGATTAATGGCCCGACCAAAGCGGGCGCGATCCAGCGCAAAACCACCAAGGCGGCCCCGCCCGCGACGGCCACCCCCACCGCGGCGCGGTCGACCCACTGCGCGAGGGTGCGGTGCGACGCCTCTGTGCCCTCATCGGCCAGAGCATAGAGCTGTGGCTGGAGGAACTGCACGGTGATTGCGCCGAGCACCGCTGCGATGATCTGGGCGATATTGCCTGCAAGTGTGTAGTAACCGCCCACCGTTTCACCGAAGGCCTCGACGGCGACCCAGCGGTTCAGCCCCATCAAGACCCACCCCGCGAGCGAAAGGATAAAAAACAACGGCCCTTCGTAGACGGCCGACAACTTCGCGTCGATCGGCGCCGGCGAAGCGGCTCGGAACGGTTTGAGCAACAGTATCCCCAAAACCGATACGCAGAGCGCATGGACGCAGAAACCGAAATACAGGCCGGCCATCGCGCCGTGAGCTGCCAGAAAAATCAGAGGAGGCGCAAAGGTGCGCGTGACCGATCCACTCGCCGAAACAACGAAGTCCGACCAGTTGCGCCGAATGGATTGCAATGCCATCTGGGCAATCGCTCCCAAAGATAACCCGGTCGCCGCAATCAACAAAGGAGGCCAGGTCACCAGAAAGCCGTTCGGCGAACTGCGCGACAAAGCAGCGGCGGCCGCCACGGTTCCGAGAATCAACCAGGGAAGTTTGCGCAGCCACGCCCGGCTGGCAGTGCGCACGAAAGCGTCTTGGTGAAAATGGCGCGCCCAATGTCGTCCGATAAACTTGACCACGCCGGCATGGATAAACGACGCACCCATCGTCGTGAACGTGAGAAACACGCCATACGTGCCCAAGGCAGCCGGTGGAACGATGCGCGAGACGATGCGCACGCCGATGAGCCCGCACGCCACGCCGACCGTTTGGCTCATCGCGATCGGGAGGATTCTTTTGAAATCGGCGGCGCGAAAACTCATCCGTTCAACGCGGCGGAAATGCAAAGTGGGGCATGTCCCTCAATTCAAATTAAAGTGCATTCGCCCGCGAGCTTGTTTCTATCGCGATGAATGGATTCGCCGACCCCGCGCCTCACCATTTTGCATTACGTCGGATACGACGAAGATGCCGGAGGAATCCTTTCCGCGGTGCGCGCGCTTGCGACGGCGAATCGTTTTGACTGCGTGCTCGGAGTGAACCCGGGATTTCGCCCGCGGCGTCAACCCGCCTTGGCCCACGAGATTTTCCCTGAGATCGACGGCGAAAGGCTTGGTTGGAAGACGTTCTACCGAGCTCGCACCGTGGCACGACGTTTGGAAGCCTGGCTTCAAGCGGATGAGAATCGCCGATTGCATTTGCACTCGCGGGCTGGCTTGGCTGTGGGGTGGTGGCTGAACGCGAGGGCGCTCCAGCGTACCGTGATCAGCGTGCATTGCCTCGGGAAGCAGCGTTGGTTCTATCGCGCTTCGGCCCGACGATTTGGGCAAAGCATCTTCTGGCTACATCCGGCGATGCGCGCGTATTATGGGCTCGCTCCTGGACTGATCGGGAGCCGTCAGGACTGCGAAGCGGGTGAAGGAGCCGATGCTTTGGCGTGGACTCAGTGTATTCCGAGCGCCATCACCCGGGGCGATGCCGACGTGCGGCGCGCACCGCGAGTGCGCACGGCCAACGGGCCCTTGATCCTGGGAGGTATTGGCGCGATCGTTCGGTGGAAGCGCTGGGATTTGGTTCTGGATGCAATCGCTGCGCTCAAGCCGGCCACGCGCAGGCGGATTTCGTTCCGGCACCTTGGGGCCAATGATGGCACGGGTGCATCGCGACATTACGAATCGGAGTTGCGAGCGCATCCGCTGGGAGAACAGGTGCGATGGGAAGGAAGTCAGCCATCGTCCGAGCCGTTTTTGCGTGAGATCGATTGCCTGATCGTTGCGTCTGACGAAGAGCCTTTGTCGCTTGCGATGCTCGAGGCCTTGCGTGCGGGCGTGCCCGTGCTGCGCGCGGACCAGGGGGGCGGGCTAGATGCGATTTGGCCAAACCAGAACGGCTGGCTTTTCCGCGCGGGAGACGTCGCTGACCTCGCGGCTCATCTTTGGCGGTTAGTGAACACGGACGCTCTGGCGCAAACGCGGTTCGTGCCGGAAGCGTTTCAACGCTACCTCGCAGCGAACGTAGCTGAGCAGTGGCTGCGGGAATATTTAAAGTAATCCGGTGATGCAGTTCTTCACCGCGTAGATCCAATCTTGCGTTTTAAATAAACGTGGCCCGTTTCCGCGGAGCGCATGCCTCCTGCACGGTGGCTCATTTGTCGAGCGAAGCTCGGAGCTAGATCATAAAAGCGTGAGATTCGCTCACTCAAAGTCAGTTGACGCCGGATGGCCGCGCTCCCAGGGGTGGCATGCCCCAGCTTCGCTCCAAGTGCTCTCGTCGGCGAATCTCCGAGGCGTTCCTTAGAACGCGAAATCTCATGGATTGGCCGCTCTCCCGTAGCTGCGCGTCTTGACGCGCGGATGCTGCGTCGCCTTTCGTTCTACGACGGGGATTCTGTTCTTCCAACGCCAAGTCCGCGCGCTAAGGCGCGCAGCTACAAGGTAGCGAGAAGCAAGAATCCACCGACAAAGGGCCACAGTGGTGTTTTAAAGCGGCGTTCGTGAGAACGCGGGCCCTAAGCGTCGCTACGTATAAGGCCCGCGTTCTTACGACGCGGATCTAGGCCGGGAGGATAGCTTCTCACTTCCGAGATGAAGACGTCGGGGAAACGCTAAGCAGAACCGCCTTCATCGCCTCCAAGTGCTTTTGCAAAGTAAAGTGCGCCAAAAAGTGCGCGCGCAGCGTGTGATCGTTCGCGAGTTTTTTTTCCGCGAACGAATCCGTCGTCCAGGCTGAGCTGGAGCCCTCGGCCCGACATTGGCAGGCACTGTAGATCGCGTTGGCGATCTCATCAATATTAGCCGGATCGACGAACCAGACGTTCTCGCTCGGCAACATTCCCGGAATGGCGCGCCACCGTGTCGTCACGATCGGCAGATCGAAGGCCAATGCTTCCATCAACACCAGCGGTTGGCCCTCGTACGGATATTGCGTCGGGAAAATCAGGACGTCGCTCTCTCGCAACAGCGTCGCCTTGGCCAAACCGCTGACCACACCGACGCGGCGGATCCAGTCACCGGAGGTCTGCATGAGTTGCACGAAACGCCGTTCGTCGTCCGCGCTCGCAAAGCTGCCGGCAAAGGTGAACCGCAAACGCTGGCTGCTGAAGGTATTGGCCAGGCGTACTGCTTCTACGGATACAAATAATCCCTTGGCTTCGCTGCCGAGTCCGAGAAACAGCACATCGTGCTGCGGTTTGACCGCGAGCTTCGGCGCAAGGTCGGTCGCGATCGGATCCTCGATGCCGTTCGGCACGACCGCCATTTTCCGCGGACGAAAAATCTTTGCGTCCTCGGCCAGCTCCGCCGCGAGCACGATGGCGAGATCGGCCCGATCGATCGCACGGTGCGTAAAATAACTCGTCAAGGTTCCAGGCTGGTCGCTCGTCCATTTACCCAACCCGACCGCATGCCAGTGGAAAACAACCTGGTTGAAGAAACATCGGCAGAAGAGCAACGCGATCCAATCGCGGATCACCGGCGTTTTTCGCCCGGGTGCCGGCACATAATAAAACAGCATCTGGCCCTCACGCATCCGAGCGGCGAGCGCGCGCGCGCAGGCCCACCCGAGACGAAGGAGTTTCCCGAAACTGCCCTGGCCAACCTCGTCGTTGCTCCGCGAAAGACGCGGGTCAATGTGAACGACGCGAAAGCGCGGATCGGTCCGCAGGCCTTCGATCAATGCCGCGACCATCACGTTCTGCCCGTGGATCGGCGGAGGCGTTCCGGCGAAGATGAGGATCTTCTTCGGTGACGGCGGAGGACTTCCGGAAACGCTCGAACTCATGGAGGGCCGAGACCGGCAAAGGCCGGGCTCGTCGATCACGATGCCGAGTGGTTCTGAAATGTCACGACTGCGTGTTGGTCAGCGGGAACGGGGTGATCGTGCCGCCAACCGGAGTTGGATGCGAACGACCTTTCAACCACGCGGTCGCCAGGATCAGGGCGCGCCACTGCGCTCGCGCCAGCCTGGGCGCTTCGCTCGTGTAGTGAGTCGCGCCAAGATTGATGAAGAGGCTCGAGGCGAAAAGAGCCGAAGCCGCGCCGACTGCACCCAAAAAGTGAATACACACGCTGGCGAGCACGAGGTTGGCCCCGGCGCCGATCAATTGCCAGCGCACGAGTTGCCGACGATTTTGCGCGCGAATCATGCGCTCGTCTCGCACCCACCCAATGGCGGTTGGAATGAGCGAAAAGCTGAGGGGCAGAACCGCCCAAAGCGCGCGATGATACTCCGCGTTGAGAAACAAAAGAATCAGTCCGGACGAGACGGCGGCGGACACGAGAGCAACGACCCAACCGAGCTTCGCTGCGTCATAGCATTCGATTCCGGCCGGCGCTTCAACGCTCGTGTAAGAACCGTTGCGCTCAACCGAGCGCGCGGTGCGGCGGCCTTTCAAAATCGTGACTAAAACAAACAAGCCCAATCCGTAGAAAGTCAGTGCCAGGGCAAATGCGCCGTTTTCTTCCGCCGAGGCGAGGCCGAGTGAGAGCAACTGGGTCAGTGGAATGAGCGCGAACGGAACGAGGGCCAATCCAAGTCGTCCACGACTTTCGCGCAACCAAGCGCGAGCCAGTTTTGCGTCCCAAACGAATGTATCTTCGTAAGGCGCCAACTTCAGGTGCATCCCGAAAATAATCAGCGCAAAAACCGGTTGCTCGAAAACGAGCGCGGCGGCGAACCAAACGGAGGCCGCCCCGTGACGCAGGAGGACGATCAGAAAAAGCGCCGTGAAGAGAAAACTGCCGAACGCCGCAAGCCGAGCCCAGTGGCGAAATGGACTCTGTTCCAACCACCACGCCATCACGAGCGGCGTTTGGGTCACGGCCATCAAGCCGAGCGTGAGCCAGATTGGCTTCAACGTCGTATTCTGCGGCGCGAGAAAAAAGAGAGCGGCGAAACCGATGAGCCCGGCCGCGCCTCGCAGGGCCATGCCCGTGCCGAGAATCGAAGTGGTTTGCTGCGGATTTTTTTGCATTTCCGCGCGGACGGATTGCTCGATGCCGAGGCCCGTGACGGTCGCGAGAATCGCCGACATCGCGAGCGCGGCCTGGATGTATCCAAAATCGTCAGCGCCGACAAACCACGCCATCCACAGCGTCAGTCCGAAGGTTCCGACGATTCGAATGAACTGAAAACGATCGGCCAATAGACACAGATACCAGGGGTTCCGCTCTACGAGTTCTGAAGCGATGGGGGTAGAACTGTTCATGGCTAGCATGACAAGTCATTGCAGATGACTGTCTGGTTGTCAGGTCTGTCGTGGCTAACCAATTGTAAAATTGGCGCTGGAGCAGGGGCGGGCGCCGGTCGACCGCGGAGACTTATCCGGCACCTCCTGTTTTCGTTCGTGCATGGGAGGCAAAATTTTTCCACTGATTGCTGATCGATGATTGCCGCCGATATCAACGGGCATCCAGCGTCCGCCGCGGATCGAGCAAGCGCGCGCGCCTTTGCCGTCAGCACCATCGTTCTCGCTTTGGCCGGCGCGGCCTTGTTCCAGTTTTTCGGCAATGCGACGCGGGGCTATATCCATAGCGCATCGCTTTTCTATTGGTTGAGTGCCCAGTGGTTCGATCCCGCGGCCGACGCGAGCCAGGGCCCATTGGTCATGCTGGTGGCAGCGGCTCTGCTGGTTTGGAACGCGATTCGATTTTCCGCGTATTCGAAAACCGGTGACACAGGCGGCTTCAGATTGATCGCCGTTGGGTTCGCGCTTCACGCGCTGGGCTACGCGACGCAGCAGACCCGGCTCTCCGTCCTTGCCTGCCTGATTTTTATCGCGGGACTCTGCGCTCTGATCCGCGGTCAACGCGGACTGCGCGCCGCGCGATTCCCGCTGGCGTTCGCTCTGCTCGCTATTCCAGTCGGCTTTTTGCAGCCCTGGAGTTTTTCCCTGCGCCTCGCCATCAGTAAGAGTGTGGATGCCATCTTGCGCGCCGGGGGACATCCGATCGTTCGCGACGGCACGCAGCTCTTCTCTCTCGATGGACGGCAGGCCTATGACGTGGAAGCAGCCTGCTCGGGCATCCATTCGCTGGTCGCGCTGGTGGCCCTCGCTCTCTTGCTCGGCTACCTGCGGCTGAATCGTTGGCCGCGAAAAGTGGTCTTGATTGCGTTGGTCGCGCCGTTTGCCTTCGTGGGAAATTTGGTCCGCGTGCTTTCGATCGTGGCCGCGGGCGAGAAGTACGGCTCTCACGCCGCTCAACGCATCCACGCCTGGTCGGGCTTCGTCGTTTTCGCCGTGGTTTTCGCCTTGCTCTGGTGCGCGATGCGTTTGCTCGAAAAGAAAGATAAAACGCGATCGATCGAAACAACCGGTGATGCATCTGGGGCGTCGCCAATCGAGCGCGCGGTCTCGGCGCCTCGCGTGGCGGTCTGGACCGTTTTGCTGCTCATCGAAGTGGGGCTGGTCGCGGTAGCCGTTCGCGGCTTGAACCTGCGGCCTCCCGCGGGAGCTGGGGTGAAGCTCGCGGCCGATGGCGTCAATCCCATTGCCTTGCCGGAATTTCTCGGAAACGACTGGATCGGGCAGCGCGTCGAGGTCACGGCGGTCGAGCGAAGTATTCTACCTCCGGATACCGGGTATTCGCGGAAAAACTACGTCGCCGTCGCCGATCGATCGCAGCAGGTCTTTGTTTCGGTGGTTTTGAGTGGGCAGGATCGCACGTCGATTCATCGCCCTGAACTGTGTCTGGTCGGGCAGGGTTGGGTGATTGAAAAGAGCGAACGCGTCGAATTTTTGGTTGGCGAAACCTTGCCCGTTACCCTCCTGCACCTGCGGCGTGATGCCTGGACTCGCGCAGGCGAGCGGCACGTTTTGTCGGCTCTTCTTGCTTATACGTTTGTGAGCGAGGACGAAATCGATGCGACCCACGCCGGGATGCTTTGGAAAAATGCCATCCATCGCTTGCGGCACCTGCGCGGCGAGCGTTGGGCTTATGTCGTCACGCAAACGGTGTTGAGCGATCAAGTCGCGATTGCGGAAAAACCATCGTCTTCGGTCGCCCCGCCCGCGCCGAGCGAAGCCATCGAGCGCGCCGCCACGCGGCGAATGGAAACCGTGCTCAGGCCCGTTTGGATAACTCTGCGAAAGTGAGCTTGCGCGTTTTGGGGCCGATGACGTCGCTCAACGTCTGACGCAAACATTCGATCGGTTGGGCCAGGCGCTGCGGCGGCATCTTTGTCACCAGCGAAACTTGAATCCGCGGGCGAAAATCGCGAACCGGCACCGCGTGCAGTTCTTTGCGGTACCGACTTTTGGCCAACATCGGTTCTGTGACGATGCCGAGACCAACGCCCCGAGCGATCAGCGCGAGCTGCAACTCCGAGCCCGACGCCTCCGCGGCAATTTCAAACGCGATTGACCGGTCGCTCAGCGCTCGCTTCAAGTATGAACGCATGCCGCAGCCACTTTGGTTCAACACCCAAGGCCGCGCGCCGAGTTGTTTGAGCGAGACAGCGTGAGCAGCCGGATCACCCCGACCCGAGACGATCACACCGTTGAGCGCGCCGATGGGCTCGCTTAGGACTCCATTCGGCAGCTCAGGATTGTCCACGAGGGTTACGGCCGCGGCATCGATTTCGCCGGCCAGCAATCGTTGCAGCAGCGCTTGCGACCAATCCGACGACGTGTGGAGCACGAGCATCGGGAAATTTTTTCTGAGTTGGCCAACCGCCTCGACCAGGGCGAGGTCATTTAAACTATGAGTCGCGCCGAACCGAAATTCGCCGCGCGCATTTTGTGCACTGCCGACCGAGTGGCGCAGATCATCCGCGCAGGCGAGGAGCTGACGGGCCAGCGTGTAAGCCGCGCGGCCTGAAGCCGTCGGCTTCTGGGGCTTGGACTGCCGATCGAGAAGCGATTCGCCGAGCGTGCGCTCGAGACTCTGGATTCGTCGCGTCACGGCGGGCTGAGTTAGGTGCAGTTTGGCCGAAGCGCCCACGACTGATCCGGTCTCGACCACGGCCACGAAGGCTTCGACGTCATAGAAGTTCATGCGCAACGAGCATAATCATTATATGAAAGATGCAATAGTGTAATAACATGAATTCCGGTACAGTGGCTTCATGAAAGCATCCCATCGCCGCACGGCGTTACTGTTGACCATGTCGCTAGTGACGGCGTTGGTCACGCTCGATACCACGATCACCGGCGTGATTTTGCCCAGCATTGGACGTTCGTTGCACGCGAACTTTTCCCAACTCGAGTGGGTGATTTCGGGGTACATGCTTCCCTTTGCCGCGCTCTTGTTGCCGGCGGGGGCTTGGTCGGATTTCGCCGGCCGAAAGAGGACCACCGTGATTGGTCTGGGAATTTTTGCGATCGCCTCGCTGCTGTGCGGATTGGCGCCGACGGCGAATTGGCTCGTCGCGGCGCGCATCGTCCAAGGGGCGGCGGCGGCGCTCTTGCCGACCGCATCGATTGCGGTGATGGGCCATGCATTTCGCGGTGAGGAACGGCTCCGCGCCTTTGCTCTTTTCGGCTCGGTTATTGGCATTGCAACCGTTGCTGGACCAATCGTGGGTGGACTGATCGCTTCGCTCGTGGGCTGGCAGTGGGCGTTTCTGGTTAACCCGCCACTCTGCTTGTTGCTGATTTGGGCGACGATCGTGCTGGCGGACGAGTCGAAGGATCCGGCCGCGAAGGATTTCGATTTGCCCGGCGTCGTGACCTCAACGGCAATGCTCGGGCTGTTAACCAGTGGGCTGATCGCGGTCAACGCGGAGGGTTTGTTTGCGCCGTCCGTCTTGTTGCGCTTCGCGCTCGCGATTGGATTTTGTGGGTTGTTCTTGAAGGCGGAAAAAACTCATCGGCAACCGATGATGGATCTCAGCCTATTGCGGCATGCGCCGTTCCTGGGCGCGGTCACATCGATGCTCGGGTATGCGAGCACAGCGCAGATTCTGATTTTTTATGGACCGCTCTATTTGCAAAGCACCTTTCACGTTTCGCCGTTGATGGCTGGCCTGTGGATGTCGCCCTTTGCGGTTCCGCTGTTCCTCATGCCGAAGTGGACTACGCCGTTGGCTCGGCGATTCCCGCCCGGCCCGTTGTTGGCGGCGGGCCTCACGTTGACGTTTTTCGGCAACGTTTGGATGGCACTGCTGGCGCATGCGGCCGACTACCCGCTGTTCGCGGTGGGGATGGGCATCGCCGGCGTCGGTGCCGGTGTGCTCAACGGCGAGAGCGCGAAGGCGTTCTTCGTCGCGATTCCGCCTGAGCGCAGCGGCTTGGCATCGGGTCTTGGCACGACCACGCGTTTCTCGGGCTTGCTCATCGCGGTCGCCGTGATGGGCGCCATTTATTCGCACGCGGGATTCACCGCGGTTTTCGCCGTTCAAGCGGCCGTCGCCTTGGTCGCGGGGCTCACAACGTATCAACTTTTCCGCGACACAGCCGTGCCGGCGATCACGACTCGAAGCGCACCGGTGATCGATTGAGTTAAGGAGTTTTAGTAACTGTAACCGAGCTTGTTTTCGACGCGCTCCGACATGGAGTGCGGCGACTCGTCGCCGCCTTTCAAGGCGAAATTCATTTCGCCTTCGGGCAACGTCACAAGGAGTTCATCGCGGGCGAATAAATTCGCCCGTCGAAAGCGGTGACAAGTCACCGCACTCCATGCCGGAGGTAGCCGGCCACATTGAACCCACTTTGGATTCTCAGCTAACCACGTCCTCGCAAAACCCATACAGCAAGTCGTCGCGGCCCTTGCCGGGCCAATTGATCTGGTCCACTCCGCGCGCCTGCATCAATTCGAAAACGAGTTGATTAACCGCTGCCTCGAATCCGAAAATCGAAATCAGCGGCGGCGCCGCTACCCTGATCACGTAGGCTGGGATGCCCACGTGCGTGAGCATGCTGACGCTCCGCGCGACGAGGGTGGCTTCCATCGGCGAATTGCCTTCGAAGACCACGACCGGATGAGGGTGCGCGGTGTTTTGCTGGAAGGGGCCGTGAGCGAATTGGAGAAAATCCGAGATCGGCGGGCACGGTAGGAAAAGCCCTTCCATAAATTTGCAGGCGAGGTTCTGCGCGAAGTCGGAGATCGGCGCCGCCGTGAGCAAGTTAAATCCACCCGAAAACGATTCCGGTGCTCGCCGCATCGCTTCGCGCAAGTCGCTTGGCGCCTGTGCGCGCAACAGAGGCAAAATTTCCTCCGCGCGGGGCGCAGCGAAGCGACACCCACCGAGCTGCGCGACGAACTGCAAACAGGCCAAGTAGCCGGCCATCGGTCCAACAAAGCGAATCAGCGTCGTGTACTCTTCGGCCAAGGGGAACAGCACGAGTTCGCCGCCTTCTCGCACGATCGACTCGATCAATTCGGCGCGATCCGGTTTGCCGGCTTTACGCGCGGTTGCGGCATCCGTGGCTGAAAATAAAATCGTATGGGAAAAATCACTACGGCGCCGCAGTGCGATCTGCGCATTCGGTGAAAGACCCTGGCTGAAAACAATCAGTGTCTTGCCTGCAAAAGCCGGACGATGCGCATCGGTGAAGCCTGAAAGGGGCAGGTAGCTCGCGGCGCGGTCTGTGTAGAGGTTGAGCAGCATCTGCAAGTAGCGCGCATGCGCCTCCGAGCTGCCCGTCCCTGTAATGATGAAACGGCGCGCGTCGAGCGTGGCCGGCCGGAGGCTTTGGGGCCCGCGGCCCAGCATTTGCGCCAGCACCTCGGGGATCGCGGCGAGTCGTTCGCCGAGCAAGCGATGGCCCAGCGGATCTGTCGTGCTGGCGGCACTACGCACGGCGATTCCTCATGACCCGATGCGAAACGTCTCGGAGTGATCGGAAATCTCGTGCTCCTCGAGAAAAATCCAGTTGTCCACTTCGATCCGATTCGCGTCGAGAGCGGCCGCGTACTCCTTCTTTTTCACCAAGCTTGTCGGAGAGTTCATGATCATCTGAATTTTTTCGTTCGGGATGTGCTGCCGCAGGAGCAACATGCAGGCGTCATAGTCGCGGCTGTCATAGCTCACTCCGATTTTCTTGTAGGCCTCGTTGCTCGAGTTCGCCTCGCCTGTTTCCGAGAGCATCAAGTCCGTTGCATATGCCCCGAAACCAGCGCCGCGGCCATCGAAGTAGAGGAGCAAAATCGCGCCGACGCCGTAGCTCACGATGTGCTTAACCGACTTCTTGAATTTGTCGCGATTGTCGACGCTACGCAGCGGGAAGCGGTTGAAAAGGGATTCGCTGTGCAGCCGCACCACCGGCAAGTCCTGCTGCTTCGGATTGCCATGCGTGAGCACGACAAACTCCTGGCTCGTGACCACGTCGTAGTAAACGTGAACGCGGAACCAATAGGGCGTGGTTAACAAATCCACGATTGGATCGTGCGGGTTTTCGCGTTTGAAACAGGTCAGGTTCTTCGTGTTGATCTTCACGAAAAATCGGTTGTCGCGGATTAATTGATAACCAAGCACGAGAGGCTTCGGACCTGCCATGTAGCGGTCGATCGACTGGTTTTTAAACAGCGCTTTGAACTGCTGTTCCGAAAGGAGAATGTCTTCATCGACCGGTTTTACCGGCAGGAAGTAGCTCGCCGAGTAGATGAAGCGTCGCGCGTTGGGCAATGCGTGCGGCTTGAACGGTACGACGGGCTCCGGAGGCACGGCTCGGCGCACGGAGGTTTCGGCGGGGCGCTTGAGAATGTGTCCGCTGGCCGCCTTGGACGTGAGGTAGGCGAGATTGAAAGGCGAGGGCTCGAACTCGAGCGCTTCCGTCCCGGAAATCTGGATACCTTGCGCGCGCAGGGCCTCGATTTTGTCGGGATTGTTGGTCAACACGACGAAGGATGCTTTGATCCCCAGGAGGTAGCAGATTTGAGAAATGTTGTCGTAGTTGCGCAGGTCCTTTTTCAGGCCCATCGCGGCATACGCCTGAAAGGTCGACAACTGATCGAGCGACGCTTGCACGAGCATGCGATCGCGGGCCTTGCCGACATAACCGGCGCCTCGGCCTTCTTGCATCATGTAGAAGAGAATGCCGCGTTTTTTTTCCGATATGACCTTAAAGGCTCCTTCGAGCTGTTGAACGCAATCGCAGTCGCAGCCGCGCAACGTTTCGCTGGTCACGCACGAGGAATGAAGCCGCGTGTAGAGCTGATCCGCGTGAAGGATGTCGCCGTGAGCCAGGGCAATGATGTAGTGCTTATCGACGATGTCTTGGAAAATGTACGCTTGGAAAACGCCAAAAACCGTATCCAAGGCGCAATTGGCGATGTAGAGCGTTTGTCCATACAACGGACGTTCCTCGACTGAATCCGGGCGCAGGACGGATCCAGGCAACGATTGAAGCTTCGCAATCAACGCAGCGAAATCAGGAACGCTCGCCGAAGGCGCGAGATGAGGATCAAATTTGAGGACGGACATTTAACGCGTCCCGCATGCGGGACTAGTGAGGAGTGATGAGTGAAGAATGCAGAATGGCTGAAAGCACCCGAACGGCAAGAGCGCTGCAACCTGCGCGCAATCGCCGTGTTCGGCCATTCTGCGCTCTGCATTCATCACTGTCCATCAGGTCCAACCGTGCATCTCATTTTGGAGGATGAGGTTTTAAGTCCAGGCGCCCCCTAACCAGTTAAGGCGTGCGCATCGCCGAGGAGAAGGAGCGGCGAGTGACGGATGCAGAATGAAGAATGCCTGAACGCGTAAGAACGGCAAAACCGGCGTAATCCGAGTCCCGTGGATCGCATCTGGCCAGTCCGATTGCACTCTGCATTTATCATTCTTCACTAGGTCCAGCGGCGCCTCGCGCCGCTGGACCGTATAAACTTCCTTGAAGTTTACAGCGCGCTTTCTAACTTCGCCCCCTTGAAATCAGCCAGCGCAGCCGACTTTGCGTTTCTGATTGCCACGGGCGACCCGGACATCTGGCCGCTTGCGGTGTCGTCTATGGTGGGGATCTGCGCGGGGTTTTTCGTCGTGTGGCTGCTCACCCGTCACACCCGTCGCAATGCAGAGGCGCACGCCAACCAACTCATCGAGGTCGCTCGTCGTGAGGCCGTGGTTGCCGCCCAAGAAGTCCGCCAAAAAGCCGAGGAAGACCTGCAAGGAAGGCGCGCTGAATTAAATCGGGATTTCGACCGCCGCGAGATCGAGACCGACATCAAGCTTCGCGAAATCCGCGCGCACGAGGAATCGCTCGCGCTACTCGATTATCAACTGGAGCAAAAACAGGAACGCCTTTCGCGCGAAAACGCGGCGATCAAACAAGCCCGCGACGCGATCCGTTCCCTCTCGAAAAGTCTGCGCAAACGGCTCGAAGGCGTGTCGCAAATGGACGCCGAAGAAATTCGCAAAACGCTGCGGGAAGAAGTCCTGCTCGAGTGCCAGGATGAACTTCGAGCGCTGCGCCGCGAGACGCTCGAAAAGTCTGAACAGGAGCTGCAAAACGAGGCCAAGCGCATTCTGATCACCGCGATGCAGCGGTTGGCGTCAAAGCCGAACAACGACATCACGGCGACGATCGTTCAGTTGCCGAGCGAAGAAATGAAGGGGCGCATCATTGGCCGCGAGGGTCGCAACATTAAATCGTTTGAAGCCGCCACCGGTGTAACCCTTTTGATCGATGAGACGCCGCAGATGGTCCTGATTTCGTCCTTCGACCCCGTGCGCCGCGAAATCGCCCGCATTGCGCTGGAAGGATTGGTCAAAGACGGCCGGATTCATCCTGCGAGCATCGAAGAATTTGTCGCCCGCGCGACCGAAGATGTCGAAGCCAACGCGACGCAAGCGGGCGAGGACGCGGTGCAACGCTTGGGAATCAATGGTCTCCATCCCGAAATCATCAAGCTGTTGGGGCGGCTGAAGTATCGTTTTTCTTACACCCAAAACGTCCTCGATCACTCCGTCGAAGTCGGCTCGCTCTGCTCCATGCTCGCGAGCGAGACTGGGCTCGATCCGAATCTTGCGAAACGCGCGGGGTTGTTGCACGACATCGGTAAGGCGGTCGACGCCGAGTACGAGGGCAGCCACGCCTTGATCGGCGCTGAATTTATTAAACGCCACGGCGAAACGCCGATCGTCGTGAATGCCGTTGCCGCTCACCACGAGGAAGTGAAACCGGAGACCGTTTATGCGGGCTTGGTCATTTTGGCGGACACGACGTCGGCCGTACGCCCCGGCGCGCGCGCAGAGTCGATGACCAATTACATCCAGCGCCTCGAGCGTCTGGAGAAATTAGCCCTCTCGATCGAAGGTGTTCAACAAGCTTACGCGATCCAAGCGGGCCGCGAAATCCGCGTGGTGGTTTCCCCGCTCCAAGTCACCGACGAGCAAGCTCGAGACCTCGCGAAGACCTTGCGTCGCCGGATCGAAGAAGAACTCCAATACCCCAGCACGATCAAAATCACCGTGATTCGAGAGAGCCGGTATACGGAGACAGCGACCTAACGTCCCGCGTCCGCGGGACTGGTTATGAATGAAGAATGAAGAGTGCAGAATGCCCTTTTGCGGGCACGCGAGCTTCCCAAGTTGGCGGCGAATTTTCAGATTTCCATTCATCATTCTTCACCCAACATTCTTCATTAGTCCCGCTAAGCGGGACGTCCTATGTCCGATCCGAAGATTCTTGAGACTTTTCCTAATCCTGCGCCGCAGCGCGATTATCTCATCGAACACACGCATCATGAGTTCACCTCCGTGTGTCCGATGACGGGCCATCCTGATTTCGCGGAGATCACGGTCGAATACGTGCCGGATAAAACCTGCGTGGAATTGAAGTCGCTCAAACTTTATTTCCACGCATTCCGTAACGAAGGCATTTTCTTCGAGGCGGCGACGAACAAGATTTGCGACGATCTCGGCGAGAAACTGCAACCGCGGGAATTGCGGATTATCGCCGACTGGAAAGCGCGCGGTGGCTTCAGCTCTATTATCACTGCCGAGTGGGAGCCGAAGGCTGCAAAGTCGCGCAAGTACGTGGACTAATATTTTCGTCCGACCCGTAGCCAACGGGCACCCCCTTCCTCGGAGCGCGGGCATCCTGCCCGCCGTCTATTTTTGGCGAGCACCGCGCGCTTCTAAATAGACGTGCACGTCAGTTTCTCGTGCGATCGTCAAGGTGCCGGACAAAATGCCCGCGCTCCCCGGGTGGGGCGCACTCGGTCAACGATATATCAAACGCCTACTTCAGGTTCAGCATCGCGATCACCTGCGCATGTAGCGCGGGCGTTGCCGCGACGATCGCGTTGGCTTTGACCGGATCCCCGCCTTGCCAGTCGGTGATCACCCCGCCCGCGCCTCGCACGATGGGGATGAGTGCGGCGATGTCCCACGGATTCATGATCGGGTCGATCATGATGTCGGCCCAGCCATTGGCCAACAGCAGGTAGCCGTAGCAGTCGCCCCAGGTACGAAACAATTTCACCGTGCGCGCGAGCTGCTCGCAGGCAGCACCGTTTTGATACTTCGCCAAGAAAAGCGGGTCGCTGGTGAGCAACGTTGCGTCGATCAGCGTCCGGCCCTCGCGCACGCGCACGGGCGAGCCGTTAAGCGTGGTCATTCCACCGTCGCCGATCATCAACTGGCGCAAAATCGGTTGATGGATCGCACCGAGAACCGGTTGGCCATGATGCAGCAGAGCGATGAGCGTGCCGAAGAGAGGCACGGCAGACATGAACGATTTCGTGCCGTCAATGGGGTCGAGAGACCACACCCATTCCGCACCCGAATTCACATTGCCGAATTCCTCGCCCATAATGCCATGGTCGGGAAAGCGTTTTTGAATCATCTCGCGCAGCAACATTTCCGCTTCGCGATCCGCGATCGTGACCGGGCTCGCGTCCGCCTTGTCTTCGACGGCGACGCTGTGATTGCCAAAGTAAGGGCGAATCACATCACCACTGCGCTCGGCGAGTTCGACGAGAAAAGGACGGTAGAGATCAAGATCCATTCGAAGCGACGTTGAGCAAACGCGAGACGCGGAGCGAAGTTAAAAACGTGTCGGAAAACACGGCCTTTTCCGGCGTAACCGTGTTCGTGAGAACGCGGGCCCTGCGCCTCATTGGCCAACGCCCTTACCTACGTAGACACGCTCGACCTCAGAACAAATCCCGCTGCTGCAAATCCGCCCGTGTTTCAGGATTGGCTGTGCTCATCTGCAAAAACCACGGGATGGTTGCCTCCCGGAATTCCGGCCGGCGGGTTAAATCGAGAAACAATAGTGCCGCGGCCAGGGTGTCGAACAACGCCGCGTGAAACTGGCGTCGATTCGGCGGGCAATGTTCTGCCGCCAGTTTCTGGAGCTGCGCGGTCAGTTGAAACAATTCGATCAGCTTGCTCAACTGCGCCGAACGAAGCGTCGGAAACGCGTGGAGATAAAGCCGTCCCGTATCGAGCCATGGCCCCCAATCGCCGGAGCTTCCGCCGGGCCGCGAAAAATCCGGCGCGGTGCGCGGGTAGGGCCAAACCGATTTGATCAACGCATTCTCCGCCTGCGCAAAATGAGCCCCGAGAGGGCCGCTTTCACGAAGACGCGCAAAGCGGTCGAACTCTTCGGCAAATGGCGCGGCGTGCGCGACGTCGCTCTCCGCCAATCCGTGCACCGCCGTATCCGAAGTTCGAATGCGTCCGATCGCGCGGCAAAGCCGGGTCTCGACCTGCGCGATTTCCCCGGCGCGCAGCGTGACAATGCCGTATTCAAGAATTCCCGACGCGAGATTCCCCTCGAAGTCGATGAAATGAAGGGGCGCGGCCGTCCAGTGCATGAAGCGGGTTCAACTCCAGCGCTGCGCCGGCGATTTCGGGCAGGTGCGATGGCTTTCGGCGAACACGCCGATCTTCTGCAGACAAACGCCGATGAGAAACATCGGGTTAAACAATAAGTAGCGACGCCACAACCGAAGGGGCTCACGCGAAAGCCGATAAAACCATTCCAACCCGCGGCGCTGCATCCAGGGGGGCGCCATTTCGAGTTTCCCGGCGAGAAAAGGGAAAGCCGCGCCCACCGCGACGAGCGGAACGCTGATGTATTCGCGCATCTCATACACCCAGATTTCCTGGCGCGGGCAGCCAAGGCCGCAAAAAACGATGTCGGGTGCCGCCTCGCGCAGGAGGGTGACATCGGCTTGCCATTCCGCGCCGGTCGCGCGCCGGAAACGAGAAGGCTGCATGCCGGCGATGATGAGTTGGGGATAAAGCTCGCTCAGCTTTTGCCGCAACTCCGCGAGCG